>Ga0308159_1005304_pt1 | contig 11060 bp, 8 predicted proteins | sample PhyCR1_FD_201040 | JGI IMG/M metagenome (GOLD analysis project Ga0308159, IMG submission 201040) | Phyllosphere microbial communities from UC Gill Tract Community Farm, Albany, California, United States - DLSLC.R1 | ecosystem: Host-associated > Plants > Phyllosphere > Unclassified | place: USA...
GACCTGAGCGACACGACCAACGCCGACGGCTGCGCAGCGTTCAGCGACGCCGACCGTCAGCGGGTCGCCGGCGCGATCGCGTGGCTGGAGTGGAACGATGCCGACGTGGCCTGCGGCTCGAAGGTGCGGTTCGACAACGCCGCGGCGGCCGGTGCGGTCGGGGTGGTCCTCACCAGCCAGAGCAACTCCTTCGAGGCCGGCATCGCCGGAAACGCCGATATCCCGGGCGCCCAGCTCGTAGCCGATGCGACGACGGCGTTGCGGCCCGCGCTGGAGGAGGGGCGGCTGACGATGGAGCTGCGCTCCGACCTGCGTCGCACGATCCCGGTGTTCGATTCCACGCGCGTCGACACGGCGGCATCGTTCACCTCCCGCGGAACGCACGGCTCCATCGACGACGTGCTCAAGCCCGACGTCTCGGCCCCCGGCGTCTCGGTGGTCTCCGCCGGCAACGGCTCGGGGACGGGGCTCGCCGTCCTGAGCGGCACCTCCATGGCGTCGCCGCACGCGGCGGGTGTCGCCGCCCTGGTCGTGCAGGCGCACCCCGACTGGTCGGCGGAGCGTGTCAAGCAACAGGTCATGAACACCGCGGCGCACGACATCGTCACCGTGGGCGACGACCCGCGTCCCTACGGTCCGGCCCGTGTCGGTGTCGGACGCGTCGACGCCCTCGCGGCGGTCGAGAGCGGCATCACCCTGCGCTCGATCGAGAACAACGAGCTGCTCAGCGCCTCGTTCGGGGTGGTCAACGTGGGAGCGCAGCCCGTCCGTGAGACCCGCACGGTGCGGGTCGGCAACGACGGTCGGGATGCCGCCACCCTCGACCTGCGCTACGCGGCGCGCACCGAGACTCCCGGGGTGGCGTACGACGTGAGCCCGGCCCGGGTCACCGTCCCCGCCGGCGGCAGCGTCGAGGTCACGCTGACTCTGCGTATCGACGATCCCGCGGCTCTGCGGCGCACGCTCGATCCGACCATGCAGGCGCAGACCGGTGGCGCGCCGCGTCAGTACCTCGCGGATGCCTCAGGTGTCCTCGAGGCGACCGGGCCGACGGGCACCTACCCCGTGCGGCTGGCGGTGTATGCCGCGCCGCGGCCGTACTCCGAGACGCGCACCGAGGCCGTGGCCTTCGACGGCGCGACCGGTTCGCTGACCCTGGCGGGTCGCGGGCTCGACCAGGGCACGGGCAGCGAGCGTTACCGCTCGCTGGTGGTGCCGCTGATCCTCGGGGCCACCGACCCCGACGACACCTTCCCCGCCACGTCGGCGCAGCACACGCTCGAGAGTGCGGACATCCTGGCGGTCGGAGCATCGTCGACGGCGCCGCTGATGGACGACCCGTCGTCGGGCGTGCTGACCTTCGGCGTTCAGGTCGACGGCGAGTGGGCGCGCATGTCACCGCTCACCTGGCCCATGGTCCAGCTCGACGTCAACGGTGACACCCGCGCCGACTTCATCGTTCAGGTACAGCCGGGCGACGCCGGAGACGTGCCGGTGGCGATGACCCTCGACGCCATCACGGGCGACGTGATCGAGGAACGCCCCGTCAACGGCCTGTTCGGCGACCAGGGGACGAACGTCTTCGACAACACGGTCGTGACGATGTCGACCTCGCTGAAAGCGCTCGGATACACCCCCGGCACCACACAGACGACGGTGCGCTACATCGCCCAGACGCGCTCGTTCTACAACCCGGCCTTCGATGGCGGGTACCGGAGCTCGCTCGTGGACCAGACGGATGCCGCGAGCATCGACGTCTACGCCCCACCGCTGTCGTTCGGTGACGGCGGAACCGCGATCTTCGCCGACGCGGCGGGCTCGATCGCGGTGACGCGCTCGGGAGCCGAGGCGCCTCGGGTTCTGGTGCTGCACCTGCACGGTGACGGCGCCGCCCGGGCCGAGATCGTCACGCCGACCATCGCCGGCGGGCCGTCGCCCGAGCCGACGCCGTCCGCGCCGAGCCCCACGGCACCCTCCTCCGGCGCCGCCGCCACTCCCGGCCCGGCCGCATCCGGGAACCAGAACGGCTTGGCATCCACCGGCTTCGACGCGGGGGCGCTCCTCTGGCTCGGGGTGGCCGCTGCGGCGGCAGTGGGTGGGGGTTCGGTCCTCGTATGGCGACACCGACGCCGCTCCTGAGCACCGTGTCAGTGGACGCCACGCATCCTCCGGGATGCGTGGCGTCCGCGCAGACGGCAGACTGTCATCCCATGCCCGGTCAGACGCTCGTCATCTCCGATCCGCGCGCCGTCCGCGCCATGGCCAATCCCCTCCGCATGGTCGCCGTCGACGAGCTGTACCGGCGACAAGGGCCCGCGACGGCGACCGAGCTCGCAGAGCTGGTGGGCCTGACCCCCAGCGCTATGAGCTACCACCTGAGAGCCGTCGAGTCGACGGGCCTCATCCGTCGAGGGGAGTCGTCGGACGGCCGCGAACGACCGTGGCTGCCGGCCGCACCGAGCTACTCCCTCGTCGCCAGCGTCGAGTCGGATGCCGTGCAGCGCATGGTCCTGATCGACTCGCGCGTCACACCCATGCGTCAGCGGATGGAGGAACTGCTCGCGGCCCGGTCGGTGCGCGCACCGGATGCCGACATCGTGTACATGGTTCTGGCGACGGGGCAGTTGCTTCTCAGCGCTGACGAGGTCGGTCAGCTGCAAGAGCGCGTCCAGGAGGTGTTCGACGAGTTCGAGGCACTCAGCGCCGGTCGCTCGGAGGAGGGCGAACTGCGCCGCGCGAGGTACATGTGGTCGGTGGTTCCGGAGCGGGTACGACCGGAGGACTGAGCCGGGCCGCGGGGGCGTCGATCGCGACGGAGCCGCGCGCGAGGTGCCAGGGAGCCAGCGCTCCGACGGGGGACCACGGGGGCACTGCGGCGCATCCGGAGGCCGCCTCCTTCGTGCGTGTGGGAATGTGCGCGCGCGGGCCGGGGTGACGGTCGATGCATCTGTTGCCCTGTGTGGTTTCGTGTTGTATCGTGTGGGAATCTTCGAAGGGGATTTCCGTGTACGCAATGGAGCGCCAGCAGCTCATCGAGCGCGAACTCCGCGAGGTCGGACGCGTCAGCGTCGTCGACCTCGCCCGTCGCTTCGACGTCACGACCGAGACCGTTCGCCGCGACCTCGACCGCCTCGAGGGGCTCGGGTCTCTTCGCCGCGTGCACGGAGGTGCCGTCGACATCGGTCGCGCGAGCACCGCGGAGTCCCCGCTCACCGAGCGCCGGGAGCGTCACAGCGACGCCAAGCGCGCGATCGCCGCCGAGGCCGCTTCCCTTCTCGGTCCCGACTTCCGCGGCTCGATCTTCCTCGACGCCGGCACGACGTCGGCGGCCGTCGCCGCGCTGCTTCCCGCGACGCTCGGCGCCGGCATCGGCGACGTGGAGGTCGTGACCCACTCGCTCGAGGCCGCGCACCTGCTCGCGGGCGAGGAGCGTCTGTCGCTCACCACCATCGGCGGGCGCGTGCGCGGGGTGACCGCCGCGGCAGTGGGCGCCCACACGGTCCGCGCCATCGGGCAGCTGCGCCCCGACATCGCGTTCGTGGGCACCAACGGGCTCAGCGCCGGATTCGGCGTGAGCACCCCCGATCCCGACGAGGCCGCCGTCAAGGCCGCGATCGTCCAGTCCGCCCGTCGCGTGGTCCTGCTCGCAGACGCCGCGAAGTTCGGCGAAGAGCTCCTCGTGCGCTTCGCCCGCCTCGACGAGCTCGACGTGCTCGTCACCGACGCCGCCCCTCCCGCGGCGCTCTCCGAGGCCCTCGAGGCCGCCGACATCGAGGTGCGCGTCGCATGATCGTCACTCTGACCGCCAACCCCTCCGCCGACCGCGCCGTCGTGCTGTCGGAGGCCCTGCAGCCCGGCGAGGTGCAGCGCGCCCTGTCGTCACGAGAAGACGCTGGAGGCAAGGGCGTGAACGTCGCCCGCGTCGTCTCGGCCGCCGGAGCCCCCGCCCGCGCGGTGGTGCCGGTCAACGCGCACGACCCGTACCGCATGCTCCTCGAAGACACCGGTATCGCGCTCGACACGGTCGAGGTCGCCGGCCGCGCCCGGGCGAACCTCACGATCACCGACCCCGCGGGCGAGACCACCAAGCTCAACCTGCCCGGAGCCGAGCTCTCCGTCGCGGAAGCCGAGGCGCTCGTCGCCGGTGTCGTCGCCGCGTCCGAGGGAGCGACCTGGCTGGTGCTGGCCGGCTCCCTTCCCCCCGGGGTTCCCACCTCGTTCTACGCCGACCTCATCGCCGCCGTGCGCGAGCGGTGGGGGAGCGCCGCCCCGCTCATCGCCGTCGACGCCTCGGGGCCGGCCCTGGCCGCGGTCGTCGACACCGCTCGCCCCGACCTCATCAAGCCCAATCACGAGGAGCTCGCCGAACTGGTCGGCGAAGACCCGGGATCCGACGACGACGTCCTCGCGTCGGCTTCGCGCCGTGCGCAGTCGCTCGTGCCGGGCCGCGCGGCATCCGCCCTCGTCACCCTCGGCGCCGACGGCGCCCTGCTGTTCACGGCCGAGGGAACCTGGCGCGGCCGCGCCCCCACGATCCAGGTCGCCAGCACCGTCGGCGCGGGCGACAGCTCGCTCGCCGGCTACCTGCTCGCCGACCTCGAGGGGGCCTCGGCTCCCGACCGTCTCGCGCGCAGCATCGCCTACGGAGCGGCCGCGGCCACTCTGCCCGGCACGCAGGCGCCGACTCCCGACGATCTGCCCGCGGGCGCGATCGCCGTCACCGAATTCCCCACCCCCATCGCAACATCCTGACCACGGAGGTCACTGACAATGTCCGACATCATCACTCCGGAGCTCGTCACTCTCGACGTGCCCCTGGGCACCGACAAGCAGTCGGTGATCCGCGCTCTCGCCGAGCGCGTCGTCGCGCAAGGCCGCGCGCGCAGTGCTCAAGAGCTCTTCGACGACGCCTGGGCGCGTGAGCAGAAAGACGAGACGGGCCTGCCCGGCGGCATCGGCATCCCGCACGCGCGCAGCGCCTCGGTCACCGAGCCCACCCTCGCCTTCGCGCGTCTGACGCCCGGCGTCGACTTCGGCGCCCCCGACGGTCCCGCCGACATCGTCTTCCTCATCGCCGCACCCGAGGGCGCCGACGAGGCCCACCTGTCGGTGCTGTCGCAGCTGGCCCGCAGCCTCATGAACAACGACTTCATGACGGGCCTGCGTTCGGCGCAGACCCCCGCCGAGGCTGTCCGGATCATCACGGATGCCATCACCCCGGCCGCCGCGCCCGCCGCCCCGCCCGCCGCGGCACCTGCGGCCACGCGCGCAGAGGCCCGCACGGCCGTGACGACGAAGAAGATCGTCGCCGTCACCGCGTGCGCGACCGGCATCGCCCACACCTTCATGGCCGCCGACGCGCTCACCGCCGCCGGAGCCGAGACCGAGGGCGTCGAGCTCATCGTCGAGCCTCAGGGCTCGAGCGGATACAAGGCGCTCCCGCAGAGCGTGATCGACGACGCCGACGCCGTGATCTTCGCGGTCGACGTCGACGTGCGCGAGCCCCAGCGCTTCGCGGGTAAGCCCGTCGTGCGCGCCGGCGTCAAGCGCGGTATCGAGCAGCCGAAGCAGCTCATCGCCGAGGCCCTCGCCGCGAGCGACAACCCGAACGCCGCTCGCGTGCAGGGCGGTGCGGCCGCGGCATCCGCCTCCGACGCCCCCGTCGCGCAGCAGTCGGTGGGCCGTCGCATCCAGCGGTGGCTGCTCACCGGTGTCAGCTACATGATCCCGTTCGTCGCCGGTGGGGGTCTGCTCATCGCCCTCGGCTTCCTGCTCGGCGGGTACGAGGTGACCAAGAACGCCGCGAACGTCATCATCCAGAACTCGCTGTGGGACCTCCCGACCGAGAACATCACCTCGTCGTTCGGCCCCGTGGGGCAGTACCTCGGCTCGGTCGCCTTCATGATCGGCGCGACCTCGATGGGCTTCATCGTCGCCGTGCTGGCCGGCTTCATCGCCTACGCGATCGCCGACCGCCCCGGCATCGCGCCCGGCTTCGTCGCCGGTGCCGTCGCCGTGCTCATGAACGCCGGCTTCATCGGCGGCATCATCGGCGGTCTGCTCGCCGGTTTCATCGCCTGGTGGCTCGGCCGCTTCGACGCGCCGCGCTGGCTGCGGGGTCTCATGCCCGTGGTGATCGTGCCCTTCCTCGGGTCGATCTTCGCCTCGGGTCTCATGATCCTCTTCCTGGGTCGCCCGATCGCTTCGCTCATGGCCGCGCTCACCGAGGGCCTCACCTCGCTCGCCGCCAGCGGTGCCGGAGCCGTCGTGCTCGGCGTCATCCTCGGCCTGATGATGTGCTTCGACCTCGGCGGGCCCGTCAACAAGGTCGCCTACGTCTTCGCCACGACCGGTCTCGCCGCCGCGACACAGACGAACACCACGCCGTACCTGATCATGGCCGCGGTCATGGCCGCCGGTATGGTGCCGCCCCTTGCCATGGCCCTCGCGTCGACGCTGCTCGCGCGCAAGAAGTTCACCCCGGTCGAGCGCGAGAACGGCGCGGCCGCCTGGCTGCTGGGCGCCTCGTTCATCTCCGAGGGCGCGATCCCCTTCGCCGCCGCCGACCCGCTCCGCGTCATCCCCGCCTCGATGGTGGGCGGCGCGATCACCGGTGGACTGAGCATGCTCCTGTCGGTGCAGTCGTTCGCCCCGCACGGCGGCATCTTCGTGTTCTTCGCGATCAACCCCTTCTGGGGTTTCGCCCTCGCAATCGTGGCGGGTACCGTCGTCACTGCGCTGATCGTCGTCGCCCTCAAGGGCATCGGCCGCAGCACGAAGGACGCCGCCGTCGCCGAGGCTGCTCCCGCAGCCACGGTCGCCGCGTAACACCCCCGTCGAATCGGAAGGATTCACCATGGCAGAACGTCAGGCCACCATCGCCAGCGCCTCGGGCCTCCACGCCCGTCCCGCGAAGCTCTTCGTGCAGGCCGTGCAGGAGAAGAAGATCCCCGTCACGATCGCCGCCGAAGGCGGTGCCGACCTGAACGCCGGCAGCATCCTCGCGCTCATGGGCCTGGGTGCCGGTCACGGCACCGTCGTGACCCTGAAGGCCGAGGGGGAGGGGGCCGAGCAGGCGCTCGACGAGCTCGTCGCCCTTCTCGAGACCGATCTCGACGCGCAGTAAAGCACCTCTTCACAGAACACCGGATGCCACGGCCCCAGGGCTCGTGGCATCCGGTGTTTTCGCGTTCCGGGGCGTGTCCGGGGGTCGGTGTGCCGGGCTCAGGGGACCGGGGTGTCCCGGCCTCCGGAAGAACGCGCGAAACCAGCTCGAGCGAGGCGGAAACGGACGAGCAGACGTCGAACTCTCCGGAGCCCGGGACGCCGACGCGGTCAGACCTCGATCGAGTCGCCCGGCTTCAGATCGACGAACGAGCCGCCGTTCTGCTCGACGGCCCAGGTGAGACGTGCGTCGCCCATCTGCTTGCCGGCGACCGACAGGGTCATGTCGTGGGTTGCGAAGACCCGCTCGGGCTTGACCGCGAGGACGTAGTCGATGGCGTCGCCGACCTTCAGCCAGGGGGCGCCGACGGGGGCGGCGAGCAGCGCGACCTTCTTGTGCGCGGGAACCGCGTACGAGTCGCCCGGGTAGTACACCGCGTCGTTGACGAGTACGCCGACATTGTCGACCACGGGGATCGAGGAGTGGATGACCTCGTGCTTCCCGCCGTAGAACTCGAGGTGGAACGGCCCGAGGTCCAGCGTGTCGCCGGGGTGCACCGCGGTGATCTCGAAGCCCGCAGCGGCATGGCGCACACCCTCGGGACCGTAGATCGGAACGCCCGGGTGCGCCTTCTGCAAGCGTGTGAGGTGTTCGGGGGTCCAGTGGTCGGCGTGTTCGTGCGTGATGACGACGCCCGCGAGGTTCGTGAGATCTTCGAGCGGCGACGTGAAGCTGCCCGGATCGATGACCAGCGAGCGACCGGATTCGACGAGGACGAGGGCAGCGTGTTCGTGCTTCGTGAGGCGCATGTGTCGAGTCAACTCCCGTTCCAGGACAGAGGCAAGCACGGGTGCCGAGGGTGAACAGCGTCTCACGGCTCTTCCGTGCGGGGCGTTCTCGCGGTACCGTGGCCGGACACGCCCGAGATCTCGACGGCTCGGCCTCGATTTTGCGTGCGTGTCATTCGTGGTGCATACTTGAACGGTTGCGACGCGGCCCCATCGTATAGCGGCCTAGTACGCCGCCCTCTCACGGCGGTAACGCGGGTTCGAATCCCGCTGGGGTCACCAACACGAAAAGAGCTCCGACCGAAGGGTCGGGGCTCTTTCTCGTTGCCCGGCACGTCCCGGACGCCGCCACAGGTTCGGGAACGTCGAACGGAATCGGATGCCAGGACTCCCGGCATCCGATCCCGTTGCACCGGTCCGAGTCCGGTGACGGTGAACGTGCGCTTCAGCCCTCGCGAGCCCCGCGGTGGCGCCGCAGCCCCCGACGCACGCCCCACGCCACCGCGAGAACCACCGCCGCGACCGCGATCCACGGCAGCAGGAAGCCGAGGCCGATGACGATCCCGTTGAGCGTGGCGACCAGGCCGTTCCACCCGGCGCCCACGCCGTCGCCGAAGCCGGCGGGGTCGGCCGCGACCGCGGGGGAGCGCTCGACGAGTTGCACGCTCAGCGACGACATCGCCACCTGCGACTCGATCGACTGCAGCACCTGACGGTCGGAGTCGAGTTGCGCTTGCCGCTCGGCCAGGGCGGACTCGGCGGTGATCAGGTCGGACACCGACCCTGCTTGCGCCAGCAGCTGGGTCAGGCGGGCCACCGAGGCCTCGCCGGCCGCGACGCGTGCGCGCAGGTCGACCGTCTGCTCGGTCACGTCGGACCGGCTGACGGTCGTGGCCGTGACCTCTCCGACCTGGCGCAGACGATCCATCGCACTCGTGAGGGCGGCGGCCGGAACACGCACGGTGATCCAGCCCGAGGATGCCGCGGGACCGCTCGCCGCGCCCGCGGAGGGCACCGCGCCGATCGCGCCGCCGAGCTGCGACGACTCGACGTACCCGCCTGCTTCGGTGGCGGCGACGCCGATCTCGTCGATCGCCGCCGAAACGTCGTCGACCTCGACCGTGGTGGACCCGGTGGCGACGATGTCTCGGGTCGCGGCGTCACGCGCGGCCGCATCGCCGGAGGCCGCCGCCGACGACGACGACCCCGCGGCGTCCTGACCCGGAACGACGGGGATGAGCGGCGCATTTTCGAAACCACCGGAGTCCCGGTCGGTCAGACCCTCGCCGCTGGCGCCGACGACGGCGCTCGACTCGCTCGTCCCCGAAACGGCGGTCAGCGACGGCCCCACGAAGGCCGCGACGGCGATGACGGCCGCGGCCGCGCCCGCGCCCGTCCAGATGCCCCGGCGACGACGCCGCACGCGCTGGCGCTCCTCGGCGATCCGGCCGAAGACGGCGGTCTCGATGGCATCCATCCGGGCATCGGAGAGAGGGGGAAGGGTGGGCGTGGTCATGGGGTCTCCGTCTCCATCGCGGTGGCGCGCACCCGGGAGCGGATGCGGGAGAGGCGATTGCGAACGGTGCCGTGCGAGACGCCCAGCGATACGGCCGCGGCGGCATAGCCGTAGCCCTCGGCAGCGCACAACCGGAAGATCTCGCGGTCGAGGTCGCTGAGCCGGTCGACGGCGGCGAGGATCGCCGCGACGGTGTGCGCCTGCACGACCTGTGCCTCGACGTCGACGACCGAGGGGATCTCGTCGTCGAGCGCTGCGTGCGATCCGTGGCGTCGGCGCGCCCTCAGGCGGTTCTGCGCCTGCAGCCGGCAGACGGTCGCGAGCCAGGGCAGGAGGGACTCGCCCTCGAGACGCAGCGACGGGATCTTGCGCCAGGCGACCACGAACGTCTCCTGCACGACGTCCTCCGCGTCTGCCGCCTCGCCGACCAGGCTGACGGCGATCGCGTACACCGGCCGCGCGTACGCCCGGTACAGCTCGCGATACGCGACCTCCGACCCGCCGGCGGCGCGCGCCACGAGGGCCCTGTCGTCGATGACTCCGTGGGTCATGGCATCCGTTCCGCTCTCCGGGTGAGCCCCGGGAGCACTCTCTCACTGAGGAGTGTCCGACCGCGGGACATCGTCTCACCCTCGTTGTCCACGGCGCCGCGACAGGCGCCACCCGCTCGATAGACTCGATCGCTTCCCCCGATGAAAGGCCCCACGATGGAGCTGCAGCTCGACCCGCTCTTCCAGACGATCACGCTCATCGTTCTCGTGCTGATCCTGGTCGCCGACCTGCTGATCATCCTCAAACGTCCCCACATCCCGGCCGCCAAGGAGTCGACGCTCTGGGTCGTGTTCTACGTGACCCTCGCGCTGATCTTCGCGGGCGTGCTGTGGATCGTCGCCGGGGGAGAGGTCGCCGGGCAATTCGTGGCGGGCTGGCTGACGGAGTACAGCCTCTCGATCGACAACCTCTTCGTGTTCGTGCTCATCATGGGGCAGTTCGCGGTGCCGCGCCGCTATCAGCAGGAGGTGCTGATGGTGGGCATCATCATCGCGCTGATCCTGCGCGGCGCTTTCATTCTCGTCGGGGCGACGATCATCGAGAACTTCAGCCCGATCTTCTACCTCTTCGGCGCGTTCCTCGTCTACACGGCGATCCGGCAGGCCTTCCCCGGTGACGACCACGACGACGACTCGCAGAAAGAGAATCTCATCGTGCGGACGCTGCGCCGTGTCCTGCCGATGAGCGACGCCTACGACGGCAAGAAGGTCATCACGCGGGTCAACGGCAAGAAGCTGTTCACGCCGATGATCATCGTCTTCGTCGCCATCGGTGTGACCGACCTGCTGTTCGCGATCGACTCGATCCCCGCGATCTTCGGTATCACGCAGAGTCCGTTCATCGTCTTCACGGCGAACCTCTTCGCGCTCATGGGCCTGCGGCAGCTGTACTTCCTGCTGGGCGACCTGCTCGATCGCCTGAAGTTCCTGCACTACGGGATCGCGTTCATCCTGGCGTTCATCGGTGTCAAGCTGATCCTGCACGCGATGCACGTCAACGAACTGTCGTTCATCAACGGCGGTGAGCCCATCGAGTGGGC
>Ga0308159_1005307_pt1 | contig 11054 bp, 7 predicted proteins | sample PhyCR1_FD_201040 | JGI IMG/M metagenome (GOLD analysis project Ga0308159, IMG submission 201040) | Phyllosphere microbial communities from UC Gill Tract Community Farm, Albany, California, United States - DLSLC.R1 | ecosystem: Host-associated > Plants > Phyllosphere > Unclassified | place: USA...
CCGCGCGCGATGCAGGCGGAGGACGTGGTGGTGCAGGTGGATACCGGCCCGATGGTCGGCGGCACCGAGACCATCCTGGTGGTGGAAGACGATGCCGAGGTGCGGGAGGTGGTGGTCGCCATGCTCACCGACCTCGGCTACCGCGTGCTGAAGGCGGTGGACGCCGCCAATGCGCTGGTGGTGATCGAGAGCGGTATCCCGATCGACCTGCTGTTCACCGACGTGGTGATGCCCGGCAAGCTGAAGAGCCCGGAACTGGCCCGCATGGCGCAAGGGCGGCTGCCCAACCTCGCGGTGCTGTTCACCTCCGGCTACACGGAGAATTCCATCGTCCATGGCGGGCGGCTGGATGCGGGGGTGGAACTGCTGTCCAAGCCCTACCCGCGCGAGGCGCTGGCGCGGAAGGTGCGCCACGTGCTGGCCAACCAGGCCCAGCGCCGGCAGGCACAGCCTAAGCCGGGCATGCCGCGCCCGGCCGCACCCCTGGCCGTACCCCCTGGCCCTTCGCCCCGGCCTGCGATGGCCGCCCGCGCCACGGTGCTGCTGGTGGAGGACGATGCGCTGATCCGCGACAACTCGGCCGAGATGCTGCGCGATGCCGGCTTCACCGTCATCGAGGCCGGCAGCGCGGAAGAAGGCGCGAAGGCGCTGAAGGATGCGGCGATCGACGTCATCGTCACCGACATCAACCTGCCCGGTGCCTCGGGGGCGGAGCTTGTCGCGCATGCGCGGGCCGCGCGCTCCGATATCGGCATCGTCTTCGCCAGCGGCGATGCCGCGCCGCTGCTGCGGGGCGAGTTGGCGGGCAGCGTGTCCCTGACCAAGCCGTATGATGGCGCGTCCCTGGTGGCGGCGGTGCTGGCCTGCCTGCAGCCGCCGGCGGAGGAGACAGCGGAGGAAGCCTGACCGGCACGGGCTTCGGGAAGGACGCTGCCACGCGCAGCGATGAAGCGAAGGGCCGGGGATAGCACCCCCGGCCTTTCTTGCCTTCAGGCCGGGCGGACGTTCCAGAAGGTCGGGATGCCACCGCCGATGCCAGTGATGGATTTCCGGTAAGCCGTTGGCTGCACGTACTGGCCGAGCGGGTAGTACGGCACGTCGATCATCGCCTGCTTCTGCATGTCGACGCAGATGGCCTTCTGCGCCGCTTCGTTCGGCGCGCGGAACCAGGCACTGCGCAACTCCTCCAGGCGCGGGCTGGTGGACCAGCCGGCATAGGCGGCTTCCCCATTGCCGCGCAGGGCGATGTGCCCGGCCGGGTTCAGCCAATCCATGCCGGCCCAGCTGGTGACGAAGGCGTTCCAGCCACCGGCCTCCGCGCTGTCCTTACGGTTGCGGCGCGTCAGCATGGTGCCCCAGTCCAGCGCCATGTAGTCGACGTTCAGGCCGGCCTGCTGGAACATGTCCGCCGCCACGTCGCCCTGCGATTTCAGCGTGGGGCTGTCGGCGGGCACCATCAGCACCACCTTCTCGCCCTTGTAGCCGGCGGCCTTGATCTCGGCGCGCACCTTGGCGAAGTCGCGCGGGCCGGTCAGCGGGCCCAGCCCTTCCTCGCTCGCCATCGGCGTTCCAGGCGCGAAGAAGCCGAGGGGGACGTGGTAGAGCGAGCGGTCGGAGCCCGCCAATGCCTCCATGAAGGAAGTCTGGTCGATGGCGCCGAACAGCGCGCGGCGAATGGCGGGATTGTCGAAGGGCGGTTGCAGGTGGTTGACGCGCAGCATGGTCACCATGCCCGTCGGGTCCAGCACCTTGACCTCGACATTCGGTGCCTTGCGCAGCAGCGGCAGCATGTCGTGGTAGGCGTATTCCATCCAGTCCTGCTCGCCGGCCTGCAGGGCGGAGGTGGCGGTGCCGATATCCGGCATGGTGTTCCAGACGACGCGGTCGTAGTGCACGACCTTCGGGCCCGCCGTCCAATCCGGCCGGCCGCCTTCGCGCGGCTTGTAGCCGGCGAATTTCTCATAGACGTTGCGGGCGCCTGGCACACGCTCATCGGGCACGAAGCGGAACGGGCCGCTGCCGACGATCTCCCGCACCTGCTGGAATGGGTCGGTCTGCGCCAGCCGCTCCGGCATCATGGCGCACATGGGTGACGGGATCTTGCCCAGCGCTTCCGGCAGCAGCGGGAAGGGGTATTTCAGCCGGAAGCGGATGGTGCGGTCATCGACGGCGGAGAGCTCGTCCGTCGCCTGCATCAGCGTGGCGCCGAAGGGGTCGCGCTTCGCCCAGCGCTGGATGCTGGCCACGCAATCCCGCGCCAGCACCTTCTCCCCATCATGCCACAGCAGGCCGGGCCGCAGCGTCAGGTTCCACAGCTTCCCGTCATTCTCGATGCTGTGGCCTTCCAGCATCTGCGGCTGCATCTTGAAGTTGCTGTCCATGCCATACAGCGTGTCGAACACCAGGTAGCCGTGGTTCCGGCTGACATAGGGCGTGGTGTAGACGGGATCGAGATAGACGAGGTCGATCTGCGGGATGAAGCGCAGCGTCGTCATCGACTGCGCCCTGAGTTTCGCGGGCGCGGCGAGCGTGGCCAGCGAGGCCGCGCCTGCGCCCTTGAGTAGCGTGCGTCGTTCCATGCGGAAAACTCCTCGGTCTCGGCCGGGCCAGGCTTGGGCGCGCTGCCCGTGCCGTCCATCGTGGCATGGCCATGCACGATCCGTGCCGGGAATCTTGAGGCAAGCTGCGGTCCCAGGCATCGGCGCCGGCACGAGAGGCGCCTGAACACCAGCCCGTTCCATGCGCCTGCTGCCTTCCACACGGGCATCCTGCCTCGCTGCGAGTGGTGATATTTCTGGACTGCCTGCGCGGCGTGCATTTCCCAGGTTTTAGCGGGTTGTCGCATGCGGCCGGATGCTTCCATCATCGCGCCACGGACCAGCAGGCAGGGAACCCCACCGATGGCTGAGCGTGACGATGTCCGGCCCTTGCGTGTCGCTCTGCTCGGCGGCAGTGGCTTTGTCGGGCTGAACATCGCCGAGGCGCTGCTGCGCCAGGGGCACCACGTGCTCTGCCTGGATCGCAACCCCTTCCCTGCCGCCGCGCGCGCCGCCTTCGCCACGCTGCCGGGCCAGTTGCGCACCGACATATACGACGTGACGCGGCCAGGGGCGCTGGAGGCCGGCACGGATGCGTTGGTGCTGGGCGCCGCCATCACCGCCGGCACGGCGCGGGAAGCGGCGGACCCCGAGAGCATCCTCGCCGTCAACCTGGGCGCGCTGCCGGGGCTGTTGCGAGCGGCGCGGCAGGCGGGGATAAAGCGCGTGCTGAACCTCAGCTCGGCCTCCGCCTACGGCGCCGGGCCGGGCGAGACGCCGCTGGCCGAGACGGAGCCGGCCCACCCGGCGCAGCTCTATGGCATCACCAAGCTGGCCAGCGAGCAGGTGGGCGCGCGGCTGGCGGCGCTGTGGGGGCTGGAGTTCCTCAGCGTGCGGCTCAGCGCCGTGTTCGGCCCGTGGGAATACGCCACGGGGTTGCGGGACACGCTGAGCCCGCCCTTCCAGGTCATGCGGGCTGCCGCCCAGGGCACGCCCGCGCTGCTGGCCCGCCCCGGCCTGCGGGACTGGGTCTACGCCCCGGATGTGGCGGAGGCCGTGGCATTGCTGCTGCAGGCGCGCCGGCCCGGCCATGCCTTGTACAACATCACCCATTCCGGCCGTTGGCCATTGATGGACTGGGGCGGCGCCCTGGCCCGGGTGCCGCGCGACGGCTTCGCCTGCCGGCTGGCCACGGCGGGCGAGGACCCCAGCATCGATCTGCACGGCGCCACCGACCGCGCGCCGCTGGACCCCGGGCGGATGGACGGTGAATTCGGCTGGCGCGCGCGCTTCGGCGCGGCGGAATCGGCAGCGCATTACGAAGAGTGGTGGCTGGCGCATGCCGCCGCCCTGATGGAGACGGCATGAAGCTCGACGGACGTATCGCCATCATCACCGGCGGCGGTTCCGGCATCGGCGCCGCCACCGCCCGCCTGTTCGCCGCCGAGGGCGCCAGGGTCTGCGTGGTGGACCGTGACGCCGCGGCCGCCGACGCCATCGTGGCGGAGATCGCCGCCGCCGGCGGCACGGCGATGGCCCGTGTTTCCGATGTCGGCGAGCCCGGCACGGCGGAGGCCGATGCGGCGGCGGTGCTGGCGGCCTGGGGGCGGATCGACGCCCTGGTTTGCGCCGCCGGCTTCTCCTCCGGCGGCACCGTGCTGACGACGACGCCGGAGGCGTGGGACGCGGTGCTGCGCGCCAATCTCGGCGGCACCTGGCTGTGGGCGCGGGCGGTGATCCCGGCGATGCAGGCGCAGGGGGGCGGTGCCATCGTCACCCTCGCCTCGCAGCTTGCCCGTGCCGGTGGGCGCGGCAATACCGCCTACATCGCGGCCAAGGGCGCCATCCTCAGCCTGACCAAGACGATGGCGCTGGATTTCGTGGCCGACGGCATCCGAGTGAACGCCATCCTGCCCGGCGCGATTGACACGCCGCTGCTGGCGCGCAGCTTCGCCCGCCACGCGGACCCCGAGACACCGCGCGCGGCCTCCCGCGCCCGGCACCCCATGGGCCGCTTCGGCCGGGCGGAGGAAGTGGCGCAGGCCGCCCTCTACCTGGCCAGCGACGCCGCCAGCTTCACCACCGGGATCGAGCTGCCTGTCGATGGCGGCTGGCTCGCCGGCTGAGGGGCAGGCCGCGATGGACAGCTTGCACACCCTGACCGCCCGTGCGCGGGACGACCTGGCGCGCATCGCCCACCCGGCGCGGCCCTGGGTGCCGCCGCGCCAGGGGCCCGATGGCCAGAAGGTGCTGGACGTGCTGGTGGTCGGCGCCGGCCGCCGAGGACCCCTGGGCTCAGAGATGACTGCACGCCGACACCGCCGCCAGCGGTGCCTACAAGGTGGAGAGCTTCCGCCCCGGCGTGCAGGTGGTGCTGGCGCAGCGAGGAGTGGAAGAACGGCCCGCCGCCCTTCTTCAAGCGCGTCATCTCCCAGACCGTGCCGGAGGCGGCGACGCGCGCCAACCTGATCGAGAAGGGCGACGCCGATCTCTCGATCGACCTCTAGGCCAGCGATATCGCGACGCTGCAGAGCCGCGGGCAAGTGAAGGTTGCCTCCATCCCGCAGAGCAACAGCTTCACACACATCTCCTTCAACACCCGCATGGCCTCGTTCGACAACGTGCACCCCGCCAACTATTACTTCTTCCACTTGTACTTCACGTGCGAACAGCGCTGGAACTTCGCCAACAGGAGAACCCGCGCATCGCCGAGCTCTCCAACGCTGTGCGGTTCGAGCACGCCGACGCCGCCTACGAGGCGCAGTGCAAGGAGTGGACGATGACCAGCCCTTCCATCCGCAGCCGGTCGAATGCCTGGCGCACCGGCGTGCGGCCGAGGCCCAGCAGGGTGGCGACCTCCGCCTCGTTCAGCTTGGCGCCGGGGCGGAAGCGGCAACTGACGATGCGGGAGCGGATATCGCGATAGGCCTGTTCCTGCAGAGAGGGTGGAGGGGGCTGGGTCTCCATGGGTATCCTTGCTCTCCGCGCGACGGCTGCGCCGCTTCAGGATCGGCGCCTTGTGGCGGGGCGTCCAGGGGGGGCACCTGCGGTTCATGGTGAGGGCCGGGGTACCAGATCCATGGCGGCACTGGATCGGGGCGGATTGCCTCACCAGGAGAGCGGTTCGGCCTACTGGTTTGCAAGTAATTATCAATTTCACTACATACGCAGCCAGTTCGGATAGCAAGAGGAGCAATCCCGTCATGCCGCATCCCCGCCCCACCGCCCTGCCCCTCACCCGCCGGCAATCCCTCGCCCTGGCGAGCGCCGCGCTGCTGGCGCTGCACGGGCCGCGCAGCGCCCGTGCCCAATCCGCCCAGGGTTTGGCCGTCCAGGCCCGGCAGGACCTCGCCCCGCATCTGTACGAGGTCGTCTACAGCGCGGCGCAGAAGGCGGTGTTCGTCGTCTCCGCCGGCGGCTTCACGCCGGAAGCGCCGCAGAGCAAGGTGTTCCGGCTGGACCCCGTCACTCTCGCCGTGCAAGCCGAAATCGGGCTGCCACTGAAGGGCTTCGGCCTGGCGCTGGATGACGCGGCGGGGCGCCTGTATGTCGGCCACGCGCTGGATGCTTCCGTCACCGCCATCGACGTCGCCAGCAACCGCGTCGTCACCACGCTGCGGCTGGCGGAGATGATGCAGAAGCCGGATGGCAAGCAGGAAGCCCCTTACGGCCTGCGCCGCCTGGCGGTGGACCCCGCGCGCGGCCGCCTCTATCTGCCCGGTCTCAGCCTGAAGGACGGCGTGCTCTACACCGTCGATACCAAGGCGATGAAGCTGGAGAAGACGGTGTCCGGCATCGGCCCCGGCGCCAGCGGCATCGCGCTCGACGCCTCTGGCCAACGCATCTTCGTCTCCACCCTGGCCGGGCAGCTGGTGACGGTGGATGCGGACCAGTTGGCCGTCACCCGCCAGTTCGCCGCGGGCGGCGCCGAGCAGCCGCTGAAGCTGGCCTGGGACCCGGCCGGCAACCGCCTGCTGGCGATCGATCAGGGGCTGGAAGGCATCCGCCGCATGCAGGAAAAGAACATCCCCGGCTTCACCTCCAGCAACCCCGGCAACCGCGTCGTCGCGCTGGAGCCGGAGACGGGCCGCCTGCTGGCCGAAGCCCCCGTGGCCGCCGGGCCGGTGACGCTGTTGCCGGACGCCGCCAAGGGCCAGCTCTACGTCGCCAGCCGTGGCGGCGGGGCGCTGACCGTGCTGGCGCTGGACAGCCTGGCGAAGCGCGGCGAATTGTCGCTGCCCGCGCACCCCAACAGCCTGGCAATCGACGCCGCCAGCTCCGCCCTGTTCGTCACGGTGAAGGCGGAACCCAAGGCCGGTGCGCTGGACCCGGAAGCCGTGGCGCGCATCGCCCTCTGAGGCGCTGTTGGACGAGGCCGGGGCGTTTGCCCTGGCCTCGTTTCCGCGCTGGTGGCGTAGGGAAGGCCGGGGAAAGAATTCCCCGGACGCCATCTTTCTTTCTGCGAGTTTGGCAAGGCGCTTCGGACTGAGAGCGGGCGCTGCTTGATGATTTTAATAATAGGCCGCGCGGGCTGAACCATCAGTCGCCGGAGGTCTAGGACCTCCGGCGCACCCAGCCGTCTCTCAAGCGCACGGCTTAACAGCCCAGCCCGAAGAACTTGAAAAAGAAAGATGGGGCCCGGGGAATTCTTTCCCCGGCCTTCTTCCCCCGTCCGCACGCACGAACGCAGGAATCGTGCCCTTACCAGCGATAAGCCAGCGTCGCGTACACAGCCCGACCCACGCCGTAGGAACAGGAGGAGGCGTAGCACGCCGCGAAGTATTCCTTGTCCGTCAGGTTGGTGCCGGTCACGGTCAGGCGCCAGTTCCGGTAGTCGGCGCGGATCATCGCGTCGAACAAGGTGTAGGACGGCGCGTGGAAGATCGGCATCGCGGCTGATGGTGCGTTGTTGCCCACCGTGTTGCCGTAGTAGCGGATTCCGCCGCCGAACCCGAGCGTCAGGTCTTCCGTCACCTTATGGCTGTAGTCCGCCCAGGCGGAGGCCATGTGGTTGGGCACCGTGCCCAGGCGGCGGCCGAGATTGTTGGTGTTGCTGCGCGTCACCTCCGTCTCCTGCGCCGTGTAGGCGGCGATGACGTTCAGGCCCTCGGCCAGGTTGACGCGGCCCTCAAGCTCGATGCCACGGACCTGGGCTTGGCCGGTCTGCACCGAGTAGGTGGGGAAGTTCGGGTCGGCCGTCGTTACGTTGTCCTGCGTCAGTTCGAACACCGCGGCGGAGAGCAGGCTGTTGCTGCCGGGGGGCTGGTACTTCACGCCGGCTTCGTATTGCCGGCCGGTGGTGGGCTCGAACGCGCCGCCACCGCGCTGCGGCGCTACGGTTCCTGTCAGCGGCAGGAAGGATGTGGCGTAGCTGACATAGGGGGAGAGGCCGATGGGGGATGCGTAGAGCAGGGCGACACGGCCGGTGAAGGCGTCGTCCTGCTGCCCGGTGCCGTTGCCGGTCAGGTTGTTGCGGGTATCCAGCGTCGCCCAGTCCTGCCGGGCGGAGAGGGTGAGGATCCAGTTGTCCAGCCGGATCTGGTCCTGCGCGTAGACGCCGTACTGGTGCTGCATCTGGTCGGTCGCGGTGATGCTGGTGGCGCCGGCGGGCAGGCGCGGCACGGTGCCGTAGGCGGGGCTGTAGACATCGAGCACTGTGGTCGGCGCGTTCCAGACGCGGGCGCTGACGCGCTGCAGGCGGTAGTCGAAGCCGAACAGGGCAGTGTGCTGCAGCGGCCCCGTCTCGAACCGAAGCTCGGCCTGGTTGTCCACCGCGAGGGACGCGGCGATCGGCCGGTTGATGGAGGCGACGCGGTTGACGTTGCGCCACTGGCCCGGCACCAGCCCGCTGGCGTAGATCGAGTTGTAGTCGATCTGCTGGTAGGTGTAGCGCAGGTTCTGGCGCAGGGTCAGCGCCGCGCTGGCCTCATGCTCCAGCAGATAGCCCAGGCTGTACTGGCTTTTGCGGTAGGTGTCCCAACCCGGCTCGCCGGTGATGCGGCCGCGCGGCACGGTGCCGTTGGGGTTGTAGAGCGCAGTGCCCTGCACCGGCAGCCACTGGCCGGTGATGCCGTTGTCGTCCCGCAGGTAGCTGCCCAGCAGGGTCAGCGTCGTATCCGCATTCGGCCGCCAGCGGAGCGAGGGGGCGAGGTAGATGCGGTTATCCGTCGTCGCGTCGAACTCCGTATCGGCATCGCGCGCCAGGCCGACGAAGCGCCACAGCAGGCTGTCATCTTCGCTGAGGCGGCCGCCCAGGTCCCACATGCCCTGGATGCGGTCGAAGCTGCCGGCCTGCAGCGCCAGTTGGTTGAGCTGGTCCTCATGCGGCATCTTGCTGACCGAGTTGACCAGCCCGCCCAGATTGGCCTGGCCGTAGAGGGCGGAGTTGGTGCCGCGCAGCAACTCCATCCGCTCCATCCCCCAGGGCTCGATACGGAAGGACTGCGCCGGCACCGGTGTCGGAACGCGCAGGCCGTCGAGGAAGATGTCGGCGGAGAAGCCGCGCACCGTGAAGTACTCGCCGCGAAAATCCGTGCCCGGGGTGAAGGCGCCGGGGCTGTAGCGAAGGGCCTCGACCACCGAGCCGATGTTCAGCGCCTCGATCTGGTCGCTGGTGATGACGGAGACGGATTGCGGCGTCTCCACCAGCGGCGTGTCGGTCTTGGTGCCGCTTGCGCTGCGGGTGGCGACGTAGCCTTGCACGGGGCCCCTCGCCCGCTCCGCCTGCGATTCCACGTTGACGGTGGGGAGCACCACCGGCTCCTCGGCCGACTGGGCTGGCGCAGTCTGGCTTGGTGCGGTCTGGCTTGGCGCCGTCTGGGCCATGGATGCTGGCGAGAGCGCCAGGATCATCGCCCCGGCCAGGCTGGCTTTGGCCGGTCCTGGGTAGCGGCGCGCGGGGGCCTGTGGGGTCATCGCTTGGTCCTCCATCCTGGGGCTCGCAGCCCTCCAGCCCGTGTAGATGATAATAGCTCTCATTCGCAATAAGACTCAAGCTCAGCATTTTGCGAGCGTGGGGCCGCCAAAGCACGCCGAGCCCGGAAGCCTCCAAGGCTTCCGGGCCGTATATTTGGAATAAGGGCGATGAAGGCGGGGGCAGCCCCGGGGGGCCGATGCCCCCGGCCGCGATCAGGCCGAGGCTGGCTGGATCTCGCCGCGCTCGATGACGAAGGTCCGCTCCACCAGGCCGCGCAGCAGGTCCGGGCTGCTTTCGGTGATCAGGATGGCGACATCCGGCAGCAGGGCGCGCAGCCGGCCCAGCGCCTCGGCGTAGCTCAGCGCCAGGGCGGGCGCGAGGCCCTGGAACGGCTCGTCCAGCAGCACGGCCCGGGTGCCGACCATCACCGCACGGCCCAGCGCCACCATCTTGCCCTGCCCGCCCGAGAGGCCGGCGGCCTTGCGCGGGCTGAAGTCCCGCAACTCCGGCAACAGGCCGAACACCATCTCCAGCCGCCGCTTCAGCTCGGCCTCGGGCAGCTTCAGCACTTCGGCCGGCAGGCGGAGATTCTCCAGCACGGTGAAGCTGCCGAACAGCCGCCGTTCCTCCGGCGCGTAGCCGATGCCGAGGGCGGCGCGGCGGTGCGCGGGGGCGTCGGTGCAGGGCTGGCCATCGATGCTGATGCCGCCGCGCGCGGGCAGCAGGCCCATCAGCGTGCGCAGCGTCGTCGTCTTGCCGGCGCCGTTGCGGCCGATCAACGCTACGCGGGAGCCGGGCGGCACCACCAGATCCACCGCTCGCAATACCGGCGCGCCGGCGATGTCGACCGAGACCTTCTCAAGCCGCAGCATGTGGCACCTCGCCAACCCGGATGCCGATGACGTCGCGCTGCACGACAGGGTCGTTGAGGACCTGCCCGGGCGGGCCCAGCGCGACGATCCTGCCCTGCCCCCAGACGGCCACCCGGTCCGCGATCCGCCCCACCACGTCCATGTCGTGCTCCACGAACACCGCGGTGACGCCGGCATCGCGCAGCACGCGCGCCAGGGTCTCCACCACCGCCATCTTATCGGCGGCGGCGACGCCGCTGGTCGGCTCGTCCATCAGCAGCAGCTTGGGCTTCATCGCGACCGCCATGGCGATGTCGGTCAGCTTGCGGGTGCCTTCGTTCAGCGCGTCGGCGCGGCGGTTCGCCGCTGTCAGCAGGCCGAAGCGGTTCAGCAGGTCCTCCGCCTCCTCCCGGAAAGCGGGGCGCAGCAGCGGGCGGAAGGCGGAGAAGGCGCCTTCCCGCGCCGCCACGGCCATTGCCGCGTTCTCCAGCACCGTATGCTCGGTGAACAATTGCGGCAGCTGGAAGGAACGCGCGATGCCGAGCCGGACGATGGCGCGCGGCTTCATCCCCAGCAGTTCCTTCCCCTCGTAGCGGATCGAGCCGCCCTGCGGCGTCAGGTGCCCGGTGGTCATGTTGATGAAGGTGGTCTTGCCGGCGCCGTTGGGGCCGATGATGGCGAGGAACTCACGCTCCATGACATCGAGGTTGATGCCGTCGGCCGCCTTCACGCCGCCGAAGGCCAGCCGCA
>Ga0308159_1005308_pt1 | contig 11053 bp, 7 predicted proteins | sample PhyCR1_FD_201040 | JGI IMG/M metagenome (GOLD analysis project Ga0308159, IMG submission 201040) | Phyllosphere microbial communities from UC Gill Tract Community Farm, Albany, California, United States - DLSLC.R1 | ecosystem: Host-associated > Plants > Phyllosphere > Unclassified | place: USA...
CAACGCGCACAAGGTGCCGGTCGGTCGCGATCAGATTCAGCACGTGGAAATGGCCCGTGATATCGGTCAGCGTTTCAACCATCTGTTCGGTCAAGGCAAAGAATTTTTCACCATGCCCGAAGCGCTGATCGAAGAAAGCGTGGCCACCTTGCCGGGCCTCGACGGTCGCAAGATGTCGAAGAGCTACGACAACACCATTCCGCTGTTCTCCAGCGCCAAAGAGATGAAGGACGCGATCTCGCGGATCGTCACTGACTCCAAGGCCCCGGGCGAAGCGAAAGATCCTGACAACTCGCACCTGTTCACCCTGTTCCAGGCCTTCGCCACCCCGGCGCAGGCTGACGAATTCCGCAGCGAACTGCTCGGTGGTCTGGGCTGGGGTGAGGCGAAGAATCGCCTGTTCCAGTTGCTCGACAGCGAGTTGGGCGAGGCGCGCGAGAAGTATCACCAGTTGATCGAGCGTCCGGCGGACCTGGAAGACATCCTGCAGATCGGTGCGAAGAAGGCCCGCGCCGTGGCCACGCCGTTCCTCAATGAATTGCGCGAAGCTGTCGGCCTGCGTTCTTTCGTCAATCAGGTTCAGGTCGCCGCGACCACCAAAAAGAAAGCTGCGAAAACCGCGCGTTTCGTCAGCTTCCGCGAGGACGACGGCAGCTTCCGTTTCCGTCTGCTGGCGGCCGATGGCGAGCAATTGCTGCTGTCGCGTAACTTCGCCGACGGCAAAACCGCCGGCCAGGCGACCAAACAGTTGCAGTCCGGCGAGCCGCTGGATGTGCGTACTGAAGAACTGAGCTTCAGCGTCTGGCTGGCCGGTGAGTGCGTGGGCGACAGCCCGGCGTTTGCCGACATCGGTGCGCGGGACGCCGCCATCGAGGCGTTGCGCGTCGCGCTGACTCCAGCTCAAGACTGATCGGCGGCACGACCCGACCAAGGGCCGATTGCCATTCCCACAGGCCGTCGCTACAGTGACGGCCCGTTTTTGTTGCCTTGCTAACGAATTATGACGCCCCTAGAACGATATCAAGCTGATCTGAAACGCCCGGACTTCTTCCATGACGCCGCGCAGGAAACTGCTGTGCGTCACCTGCAGCGTCTGTACGACGACTTGATCGCCGCCGACCAGAACAAGCCGGGATTTCTCGGCAAGCTGTTTGGCAAAAAGGATCAGGCACCGGTCAAGGGCCTGTATTTCTGGGGCGGCGTCGGTCGCGGCAAGACTTACCTGGTCGACACCTTCTTCGAAGCGCTGCCGTTCAAGGAAAAGACCCGCACCCACTTCCACCGTTTCATGAAGCGTGTGCACGAAGAAATGAAAACCCTGGGCGGCGAAAAGAACCCGCTGACCATCATCGCCAAGCGCTTCGCGGCCGAGTCGCGGGTGATCTGCTTCGATGAATTCTTCGTCTCCGACATCACCGACGCGATGATCCTTGGCACCTTGATGGAAGAGCTGTTCAAGAACGGCGTGACCCTGGTCGCGACATCGAACATCGTCCCGGACGGTCTGTACAAGGACGGACTGCAACGCGCGCGCTTCCTGCCCGCCATTGCGCTGATCAAGCAGAACACCGAGATCGTCAACGTCGACAGCGGCGTCGATTATCGTCTGCGTCACCTCGAGCAAGCCGAGCTGTTCCACTATCCGCTCGACGAAGCCGCCCACGAAAGTCTGCGCAAGAGCTTCAAGGCGCTGACGCCGGAGTGCACGGCGGCGGTGGAAAATGATGTGCTGATCATCGAGAACCGCGAAATCCGCGCGCTGCGTACCTGCGACGACGTGGCCTGGTTCGACTTCCGCGAACTGTGCGACGGCCCGCGCAGCCAGAACGATTACATTGAGCTGGGCAAGATCTTCCACGCCGTGCTGCTCAGCGGTGTCGAGCAGATGAGCGTCACCACCGACGACATCGCCCGGCGCTTCATCAACATGGTCGACGAGTTCTACGACCGCAACGTCAAACTGATCATTTCGGCCGAAGTGGAGCTGAAGGATCTTTACACTGGCGGCCGCCTGACGTTCGAGTTCCAGCGCACGCTGAGCCGACTGCTGGAGATGCAATCCCACGAGTTTCTGTCGCGGGCGCACAAGCCTTAACGGATTCGACCCATTGGAAGGCCTGCGATTGCAGGCCTTTTTTTATGGGGCCGGTTCAGCGAGGCAGGTTGCCAACTTTGATTGTTGTCGGCAGCCAACCAAAAGCCACAGCAGAATTCTCGCTTTGCGCGGGCACAGGAACCCAGCCATCCGGGCGCCTCTGCGGGTGATATCGATTTCACTGCCGGCGAAGCCATAGGTCGCTTGCGCCGTCGCGCCGCTGCCGGTGCGGGTGGCGATGATCACCGGAATGTGTCGGGCAATGCCTTCGATGACGTCGGCCCACTGCGCTGAAACATGTCCGGCACCGAAGCCAGCGATCACCAGGCCGGCGTAACCCAACTCCACAACTTTATCCAACAGCAGACTGTCGGCACCGAGTGACGCTTCCAGCAAAGCAATATTCTGGTGGGTGTCTTGTGGTATCGGTAAAACATGGCGCGCAACCGGCGCCCGGAAGTAGCGCGCAGCGCCTTCGATTATCAACCCAGCAGGACCGGTCAAGGGAGAGGCGAAGGCGTGCATGGCCATCGAGTCGATCTTGCGCACGCTACTGGCGCGGTGAATCTCGCCGTTGATAACCACTTGCGCGCCGCGCCCACGACTGCACGCCGCCAACGCGACGCGACCGGCATCCAGAAGGTTCGCCGGTCCGTCAGCCCCGGCTTGCGCGGCAGAACGCATGGCGCCTGTCAGCACCAGTGGTTCGTCATGCGCCCACAGGTAATCGAAAAACGTCGCGGATTCCTCCAGAGTGTCCGTGCCCTGGATGACGATGACTGCGGCGGCGCCTTGGCTGATCTGCGCGTTGGCCCAGTCCAGCACGTTCAAAAGGTAGTCGAAATCCAGTGACGCGCTGGGCAGCAGTCCGAAAGTTTCGACGGTTAGATGCCCATGCGTTTTCAGTTCGGGCACGGTGTCCAGCAGCGTTTCCCCGGACACTGCAGGGACGACCCCTTGACCGCTTTGTGTCGATTGCATGCTGACAGTGCCACCGAGCGCGGCAATGGCCAGTGTTGGCAGTTCCATGTGATACCTCGCGAAGAAAACCCGGCTGTAACGGAAATAATCCAGAGGCCAGCCGGGGCAGGGGGTAAGGTCAGTGGCTGGCCAGCCATCCGACGATTGGCACGATCAAGAGCGTACTGAGGGCCATCGACAACACGTTACCGATAAAGCCATGCATGTAGCCTGGCAGCCGCTGCGCGAGGGCGCAGGCCAATGGCGGCGCGATCAGCGCGCCGAGCAGCGCACTGGAAATGATCACTTGCCAATCTGCGCCGTAAGTGAGAATCGCGGCCGGAACAACGGACACCAGCGGTACATACGTCGGATACCAGCCGCGCGCCATCCACTGCCTGCGCCAGATCACCACGCCCAAGGCTGACGTCAACGCCTGTCCCGCGAGCAGTTGCGGCAACAGACCTGTCCCGTAGACCGGGCTCATCGGGTTGAGTGTGAATGCGAGCAACGCACCGACAATCAGCCCCAGACTGGCCCACTCATTACCGAAGAAAGGCGCTTCGGAGAAATCTGCCAAGACCCGGCGCATGCTCCACACCACGCCGTAATCCGGCGCCTTGGTGGGCACGGTGACACTGGCTTGCACGTCGGCCTGCGCAGGTTCTGCGGATTTCACCAGGCTCGGCACGCAGCGACACAGCACGAAGGCGCCAATGCTGGCAATGGCCATGCCCGAAACGTTGCCGATCACCACCGGCAAGCCGAGTGGATTGCATACGTAATTGACAATCACCAGGCACAGCGGTGTCACTGACAGGGCTCCCAGGATTGCGCCGTTGATTGCGACTTTCCAGCCGCCGCCAAACATCAGCACCATCGCCGCCGGCAACGACACGAACGCCGCGAAGGTGGGCTGCCAACTGGTGGCGGTGACAGTCCAGCCCCATAGCAGATTGCTCAGTGCCAGCCCCAGCAATGAACTGGTGACCAGCCACGGCCAGAGCCCGCTGCTGTAGCAGATGGTGAAACCTTGCCAGGATTTCCCCGTTCGATTCGCCCAATAGCCCAGGTATGCACCGGCCAGCAGGCCAATCGAGGCGAACTCGTGCTTATAGAACGCCACCTCGCTGATATCCCCGAGCACCCAGCGCAGCCAGGCAGCCGCGTCGGGAAAGCTCGAGACCATATGGCCGTAATCCGGCCAGCGCGCTGACCACAGCGAATGATTGGTTAGCGAAAGCCAGGCGATGACTGCCGCTGCACCCATCAACAGGACGATGATCGCGCTGTCCATCGATGTTCTGGCCACGATTGTTTTACGTTGTTTTGCGTGAACGTCCATAGGCTGGCCTCCGGTTAACGTGGCAGGCATGGATGCTGGGTGTAACCGAGCATCCGGTCGTAGACATCACAGCGCCGATCTCGGTGCAGATCGTTCAGCTCGTTCCAGATTGGCGCACTGCGCGAACTGGTCAGGTCAATATCGGCGTAGAGGATTTCCTGCTGATCGGCGGACGCCACGCGGCCGATCGGCCAGCCGTTAGTGCCAGCAATCAGCGAACATCCAAGGTAACGAGCGCCACGCTCTTCGCCGATTCGACTTGCCGCCGCGATGAACACGTTGTTGACGTGCGCTGCGGTCATGGTGAGGTACGAAGCCATGCACTTGCCGGCGTCATCGAACAAGGGCGGTGGTGTCCAGACCCAGTTGTTCAGGCTGCAGATGATGTCCGCGCCCTGCTGGCTGAGGATCCTCGGGACTTCAGGAAACCAGATGTCCCAGCAGATCAGCAGACCGATGCGACCGATCGGCGTTTCGAACACCGGGAAACCGCTATCGCCGGCAGTGAACCAGAGCTTCTCCAGATTCCACAGGTGCGCCTTGCGGTATTTGCCGATGAAACCGTCAGGTCCCAACAGCACGGCGGTGTTGTACAACCGCGCCCCTTCGCGCTCGGCCAGCCCAGCCACCAGATACACCTGATGCTGACGGGCAAAATCCTCCCAGCGGCTCACGCTTGGTCCATCCGGAACCGATTCGGCGTGATCGAACGCATCCTGTCGAGTGCGAAAGAAATAACCGGTACTCGTCAGCTCGGGCAAAACGATGAGATTGGCACCACCATTGACCGCCTGCAGTGCCAACTCCAGGCTGTTACTTAGATTCGCTGCACGATTTTTCGTACCGACCTGCGGATCACATTGCACGACCGCAACACGAACGGGGCTTGTTGACTCACTCATTTTTCATGATCCCTTATTGTTGTTTTCACGCCATCGGGTGGCGGGGAACATAAGAGTCGAGTCAGCCGTGGAAGGTAAGTCGGCGCTTTCCGGTTAAGTTGTAGTACGCCTCCTAGGACGATTAAACACATATCGACGGTGCGCGCGCACCACGCTGTATTTTCCAGGGGCAAGAGCCTGCTCCGAAAAGTTCATGGGCCGGCCTGGTAGTGTGGATAGTCGGCTATCTCGAAGCCGCCATTGAACTGCGCCGAGGTTTTTTCGCAAATATGAATCACAGCATCGATGGCGCCGCGAAAGCAGGGCTCTGTCCAACCGGCATCTACCGAAAACGACTCGCCCGACAGATACAACCCGGAAACGCTCGAGTAGTCTCGGTTGTATCGCATCAGGCTGACAGCGTCGTGATAGGCGCCGGGGCGGTAAAGCTTGGCGCAACCCAGTGAGTTCCTGTCGGTCATCCAGCGCTGCACGACGGCCTGCTCCAGGCCGATGTAAGGCGAGATGCGCTGCCCGATATTGCTGCAGTTCACCAGGATCCGATCAAGTTCTTCGGCGCATTTGGTGATCAGTTCCTTGTCGCTGAAACAGCAAAGTTTGGTCGCGTCGTCTTCCCAGGTATAACTGAGAAGAATGCAGTCGTAACTGTAGTGATCGTTATAGCGGTAGGTATAAACATCGTGGATGAAACTGTCCGTGACGATCGCTTGGGGGATAGCGGTGTTGCCGGACAGAAAAGATTTCTTCAGCGGAGCGAACACCTTGCAGCTGGTTTCCCAATGCGCAGTCTTATAGGCATTGATCGTCTCGACCGGCAACATTTGTGCAGTGAAATTTTCAAGCTTGATTCGTGTTTCGATCAGCCACGAAGGCAGCGTCATGATCACTGAATCAAAATCGCTGAAGTGTTCCTCGGCCTGCTGCGGCCGACTTTGCTTCCAGTTGTAGTAGACACGGGTTTTACCGTTGGCGAGCTTTTTCAACCGCGTGACGGAGCTGTCGGTCAGCAAGCCTTCGCGGTATTGCAGGCAGTGTTGGTAGAAAGACATCGGCGCTTCATCTGGCTTTATAAACATAAGGCCTTCGCTCAGCGCCGCGAGCCCAAGGTAGCGCGGGCCTTCAAACTGCAGGCCGGTTGAATCGAAAACCGCATTGCTGCGGATATGCGGTGAGTCAAGCAAAGGATCGCCTTTTTCATCTACCCGACCCAGCACCAGCTGCAAGTTACTGCTGAACCCGAATATGGCGGTACGCAGCGGGTACAGAGCACAGACGTCATAAAATGCGCCCCAGCTGCCGTCGCCAATGCCTATGGCATAAAAAATGGCCGACTCCTCTGGCGACATTCCCATTCCGCCAAAATCGCCCGGTGCGTCTTTTTCCCAGCGTTGCAGCACCGGCATGCTCACCAGATCACGGAAGGAAATGGCGTGACACCTGGCGACAATAGCTGCCCATACGGATTCCCATTGCTCACTCGCATAACTGTCGCAAACGTGTCGGGTCATACGGTCGGCCAACGCTCTCCATTTCGCATAGACCGCTTGCAGTTCCTCTCCGGGAGGCAGGGTGCGACCATCGGCGTTTTTCCAGATCAGCATTTGCGGCGTAGCCGGCTTTGACAGGCTGCCCTCGCGCAGATAAATGCCGGTCGATCTGACCCATTGGCTACCGGGATTGGCAAAGTCTGACAGGGCCAGCTCGAATATCGTCGCGTAGTAGGCCATCAGCGAACGACCGTCCTTTGGCGATTCTCCTTCGCGATTGAACAACGGCATGCGCATCGCGCCCATTTCGAAAGGGGTATGACTGGCCTTGGATTGAGGACTGCCGGGAACGGTCAGATGCCTGCCGCCGATTCGCGAGGATTGTTCAATCAGGGTTATATGGGTGAAGCCGCAGCGCAGTAATTCTCGGGCGGCCGTGAGGCCTGTAATGCCGGCGCCGATAATGCATATTCGATGGCTGGAATCAGTCGCTCGGGCGATTCCGCCTGGCTGCTCCAATAACGCCCGGTAGTCAAAACACAGATCCGGCGGATTGGGGAAACGAGCTTTCCATTTGCCGGATGGCGAACGTTTGTTACGGGTTTCGAGGCCAGGAGCCTGGGAGGGGTAGTTGTAGCTGGAGCCGATGGTCACTGTTCATCTTCCCTGATGCGATGTGCTTGGAAAGAAGTCTGATCGGCGCAGCCTCGTCTGAACAGTCGTAAAACCGAGCCAGATGCTGTTCTGTTTTCGCTCATTTGTGTCGGAAGAAGGACAAAAATGAAGCTGTGCCCTGTGGGAGGACTACACCCACAGGGGCTTCAAACTGACGGGAGTTTATGCAGCCTGCTGGAACTGCTGCCGATACTGGTTCGGCGACAGTTCGGTGTGCTGGCGGAACAATCGTGCGAAGAAACTCGCATCGTCGTAACCGACCTCATAGCTGATGGTCTTGATGCTCTTGCGCGTGCCGGAGAGCAAACCCTTGGCGGTCTCGATGCGCAGGCGCTGCAAGTAATGCAGTGGCTTGTCGCCGGTGGCGGTCTGGAAGCGGCGCATGAAGTTGCGGATGCTCATTCCATGCTCGCGAGCGACGTCTTCGAAGCGAAACTTGTCGGCGAAATGCTCTTCGAGCCAGTGCTGGATCTGCAGAATGATGACGTCCTGGTGCAGCTTTTGCCCGCCGAAGCCGATACGCCCCGGCGAGTAACTGCGCTGCACCTCGTACAGGATGTCGCGGGCCACGGCCTGCGCTACGTTCGAGCCGCAGAAGCGTTCGATCAGATAGATATAGAGATCGCAGGCTGAGGTGGTGCCGCCGGCACAGTAGAGGTTGTCGGCATCGGTCAGGTGCTTATCCTGATTCAGATAGACCTTGGGGAAGCGCTCTGCGAAGGCATTGAAGAAGCGCCAATAGGTGGTCGCTTCCTTGCCATTGAGCAGCCCGGCTTCGGCAAGCCAGAACACCCCAGTGGCTTCGCCGCACAACACCGCGCCGCGCGCATGCTGTTCGCGCAGCCACGGCAGGATTTGCGGGTAACGGCCGCACAGCGTATCGAAATCGTCCCAGAACGCCGGGAGGATGATCACATCGGCGTTTTCCAGGCCCCCGTCGACCGGCATGACTACATCGCTGAAGCTTTTCACCGGTTTGCCATCGGGGCTGACCAGGCGCGTTTCGAACGCCGGCGTCAGGCCATGGCCCAGTTGTTTGCCGTAACGCAGGCTGGCCACGTGGAAAAAATCCTTGGCCTGCATGAGGGTGTAAGCGAAAACCCGGTCGATAGCCAGGATGCTGACGCGCCGCAAGGGCGGGGAGACGTGCTTGGACATAATTCAACTTTTGTTTTGTTTTTATAAGGGAAAGTGGTCACCAGACGGCTGGATCGTCTTATTTTTTGTCGGATGTGTCCAGTGTCCCGTAGCAGGAGTCGGGCTTAGTCTCTGAGAGCCTTATCCCTCCAACAACAAAGAAAGGTGCCGCATGATCCCCAGAACCCTGTTCAGTTCCGAGCACGAATTGTTCCGCGACAGCGTACGAACTTTCCTCGAAAAAGAAGCTGTGCCGTATCACGCGCAGTGGGAGAAGCAGGGGCACATCGATCGCGCACTCTGGAACAAAGCGGGGGAGGCCGGGATGCTCTGTTCGCATTTGCCGGAGGAGTACGGCGGGCTGGGCGCGGACTTCCTCTACAGCGCCGTGGTGATTGAAGAGGTCGGGCGTCTCGGGCTGACTGGCATCGGGTTTTCGCTGCATTCGGACATCGTCGCGCCGTACATCCTGCATTACGGCAGCGAGGCGCTGAAGCACAAATACTTGCCTAAACTGGTCTCGGGCGAAATGGTCACAGCGATTGCCATGACCGAGCCTGGCGCTGGTTCCGACCTGCAAGGCGTGAAAACCACGGCGGTGCTGGACGGTGACGAATATGTGATCAACGGCTCGAAAACCTTCATCACCAACGGCTTCCTGGCTGACCTGGTGATCGTGGTGGCCAAGACCGACCCGAAGGCTGGAGCCAAGGGTACCAGCCTGTTTCTGGTGGAGGCGAATACGCCGGGCTTCGAGAAGGGCAAGCGCCTGGAAAAGGTCGGCATGAAAGCGCAGGACACTTCGGAACTGTTCTTCCAGGATGTGCGCGTGCCGAAGGAAAACCTTCTCGGCCAGGCGGGTGCCGGATTTGCCTATCTGATGCAGGAGTTGCCGCAAGAGCGACTGACCGTGGCCATCGGCGGGCTGGCCTCGGCCGAGGCGGCGCTGCAATGGACGCTGGATTACACCCGTGATCGCAAGGCGTTCGGCAAGGCGATTGCCGACTTCCAGAATACCCGCTTCAAACTGGCCGAAATGGCTACCGAGATTCAGATCGGCCGGGTCTTCGTCGACCGCTGCCTGGAGCTGCACCTGCAGGGCAAACTCGATGTGCCGACAGCGGCGATGGCCAAGTATTGGGGCACCGACTTGCAATGCAAAGTACTCGACGAGTGCGTGCAACTGCACGGCGGTTACGGCTTCATGTGGGAATACCCGGTGGCCCGGGCGTGGGCGGATGCACGGGTACAGCGGATTTATGCCGGCACCAATGAAATCATGAAGGAGATTATTGCGCGGTCGCTCTGAGAGGCATGATCGTTCCCACGCTCTGCGTGGCAATGCCGCCGGGGACGCTCCGCGTTCCGATGTGGATGTGACGCGGAGCGTCACGGGATAAATTCCCACGCGGAGCGTGGGAACGATCAGACGGGACGGTTGGGCGGTGGGTCAAGGCGCGGGATTCGGATGATCCTTGTGAATCGCCTCAATCCCGGCCAGCACTTCATCAGACAGTTTCAGATCAAAACTGGCAATGTTGCTGTCCAGCTGTTCCAGCGTCGTCGCGCCGATGATGTTGCTGGTGACGAAGGGTTGCTGGGTCACAAAGGCCAGGGCCATTTGCGCCGGATCCAGACCATGTTCACGGGCCAGCGCAACGTAACGGCTGCACGCCGCCTCCGATTGTGGGTTGAAATAGCGGCTGAAGCGGCTGTAGAGACTCAGGCGGCCTTTCGGTGGCCGGGCGCCGCCCTCGTACTTGCCGGAAAGAAAGCCGAACGCCAGCGGCGAATAGGCCAGCAGGCCGCACTGTTCGCGAATGGCGATTTCCGCCAGCCCCACTTCGAAGCTGCGATTGAGCAGGTTGTACGGGTTCTGGATCGACACCGCACGCGGCCAGCCACGGGCTTCGGCCAGCGCGAGAAAACGCATGGTGCCCCACGGCGTCTCGTTGGACAGGCCGATATGGCGGATTTTGCCGGCCTTCACCTGCTCGTCAAGAGCCTCGAGGGTATCTTCGAGCGGGGTCAGGTTGGCTTCGATCTTGTGCTTGTAGCCCAACTGGCCGAAAAAATTGGTGCTGCGCTCCGGCCAGTGCAATTGATACAGATCGATGTAATCGGTCTGCAGGCGCTTGAGGCTACCGTCCAGCGCTTCTGTGATGTGCTGGCGGTTGTGGCGCAGGTTTTTATCGCGGATGTAGTCGATGGTGTTGCCGGGGCCGGCGATCTTGCTGGCAAGGATCCAGTCGGCACGGTCGCCGCGACTCTTGAAGTAATTGCCGATGTAGCGCTCGGTAGTGGCGTAGGTTTCGGCTTTTGGCGGTACCGGGTACATCTCGGCGGTGTCGATGAAATTGATCCCGGCTTCCTTGGCCCGTTCGATCTGGGCGAAGGCTTCAGCTTCAGTGTTTTGCTCGCCCCAGGTCATGGTGCCGAGGCAGATTGCGCT
>Ga0308159_1005309_pt1 | contig 11051 bp, 12 predicted proteins | sample PhyCR1_FD_201040 | JGI IMG/M metagenome (GOLD analysis project Ga0308159, IMG submission 201040) | Phyllosphere microbial communities from UC Gill Tract Community Farm, Albany, California, United States - DLSLC.R1 | ecosystem: Host-associated > Plants > Phyllosphere > Unclassified | place: USA...
GGCCTTGTCGCGAATGTCCATCACCTGGCTGATCTGGCCCCACTGGAACTGGAAGGGCCAGGGGCGGGTCAGGTGGACTCCGAAGACGGTGACGGGGCCGAGCGGCGTCTGGACCCGCGCCGCCAGATGATTATCGCCGCCGAGCCTTTCCTCTTTCTCGACCGGCCAGCGCGAGGCGATGACGGTGCCGTCCACGGCATAGGACCCGCCGGTCTCGATCACGCGATAGGGGTGGTCGGGCAGAAGGCGGTCGAGCTGGCTCAGCATCATCCTGGGCGTCTCGATCAGGACCACGACGTCGGCCTGACCCTCTGCGATCGAGGCGCGGACGGCCTCGGTGTCGGTGTTCCTGACCAGCAGATTGGCCGAATAGAGGGTGACGATTGGGGCCCCCGCCTGCGGCTGGCCCTTGGCCGGAAACCACTGGGGCCAGCCGGCCAGCAACAGGACCAGGCAGGTCGCGACGCCGAAGGCTGCGGCGGGCCACAGGCGCAAGGCGGCGGCGATGAGGGTCAGGACAAGGGCCGCGCAGATCGCCGCGCCGGTGAACTGGGCCAGGATGTCCACCCAGCGGTGGCCGATCCCGCTGAGGCCTGCGACGCCCACGCCAAGCGGCGCGCACAGCATCAGGACAAGACCCGCCGTGGCGATCCGGGACAGGGTCAGGGCCGGAAGGGGCATCCGTGGACTTCCTGATGAACGCGGCGCAGCGTCGGGCGTTGGCTAGGGGCGCCAGCTTGGCCGCAGCAGGAGACCGCAACATGGCCAACCGGACCATCGGGGATATCGAGAAGATCTGGTCCAATGTCGAGGGGGTCAAGAAGCTGTCGGACCGGGTCATCGGGATCGGACCCTTCGGCATCGGCCTGGACGGCATCCTGGCCTGGATCCCGGTGGTGAACCAGGTCTACACCGTGGGAGCGGGGGGGTGGCTGATGCTGCAGGCGGTGCGGGCCAGGGCGACGCCGTGGACCCTGGCGCAGATGGCGGGCTACATCGGTCTGGATACGGCGACCGACGCCGTGCCGATCGCCGGCTATGCCGTCGACACCCTGTTTCCGGGCCACCTTCTGGCGGCCAAGGCCCTGCAGAAGGACATCGCCTCCACCCACTGGGTCGAAGGCAGCGAGGCCGAGGCCCGAGCGTCTGGCGAGCACGACCGGCACCTGGAAACCGTGCGCAACAACCGCAAGCTTCGCCGCATCGTCTATCTTCACGATTGAGGCGACGCCGCCTGCATCCGAAGGCGGGGGGCGGCCGTAGCTGCATTGATCGGATCGCCGCACGCGTGTTCCTCATGCGCGTGCGAGGTCCTGACAGCCAGATCCGATCGGCGGGGAGGCTAGCCCTTCCACCGGGCCTCCCCGCACCCCTTTCCTTTCCCTCCTGCGATCTGCTGACCCGAAACGCCTGGCGCCATAGGCACGCCAAGGGCGTCGACCGTGCGTCGGGTCGGCCGGTAACGGGCTGACACGGTTTAGCTTTTCACATCGGCGGGCCGCTCGACGCGCCCCGACCAGCGCCGGGCACAGACTGATCTCCGACCGATACGGAGATCAATGTCATGGATGCGAGCGCCCGCCTTGGCCTGGCCTATCTGGCCCCTGGCCAGCTTCAGAAACACGTCACCCTCAACGAGACCCTGACCCGGCTCGACGCCCTGGTTCAGACCCGCGTGGTCAGCCGCAGCACGGCGGCCCAGCCCTCAGCCCCGGCCGATGGCGACCTGCACATCCTGCCCGCCAGCCCGGCCGGCGCGGCCTGGGCCGCCTTTCATCAGCACGATCTGGTGCGGTTCGAGGCCGGCGGCTGGGCGGTGGTGGCCGCAGTTCCCGGCGCCCTGGCCTGGGTGGAGGCCGAGGGGCAGTTCGTGGTGCGCGGACCGGCCGGCTGGACGCCTCTGGGCCAGGTTCTGGGCGCCGTTCAGGAGCTAGGCCGGCTGGGGCTGAACACGACGGCGGATGCGGCCAATCCCTTCGCCGCCCGGATCAACAAGGCGCTGTGGACCGCGATCGCGACGGGCGACGGCGGCGACGGCGACCTGCGCATGACCTTCAACAAGGAGGGGGCGGGCGATGTCGGCTCCCTGCTGTTCCAGAGCGGCTAGTCCGGCCGGGCCGAGCTTGGCCTGATTGGCGACGACGACCTGAGCCTGAAGGTCAGCGCCGACGGCGCGACCTGGCGGGTAGCGATGACGGTGGACCGGTCTACGGGGGCAGTCGCTTTTCCCACCGGCGCAGGTCGGGTCGAGACCACGGTGATGACCGCGAGCGGGACCTGGACGCCGCCCGCCTGGGCGCGGCGGATCGAGGCGGTGGCGGTGGGCGGATCGGGCGGCGGCGGCTCGGGCGCTGCGGGGGCGAGCGGCGCAGCTCGGTTCGGCGGCGGCGGCGGCGGCGCTGGCGGGGTGTCTCTGGGCCAGTGGAGCCGGGCTGATCTGGGCGCCAGCCTGACCATTAGTCTGGGCGCAGGAGGATCCGGCGGCGCCGGCGTCTCGACCGGGACGGGGGCGGACGGAGCCGCAGGCTCGCCGACCACCCTGGTCAGTTCGGGCGTGACCCTCCTGACGGCCCTGGGCGGTGCGGGCGGCAAGGGCGGATCGGCGGTGTCGGGCCTGGGCGGCGCCGGCGGGGCGGGCGCGCCTCAATCCAATGCGGGAGGGGACAGTCGAACGGACACGGCGGCTCTGGCCGGCGCAGCGCTGCAACGCCCGGACGGCGGCGGAGGCGGCGGTGCAGGCGGCGGTCTGGACGCCGCCAATGCGGTCCGGGCAGGCGGGGCTGGCGGGGCGGGCGCCAGCCTCCAGCGGACGGCCGCGGGCGGGGCTGGCGGAAGCGGTGCTGCAGGCGGCGCCGGGACTGCGGCGGCCAGTCCGGTCCTGTCCTGGGCGGGGGGCGGCGGAGGCGGCGGGGGAGCCTCGACCGGCGCCGGATACGCGGGCGGCGCCGGAGCGGCTGGCGCAGGCGGCGGCGGAGGCGGGGCGGGCGTCACGGCATCTGGGGCGGGCGGCGCGGGCGGGCCGGGCCTGGTGCGTCTGGTGGCCATCGGATGAGCGGCCCCGACACAGCCAGCGGCGAGATCGAACTGCTCGACGCCGAAATCTTCGAGGTCCCGCTGCGTCTGAACCACGACGACGCCCGCGACCAGACCGGCGGCAGACGAGATCGCCGCGCCTTTGACCAACCTGATCCCGAGGACGACCGATGACCGATCCTGTCGAAACCCAAACTGAAATCGCGCCGGACGCCGACACTGGAGCCCAGGCCGACCCGCGCGCCATCCCGCCCCTGGCCGAGGGGCGTTGGCTGTGGCGGCGGATCTATGTCTTTGCGGTCAGCGCCGGGATCTGGGCGCTGCTTGCCGGGGTGGTCGGGGGCGCAAGCCCGACGACCCTGCCCCGGATCGCCGACGGCCTGCTGGGGCTGCTGGCCCTGGTGCTGGTGCTCTATCTGGTGGCGCCGACAACCCAGCAGGTGATCGAGCTTCTGGCCAATCTGCATCTTCGGGTCGGCGGGCCGGACGCAGGAGAGCGGCGATGAGCGTGCTGTCGCGGCGCTCGCGCGACCGCCTGGTCGGCGTCCATCCGGCCCTTATCGCGGTGGTCGAGAGGGCCATCATGACCACGCCGGTCGACTTCATGGTCACCGAAGGCCTGCGCACCCCCGCGCGTCAGGCGGCGCTGGTCAAGGCGGGGGCCAGTCGGACGATGAACTCGCGCCACCTGAGCGGCCACGCGGTCGACATCTGCGCCGTGGTCGAGGGCAGGGTGCGCTGGGACTGGCCGCTCTATCCCCGCATCGCCCAGACCTTCAAGGCGGCCGCGCAGGAGCTGGACACGCCCCTGGTCTGGGGCGGCGACTGGCCCCGGCTGCGCGACGGTCCGCATTTCGAACTGGATAGCCGTCGCTTTCCCTGAGGCGCGGTGGGTCCGGCGCCTTCGGATGGGCCTCTAAAGGCTCTAGTCCCGGCAGGATTTGCCGAGCGGTCGGCAGTTTCTGCCGGGATGGCCCGCCCGCCCCGGCAGGACTTGCCGGGTCACAGGCGTGGTTAAGCGAAAGTACCTCAGCAAAATCAATGTTACGGCGCCCTGGCATGGCCAGCCCGGGCGCCGGTCCGAGTTGGCGCGGCCCTTGCTCTTGGTCTTCCTGAGCAAAATGCTCTCGACGGCTAAAATGGCGGTCGGACACCTTGAAACAAGGACTTTGGTCATGGCTGTGAACAGCGTGAACACGAACTCTGGCGCCCTGGTTGCGCTTCAGAACCTGAACGCCACGAACCGTGAACTGGAAACCACCCAGTCGCGGATCAACACTGGCAAGAAAATCAACAACGCAAAAGACAACGGCGCCATCTGGGCTATCGCTCAGGGGCAACGTGGTGAAATCCAGGCACTGGGCGCCGTCAAGGACAGCCTGGCGCGTGGTTCTTCCGCCATTGACGTCAGCCTGGCTGCGGGCGAGTCGGTCTCCGACCTGCTGCTGCAGCTGAAGGAAAAGGCGCTCGCCGCCAAGGACACCTCGCTGTCCACGAGCTCGCGTACCGCTCTGTCCGATGACTTCAACTCGATCAAGGCGCAGATCACGACTGCCGTCTCGAACGCCAAGTTCAATGGTGTCAATCTGCTCGACGGCTCTGCGACCAACGGCTTCAAGGCCCTGGCCAACGCCGGCGGCACCTCGACCATCGACGTAGCGTCGCAAACCATGACCCTGGCTTCGCTGTCGATCAGCGCCAGCGTCCTGACTGACGCCACAACGGCCGGCACTGCCCTGACTGCGGTCGACGCAGCCATCGCTTCGGTCTCGAGCAAGCTCGCCAAGCTCGGCACCGGCGCCAAGTCGTTCGACACGCACGCCACGTTCGTCAGCAAGCTGTCTGACGCGCTGGAAACCGGCGTGGGCAACCTGGTCGACGCCGACCTGGCCAAGGAAAGCGCCCGACTGCAGTCTCTGCAAACCAAGCAACAGCTCGGCGTGCAGGCTCTGTCGATCGCCAACCAGTCGTCGTCGGTCCTGCTCAGCCTCTTCCGCTAAGCTTGAGACGGGAGGGCGGGGCGTCATGCCCCGCCCGACCCGTGCCTTCATCGCCAGGGAACGCCGCCAATTCGCGGCGCAGGAGCCATGAACACCAATGCAGAAATAGCCGCCGTCGAGGCCATCAAGCCCGTCGCGGACAAGCCCCAGACGCCCATCGATCTGCCGACGCCCAAGGCCTTGGCCGACATCCAGGCCGCAGCCCACTACCGTCTTCTGATCGAGGAAGGACCCCGCAAGGGCTCCTTTGTCTACAAGACCCTCGACACCCTGACCGGGGAGATCGTCCGCCAGTTTCCGCGCGAACAACTCGTCAAGTTGGCCGAGGACTACAGTTACAACGCCGGTTCGGTCATCAAGACCACAGTCTGATCTGAACTTTGCCCGTCCCGCGTATGGGGGACGGGATCCCAGGATTTTCCACCGCTCCGGATCGCCGGATGCGGTTAAAAGACGTCGTTAGCGACCGTTAACCATACGCTCACGTCTTGATTCTAGGCTGACCGGAATCACACCGGGGCAAAATGACCGATGAGCAATAGCGTTCTCACCAATACGTCGGCAGCGGTCGCGCTGCAGAACCTGACGACGACCAACAACAAGTTGGGAGACGTCCAGGGCCGGATCTCCACCGGTCTGAAGGTTCAGGGCGCCAAGGACAACGCCGCCATCTGGGCCATTGCGCAAAAGCAGCGCGCCGACGTCGGGGCCCTGTCGGCCGTGAAGTCCAGCCTGGACCGCGCCACCTCGATCGCAGATGTCGCCCTGTCGGCCGGCGAATCGATCTCGGACCTGCTGAACCAGCTCAAGGAAAAGGTCGTCGCGGCCAAGGACACCTCGTTGGGCACGCAGTCGCGCACCCTGCTGGACGGTGACTTCAAGGCCCTGCTGCGCGCCATCGGTTCGGCGGTCGAGAACGCCACCTTCGACGGCGGCAATATCCTGAACGGCTCGCTGACCAATGGCCTGAAATTCCTGGCCAACGCCGACGCCTCGTCCTTCGTGACCCTGTCGGGCAAAAACCTGTCGCTGAGCGGCTCGATCCTGACCTTGGGCCTGACCGACAGCCTGCTGACGGCGACGAATGCGGCGAGCGCCCTGAGCAAGCTCGACGCCTCGATCACGAACGTCAACGCCGCCCTGGGCGCGATCGGCGCCGAAGCCAAGCAGATCGAGGCTCACAACACCTTCGTCTCGAAGCTGACGGACACCCTGGAAAGCGGCATCGGCAATCTGGTCGACGCCGACCTGGCCAAGGAAAGCGCTCGACTTCAGGCCCTGCAGGTCCAGCAGCAGCTGGGCGCGCAATCGCTGTCGATCGCCAACCAGTCGCCGCAGATCATCCTGTCCCTGTTCCAGTAACGCCCGCCGAACTCGTCAGTGACGGGGCGGGGGCGCATCGATGATGATGGGGTCAGGGCGTCGACGCGGCGCATGACCTCGCTCGCCGAGGCCGTAAAGCGCCAGGATTGACTGAACCAGCGACGGGACGCTCATTCCACGCTCCATATCCGCGAGCCCGGCGTGGCCGGCGCTCTTCTGCGAGGCGAACAACGTCGATTTTTCGCCGCGGTTCCCCGGCCCCGTTAACAACCCGTTACGCCTGATGTGTCACAGGAGAGGGCGGAGGTCTGCGTGACGTCGATCAACAACGGCTATCTTCTGGGTCTGTACGGCGGGTCATACGACGCCTCGACCTCGACTGGCCTGGCGTCGACAACCTCCAAGAAGGCGCAGCCGACCGCCCCCTGGTCGACCTCGGTCGTGGCGCCCAAGGCCGACGCCATGGTCCGCGCCGCCCTGGGCGGCCGCAATCTGATCAACGAGGACGCGGCCCAGGTCGACGTCAAGGGCGCGTCCGGCGACTACAAGAAGCTGTTCGCCATGTATCAGGCGCTCGAGACCCTCAACGCCCTGTCCAACCGGGCGGCGACCAAGGGCGTGAGCGCTTCCGAATCCGCCCTGCTGGCCAAGCGTTTCACCTCAGGGCTGGCGGAGGTCTCCTCCTATCTGTCGAGCGCGGCCTTCGAAGACGTGCGGATGGTGCAGGGCACGACCGGTTCGATCTCCAAGACCACGGCCGCCGTGCCGCGCGACAGCGCCATCTCCATCACCGGCCCTATCCACGAGGGCGCGATCGGCACGCCGGTCGCGGCCTTCCAGGGCGATGTGGCGTTCGACATCACCATCCGCGTGCCGGCCGGTCTGTCCAGCACCACCAAGGCCGTGCCCATCGACCTGTCCCAGATGGGCTCGACCCCGCGCACGATCGACAACGTCACCGGCTTCATCAACGGCAAGCTGGAGGCGGCGGGCTTTGCGACCCGGATCGGTCGTGAGCTGATCAAGGCCGAGCCCAAGACGGTGCAGGTCGGCGGCAAGCCGGTCACCCTGCCGGCCGGACCCGAGCGCTGGGCCCTGGCCATTCGCGGCGTCTCCACCGAGACGGTGGGCTTTGCAGCGGCCAAGACCTCCGACGCCGTCTATGTCGTCCAGACCTCGGGTTCTGCGGCCCAGACCACGACCACCACGGTCGGGGGCGTGACCACCACCAAGACCACCGCCCCCTCGACCCTGAAGACCGAACTGCTCAAGTTCCAGAGCGACGGCGGAACGGCCCCGGCCCCCACCGGCGGCAATGTCGGCGAGACCCAGTGGGTCGACGGACGCCTGGCCCAGGACACCCTGCCCGACGGCGTCTCGACCATCCGCGCCAGCGCGGTCGGCCCCGATGGGTCCCTGTGGCTGGTCGGAGATGTCACGACCGGGTCGGACACCCAGCCGATCAAGGGCGTCCAGGACGTCGCCCTGTTCAAGTATGACACGGCCGGCCGACTGGTCGCGACCCGCACCCTGGGCGCCGCCTCGACCGCGTCCGGCTATGCGATCGCCGTCGACGCGGACGGCAACGTGGCGGTGGCCGGATCGGTCGTCGGCGCCCTGAACACCTCCACGACGGACGCGGGCAAGGTCGGAGAGGCCGCCGGCGTCGCCGACAGCTTCGTCACCGTCTTCAACAAGGACGCCGAAGAGGTCTGGACCCAACGCCGCGGGGCGCGCGCCGCCGATGAGGCGACCTCGGTCAGCTTCGGCCCCGGCGGCGTCGTCTATATCGGCGGGCGGGCCAAGTCCGCCATCGAGGGCGCCGCCTCGGTCGGGGGCTGGGACGGCTATGTCCAGGCCTTCAAGGCGGGCGAGGCCTATCCGACGGCCGGCATCAAGGCCAAGGCGGTCGCCTCGACCCAGTTCGGCACCGCTGCCGACGACAGCGTCGACGCCATGACGATCGACGGGAACAACCTCTATACCGCCGGGGTCGAGAACGGCCGCGCGGTGGTGCGCCAGTTCACCCTGGACAGCGCAGGCAAGCCGACCCTGGCCGCAACGCGCGACCTAGGCGCCATCTCGGGCGAGATCGCCGGCGTCGCGGTCGCCGACGGCAGGGTCATCCTGACCGGGACCAGCCGCAACAGCGGTCTATCGGCCGGGACCACGACCGTGGCCCATTCGGGCGGCAAGGATGTCTTCGTCGCGGCCCTGTCCACCAATCTGGCGGCCTCGGGTTCCGACGCCCTGAACTGGTACGGCGGGGCGGGCGACGACAGCGCCGCCGACGTCAAGGTTCACAACGGCAAGGTCTGGATCACCGGCGTCGCCGACCGCAACCCCGACGCCAAGACGGCCGACCCGACCCAGGGCTATCTGGCGCGGCTAAATCCGCTGACCGGCGCGGTCGAGTACGAGAAGACCTGGGCCGGCGACGGCGCCCAGGCCAAACCCCTGACCCTGGCGGTGGCCTCCAATGGCGCCAGCGTGCTCGACCGGCTGGGTCTGCCCAAGGGCGAGATCGACCAGAGCGATTCCAAGCTACTGACCGCAGCCACCTCTCTGCGGGTCGGCGACCGCTTCTACATCTCCCCCGCCAATGGCGGGCGGGCCGTGCCCGTGACCATCGACGCCAAGGACACCCTGGCCACCCTGTCGCGCAAGATCACCGTAGCCTCGGGCGGCAAGCTCAAGGTCACCATCGCCTCGGACAGCGCCACCGTCACCGGCAAGGACGGCGAGACCACCACCACGACCGGCGGCGTCCAGCGCCTGTCGATCATGGCCAAGGACGGCAAGACCGGCGCGGTCCTGACCTCGGGCGAGACGGGGCGGGATGCGCTGGCGGGCCTGGGTCTGTCGCCCGGTTTCATCGGCGTGAGCGGATCGACCGACGGGACCAAGCGCACCTTCGGCCTGGGTCTGCCCAGCAACCTGACCCTCAACGACGCCGCCTCGATGAAGACCACGGGCGAAAAGCTGCAGGCCGCGCTCAAGGTCGTGCGCGACGCCTATCGCGAACTGGCGCCCAAGGCCGCGTCCTCGGCGGCCAACGGGCCTGTCCCGGCCTATCTGACGGCGCAGCTGGCCAACTATCAGGCCGCGCTCAGCCGCCTGACCGGATAGAGCATTCGAAAGGCTTGCCGGTTGACGCAGGCCGCCCCGGGGGCGTTATTGAACCTCTTCCGTCACGCGAGCCTTCCCCCGTATGCCTACTGACAACCGAGTGATCATGGCGATCGGCGCCGGCCTGGCCGTGCTGGCCGCGATCGTGCTCGCCCTGGTCTTCACCGGCGGCAAGGACAAGCCTACCGAGGCCCCGCCGGCCTCTCGCGGCGGGCTGACCGTGGACCTGGCCGACGCCCCAACTCTGGACACGACGCGCGAGCTGCGCTGCTTCGTCAACGGCCAGTATGTGGGCCTGGCGACCCTGCCCGACTGCGCCCGCCGCAACGGCGTGGCCACCAACGCCCTGGACGTAGGGCTGGATGATACAGGCGCCCTGGCCGCCGCGCCGACCGCCGCCTTCGCGCCGCCGCCGGCCGGTCCCCAGGCCAACCTCGACCTGAACGCCCAACCCCTGCCGACCCTGCCCTCCGGCGAGGCCACGCCTGGCATGGCGCCGCCCGTCGCGACCGGCAGCCCCTGCCTGCGCTACACCGGCTCGGAATGGCGCACGGTCTCGGGCGGCATGACCCTGAACCAGTGCGTCCAGGCCCTCTATGCCGGCAACTGCGTCCAGAAGCTGGGCGACGCCCAGTACGGCCGCTCGGGCGACATCACCCTGCGGCTCGTGCCGCGTCGCGTCGAACAATCCAACGACAACAGCCGCTTCCGCGTCCTGGCCGAACAGGACCGCGCCTGCCAGTTCCCGGGGCTCAACTGATGCGTAAATCCGTCCTGATCGCCGCCGCCGTCGTTTCGCTCGCCGCCCTGGGCGGTTGCGCCAAGACCGTGAAGGCGCCCTTCGATCCCGGCGTCTGCTGGGCCGTAGAACTGCCGGCCGAGGGGACAAAGGACGAGGTCCGCTTCAACCGCCTGTCCGAGAACGAGCCTCAGGTCGAAACCTGCGCGGCCAAGCTGGAGGCCATGCGCATCCGTTTCCTGCGCCTGGGCGGCAACAAGCGCGAGATCGTCGGCGCCTATCAGGGCAAGTTCATCTTCATCGATCGCGGTGGGGTCTCGCTGGCCCAGACGCTGGACGGGGTGAAGTTCTTCGCCCTGGCCCGCACCGGCGACGGCCGCCTGGCCGTGCCCGCCACGATCGAGCGCGCGCCCGCCGTGCCCGAGGCGCCCGCCCTGCCGGCGAAAAACTAGAACAAAGCTGGAACATCCACAGCGTTTCGCGTAGAGAAACTCAATCCGCCGGGACTCTGCGTGCCCGCACGCGCTAGGCGGGATCATTCAATCAAGCCGCGCCCCGGTATCAGATCGGGTCGCGGGGCAGACAGCGCGAGAGAAACATCATGGCGGGCAGCGTCAACAAGGTCATCCTGGTCGGCAACCTGGGTCGGGATCCCGAGATCCGGTCGATGCCGAACGGCGACCGCATCGCCAACTTCTCCCTGGCCACCTCGGAAACCTGGCGCGACAAGTCCTCGGGCGAGCGCAAGGAAAAGACCGAATGGCACCGCGTCTCGGTCTTCAATGACAACATCGTCAAGGTCGTTGAAAACTATGTAAAAAAGGGCT
>Ga0308159_1005310_pt1 | contig 11050 bp, 9 predicted proteins | sample PhyCR1_FD_201040 | JGI IMG/M metagenome (GOLD analysis project Ga0308159, IMG submission 201040) | Phyllosphere microbial communities from UC Gill Tract Community Farm, Albany, California, United States - DLSLC.R1 | ecosystem: Host-associated > Plants > Phyllosphere > Unclassified | place: USA...
GACCACGATCAGAAAGGGGTTGCCGAGCAGCGGAATGAAAGCCTGGCTGCCCAGCGGATGGCGTTCGAGCATGCGCACGGTCAGCGGCATTTCCAGCGCGTCGGCGCGGAAAATACTGATGATCGCCTTGTCTTCAGGCTCGGCGGTCTCGACCGTGGCGAGCTTGTGAAAGCGCATGGTCGAGCCGTTGTTGATCATGAAGTGGTCGCTGCCATCGGTTTCGATCACGTCACCGAAAGGGGCGAAGGCTTCTTTGGTCAGGGGCTCGATCATCAGGGTGCGCATGCGGTTATCTCTTCTATTGTGCGTTGTTCTGTAAAGAATCGTCGGTCGCTTACAGCTGTTGCAGGCGGAACAGGGCGATCTGGTTGATCTGCTTGAGCGCCTCGGCGAACTCGGCCTTCGCATCGTTGTGGATGCGCTGTTCGAACGAGGCCAGGATCTGGTGCCGGTCGCTGCCCTTGACGGCCATGATGAACGGGAACTGGAACTTGGCCTTGTACGCCTCGTTGAGCGAGGTGAAGCGCGCGAATTCCTCGGCGGTGCATTGGTGAATACCGGCCCCGGCCTGTTCGTTGGTGCTCGAGGCGGTCAGTTCACCCTGGACGGCAGCCTTGCCGGCCAGGTCCGGGTGGGCGCTGATCAAGGCCAGTTGGTCGGCGTGAGGTGCGCTCAGCAGGATATCGCTCATGCGCTGGTGCAGCGCGTGCACGTTGTCCAGTTCGTCCAATTGGCCGAGGTCGTAGGCCTTCTCGGCAACCCAGGGCGAGTGCTCGTAGATGTCGGCGAAGGCGTGAACGAACGCGTCACGGTCAAGGGTGGACGGCTTGAGGGTCTTGAAGGTGGTCATCAGACGGTCTCTTTCTGGTACGGGTGGGTGGCTTGCCAGTGGCGGGCAATGTCGACACGGCGGGCGAACCATACCTGCTCGTGGCTTTTGGCGTAGTCGACGAAACGCTTGAGCGCTGCCAGGCGTGCCGGCCGGCCGACCAGGCGGCAGTGCAGGCCGATGGAGAGCATCTTCGGCGCCTCGGCGCCTTCGGCGTACAGTACGTCGAAGGCGTCCTTGAGGTACTGGTAGAACTGCTCGCCACAGTTGAAGCCCTGGACCTGGGTGAAGCGCATGTCATTGGTGTCCAGGGTGTAAGGGATGACCAGGTGCGGCTTGCCGGTGGGATTGTTCGGCTCCCAGTAGGGCAAGTCGTCGTCATAGGTGTCGCTGTCGTAGAGAAAGCCGCCTTCTTCCATGACTAGCCGACGGGTGTTGGGGCCGGTGCGGCCGGTGTACCAGCCCAGCGGGCGTTCGCCAGTGATTTCGGTCAGGATGCGGATGGCTTCGAGCATGTGCTCGCGCTCCTGGGCCTCGTCCATGTACTGGTAGTCGATCCAGCGGTAGCCGTGGCTGCAGATTTCATGACCAGCCTGGACCATGGCGCGGATGACGTCGGGGTGGCGCTGGGCGGCCATGGCCACGGCGAAGATGGTCAAGGGGATCCCGCTGTCCTTGAACAGCTTGAGCAGGCGCCATACGCCTGCGCGGCTACCGTATTCATAGAGCGACTCCATGCTCTGGTTGCGCACGCCCTGCAACGGCTGGGCCGCGACCATCTCGGAGAGGAAGGCTTCGGATTCCTTGTCACCATGCAGGATGTTGCGCTCGCCGCCTTCTTCGTAGTTGAGCACGAACGACAGCGCAATGCGGGCGTTGCCTGGCCAGTGCGGGTGAGGAGGGTTATTGCCGTAACCGATCATGTCGCGAGGGTAGTCAGCGCTCACTGCAGTCTTCCTTCTTGTACGTGTGGGCAGGGTGGCGGGCCGCGTCGCTGTGTCGCACCACCGGATGCAATGATTGTATACAACTTATGAATTCTTTTGTAAGTCCGAATTTCCGTATTTATGACCAGGTGTCGCGTCTGGATACCTTGCAAGAAACCTGCCCACTTGGTCAGCTAAGCAAAGCGGAGACGCAGTGTCCCGCTTAATTCAAGCTGGTGCCATGGCCCACAAGGGCATCGGCTTGGAAAGCAAAAAAATTGTGTACAATTTACGTTGCGAATGTCTTAATTGCGTTCATCCAAGGCGCACGCTGCCCCGATTCGGGTCACTGCCGTGCGTACTTGCCCCTGGCAAACACGAGGCGACAAGCAGATGGGACGTTTGACCACTCACGTACTGGACGCAGCCCATGGCTGCCCAGGCAGCGCAATCAACGTGGAGTTGTACCGTGTCGAAGGCAGCCAGCTGACGCTGGTCACCACGGCGCTCACTAACAGCGATGGCCGCGTCGATTCGCCATTGTTGCAAGGCGATGACTACCGTTCCGGTGTTTACCAGCTGCAGTTCAGTGCTGGTGACTACTACCGCGGGCGAGGCGTGGCGCTGCCTGAACAGCCGTTCCTGGATGTGGTGGTATTGCGCTTTGGCATCGATGCGCAGCAGGAGCACTACCATGTGCCGCTGCTGATCTCGCCTTACAGTTATTCGACCTATCGTGGAAGCTAGTTGGTCGCTAGAAGAATCTTCGTAGGTCCTTGCCCGCTCTCACACTGGCGGGCTTTTTTTCGCCTAGACCTTGGTGTTTTCCAGACGGATGTCCTGTTGCGTATGCGCCAGCGACTTGCCGGTCTTGAGCAAGGCCTGATCTTCCACGCCTGAGACCAACGCACCCAGCAGGTTGAAGCCCATACCGACTATGCGCTGGGCTCCTTGCTCCTTGCTCCTTGCTCCTTGCTCCTTGATCCTTGATCCATTCCATGCTGGCCGCTAAATGCGCAGAGGTGTTGGAAATGCTCCCGCGTTGGGTGCGCTGGGCGATGACGATATAGGCCTGCGCGTGCTCGCTGCTCAGGGAAGTATCACCATGGCTGGCCAGGCGGCTGTTCACGGCGTGCAGCTTTTTTGTGAAAGGGGTAACGGTCGGGAGCCGCGTCGTGTACTCATTGATCAAGGCCCTGCCTCCACTAAAGCTGTGTTCGGGCTGTGGGTTTGCAAACAGCGACTTTCGGGTGAGATCCCAGCTTTCGCCCGCGACCTTCTTGCTCGAAATTAACGACTCCTTGATTCTGCTGGACAGACCAGCCGCTCGACCTGACGGATCGGCCAGATTTACCGGATCACCCAGGCAGTAGGTGTATGCATTGAGCCCACCTTGAGCAAATGGGCTCAGGTGATCGGGGCTATGCAACCTCATCAGTGTCGGGCTGAAGACCCTGTGGCCGTTGCCGAGTGGGTACAGGCCGAAGATCGGATCACTGAACTCGCCGTTGAAGCCCAGTGGACTCGTGGATGTTGGGCTACTGCCGTACGGGGTATAGGTCAGGGCGGCGAATATGGATGTGTGCATCGGCATACCTGCGCTAAGGACGTCCAGTTGTATCAAGCGGCCATGCGGCTTGCACCTGGCAAAAATCCCAGGTTGGTCGGCTTGCAGGCGGTTATGACAAAAGGGCGCCTGAACGCCCTTGGTCGCGGAGAAAGATTCAGAGGAAGACGAACTTGGCAATGAAGATCGCGCACAGTACCCACAAGCTGGCGGAGATCTCCTTGTACTTACCCGTACCGGCCTTCAATGCCACGTAGCTGATGAAACCCAGCGCAATGCCATCGGCCACCGAGAACGTCAGTGGCATCATGATTACGGTGACGATCGCCGGAATGCTGTCGGTCGCCTCGTCCCAATTGATGTGCGCCATGCTGCCCATCATCAGCATCGCGACATAGATCAAGGCACCTGCGGTGGCATAGGCCGGGATCATGCCGGCCAGCGGTGCGAAGAACATGGCGGCGATGAACAGCACGCCCACTACCACCGCCGTCAGGCCGGTGCGACCCCCGGCGGCCACCCCCGCTGCGCTTTCCACATAGCTGGTGACCGGCGGCACGCCGACCACGGCGCCAAACACGCTCGACGCACTGTCGGCCTTGAGGGCCCTGGACAGGTTCTCGATACGGCCGTCGGGGGCCACCAGGTTCGCCCGCTGTGCCACGCCCATCAGCGTGCCGGCGGTGTCGAACATGTGCACGAACAAAAACGCCAGGACCACGCTGATCATGCTCACGTTGAACACGCCCGCCACGTCCATGGCCATCCAGGTCGGTGCCAGGCTGGGCGGCATCGACACCACGCCACCGAACTTCACCAGCCCCAGGCCCCAGCCCGCCAGCGTCACGCCGATGATGCTGATCAGGATCGCCCCGAATACCCGCTTGTAGCTGAGGATGGCGATCAGCAGGAAACACACCGCCGCCAACAGCGGGCCTGGTTCATGCAGCGAACCGAGCTTGATCAGGGTGGCGGGGCTGTCGACGATGATGCCTGCTGTCTTCAGGCCGATCAGGCCGAGGAACAGGCCCACACCGGCGCCCATGGCATGGCGCAGGCTGACGGGGATGCTGTTGAGCAGCCACTCGCGCACCTTGGACAGCGTCAGGAACATGAACAGCACGCCGGAGATGAAGACCGCGCCCAGCGCCGTTTCCCAGTTGTAGCCCATGGTGCCGACTACGGTGTAGGTGAAGAACGCATTGAGGCCCATGCCGGGGGCCAGGCCCACCGGCCAGTTGGCATACAACCCCATGAGCAGACAGCCGAGGGCGGCGGCGATGCAGGTAGCCACGAAGGCGGCGCCATGATCGATGCCGGCATCGGCCATGATGTTGGGGTTGACGAAAATGATGTAGGCCATGGTGATGAAGGTGGTCACCCCGGCGATCAGCTCGGTCTTGACGGTACTGCCGTGTTGCCTGAGTTTGAAAATGCGCTCCAGCCAACCCGTGGCGGGCGGTGAGGCGATGTCCAGCGTAGGGACTTCGGTTTTGCGGCTTTCCACAGCGAGTACTCCTCAAGTCTTTCTTGTTGTTATGGAGCCCGTGGTCCTGAGCAATGCACTTGGCGGCTCCGCGAGGGCGGCAACTGTCCAGCGGCTTGCAATGTCGCTGGATATTGTTGACCGTAAGGTCAGGAAGTTGCCTGAGCGATTATGCTTTTGTGTACAAAGAAAGCAAATACTGTTTTATGTTTTGTATGCCGGGTGTGGTGAACAATCGCTATATGCGTTAAAGCGCGCCTGCAGAAACGGCTCAGCCTGTGTACAATGACGCCATACTTTCCTTCGTGCCTCGAGAGCCCATGAACGAACAGCTGCAACCCCTGAAAAAACCTGCGCGTACCGGCAAGGCCGGCCGCAGTGGTACCCAGGACGACATTGTCTATGCGCACATCTTCGAGGCCATCCTGGAGCAACGTCTGGCGCCGGGCACCAAGCTCAGCGAAGAGGCGCTGGGCGAGATTTTCGGCGTCAGCCGCACCATCATTCGTCGGGCCCTGTCACGGCTGGCTCATGAGAGCGTGGTGCTGCTGCGGCCCAACCGAGGTGCCGTGGTCGCCAGCCCAACCGTGGAGGAGGCGCGCCAGGTGTTCTTCTCGCGGCGCATGGTCGAGCGCGCCATCACCGAGCTTGCCGTGGAGCACGCCACGGCCGAGCAGTTGGCCGAGCTTAGGCAGATGGTCCGCGAGGAGCGCGACAGCTTTTCTCGAGGGGATCGCGGTGCCGGTATCCGGTTGTCCGGCGAGTTTCACCTCAAGCTCGCCGAAGCGGCCGGTAATGCGCCACTGGTCAGCTTCCAGCGCAGCCTGGTATCGCAGACGTCGCTGATCATCGCCCAGTACGAAAGCGGCAACCGTTCCCATTGCTCGTACGACGAACACCTGCAACTGATCGATGCTATCGAAGCGCGTGACGCCGCCCAGGCCGTCAGCCTGATGATGCATCACATGGACCACATCGACAGCAAGCTGAACCTGGACGAGGAGAGTGCCTCGGACGATCTGCACGCAGTGTTCTCCCATCTGCTGAAAAAGCCCAAGGTCGCGGTCAAGAACTGACCGCTCGCCTGGGCTCGCATCAAGCGCGAACCTTATCCTTCGCGCTGATGCACGCAACGGCCGGCCGCATAGGTTTCACGAACCGTGCGGTCGTCGCCCAGGGTGGTCAACACGAACAACGTCTCCTCGATGCTTCTGGACTGCTGCAGGCGATAGTCCAGCAAAGGCGTTGCCTTGTAGTCCAGCACCACGAAGTCCGCGTCATTGCCCGGGCGCAGGCTGCCAATCCGGTCATCCAGGCGCAGCGCACGCGCACCGCCCAGGGTCGCCAGGTAGAGCGACTTGTAGGGGTGCAGGCGTGCACCTTGCAGTTGCATCACCTTGTACGCCTCATTGAGCGTGTTGAGCAGCGAGAAGCTGGTGCCGGCGCCTACGTCGGTGCCCAGGCCGACATTGACCTTGAAACGCTCCGCCTGGGGCAGGTTGAACAGCCCGCTGCCCAGGAACAGGTTGGAGGTAGGGCAGAACGCGATCGCCGAGCCCGTTTCTGCCAAGCGCTGGCATTCTTCGTCGCACAGGTGCACGCCATGGGCGAATACCGAGCGCTCGCCCAGCAGTTCGAAGTGGTCGTACACATCCAGGTAGCCTTTCTGTTCGGGGAACAGCGACTTGACCCAGTCGATTTCCTGAAGGTTCTCCGACAGGTGCGTGTGCAGGTAGACGCCTGGGTGTTCCTTGAGCAGTTGGCCGGCCCGTGCCAACTGCTCAGGCGTGCTAGTCGGTGCGAAACGCGGGGTGACGGCATAATGCAGACGACCCTTGCCATGCCAGCGCTCGATCAGCGCCTTGCTCTGAGCGTAACCGGACTCGGCGGTGTCGGTCAGGTAATCGGGGGCATTGCGGTCCATCATCACCTTGCCGGCGATCAGGCGCAGGTCCAGGCGCTCGGCTTCCTCGAACAAGGCATTGACCGATTCGGGGTGCACACTGCCGAACACCAGTGCGGTAGTGGTGCCGTTACGCAGCAGCTCCTTGAGAAAGATCTGCGCCACCTGGTCAGCGTGGTCCTTATCGGCGAATTGCTTCTCGCAAGGGAAGGTGTAGGTGTTCAACCAGTCCAGCAACTGCTCACCGTAGGAACCGATCATGCCGGTCTGCGGGAAGTGGATGTGGGTGTCGATGAAACCTGGGGTGATCAATGCGTCCTGGTAGTGCTCTACCGGTATGTCGGCGTCCAGGGTCGGCAACAGGTCACTGGCATGGCCCACGGCCTGGATGCGTCCGCCGTCGATCACCAGCAGGCCGTCTTCGAAATACTCATGGGAAGCGTCCAGGCCGACCTCGGCCGGGTCGGCGATGCTGTGCAGGATGGCGGCTCGGTAGGCTTTGCGGGTAACGGTCATATCTCACTCGTCAAATGGCTTGGCTGCGCCGTGAAGGCGGCAGCAACTGGGCAATGGGGCCGGCGTTGGCGGCAGCATCGTGCTGGCCGAAGCGGGCGTTGTAGGTGGCGATGATTTCGCCGGCGATGGACACGGCGATTTCGATGGGCAGCTTGCCCTTGACCTCGGTCAGGCCCATCGGGCACCGCATGCGGGCCACCACGGCGGCATCGAACCCGCGCTCGCGCAGGCGATGCTCGAACTTGACCCGCTTGGTCTTCGAGCCGATCAGGCCGAACCAGGTGAAATCGTTGCGCTTGAGGATGGCAGCGGTCAGCTCCAGGTCGAGCTGATGGTTATGGGTCATGACGATGCAGTAGCAGCCCGGCGGCAGGTCTGCCACTTCGTCGACCGGCTCCTCGCTCACCACGCGCGTCACGCCAGCAGGGATCTGGGCAGGAAATTCCTGCTCGCGCGAATCGATCCAGCGCACCCGGCAGGGCAGCGCGGCGAGCAAGGGTACCAGAGCCCGGCCTACATGGCCCGCGCCGAATACCGCGATCTGCGCTTGCACGGCGGCCATGGGTTCGAACAACAGCACCGTCACGCCCCCGCAGCACTGGCCGAGGCTGGCGCCCAGGCTGAAGCGTTCCAGATGGGGGGTGCCGCGCTGCTCAAGGAGCATCTGCCGGGCGATATGCAGCGCCTTGTATTCCAGATGGCCGCCGCCGATGGTGTCGTATGAACCGCACGCGCTGACCACCATCTTCGAACCGGCATTGCGCGGGGTGGAGCCGCGCTCCTCGATGATGGTCACCAGTACGCAGGCCTCACCGCGGGCTTGATGTTCGGCCAGGGCGTTGATCCATTGGTGCATATGCAAGATCCTCCTGTGGATGCCAGTTCAGGCCTTCCTGCCGACTTGCCGGCAATGGGGCCCGAACAGGCAACGCACCTTCAATTGTTCACTGCGTCCAGTTCCTGCACCGCAGGTTGCACGGCAGCCGCCTTGCGCATTTGCTCGCAGCCCCACAACACCCGTTCTGGCGTGGCAGGGACGTCTATGTTCGGCTGCACGCGGTAGTCGGCCAGGCTGGCCACCGCATCCTTGATCGCGCACCAGGCGGCAATTCCGAGCATGAACGGCGGCTCGCCCACCGCCTTGGAATGGAACACCGTGTCCTCTGGGTTCTTGCGGTTCTCCACCAGCTTGACCCGCATGTCCAGCGGCATGTCGGCCACCGCTGGGATCTTGTAGCTGGCCGGCCCATTGGTCACGAGTTTGCCCTTGGCGTTCCACACCAGCTCCTCGGTGGTGAGCCAGCCCATGCCCTGGATGAATCCGCCCTCGACTTGCCCGATGTCGATGGCCGGGTTCAGCGAGTCGCCCACATCGTGCAGGATGTCGGCACGCAACATCTTGTACTCGCCGGTCAGGGTGTCGACGATCACTTCCACGCAGGCCGCGCCGAAGGCGTAGTAGTAGAAGGGGCGGCCCCGTGCCTGGCTGCGGTCATAGAAGATCTTTGGTGTGCGGTAGAACCCGGTGCTCGACAGCGACACCTGACCGAAATAAGCCTGCTGCACCAACTGCTCGAAACTGACGATCTGGTCGCGCACACGCACGTGGCCATTACGGAACTCGACGTCTTCCTCGGTGACCTGGTAATGCCTGGCGGCAAACTCGGTCAAACGCTTCTTGAGAATCTCGGCGGCATGCTGGGCGGCCTTGCCGTTCAAGTCGGCCCCACTGGAAGCAGCGGTGGGGGAGGTGTTGGGTACCTTGTCGGTGTTGGTGGCGGTGATCTGGATCCGGTCGATATCCACCTGGAATACCTGGGCCACCACCTGCGCCACCTTGGTGTTCAGGCCCTGGCCCATCTCAGTGCCACCGTGGTTCAGGTGAATACTGCCATCGGTGTAGATGTGGATCAGCGCCCCTGCCTGGTTGAGGAAGGTGGCGGTGAAGGAGATGCCGAACTTGACCGGGGTCAGCGCCAGGCCTTTTTTCAGGATCGGGCTGCCGGCATTGAAGCGACCGATGGCCGCTCGCCGTTCGGCGTAATCACTGCTGGCTTCAAGCTCGGCGGTCATTTCCTCGAGCATGTTGTGCTCGACGGTCTGGTAATAATGGGTAACGTTGCGCTCGTCCTTGCCGTAATAGTTGGCCTTGCGCACAGCCAGCGGGTCGCGGCCAAGGTATCGGGCGATATGGTCCATCACCTGCTCGATGGCGACCATGCCCTGCGGCCCGCCAAAGCCTCGGTAGGCCGTGTTCGACGCGGTGTTGGTCTTGCAGCGATGCCCGTGGACGGTGGCATCGCCCAGGTAGTAGGCGTTGTCGGAATGGAACATGGCGCGGTCGACGATCGAGCCGGACAGGTCTGGGGAATAGCCACAGTTGCCGGCCAGGTCCAGGTTGATGCCGTGCAGGCGACCCTGGTCGTCGAAGCCCACGTCGTACTCGACGTAGAAGGGGTGTCGCTTGCCGGTCATGGTCATGTCTTCGACCCGCGGCAAGCGCATCTTCGTCGGTTGCCCGGTCAGGCGGGCGATGACGGCGCACAGGCAGGCCGGGCTCGCGGCCTGGGTTTCCTTGCCGCCAAAGCCGCCGCCCATGCGGCGCATGTCCAGCACCACTTTGTTCATGGGCACATCAAGCACTTCGGCCACCAGTTTCTGCACCTCGGTGGGGTTCTGGGTGGAGCAGTAGACGATCATGCCGCCGTCCTCGGTGGGCATCACCGAGGAAATCTGTGTCTCCAGGTAGAAGTGTTCCTGGCCACCGATGTGCAGGGTACCTTGCAGGCGATGCGGCGCGCTGGCCAGGGCCGCGGCGCTGTCACCGCGCTGGTGGGTGTGGCTGTCGAGCACGAAGTGCCGCTTGCGCAGCGCCTCGACCACATCGAGCACCGGTTCGAGGTCCTCGTATTCGATGATGGCTGCCATGGCGGCGCGGCGTGCGGTGTCCAGGTCACGTGCGGCCACGGCCAGGACCGGCTGGCCAAAGAACTCGACCTTGTCGATGGCCAGCAAGGGGTCGCCTGCCACCACCGGTCCAATGTCCTTGAGCCCGGGGATGTCCTCATGGGTAATCGCGATGCGTACCCCTTCGAAGGCATAGCAGGGCGTGGTGTCGATGCGCAGGATGCGCGCGTGGGCACGGTCTGCGGTGCGTGCGTAGACGTGCAACTGGTTGGGGAATTCCAGTCGGTCATCGATGTACAGCGCTTCGCCGGACACGTGCTTGTCGGCGCTGTCGTGCTTGACGCTGCGCCCGACCCCGGTGGTCAGGTCCTGGCGGAACAGGTCGGCCATTTCGGCCTGGCTTTTTGCCACATGATGATTAGACATAAGCGGTCACCCGGGTTTCGATGTGCGGCGTTTGCTGTTCGATGAAGTACTTGCGCAGCAGGTTCTGCGCGGTCAGCAGGCGGTACTGCTGGCTGGCGCGGAAGTCGCTGAGCGGGGTGAAGTCTTCGGCCAATGCCTGGCAGGCGCGCTCCACGCTGGCCTTGTTCCAGGGCTGGCCCAGTAACGCCGCCTCGCAGGCACGGGCGCGCTTGGGGATGGCGGCCATGCCGCCAAAGGCGATGCGTGCCCCGTTGACCACACCGTGCTCGATGCTCAGATTGAAGGCTGCGCACACCGCCGAAATATCATCGTCCAGGCGCTTGGAAACCTTGTAGGCGCGGAACGTCCAGTCGTGCCGGGCGAGGGGTATCAGGATCTTCTCGATGAACTCGCTGTCTTGCCGGGCGGTGATGCGGTAGTCGATGAAATAGGCTTCCAGCGGCATCGTGCGCTGGCGCTCGCCCTGGCGCAGGACCACCTGGGCATCCAG
>Ga0308159_1005311_pt1 | contig 11049 bp, 10 predicted proteins | sample PhyCR1_FD_201040 | JGI IMG/M metagenome (GOLD analysis project Ga0308159, IMG submission 201040) | Phyllosphere microbial communities from UC Gill Tract Community Farm, Albany, California, United States - DLSLC.R1 | ecosystem: Host-associated > Plants > Phyllosphere > Unclassified | place: USA...
TCGATGCGTTTATTAAGGATAGGCCTGGCGCTGTGGCTGTTGGCCTGCGTGGGCGTGGCCCAGGCGGCGTTGACCTTCCCGGCGCTGACCGGGCGGGTGGTGGATAACGCCCAAATGATCGACCCGGCGGTGCGCGCGCAGTTGACCCAGCAGTTGCAGGCGCTGGAGCAGAAGAGCGGCGATCAGATCGTGGTGGTCACCGTACCTGACCTGCAAGGCGTGCCGATCGAGGACTTCGGTTATCAATTGGGGCGCCAGTGGGGCATCGGCCAGAAGGGAAAGGACAACGGCGCGCTGTTGATCGTCGCCCGCGATGAGCGCAAGTTGCGCATCGAAGTCGGTTACGGCCTGGAAGGTGTACTGACCGATGCGCAGTCCTGGGTGATCATCAACCAAGTGATCGCGCCCAAGTTCAAGGCCGGCCAGTACAGCCAGGGCATCAGCGACGGTGTGGCTGCGATGATCCAAGTGGTCGGCGGTGAACCGCTGGCGGTGCCGGCCCATGTGGCGGATGGCAACTTTGCCAAGGATAATCCGCGGCTCTCCATTGGCCTGTTCGTGTTGCTGATCGGCGTGTTGTGGCTGTGCAATCGCTTGGGCCTGCCGGTGGGCGCGATCCTGTTGGCGATCCTCAGCAGCAGCGGACGCGGCGGTGGCGGCGGCGGAGGGGGCGGTGGTTTCCGGGGCGGCGGCGGTGGCTTCGGCGGCGGCGGGGCCTCGGGCGGATGGTAATGACAATAACGAGAAAAGAGCATCTACAACCATGGCACTACTGAGTGAACACGAACAACGCCAGGTCGCCGAAGCGATCGCCCGGGTCGAGCAGCAGACCGACGCCGAGCTGGTGACGGTGCTGGCCGCCCGTGCCGACGACTACGCGTATATCCCGTTGTTGTGGGCCAGCCTGATCGCTCTGGTGGTGCCGGGCGTGGTGCATTACCTGTCCGGCTACCTGACCATGTACACCTTGCTGTTGGCGCAGTGGGCGACGTTCATTGTGCTGTGCCTGGTGTTTCGCTTGCCCAAAGTCACCACGCGCCTGATCCCACGCTCGGTGCGGCATTGGCGCGCGTCCAACCTGGCGCGTCGGCAGTTTCTGGAGCAGAACCTGCACCACACAGTGGGCAGTACCGGGGTGCTGATTTTTGTCAGCGAGGCTGAGCGCTACGTGGAAATCCTGGTGGATGAAGGCATTTCCAAGCGCCTGGACGACGGCCGTTGGGACGCCATCGTCCAAGCCTTCACCCAGCAGGTCAAACAGGGCCAGACCCTCGCCGGGTTCATTGCCTGCATCGAAGCCTGTGGCGAGTTGCTCATGGTGCATGTGCCGGTGACCCAGGCGCGCAATGAACTGCCCAATCGCCTGGTGGTACTTGAGTAGCCCAAACACCGCGATCAAAAAGTGTGGGAGGGGGATTGTCCCCTCCCACATTTAGCCCCAGCAGTGTTCAAGTGCAGTACCGTTGATCAAATAACTCCGTGCCCTGAGCCTCCATCCCCCCTAAAATGCCCGGCATTCCCAGCCCGAGGCGTTTTTGTTCATGTCCGTCACCGCTCAACCCGCCCGCCCTGCGCCGGATCATCACGCCCAGTTCATCGAACTGCTCGGCGAAAGCCTCGCGCACAATGCCTTTATCAAGCTGGTGCTGGCCAAGTACGTCGGTGACGAAGCCGAGCTGCAACGGCTGATTATCAAACCGGTGACTGTCAAGGAGCAGGCGTGCCTGTCCTTTGTGTACCGCTACAAAACCCGCGACATCACCAAGAACCTGCCCGTAGCCGAAGGCGTCGCGGCAATTGCCGCACTGTTGCCGACGTCGTTCAAGAACGCGCACTTGCTGGCGCTGACCGACGAAGCCCAGCTGGAGTACAGCAAGAAGAACAAAAGTTCGCTGTTCAAGAGCAAGCCGCAGCAACTGCGTGAGGCGCCGTCGGCCGAGCATAACCGCGAAAAAAATCGCTTTCTCGACCTGAGCCGGCCGTTTCTGGCCGACCTGGGCGTGACCGATGCCAAGCAGGCGCTGATCCCATCGATGTCGCGCAAGTGGAAACAGATCAACAAATTCATCGAGGTGTTCAGCCATGCGCTGACCTCGTCGCCGCTGAAACTCGATCAGCCGGTGCGGGTCGCCGATTTCGGTTCGGGCAAGGGCTACCTGACGTTTGCCATCCACGATTACCTGCGCAATACCCTCAACGCTGAAGCCCAGGTCACCGGCGTCGAACTGCGCGAAGATATGGTGACCCTGTGCAACAGCGCGGCTGCACGCCTGGAACATCCCGGGCTGGTGTTCAAATGCGGCGATGTGCGCAGCGTGGCGCCCAGCGAGCTGGACGTGATGATCGCGCTGCACGCCTGCGACATCGCCACTGACTATGCGATCCACACCGGCATCCGTTCCGGCGCATCGATCATCATGTGCTCGCCGTGCTGCCATAAGCAGATCCGCCTGCAGATCCAGAGCCCGGCACTGCTCAAGCCGATGCTGCAATACGGTCTGCACCTGGGCCAGCAGGCGGAAATGGTCACCGACAGCCTGCGTGCGCTGTTCCTCGAAGCCTGTGGTTACGAGACCAAAGTGTTCGAGTTCATCTCGTTGGAACACACCAACAAGAACAAGATGATCCTGGCGGTCAAACGCGCCGAGCCGGTGGATAACGCCTCGTTACTGGAGAAAATCCAGGCCCTCAAGGCGTACTACCACATCACCGAGCACTGCCTGGAAACCCTGCTGCGCGCGGATGGCTACCTGGGCGCCCGCCGTTAAACTGCGCTGGGCTTGGGAACTGGCGCAGGCTGCACCGCTGTCTTGCGCCCCAGCATCACCGTCACGATCACCCCGCAGGCGAACACCCACGTAATCGGCTCGATCTGTTCGCCGAAGAACAGCGCCGAGAACGCAATGGTGAAGAAGATCTGCAGCAGTTGAATTTGGCTGACCCGTGCGATGCCGCCCATGGCCAGCCCGGCGTACCAGGCGAAGAAACCGAGGAACTGCGAGAACAGCGACACATAGCCGAACGCCCACCAGGTGCGCGCCGAGATCGCGCCCTGATGCTGCGCCGCCAGGTACCACACCGGGCCGATCAGCAACGGTGTCGACAGCACCAATGCCCAGCAGATCACCTGCCAGCCGCCCATCTCCTTGGCCAATCGGCCGCCTTCGGCATATCCCAAGCCGCCCACGGCAATGGCGCCGAGCATCAGCAGGTCGCCGGCTTGAATACTGCCGGCGCCGGTAATCAGCGCATAGCTGAGCACCAGCCCACTGCCCAGCGCCGCGCAGGCCCAGAAGGCTTTGGACGGTCGTTCATGGGACAGCCACGCCGCATACAGCGCCACGCACAAGGGTTGCAAACCGTTGACCAGCGCACCGTGGGACGCCGGTAAGGTTTGCATGGCCCAGGCCGACAACACCGGAAAACCCAGGATCACCCCGGCGATCACCAGGCAAAGGCCGCGCACTTGACGCCAAGTGGGCCAACGCTCGCGGCGCCACAGCAACAGCGCTGCCGCCGGCACCGCAGCGAATAACGCGCGACCCAGGCCGTTGAGCAACGGGTGGATGTCCTGCACCACGATGCGGGTGAAGGGCAGGGTCAGGCTGAAGATGATGACGCCCAGCAGGCCGAGGGCCATGCCGGTGTTTTCGCGCGAACTCATAAGGGGGGCCGGAATTCAGAGGGCTTCATGGAATGCCCATCTAGCCACAACCCCCGCCGATCACGGGCCTACAGCTGCGTGCGGATTTATCCGTACAGTTGTTCAGAAAAAACGCGTGACGCTGATCTTCGCATCGCGGCCCTTGGTGTAGGCCCGATCGCCGCTCAGGGCCGGGCGGTAGTTATTGTTGAACATATTGTCGAGGGTGAAGTTGACTTCGGTGCCCTTGAGGTAAGCCTGCTGCGGTTTCCATTTGGCGAACAGGCCCTGGGTGTTGTAGCGCTTGTTGTTGTATTGGTCGTAAAAGGTATCGCCGACGCTGCTGCCGGGGCCGCCGGAGTATTTGTCGCTGGGCAGGCGGTCGGTGGCGCCGATGAACTGGCCCATCCATCCCACTTGGGCATCCCACGCCGGAATATGGGTGCCGAGCACCAGTACCCATTTGGTCGGCGGGATGTCCCTCGCCGATACGTTCGGCCCCCAAGGGTTGGTGTAGGCGCCTTCATGCTGGCCGGTGGTGTAGGCGTAGGACACCGAACCGAACAGGTACGTGGAGTTATAGAACGATTCCACCTCGAAACCCTTGATGGTCACGCCGCCGATATTGCGGTAGTTGGACATCGGCCCCGGCGGGCAGGCCGTGGAAATCGTGCCGCCATTGATTGCCTGGTTCTGGCAGCCGACGCCGGTGGCCTTGAAGATTTCATCTTCGACTTTGTTGTGGAACAGCGTGGTACGCACTTGCAGGCTGTCGTCCTGGGCGATCAGGTTATCGAAACTGGTGATGTTGCCCACGGTGATCGACGTGATGCGTTCCGGGTCCAGATCGACGCTGGTGGCGGTGCGACTGCCCACGCCCTGCACTTCGTATTGTTCGTCGATCACCGGGGCGCGCCAGGTCTGACTCCAGTTGGCGAACAGCCCGACCTGCGGGGTAACGGTCCAGAACAGCGCCAGACGGGGCGACCAGCCGGTGTAGGTGCGGTCGCTGTAGTCATGGCCGACTGCCGGGTTGGGGTTGCTGTAGTACGGTGCATCGTTGGCCTCGCCACGGTTGCGCACATGGTCGTAGCGCAAGGACGGAGTGACCGTCACGTCGCCAAGGGTTACCGCATCCTGAATGAAGAAACTGTTGGTATCGACCTTGCCGTGGGGCATGAAGCCCGGCTGGAAATGCCCGTAGTTGTAGCGCGGCGTGTTGTAGGTGGTGCCAGGCATCCACATCTCGGTTTCCCGCGTGTGTTTGCGGATCTGCGTGCCGACGGTGACCGCGTGCTGCAGCGGCCCGGTGTCGAACAGGCTGACGTTGCGGATGTCGAGGTTTTTGTCGGTGTAGGCGGTGTCCATCCGGCGCCCGCCGCTGGCCAGTTGGAAAAACGCCGTGGCGGTGCGCTCGTCGGTTTGCTCGGTGTCGGACTGCGAATATTTAACGGTCAGATCCACCAGCGGGTTATCCAGGGGCTGGTATTCGTACTTGCCGGACCAAGTGGTGTCGACCGTATCGCGGTTGGCCAGGAAACGCTTCAAAGCGCCTTCGTAGCCGTAGCGGTCGATATTGGCCTGGGTCGGTGGCGTGGGGTAGCTGGCGGCGGAAAAGGGCGTCCAGCGATCGCTATGGGAACGCGAGTAGGACAGGCCGACGCTGTGTTCATCGGTGAAGTGCGCATTGACCTTGAACAACTGCCCATCGACGTTCTGGGCAGAGTTGGGCAGGCGCTGGGGGTTGATCGGGTACTGGTTATTTTCGTTGGGCAACTTACCGGCAACCTTCATGTCGTCGCCATCGCGCTTGGTCAGGTAGGCCAGGGCGTCGAAACGACCGTCGTCGGTGCGACCGAACACGGCACTGCTGTAGACCTGCTCGTGGTCGTTACTGGAGTAACCGTACTTGAGCATCGCGCCGCTGTTGCGGCCGTCTTGCAACAAGTCCGGGGCGTCCTTGGTGGTCATGTTGACCGTGCCGCCAAAGCCGCCATTGCCGGTGAAGGGCGAGTTGGGGCCTTTCTCTACTTCGATGCTCTTGATCAGCTCGGGCTCGATAAACACCGTGCCCTGTTGGTAGCGTTCGAAGCCGCTCTTGGTGGCGCCGTCGACGGTGAGCGGCACGTCTTCGGCATCGCCGAAACCGCGAATGTTGATGGTCTGGCCACCGGGTTTGAGCGAGCCACCCTGGCTGACCCCGGGCAGGGTCTGCAGCAGGCTGGGAATGTTATTGGCTTGGTAGCGCTCGATATCGGCCTGGCTCAAGGTGGAGCGGCCGACGGTGCTGGAGTCGACTTCATTGCCGGTGCCGATCACGCTCAGGGCTTCCAGCTGGATGGCGCCGCTGGTGGTGGTCCTGGCCTCTTCGGGTTTGACCACGTAAGTGCTGCCGACTTTGATCAGGATGAACTCGCCATTGGACAGCAAGTTGCGGATTGCCGTCTCTGCGCTGTAGTCACCGTTGAGTGCCGGCGCCTGTACGTTCTTGAGCTGGGTCTCGTCGAACAGCAACTGGATTTTGGTCTGCTGCGCCACTTGGCTCAGGGACGCGGCCAATGGCTGGGCGGGCAGATGCAGGGTGAACGATTCGGCCTGGGCGCCGAGGCTGAATGCCAGGCAGGTGACGGCAAGGGTCGGTCGAAACAACGGCAGAGCAAGGCAAGGCGCGCGAAACATGAAATCCCCCAGGGTGGCTAAATGGCCAAAAAGGCGTGCGTATCAAACGCAGACGGGAGGAAGACGGGGCTGCAGAAAAAATCCACACATGCGAATGCAAAATATTCTCAAGTGTGGCGCTCTGCGGGTTAACGGTTCGGTTCGATCCTGATCGCGCCGTCGGCCAGCGTCACGGTTTTCACCGGCAGCAGCGCGGGCAGGGCGTTGAGCAGCGCATCGGGGTCATTCACATCCAGGTTGCCCGATACCTTCAACTGCGCCACCGCCTGACTGACCTGCAACGGTGCCTGAGGGCGGTACAGGCTCACTTCGTCGATCAGGCTGGCCAGCTCGCGATTGCGAAACGCCAGGTGCCCGCTGCGCCAATCTGCCACCGTTTCGTCGGTGAGGGAGGATTGCACCAGCGTGCCTTTGGCATAGTTGTAACCGGCGCGTTGCTGCGCCCCGAGCATGGCGACCGGGCTTCTGGCCGTGGGTTCGAACGCGACCTGACCGTGGGCAACGCTGACCACCAGTTGTTGCGGGCTGCGGCGCACATCGAAACCGGTGCCGACCACCCGCACGCGGGCTTCCCCCGCCTGCACGAACAATGGCCGTTCCTTGTCGGCGGCCACTTCGATATACAGCTGGCCCTGATCCAAGTGCACGATGCGCTGGTGGGCGCTGAAGTCCACGCGCAGGCGGGTGTTAGTGTTCACGTACAGTGTGCTGCCATCCGGCAGGTTCAGGGTGCGCGTGCCTTTGGCTTGGGCCGCCACCTGGGTGTGATACAGCTCGCGGGGCGTGCCGAGGTGCGTCGCCATCACCGCGCACAACACGGCGGCGGCCACCGCCAGCGCCGGACGCCACGGGGACGACTTACGGGGCGCCAGCGCCACGGGTTTGTTCAGTTGCTGCAATTGGGCCAGGTCGGCCCACAATTGTTCGAACTCGGCATAAGCACGGGCGTGGGCCGGCACCGCGTACCAGGCCGCGAAGGCCTTGCGGTCGGCACGGCCGGTGTCCTCACGGTTGCGTGCAAACCAACTGGCGGCTTGGGCATCGATGGAATCGCTGGCTTCGATATCCAGGCTGTCGGTGTCGCTCAGGCGGTTCATTCTGGCTGCTCCGTGCCGGGGTCGTGTTGAAGGCGTCGCTTGCAATGCAGCAGGGCAAAGGCAATGTGCTTTTCCACCATGCTGGTCGAAATGCCCATGCGCTCAGCGATCTGTGCCTGGCTCAGGCCTTCGAAGCGGTGCAGCATAAGGGCTTCTCGTCGGCGGGGCGAGAGTTCGGCGAGGACTTCTTTCAACTGTTCCAGGCGTTGCAGGCGCAGGGCGGCGGCCATGGGTTCGTTTTGCTCGTCGGTGAGTGACTCGCAGGGCTTGTCGGCCTGTTCGCCATGTACGCTCTGGCGCACCTTTTGTTTGCGCCAGTGGTCACGCAGCAGGTTGCGCGCCATCTGGAACAGAAACGCCCGAGGCTGCTCGACCTTGGCTCGGTCGCGGTAATCCAGCCATTGGGTGAACACGTCCTGAGTCATGTCCGCCGCGTCGCTGACGTTGTCGGTGCGCTTGCGCAGGAAATGCAGAATGTCTGCATAAAACCCGCGAAAGGCATCGGCCGACAGCGGGTCGGGCTTGGGACGAGACATGGATATCCTTCTTGACGACGTAGGCTGTGGAAAACGTCGCGAATGATATCGAGAACTATTGTCATTTGTCTCCAGGTAAATACCGGACGCCTGTTCAGGCTGGCAATACGGGGTGCTTAGCCTTTAATCCTACGAGCTGGTAAACGAAATCCCACTTCGAAGGAACACAATCATGGCTGGATGGTATGAGTTGAGTAAAAGCAGCAACGGGCAGTTTCGTTTTGTGCTGAAGGCGGCGAACGCAGAAACCATTTTGACCAGCGAGCTTTACGCCACCCGCAGCGCTGCAGAAAACGGCATCGCTTCCGTGCAGACCAACAGCCCGCATGACGAGCGCTATGAGCGAAAACTGGCCCAGAACGGTAAGCCGTGCTTCAACCTTAAGGCGGCCAATCACCAAGTGATTGGCACCAGTGAGCAGTACTCTTCAGAAGCAGCGCGGGACCAGGGTATTGCCAGCGTCAAGAGCAATGGCCCAAGCACCACGATCAAGGACAAGACCTGACGTTTGCAGAGGTAAAGCCAACGCCCCGGCTCGCAGGAACCGGGGCGTTTTGATTCAAAGGGCTTCCAGCAAGCCCTTGAGTTGATTGCGTGCGGTATCGCCCAGCGGGAACACCGGTAACCGCGGGTCTCCCACCTCCAAACCGGTCAAGCCCAAGCCCGCCTTGATCGTCGCCGGCAGCCCGCCCTTGAGGATGAAGTCCAGCAGCGGCAACTGTTGATAGAACAGGGCCTGCGCCTGGCTCAGGTCATTGGCCAGCACCGCGTCATACAACGCCAGGTTCAGCGCTGGGATCAGGTTCGGCGCCGCCGTGCACCAGCCCTTGGCGCCGGCCACGAAGGCTTCCAGCGCCAGTGGGTTACAGCCGTTGTAGAACGGCACATCGCTGCGACGGCGCAACTGGTGCATGCGCTGGATATCGCCGGTGCTCTCCTTGACCATGGTCACGTTGTCGACCTGTTCCACGATACGCAGGATCAAGTCCACCGACATGTCCGTACCGCTGGTGGCCGGGTTGTTGTAGAGCATGATGGGCACGCCGATGCTGGCGCCGATCGCGGCGTAGTGGGCGAGGATTTCGGCTTCGCTGAGTTTCCAGTAGGAGGCAGGCAGCACCATCACGACGTCGGCGCCATGGGCTTCGGCGTAGCGCGCGCGGCGCACGGCTTTGGCGGTGGTCAGGTCGGACACGCTGACGATGGTCGGCACGCGTTTGCCGACTTTTTCCAGGCTGTAGGCGCTGACTTCGTCCCACTCGGCGTCGCTCAGATACGCGCCTTCTCCGGTGCTGCCCAAGGGCGCGATGGCATGCACACCGCCGGCGATCAAGCGGTCGATGGAGCGGCCGAGCGCGTCGAAGTCGATGCGTTGCCCATCGGCACTGAAGGGGGTGATGGTGTAGCCGATGATGCCGTGAATGTTGAGGCTGGACATGGGAATTCTCCGGTCAAAAAGGGGGGGCTTCAGTTCAGGCAATCGACGTGCTGGCGCAGGGTCTGCCGTGCGTAGTAGTTGAACGCGGCGCCGTGGCGCTTGGGTTTGGAGATCCAGTCATGGGCCTCGCGCCCCAGTTCCGGCAAGATCGGTTGGATCGTCCCGGCCGCCATTGCCAGCAACTGCAACCTGGCCGCGCGTTCGATCAACTGCGCGATCACGCAGGCCTCCTCGATGGCTGCCCCGGTCGATAACTGGCCGTGGTGCGAGAGCAGAATCGCGCGTTTGTCCCCCAGGGCCGTGGTGATGATTGCCCCTTCCTCATTGCCCACCGGCACACCCGGCCAGGTTTGCAGGAATGCGCAGTCGTCGTACAGCGGGCAGAGGTCCATGTGCGAGACCTGCAACGGCACTTCTAGCATCGACAGCGCGGCGACATGGGTAGGGTGGGTGTGGATGATGCAATTTACATCCGGGCGGCCACGGTATACCCAGGTGTGAAAGCGGTTGGCCGGGTTGGGAATGCCGTGGCCTTCCAGCACTTCCAGGTCTTCGTTGACCAGCAGTAGGTTGCTGGCGGTGATCTCGTCAAACCCCAGGCCTAACGGCTGGGTGTAATAGGTGCCTGGCATTGGCCCGCGTGCGGTGATCTGCCCGGCCAGGCCGGAGTCGTGGCCATGGTCGAACAGGATGCGACAAGTGAGCGCCAGCTTTTGCCGGTCGGTCCACGTATTATCCGCCAGGGTGTTTTGCATCTGGGTCAGTGCATGCTTGACCAGTTGGTCTTTGGGGAGCGCTAATGTCTTGGCCATATCGGTGTCCTTTGAGGGTTGCAATGGACGTCGGATTTGCTGGTCTCCCGCTGCTCGCAAGGTCGTTGGGTGAACGCAAATGACACTAAAGATGCTATATGACACAAAGTGTCATTGGCAAGCACGGCTCATCGTTTCCTGCATGGATTAATCGCAGCGCATGTCTATCCGTTTGAAATTATTGAGAAAAAAACTTGGCGTTACGTTGGAGACCCTGGCGGAAAAGTCCGGGATGACCAAAAGTTACCTGTCCAAGGTGGAACGCGGGCTCAACACCCCGTCCATCGCCGCCGCGCTGAAATTGGCCAAGGCCCTCAACGTGAACGTCGAGGAGTTGTTCAGCGAGGAACGCGCAAGTCTCGACAGCTACAGCCTGGTGCGCAGCCATGAGCGCCCCGACACGTCACCGGGCTATGCCGTGCTTGCCCATCAGGTCAGCGAACGCAGCCTGTTGCCCTTTATCATCTACCCGCCCGCGGAGTTCTCCGACAAGACCTTCAAGGAACACGTGGGGGAAGAGTTTCTGTTCGTGCACGAAGGCCAGGTGGAAGTGGATTTCATGACCGAACGCGTGACCCTTGAGCGCGGCGATGCGCTGCACTTCAACGCGCAGAAGCCGCACCGCATCCGCTCGCTGGGGCCGGTGCAGGCGCAGCTGTTGGTGGTGGTTCACAGTACTGATGAGTGAGGTTCTTGCAGTAAGCAGGGCTGTCCCGCGCTGGACCGCGAAATGGCTCCCAAGCCAAGCGCCTGCCAGGTAACCACGTTGTCTGGAGTGGGGCTGCTCCACAGCCCAGCGCAGGGCAAGCCTGCTCACCACAGCGTTACGCATCAGCCTTTGAGA
>Ga0308159_1005312_pt1 | contig 11047 bp, 9 predicted proteins | sample PhyCR1_FD_201040 | JGI IMG/M metagenome (GOLD analysis project Ga0308159, IMG submission 201040) | Phyllosphere microbial communities from UC Gill Tract Community Farm, Albany, California, United States - DLSLC.R1 | ecosystem: Host-associated > Plants > Phyllosphere > Unclassified | place: USA...
CAGGGTCCCTTCGAGGGCTGAGGCCGCCATGTCGTCTTTCTCTGCCGCCGACGGCGCGGAACTGGTGCTCGATGCGCGTTGCGCCACGGGGGAGAGCCCGGTGTGGCGTGCGCACGAGCAAGCGCTGTACTGGACCGATATTCCGGCGCGCGTGCTGCATCGCTGGGCGATGGGGCAGGGCGCCGCGCAGCGGGGTGCTGCACACCCGCTGTCGGTGGGCGCCGCGCCCGATGCGCAGCGCGCAGCTGCGCCGCACGACGCGCACCGGCAATGGCAGGCGCCCGAAATGGTGGCCTGCATGGCCGCAGTCGAAGGTGTACCCACCGGCCGCTGGATCGCGGGCCTGGAAACCGGGGTCTTCCTGCTGGAGCTGCCCGAGGACGCGGGCCTGGACACCCTGGCCGCGCAGCGTCTGGCTGCCGCTCCACATGCCCGGGACGGCATGCGTTTCAACGACGGCCGCTGCGACCGCCAGGGCCGCTTCATCGCCGGCACCATGCTGCAGGACATGGGCGCTGCAGCGCGCGTGGGCCGGGTGTACCGCTGGGGCCCGCAGGAGGTCGCCAGCGGCCGTCTGGCGGACCTGGAGCTCGGCGAGCTGATCGTGCCCAATGGCATCGCCTTCAGTCCGGACGGCCGCACCATGTACCTGTCGGACTCGCATCCGCGGGTGCAGGCCATCTGGGCCTTCGACTACGACACCGACACCGGCACGCCGCACGGCCGGCGGCTGCTTGCCGACATGACGGCGCTGCCGGGCCGGCCCGATGGCGCGGCGGTGGACGTGGACGGCGGCTACTGGATCTGCGGAAACGACGCCGGCCTGGTGCACCGCTTCACCCCCGACGGGCGGCTCGACCGTTCGCTGGCCGTGCCGGTGAAAAAGCCCGCGATGTGTGCCTTCGGCGGCGCATCGATGGACACGCTTTACGTCACGTCCATCCGCCCTGGCGGCATCGACCTGGCCGACCAGCCGCTGGCCGGCGGCGTGTTCGCGCTGCGGCCGGGCGTGCAGGGCATGCCGGAGCCCGGGTTCCGCTTCGCTGGCTGATCTGCCGCAGGCGCCCCCGACCACCCAACCGTTTTCCTGAAGCCGTGCGGAGCACCTTTCCTTCTCACCGCGCGGACCGACGCACCCTTTTCCTTCTTCCAACGACTCCACAAGAGCAGAGGCAAACACCATGAAACCATCGACTTTCAAGGCCACGCTGGCAGCCATCGCCGCAAGCCTGTGCGCCTTCGGCGCCGGGGCCACCGAGTTCCGCTCGGCCGACATCCATCCGGACGACTACCCCACCGTCACCGCCGTGAAGTTCATGGGCGAGCGGCTCAAGGCGCTGTCGGGTGGCAAGCATTCCATCAAGGTGTTCAACAACAGCGCTCTGGGCAACGAGAAGGACACCATTGAGCAGGCCAAGATCGGCGCGCTGCAGATGGTGCGCGTGAACATCGCGCCAATGAACAACATCTGCGCAGAGACGCAGGTGCCGACGATGCCGTTCCTGTTCCGCTCGGTCGATCACCTGCACAAGGTGCTGGACGGCCCCATCGGCGAGGAGATTCTGAAGAGCTGCGAGAAGCAGGGCTTCGTCGGCCTGGCGTTCTACGACAGCGGCGCGCGGTCCATGTTCACCGCCAAGAAGCCGGTGCGCAGCTTCGCCGACATGAAGGGGCTGAAAGTGCGCGTGCAGCAGTCCGACCTGTGGGTGAGCATGATCGAGGCGATGGGCGCGAATGCCACGCCCATGCCCATGGGCGAGGTGTACACCGGCTTGAAGACCGGGCTGATCGATGCGGCCGAGAACAACTACCCGACCTACGAGAGCGCCCGCGCGTTCGAGGTCGCCAAGTACTACACCAAGACCGAGCATTCCATGGCGCCCGAGATGCTGCTCTTTTCCAAGCGTGCGTGGGACCGCCTCTCGCCAGAGGAGCAGGGCTGGATCCGCCAAGCCGCCAAGGAATCGGTGCCCTACATGCGCAAGCAATGGGCCGAGCGCGAAGTGAAGTCGCTGGCCACGGTGAAGGCCGGCGGCGCCGAGATCATCGAGATCGACAAGGCCCCGTTCCAGGCCGCGATGAAGCCGGTCTACGACAAGTTCATCACCGACGCCAAGTTGAAGGACCTGGTCAAGCGGGTGCAGGACACGAAGTGATCGCGCGGCAGCCGGCCGCCGCGTCCCCTGCAGGCGCGGCGTTGGGCTGGATGCTCCTGATTTAATAGCTGCCAGCGCTTGATCCATAAGCGCTGGCGGTCAATTTCACCTCAAAAATTATGTACACAAGACTGTGTCGTGCGCTGGCGCGTGCGTGCATGTGGCTGGGCATCATCGGCTTGGTCGCCGTCATCTGCGCGGTCAGCTGGCAGGTGTTCGGCCGCTACGTGCTGAACAACACGCCCACCTGGGCGGAAAGCCTGGCGCTGCTGCTGGTGCTCTACGTCACCATGTTCGGCGTGGCGGTGGGCGTGCGCGACGCCGGCCACATCGGGCTGGAGTCGTTCCTGGTGCTGGCGCCGGACTGGCTGCGGCTGAAGATGGAATACCTCATCCACGCGCTGATCCTCGTCTTTGGCGCCGTGATGGCTTGGAGCTGCGCGTCGCTCGCCGAATCGGTGTGGAGCTACCGCCTGCCCACGCTGTGGATTTCAGAAGGCTGGAAATACGTGCCGGCGGCGATTGCCGGCGTTCTCATCGTGATGTTCTCCATCGAACACATCATCGCGCTGGCGCAAGGCCGCGAGGTCGAGCCCGCCTGGGGCTGAAGCGAGACAAGCCATGACCATTCCACTCCTGATCCTGAGCCTGTCCTTCACGGTCTTTCTGCTGCTGGGCGTGCCGGTCGCGTTCTCCATCGGCCTGTCGGCCCTGGCGACGCTGCTCTACGAAGGCCTGCCGCTGGAAGTCGGCTTCCAGCAGATGACGTCCGGCATGGGCATCTTCTCCTTCCTCGCCATTCCGTTCTTCATCTTTGCCGGCGAGCTGATGCTGTATGGCGGCATCGCCGACCGCATCGTCAACTTCGCGCGGGCCCTGATCGGCCACGTGCGTGGCGGCCTGGGCATGTCGAACGTGGTGGCCTGCACGCTGTTCGGCGGCGTCTCCGGCTCGCCGGTGGCCGACGTGTCGGCCATGGGCGCGGTGATGATCCCGATGATGAAGAAAGAGGGCTACCACGCCGACTACGCCGTCAACGTGACAACGCACGCGGCACTGGTCGGCGCACTCATGCCCACCAGCCACAACCTGATCATCTATGCGCTGGCGGCCGGCGGCAAAGTGTCGATCGCGGCGCTGATCCTGGCGGCCCTGGTGCCTGCACTGGTGCTCACCGTCAGCAACCTGGCGGCGGCCTACCTGGTGGCGGTCAAGCGCGGCTATCCGAAGGGCACCTTTCCCGGCTGGCACATCGTGGCCCGCTCGTTCGCAGCGGCGCTGCCGGGCCTGTTCATCGTCGTGCTGATCCTCGGGGGCATTCTCTCGGGCATCTTCACCGCGACCGAGTCCGCCGCCGTGGCGGTGCTCTACGCGCTGGGCCTGACGATCTTCCTCTACCGCACGCTGAAGTGGGAACACTTCATCAAGGCGGCGTCGAAGGCGGTGCGCACCACGGGCGTCATCCTGCTGCTGATCGGCATCTCCAGCACCTTCGGCTACCTCATCAGCCTCTACGGCGTGGCCGAATTGACGGGCAAGATGCTGGCGGAGGTGACCACCACCCCGTGGATGATCTTCCTGCTGATCAACGTCATCCTGTTCGTGCTGGGAACCTTCCTGGACATGGCGGCCACCATCCTGCTGTGCACGCCCATCTTCCTGCCGATCGCGCAGGAATACGGCATGACGGCGGTGCAGTTCGGCATCGTGATGTTGGTCAATTGCGCCCTGGGGCTGAATACGCCCCCGGTGGGCACCACCCAGTTCGTCGGCTGCGCGATCGGCGGGGTCTCGGTGGGCACGGTGATGCGCACGATCTGGCCGTTCTACGGCGCGCTGATCTTCGCGCTCGCGCTGGTGACCTTCGTGCCCACGTTCTCGACCTGGCTGCCCAGCCTGTTCATGGTCGTGAAATGATGTTTTGTCCGGGCCGGCCCCTGGCGGCACAGCGCGCCAGGGGTGCCGGCCAAGCGCGCGAATGGCGCAGAAAAGAAGGGTGGGGCATCCCTGCGCCAGCACGCTGCGCGCGCTGTGAAGTCCATCCCCAAAGCACAAGGCCCAGTGAAGACTGGGCCTTGTGCTTTGGCGCTGCGGTGCCAGCGCTTCAGGTCGCCGCCGCCTGGACTCTCAGCGAGGAGGCATCCGTGGCCAGGGCATTCAGCGAACCGTCGCCGCCCATGCGGAAGTACGCGGCCGGGCTGTTGGCCGTCATGATGTACGCGCCCAGGCAACTGGCCGGCAGGGTCATCGTGCCGACGGCTTCGTCCTCACCGATGTGGAAGGTGGCAGCGGGCAGATCGGCTGCCAGCGTGAAGCCGATCAGCAGCACGGTCGCGCGCGTGGCGACGCGATTGCCGATGATCTCGATGCAACCGACCGCCTGGTTGAGCACGTACTCGCGGTCTGAATAAGTGGCGTGGCCGGACAGGGTGATGACGCGGACGCCACGCACCTTGATCACTTCGCCGTTGTCCCAGGTAGGAGACAGGTCAAGCGGGGTGAATTGCTGGAGCAGCCCCTTTTGCTGTCGGGTTCGCAGTGGATAATTTCCCATGGTGTTCGCATTCGTGAAGCCGAGGGCCTGTCCCGCCGTCAGCGTGCCTGAGAGGGACGGCAAGTCAACGGTATTGTGGGAGGCCATGGATGGAGATCCGTGGAAAGTTTTGAAAAGAACTGCCCCTTTGCAGCCCGTAAGTGAGTCTCGGTCCCGTGTCCGCGGCGGATCGTAAGAACCGTCTTACATGGGGGTCATCCAATGCCGATGTCTGCTTACAAAGTAAGCAATCGTGTATTTTTTGTCAATTCACGCCCATGCGCAACCTCCTGCGACCGCCGCAGCTTGGGCCTCCTGCCAACCGTGGCAGCCCCCGCAATCACGCTGTAAGCAATCCACGGATCAGCCACCACGCCCGGCCGCGCGCTCAGGGTAATCCTTGCGCGGCGCGGTCCGGCGCAATCCCTAGAATGGCCCGGAGCGCAATTTGATGGGGCACGATGCCCGGAGGAGCCAGCTGTGCCAGAAGACAACCAATCCACCGCCGCCCCGGCAACCACCGCACAGCGACTGATCAAGAAGTATCCGAATCGCCGCCTCTACGACACCTCCACCTCCACCTACATCACCCTGTCGGAAGTCAAGCAGCTGGTGATGGAGGGCGAGCCCGTGGCGGTCCGCGATGCGAAGACGGGTGACGACCTGACGCGCAGCATCCTGCTGCAGATCATTCTGGAGGAAGAAGCCGGCGGCGCTCCCATGTTCACCGAAGCGGTACTGGCCAACATCATCCGGTTCTACGGCCATGCCATGCAGGGCTTCATGGGCAGCTACCTCGAGAAGAACGTACAGGCCTTCACCGAGATCCAGGCCCGCATGACCGAGCAGTCGCAGGTCATGACGCCCGAGATGTGGAGCAAGTACATGCATCTGCAGTCCCCGATGCTCCAGGGCATGATGGGCAGCTACGTGGAGCAGTCGCAGGCCGTCTTCACGCAGGTGCAGGAACAGATGCAGAAGCAGACCGAGCAGATGCTCGGCGCGTTTGGCATCAAGCGCTGAACGTTTGCTGCGGCCTGGCCCCGTTCTCCAGTCGAGCGGCGGTACCGGGTTCAGTCCGGCCGCTCGCCCGGCAGCAGCTGCATGCCGGTCCTCTTCACCAGCTCGGCATAGCTGATCGGCCGGCCCACCTGCGCGCTCGGTGCGTTCTGTTGCCAATGCGCCCAGCTCCTGCCCGTCGAAGGATCGAACACCAGCTTGAACAGGTGCGATGGCACCGCCACGCCGCCGGCCCCGATGCGCTGCGCGCCCGGCTCGAACACCGGTCCGGTGATGACGTAGACGTCGCCCTGCGCACGCATGGCGTAGCGCCGGGTGTCCGCCTCGATCTTGGCCCAGGCCCCGCCGTTCTGCTTCGGGTCCTGCGGGACCATGTTGGCCAGGCTGAAGCTCTGCGCCATGGCGCTGGGCGTGCCCATGTCTGCTGCGGGCGCCATATGGCCCCGTGACCAGCCGGAGCCCTTGTAGTCGGCCAGCTCGGCACGCTCGCCGCGCGGCAGGCGGGCATCGGCATAGAACTTGTCCGAGCGCTTCAGCCCGTCGCCTGCCTGCAGGATCTGCCGGTTCAGGCGTTCAGCCACGTAGACGGGGGTGCGCGTGGCGCCGCTGTGGAGCACGGCAAATGCGTCGAAGCACAGCTCGCGCAACTGAGGTGCATGCGGCGTGACAGGGGCCATCCCGCCCGCGAAGTGCTGGGGGCACGAGGCAAAGGCGGTGGAGGTGGTGGTGGATGTGGCTGAGGCGGTAGGAGCTGTGGACGCGGTGGGCGGGGCAGGTCGCCGGGCCTGCGCCGGTCCGAGTCCGGGTGTGATGCCGCAGCTGGTGGCCTGCAGTCCGACGACACCAAACGTGAACAAAGCCATCAGCCACCGCCTGGCGCGGCCGCTGGAGCGAGGAGTGAGGAGGGAGGTCGATGTTCTGGCCGGCTTGCGTTTGCGCGTTTTGCTCATACGCCGGCAGTCTAAATGTCAACCAACTGTCAAACCGAGGCGCAGGCCATTCTTTGGGGGAAGCAGCCTGCTCGCGTGTTCCGGCCGAGCACGAGAATCTCCCCCGCCAGCCCGCCAGCCCGCCAGCCTTGGCCGAGCAACCCGTGCATGCTCTCCAGGGCCTCCCTGCGCCCCTGCCGGCGTAGCAACTCCCTGCAGGGCGGGCTTCACCCACGCAGGGCTTCCCGCTGCCGGCCGTGACGGCTGGGATGGCGGCATTTACAATCAGCGCCAGTTGCGCCCGGGCCTGGATCGGCTCGGCGCTTGAGAGCCGGTCCCGCCCCTCTACGACAAGCACCGATCCCGCTGCGAACCGTCCGGCCTCAATCGTTGCAGTGGCCCGGATGGCCTCGGTGCCTGGCGGCCTGCCGGCCGGCCTCGGCCCGGCATCGCGATGCTTGTCGTTCTGCCCCAGACCGGTGCCCCACTGCCCACTTCGTTGCGCATGTCCACTGACGCCTTCGGTTGCGCACATTGCTCTGGCGCGGGTGAGGCAGACCCAGACAGCCACAGACAAGACCTTCCACGATCGACCCGTACATGACTGAAACCGTTGCACAACCGGCCCGCGCACCGCGCATTGGGATGGTGTCCCTTGGCTGCCCCAAGGCGCTGACCGACTCCGAACTCATCCTCACGCAGCTGAGCGCCGAGGGCTACGAAACCTCCAAGACCTTCCAGGGCGCTGACCTGGTGATCGTCAACACCTGCGGCTTCATCGACGACGCGGTGCGGGAAAGCCTGGACACCATCGGCGAGGCACTGGCGGAGAACGGCAAGGTGATCGTCACCGGCTGCCTGGGCGCGCGCGCGGGCGAGGGTGGCAGCAACATGGTGCGCGAGATGCACCCGAGCGTGCTGGCCGTCACCGGCCCCCACGCCACGCAGGAAGTGATGGACGCAGTCCATCTGAACCTGCCCAAGCCGCACGACCCCTTCCTCGACCTGGTGCCCGGTGGCTTCGGCGTGGCGGGCGTCAAGCTGACGCCCAAGCACTACGCCTATCTGAAGATCAGCGAAGGCTGCAACCACCGCTGCACGTTCTGCATCATCCCTTCGATGCGGGGCGACCTCGTTTCGCGTCCGGTGGGCGATGTGCTGAACGAAGCCCGCGCACTGTTCGAAGGCGGCGTGAAGGAGCTGCTGGTCATCAGCCAGGACACGTCGGCCTACGGCGTGGACGTGAAGTACCGCACCGGTTTCTGGGACGGCAAGCCGGTGAAGACGCGCATGCTGGACCTGGTCGCGGCGCTGGGCGAGATCGCCGAGCCCTACGGTGCCTGGGTGCGGCTCCATTACGTCTACCCGTATCCCAGCGTGGACGAAGTCATCCCCTACATGGCCACCGGCAAGGTGCTGCCGTACCTGGACGTGCCGCTGCAGCACAGCCATCCGGACGTGCTCAAGCGCATGAAGCGGCCGGCCAGCGGCGAACGCAACCTGGAGCGCATTCAGCGCTGGCGCGAAGCCTGCCCGGAGCTGGTGATCCGCAGCACCTTCATTGCCGGTTTTCCGGGCGAGACGGAAGAAGAGTTCCAGCACCTGCTCGACTTCATGCGCGAAGCCCAGATCGACCGTGCCGGCTGCTTTGCCTACAGCGACGTGAATGGCGCCGCTGCCAACGAATTGCCGGGCATGCTGCCGATGGCCTTGCGCGAAGAGCGTCGCGCCCGCTTCATGGCGGTGGCCGAGGAAGTGTCCATCGCACGCCTGCAGCGCCGCGTGGGCGCGACCATGCAGGTGCTGGTGGACCACGCGCCGGCACTGGGCCGCAAGGGCGGCACCGGCCGCAGCTATGCCGATGCGCCCGAGATCGACGGCGTGGTGCACCTGCTGCCGCCCGAGAAGATCAGCAAGCAGCTGAAGGTCGGCGAGTTCACCCGCGCGCAGATCGTGGGCGTGCAGGGGCACGATCTGGTCGCCCGGCCGATCTGAGCGTCCGCTGGGTCGCCGCCGGCTCCATCGCCTGCCAGCAGGGCGCTGGCAGCCTGGCGAGGCCGGACCCATCGCGTTGGCTGGTGCGGCCGGCTTTGGGCCCTGCTATCTGGGAGGCCCGAGCGGCTTCGTCCGCCACGTGCCGCTCCAGCGCGGCCGGGGCGACTGCCTGCCAGCCAGGCCACGAGACCTGGGAACACCGGATGCCAGGGGCTTTGGAAGCGTGGCCGCTATTCGCGCGATAGCCACGTTTGCCTCGCAAGGCCGTGCCATTTCCCTAAGATCGCGCGATGTTCTTCCCGCTGCCGCGCACCGCTACCGCACCGTTTTGCCCGTCCGAGGTCAAGGGCTCCGTCCGCATCGACCCCGGCCTGCCGTTTCACAGAAAGCTGCTGCGCTATGCCGGGCCGGGCCTGCTGGTGTCGGTGGGGTATATGGACCCGGGCAACTGGGCCACGGACATCGAGGCTGGTTCCCGGTTCGGCTACGGCCTGCTGTTCGTGGTGCTGCTCGCCAGCCTGGCCGCCATGCTGCTGCAGACGCTGTGCGTGCGTCTGGGGCTGGTAGCGCAGCGTGACCTGGCCCAACTGTGCCGCGAACGCTACGGGCCCGTGGCCAACCGGTTGCTGTGGGCGGGCGCCGAACTGGCGATCATCGCCTGTGACCTGGCCGAGGTGCTGGGAGGCGCGTTGGCGCTGCACCTGCTGTTCGGCGTGTCGATTCCCGTGGGCATCGGCATCACGGCGTTCGACACCCTGCTGGTGCTGGGGCTGCAGGGTGCGGGTTTCCGGCGCGTCGAGGCCATCGTGCTGGGCCTGGTGGGCACCATTGCGGCCTGCTTCGCCGTGGAGCTGGCGTTTGCCCAGCCCCTCTGGTCGCAAGTCGCCGTGGGGTTCGCGCCCAGCCTGGAGCGGCTGCAACAGCCCGGTGCCCTCTATCTGGCCATCGGCATCGTCGGCGCGACGGTGATGCCGCACAACCTGTACCTGCACTCATCCGTGGTGCAGACGCGGCTGGTGGAAGATACCGACGCCGGCCGCCGGGAGGCGATCCGCTTCTGCACGCTGGACGCCGTCATTTCCCTGTCCCTGGCCATGCTGGTGAATGCCGCCATCATGGTGCTGGCCGCCAGCGCTTTCCACGGCTCAGGTCACCAGGACGTCGCCGATATCGCAGACGCCTACCGGCTCATCGAGCCGCTGGTGGGCAGCGCGCTGGCCGCCACGCTCTTCGGCGTCGCGCTGCTGGCCTCCGGTCAAAGCTCCACCTTTACCGGCACCATCGCCGGGCAGATCGTCATGGAAGGCTTTCTGAACCTGAAGATTCCCTGCTGGCAGCGCCGGCTCATCACCCGGGTGCTGGCCCTGGTGCCGGCGCTGGCGGGCGTCTGGTGGCTGGGCGACGACAGCATCGGCAAGATGCTGGTGCTGAGTCAGGTGGTCCTGAGCTTCCAGCTGCCCTTTGCGATGTGGCCGCTGATCCGTTTCACGAGCGACCGTGCGCTGATGGGGAGCTTCGCGAACGGACGCGCGTTGCGGGTGCTGGCCTGGGCGCTGTTCGCGGTGATCTCGGTGGCGAACGTCTGGCTCGTGGGAGTGGTGCTGGCGGGGTGAGAGCGGCTGCCACGACGCGTCTGGTGTCGTTGCCGCCATCCTGAGTGGATCGTGGGCGGGGCGGAGGTTCCCGGCCCTTGGGCGGGGCCATGACCCTGATCCACTGCTGACCGGCGCGCCACCAGTTGGCGCCCGGGCACTGCACGCGCTCGTCAACATGCGCAAAGCGGCGCAGCTCGATGCGCTGGATGCGGCGCGCATCGCGAAGCTGGGGATGGATTGGACGGCGGTCCGGCAGGGTTGCCGGACGAAGTGGACGGCGCGCACCCGCGTCTGCTGCCGCGATGACGACGCACTGCGGCGCTTACGCGTGTACGCGCTGCCGATCAGGCCGGCCAGCGTGCTGGTTCGTCGGCGCCTGCTCCGCTGCGGCCTCCGGCTCACACCCTGCGGCGCAGGCTGCCGATCCGCCAGCCGAAGTGGGTCCCCGCCACGGCCCAGAGGATCGCTGCCGCACCGGCTATCTGCACCGGACCCAGCCAGTGTCCGAAGGCCCAGGCATCGACCAGAATGGCCACGATGGGATAGATGAACGACAGCACGCCGATCGTGGAGGTCGGCAGCTTCTGGATGGCGCTGTAGAGCAGCGTGGACATGAGTCCCGTATGGATGGCCGCGATCGCGGCCAGCAGGGCCCAGACGGCCGGAGACGAGGCGCCTGCGGGCAGGCCGGCGAACGGCAGCATCAGCACGCTGCCTACGACGAGCTGGATCAGTACGATCAGTCGGGCCGGCACATCGCGCAGCTTCTTGGTGAGGGCGGCCGCCAGCGCATAGAAGAATGCCGCCGCCAGCGCGAGG
>Ga0308159_1005314_pt1 | contig 11039 bp, 11 predicted proteins | sample PhyCR1_FD_201040 | JGI IMG/M metagenome (GOLD analysis project Ga0308159, IMG submission 201040) | Phyllosphere microbial communities from UC Gill Tract Community Farm, Albany, California, United States - DLSLC.R1 | ecosystem: Host-associated > Plants > Phyllosphere > Unclassified | place: USA...
CTTTGCAGCGCCGCATGAAATCGGCCATCCGCTCGTAGTTTTCAAAGGGGAAGTCAACGCCATATCCGGTGGTCTGCCAGTAAGGCGGGTCCATATAGTGAAAGGTACGGCCACGGTCGTAACGCTCAGCACAGTCTAACCAAGGCAAGTTCTCAACGTAGGTGCCGGACAGACGCTGCCAAGCGGTGGAGAGATTTTCCTCGATCCGCAGTAAGTTGATCGCTGGGCCGGTGGTAGCGGTACCAAACGTCTGCCCGGTCACTTTGCCGGCAAAGGCATGGTGCTGCAGGTAGAAGAATCGAGCGGCGCGCTGGATGTCGGTGAGGGTTTCTGGGCGGGTCATCTTCTGCCACTCGAACACCTGACGCGAACTGAGCGCCCATTTGAACTGGCGCACGAATTCTTCCAGGTGGTTCTGCACCACGCGGTACAGCGTCACCAGGTCGCCGTTGATGTCGTTGAGAACTTCAACTGGCGCGGCCTGGGGGCGCATGAAGTAGAGCGCGGCGCCGCCGGCAAAGACTTCGACGTAGCATTCGTGAGGCGGGAAGAGCGGGATAAGGCGGTCGGCCAGGCGGCGTTTGCCGCCCATCCAAGGAATGATGGGTGTGGACATATAAGGGCAAGACCTTTGCTGTATGAATAAACAGTGCTAGGCTCGCTCCGCTTTGTGCACGAAGCAGGAGCCTTGGCTGGACTTGCAGGGACGTTCTGCGGGGAAGGTGGCCGGGTAGGATGTTGACGCATCCTGCCCGGCCGCTCCTTTTACTTCGGTGTAGAGACTTCTTTTGCATAGGCCTGACAGGCCCGCAGGGCGATCAATCCTTGGTCGCCGACATCGGTGATCCCGATAATTCGTTGAGCATGCGCTGGGTCAAGTCGGGCTCCACGGGTTGCATGAACCACGCCGACGGCGCCGGGGGTTGTGGGCATGTTGCAGCCACTGGCTGAATCCGTGGCGTCGAGAAGGACTGACAGCCGCACATCAGCAGTAGCAAGGCGGTCACGCAGTAAAGCCTGATTGCGCTGGGCATCGGATAATTCCTTGATGTGTTGTTGATCGGAGATGGCCAGGCTCTGTTCCAGAGCCTCGCGCTTGTTCTGCTCGGCACGGGCCTGGGCGGCTGCGGCATTGCTGATCGCGGCCAGGTCCGCCTCGAACTGCGCGCCCTCCTCTGCCTGCATCTTCCCGAGGCGCCAGTCCTGCACCTGCCAGGCAGCGCCGAAGCTCACGGCCATAGCCACCAGGATCAACAGCACCAGGCCGGCCAGCTTTTGCACGGGCGTCATGCCAGCACCCGCAATGCCGTCTGATACAGCGCCAGGCGATCAGTTGCACCATTCGGGATCTTGCCCTTGCTGCCTGTGTTGATGAGACTCCCGATGTTCTGGATGTCGCCTGCGTCGGCCAGCGTGTTCAGGCCGTTTACGGACCAGTACCAGGCCGCCGACAGCGCTGCGTATTGCGGCTGCTCCAGCAGCTCGGGGTGATTGATCAGGTCGACGCCCAGGGCTTCACCGCACGCACGATGGTTGTCCTTGCCAGTAATCTGGATCAGGCCGCGCCCTCGGTAGATATAGCCCTCGCCCGACGTCTCAGGGCCATTGCCCATACGGTCGCCATAGACGGCGTTCCCCATACGTGCCGAGCTGCCCGCCAACTCGGCGGCACGCGGTACCAGAGACCGCCAGCGGGAACCCGGGCTAGCGGCATTACCCAAGGCTACGATTCGGTCCGCTCTGTAGTTCAGGCTCTCGACCAGGCGCGTCAAATGGCCGGATTCATGCCCGACTTGGGCGATGAAGGCCGCGATCCGCTTGGGCGTGACGATGCCGTACTTGCTCATCGCAGTATTCAAGACACCGACAAAAAGCCCGGCCTGACGGCCAGCGTTCGGGAGGATAAACAGCAACTGCTGCAGGGTGATAGACATGTTTTCTCCAGGCAAAAAAAGCCGCCAAATGGCGGCGGGTTCCAGTTAAACGGGGGTTTCAGTGAGTCACGTCAAAGCTGTAGAACCTTGACCTCTTTGGTTTTTTTCGCCTTCTTACCCTTGGCCTTGGCCTTGGCCTTACCCTTTTTGCCGCCATTGCACTCGACGGTGGTCGACCAGCCGGCTTGGGTGAATACCTGCTCAACCGAGTCGACCAGGTACTCGCCATCGATGCCGACCTTGAAGCCCGTGGCGTTTACCGACCGCTCGGCAAACAGATCGGTACGCCCAGGCATTTCAAGACGAACGCCTGCAGAAGATCTATTGAAGGCGGTCAGGCGGGCCTTAGCGGCCTGGGCCGCGGCGGTCTTGTTGGGATAAATATGACGGTCTGTATGCACCGCCGGCAGCCCGTCGGGGGCATCCGTGTTGTCCAAGCTGATCAGCTTCAGCTCACCGCTTTTCTTGTCCTGGTGCTTGGTGGCCACCGCCTTGTGCGTGTTGCGATCGCCTAAGCGGAACTGCCACCGACTGACATCGGCGGGCGTGATGGTGACGGCGCTCAAGGCCTTCCCGCTCGCACTGGTGCCGCCGTCGCGGGTCATGACAATCAACTTCCCATCGGCCACCTTGGCCGTGCAGTCGTGCTGCTTGGCAATGCGGGTGATGAAGTTGAAATCAGACTCGCTGAGCTGGTCAGCCCGGGGCACGTTCGTGGAGACGTTGCACACCGGCGTCCAGCCGTTGCGTGCAGCCACGTCGGCAACGATCTTGGACAGTGGCACATCTTCCCAGCTACCGCTGCGCACCGTCTTCCCGGTACCGCGCATGTCGCCGGCCTTGCCGCGCACGACGATGGTGTTAGGCGGGCCGGATATCTCGACCTCATCCACCATGTAACGGCCCAGGCGCACCATGGACGCCTCGGCATAACCCAGGTAAATCTCAATGCCGGCGCCGCGCTTGGGCAGTGCCACGGCGCTGTCGCGGTCATCAATGCGCAGCTCGAAGTCGTCAGACTCCATGCCGGGCTTGTCAGTGGTTTTCAGCAATAACAGACGGTCATTGATCAGCGCAGTAATGTCTTTACCGTCTGCAACGACGCGAAAGCGAGGGGTCATGGTTCACCCAGTTACCCCGCCAACGCGGGGAAATGTTGGCGGCCGTTACGCGTAACGGATGGAAAGGACAGCCAGGCCTGGCTAATCCCAAAGCATCACAACTTCTTCAGTGGGTGCCGGCATGTCCGGCAGGACAATCACCACACCAGCTCGGTACGGCTGAACCTCATCGGCCAGCCCCTGATTGGCATCGAGCACGGCCTCCACCGTGCCGCTCAGATGGCCGTAGTAGTTGTGACAGATGGTATCCAACAGATCACCGTCAGACGTTCTGCATGTCGTCGCCATAGCGTACAAACTCCAGGGTAAAGCCTTGCTTACGCGGGATGCCGCCGCCCAGCAGCGCGCTTTGTTCTTCCTCGACACTGGTCATGCACCAGGTGCCCAACACGTCGCCGTAGCCGGTGGTCAGCGTCATGGGCTGCAACTTGCCCCCCAGGGTTCGCAGGGTGTCCAGTTGCTTGATGCCGCCCCTGAAGCCCGGGAAGATGGCGCCCTTCAACGTCAGCTTTTCGTCACCCATACCGATAGCTTGCTGGGCGGGTCGACGCGTAAGGCGCTCCTGAGAGGCCCAGCGGAAAGCTGTCGAGCGCCGCAATTCATCGAAGGCCGCCGTGTCCAGGTTGAAGAAGTACGGCTGCTGTTTCGGATCACGCGGCTGCATGATCATCAGGTGCGGGAAGGGTTTCACCGCCTCCGGCGCCGGTGTGGCATCAGCAGCAAAGGCCCCAGTCGGGAGAATGCCCGACAGCGAGGGGCTGACCTTGCCGGCGATGTTGTTGATCGCCGTCGCCGCCCGGCCCGCCTGTTCCTTCAGCGCACCCAAGCGCTCATCAATCTGAGACGCCGCCCGGGTGGCTGCGCTGTACACCGAGACCACCTGGCCAACCTTCGCCTGGGCAGCCGTCACCCCACGCATAACGCGCTGAAGCTTTTCGCCAACGGCCGGTCCCACAAACGGAATGCCTTCCAGCTCCGAGGCCGCGCCGCTGAGTTCACTGATCGCCCCGTCTACCGGCGCGATCATCCCATCCAAACTACGGCGGCCGGTCTCACCCGCTGCCGCAAGGGACTTAACGCTTGATTGCAGTTGCTCCATGTAGCCCATAAATCCCCCAGGTCAAAGATGCGCTTCGTCGTAGAGCTTGCGGCTTTCCAGTTGCTGAGTGATTTCGCGCTGTTGCTGTGCGATGTAAGGCTGCAATTCACGGGCGAGCTGCGCCGGGTCCTTCACATCCCCCTGCACGGTCACCTGAATAGGCGCGCTGATATCGACCTTCTGCTCGATCTTCGGCGCCGGCGGTTTTGACGGTACGGCCATCAGCGAAACCGCAGCGGGTGTGCTCGATGCCGGCGGCGAAGCCAACGAACGAACGACGTCACCACCAACCGGCCCCGGCGTCTTGACGGCGCCAGGCATCAGCAGAGAGCCATCACCTTTAGGAGCGAACGAAGTCGCGATATCGCCGAGCACCGGCGGAATGTCTTTGCCGGCGTTGACCATCATCAACGGACCAGCATCGGGCATCTTCTTCAGCCCATCGTCGCCGCCGAAGAAGGACTTACCCAAATATCCGCCCAGAGCGTCGCCACCCAGGCTGCCCAGGTAGGCACCCAGCAACCCACCGACCACCGTGCCGATTATCGGCACCGCCGAGCCAATCGCCGCACCGGCCGCAGCGCCGGCAAGTGTGCCTGCCAAGCCCCCTGCCGCTTCGCCATAGCCTTCGGCCTTTTCATCGCGAGTCGTGGCGTTGTCGTAGGTATCTTTGACCTTGTAGCCAGCCTCAATGACCGCCAGGGCCGCAGGCAGCTTGGCGCCCTTGGGCAAGCCCAAACCGCGACCACCTGCCTTGCCACCCTTCTTACCTTTGGCACCGCCGTCTACACCACCATCTAGACCGCCCAAGCCACCTGCAGGAAGATTGGTCACAATGACCTTTTGCGGGATGTTCGGATTTCCCATCAGCGAACCACGGCCGACGTTCAGCAGGCCCCTGCCGATCTTCAGCGCACTCAGTGCGGCGCCCAACGTGACTGCGCCTGCAGCAACCGCAGCAATCACTGCCGTAACTGGTTGGTACTTGTTGGCCAGGTCAGCCAGCGCATAGCCAACCTTCCCCAGGCCATCCGCGACCTTATCGGTCAAAGGCCGCAAACCATCTCCCAGGCTGATCATGGAGGCTTCCATGCCCGCCGTGGCCTCCGCCCATCTGCGGTTGGAGGTTTCGCGAGCCTTGGCGGCGTCCGTCTCGATCTTGCTCTTGCCGTCGGTTTTCTCGATCGTGACCATGTCGGCCTTGATCTTGTCGCCGTATTTAATCTGCGCGAGCAAACCCGCACTGGCGCTCTGATCGCTGACGATGTTGGCCAGGCCCGCGGCTTCAGTCAGGGCCACCATGGCCTGCTGTTCCTCGGCGCTGCCGTCAGCTGCTGCCTTGATCTTTGCCTTGAGGTCCTCGATCTTCTTGGCCTTCGCCGGATCCTGACGCTTGATCATTTCCTGGCTGAGCATGATGAACGCATCAACCGGGTTGGCTGCCTTGCCGCTTTTCGTCGCGGCCAGGATCGAGCCGGCCAGGTCGTAACCTTCCTTGGCAAAGCGCTCCTGGCTGGTACTGCTGATCACCGCGTTCAACAGGTTGTTCATGTTGGTAGCAGCGGCCGCAGAGTCCTGCGTTTGCGAGTATTGCGACTGCAAGCTGGCTCCCAGAAAGCGCACTGCCTCCGGGCCTTCCATGCCCAGGCGCTTGATGTTACCGAGCATGGACGGCAGATACCGGGCCATGTCCTTGGGACCGAAGGCGCCAATATCCCCAGCTGCAGCGACCTGGCCCAGCATGCCGGCCATGTCCTCTTTCTTAACCCCGGCCTCCTTGAACGAGTTGATCAAGGTGGCAATGGTTTCGGCTTCCATGCCCTGCCCATCGATCAGATCGGCAATCTGGCCGGCATAGGCACTGGCTTCCTGCCAATCAACACCCTTTTCGATCAGACCACCCACCGCCTTGGCGAGCAGCTGACGACTCATGCCCTTGTCGTCCGCAATGGTCGAGACCATCGCGGCCATCTTGCCTTCGTCATCGGTGCCGGCCGTGTGCGCCCACAGCGACATCTGGCGCATCTGCGCCTGGTAGTCGCCGGATATCTTGGTGGGAATAGCGACCGCCGCTGACAGCGCGGTGGCCTGACCGACCGAACTTTTCAGCCCGTCCTTACCCTGCTTGATTTGAGTGTGGCCGAGCGCCTTTAGCTCAGCCCCACGGGCCACCTGACCCAGTTTCTGGTACTCGTTACGCAACTTGCCGACCTCGACGCCCTGATCCTTGAGGGTTCTGAGGTTGGTCTCTAACTTTTTCAGCAGGCCATCTGCAGACGCAGAGCCGGTGTCATGGGCTTTTTTCCATTCATCACGCAGGCGAATGGTGTCGCCAATGGTGCTTTGCAGTACCCGGGCCTTGGTGCCCTGGTCACTGAGTTTCTTGATGCGCCCTTCAACATCCTTGAAGGCAGCGCCGACGGTCGAACTGATAGCACCGCCGATGACGACGCCAAGCGCCAGGTTGTTCGCCATGGGGTCACTCCGAAAAGGTCCATGCGGCTCACTCCTTGAGCCACCAGATCATCGTTGAGAAAGACATAGCCTCGATCTCGCTGGCCGAGAAAGACATTTCCCGGGCCAAGCGTTGAGCCAGCTTTCTCTGTGTTTCTTCGTTAAACCCGGTCTTCGCGCACCAGGCGAAAATAGGCGGCCTGCAGGCGTTTGTAATCACGCACGCTCAGGTCCCCCAGGTCGTTTTGGCCTGCATCGGTCAGGCTGGCGAACAGGATCATTTCGCTTTGTTCCTCATCGTCCGGGGCGGCTTTGGTCGCGGCACGAACCTCGCGAACAGTAGGGGAACGCATGGTCAGCTGATCAGTTTCGATCTGATTGACCTTGACGATTTTGGACAGTTTGATGGTTGCCGAGTCAGCGGTGATCGTCAGCCATTCCGGGATTTTGTCGATGTCTTTAGTCATGGGTATTTTCCTTACAAGCCCAGGTCGCGGCGCACGCCGGCGAGTTGGTCAACGCCGTTGATGACGCGAACCGCGTTAACAGGATCGATTTCGAACATACGCACGCCAGCGACTTCCAGCTTGTAGTAACTGACGCTGACGGCGTACTTGAACTCAGCGTCGCCGCCCGGCTTCCACTCGCCCGGATCCAGCTCCGAGACCATGCCGCGAATGGTGGCAACCACCGCCGTGGTGGCCCCCTTCTGTCCCTTGAAGGAGCCACGGAACACGGCGTTGAACGCGGTCTGATCAGCCAGGCCAAAGAACTTCATCGCCTCACGGCGCACGCCCTTGGTGCTGAAAGACGCCTCCAGCTTTTCCATGCCCTGGTCCATATCGATGGGGGCATCCATGCCACCGCCTTGGTACTCGCCGGTTTTGATCTTCAGCTTGGGCAAGCTCAAAGTGGGCACGTCGCCGGCGAAGCTCATGCCGTCGACAAACATGTTCATCATGAACAGCGTTTGGGGAATCATGGACATTGCGAAGCCTCCTTAGGCTTTGGTTTCGATGACTTCGGTGATCCACTGATTAGTGACTTCAACCAGGAAAGTGGGGTTCTCAGCCGGCGGCACGTCGGTGAAACGGATGCGCCAATAGACTTTGCCCTGCTCCAGCTGACTGGCAGTGTTCAGCTCGTCGTCCGGGAACACTTCGAAGTTGATCACCGCGCCCTGCTTTTTCAGGTCGCGCATGAAGTTTTCCAGGCCTTCGGTCACATCGCTGACGTAGGTCTTGGTGATCGAGCGGTCAACCGCCCACTTGTGCCCGTAAAGGATCGCGTCCATAACGATGTCCTGAGTGCGCACACGCGTCACGAAGGCCCACTTCGGATCGCTGGAACAGGTGCGGTTGCCCCACAGGCGGTAGCCGTCGTCACGGATAATCGTGGTGATGTTTGCGTTGTTGAGCAGGTTGGCCCGGCACGTCGCGTCACCGTCGAGGAATTCGATAGGCCGGGTGGTACCGTTGATGCCGACAAACTCCTTGTTCGACGGCGAGGCCCAGAAGCCGTATTCGTTATCGGTCCAAGCAAAGAGGCCTGCCACCCAGGCGGAGGCAGGGGCATCAATGGTCTCGCTGAGAACGGTGTCCCAGGTCTGCACGCCCGGGTCGACCAGAAAAACGCGCTTACTGCCGAAGTTTTCGGCATAGGCAATGGCCGCTTCGTCGGTAGTGTTTGGGCCGTCGACGATGGCCATGCCGCGCAGCTTGCCTGCGAGTGCATCCATCGAAGTGGCGACCGCCTGGGTCGCGCTGTGACCTGGCGCAATCAGCAAACGGGGCTGAGCATTGAAACGGCTCTTACCGTCCAGCAGCGCCTGCATGCCAGTACGCTGACCGTCAGCTAGAACGCCGCCGATGATGGCCGAGGTCTGCAAGGCTGGCGTTGCCAGCTTCTCGACACCACATGCCACAATCACCGCCTTGGCGCGCATGTAGATCGCCTTGATCGACTTGGTGATCGCCGCGTCTTCGCCCCAGGCTGCCACCGCCTCGCTTTCGCGGGTAATCAGCAGCACCTGGTTAGGCTTGGCCGTCACCTTCGGCCCCGGTGTGAAGGTGTCACACAGACCGATGATCGAGGACGACGGCAGCGAGATAGTTCGGGCGCCGGTGTCCACGTTGGTGACGGTCACACCGTGAAAGAAACTCATAGGGCAATCTCCAGAAACGAAAAAGCCCCGCATAAGCGAGGCCGTGGGGAATGATCGTTGTTACGCATAACGGAAAAGAAAACGCCCCGTCAGTGCGGGGCGTTTATTGGGCTTGCTCAGCGATCCAGGCCGGCGCGGCGGGGCGCTGCTCGAGGGTCGGAAAGTCCGGCGATTGCGGCCAATCACGCAGGGCCTGCATGTACACCAGCAGCTCGGCGAACTGAACATCCGATAGCGTGGTACTACCACCAATTTCTTGCTGGTCACGGTGCCGCTCGCGCAACCACATCACGGAGGCCAGCTCGGCGTCGCGCCAAGCGCGCTCCTTTCTCATGATTTGCTCATCAGTAGGGCCAGGTGGCTCAACCGCTACCGGCAGACCATCAGGCCCAGCCTTAATTGATTTACCTAAGCCCTGCTCAGATAAAAGCTCAGCATATTTAGACTGAGTAATTTCAACCGCATCAACTGGAATGTTGCCACCGTGAATTTTGGAAGAATAAAAACCACCAGTTGGGGAATAATAAATCATAGGGGCTCCTAATAACCAAATGCGAACCAATAGAGCGTCGAGTTAGCCCCACCATTGGCGTAATCATTGCCAAGCCCTATTAAGTACTTGGTTTTATCAGGGCAATAAACCCAAGTGCTTGAGTTATGCACGAAGTTTGCTGTTGCAACCATAGCGGCAACCCTTTCAGGGAAAGCCATGGGGAACAACCTGAAATCAGTAGATCCAGAGGTTTCAGCCATTACCCCCCACTGGAAAACAAAACTGCCCAGCCAGCTCGGGAACGCAACGTAACCCGTAACGCCCAATGACATCGAGAACCCAGCTCGTAACTTTTTGGGTGTTACGATGGTGGAGTCATCAATACCCGCATTAACCTGGGGTTGAGTTGCGACTTTCGCAGTACCTTGATTTATTTCGGTTGCCTGCGCCGCCAACGTAACGAGCGCAGCAATATCAATGTTTCCCTGATTGATCGGTGCGTTCCAGGCCTTGATGCACCACATTACGGCCAAGCTACGCGGGCGGGTCTCCGAGCCAACACGGGGCACGCCGTTCACGCCATCACTTACGAAAGCGCCCGTTAAGTTACGGGGTCTTGTGCCCGGAGTGACTGAGCCCATCGGCGGGCCGTACGCTGGATCACCAGCGCCGCCATCATCGTTACCCCAGGATGTGCTGGCCTTACTCCGCATCGACTCCATGCGGAAGCCTTGCAGGCTATCGAGCTGCATGGAGCCAATTGCGCGCCCGGCATCCACTCCGCGCCCATGGTCCCAGCCCCGCAGGAACTCGCCGCGCGACTCGGGCAAGCGAAAGTTACCGGCGCCCTCGTCGCCTTTGTTGAACGCCCCGCCCAGGAACGTCGCCAGGTCTGGATAAACGGCAACGCTTTTGACGCTGCCATCCAGCTCCAGAAAGCCCGGAGCGACCTTGTCCACGGGAAAGCCGACCATCGAACCCACCGGCAGCGCCGAGGCCTGGCCGATCATCGCCGTGATTTGATCCTTGGTGTAGGTGTCCGTGATGCCATAACCCGCCAGTGTGGTCGGGTTCGACCCCGACACGAACACGCCTCGGTCATTGACCGTGACCTTTGTGTAGGTGCCAGCTGGCTTGTTCGCCGGCAGAAGGCCATTAACCGACTCATCGACATACTGCCGGGTCGCCAGGACCACCGATGGATCGATTTTCAGCTGAATGTTCGAGGTGCCGCTGGTGATGATGTGCATCCGCACCACTTGGTTACGCCCCGAACCTTGGGCGAGTAGCGGCTTGTAGCTCGGCGGCACATTGGCGACCGCACTAAACACACCGTCCTTGTCTTCCAGGGCCAACTCGCGAATATGCCAGCCGCCCACGTCAGGCGGTAACACCACCTCAGCGATCAGCACATTGGCGTCAGTGGGTGATACCCGCAGCTGATTGAGCTGCGCCCGGTAGACCTGATTGATCAGCTTGGTTTGCGAGGGGCTGGGCACGGGATCGGCCCCGTTCGCGTCACCGATCAACATGTAGCGCGGCTCCCAAGGAACGCCGAGGGCATCGCAGTTGGTTTTCTTGGCGGCCCCCAGCGTGGTGATCATGCCGCCGAAAATAGAGTTTTTATCAACCATGTGGGTACACATCTGAACTGGCCTAATGATTTTGGACACTTCAATCGGGCGCTATGATAGCGCCCAAATCTGAGGTGTTTGGATATGCGTAAATCTTATTCGAGTGAGTTCAAGCTCAAGGCTGCCAGCATGGTGTTGGA
>Ga0308159_1005320_pt1 | contig 11030 bp, 10 predicted proteins | sample PhyCR1_FD_201040 | JGI IMG/M metagenome (GOLD analysis project Ga0308159, IMG submission 201040) | Phyllosphere microbial communities from UC Gill Tract Community Farm, Albany, California, United States - DLSLC.R1 | ecosystem: Host-associated > Plants > Phyllosphere > Unclassified | place: USA...
CGTGCTGGACGAACATGGCGCTGTGGTGGGGCAGGGGACGGCGGCGCTGACCGTGCAGCGTCCGCACCCGCTCTGGTCCGAACAGGACCCGGAGGCCTGGTGGCAGGCGACGATTTCGGCCGTCCGCGCGATCGATCCGGCGGTCCGCCGGGCGGTGCGCGGCATCGGCCTGGCCGGGCAGATGCACGGCGCCACTTTGCTGGGCGCGGACGATCAGGTCCTGCGCCCCGGCATCCTGTGGAATGACGGGCGCAGCCATGCCGAATGTGCGGAGTTGGAGGTCAAGGCCCCCGATCTCCACCGGGTCGCGGGCAACCTCGCCATGCCGGGTTTTACCGCCCCCAAGCTGCTATGGGTCCAGCATCACGAGCCGGAAACCTTCGCGAAGATCCGCACCGTGCTGCTGCCCAAGGATTATGTCCGGCTTCGGATGACCGGCGAGAAGGCGTCGGACGTGTCGGATGCGGCGGGTACGCTCTGGCTCGACGTCGAGCGCCGCGAATGGAGCGACGATATCCTCGCCGCAACCGGCCTGACCCGCGAGCAGATGCCGCAGGCGGTCGAGGGCACGGCACAGACCGGCAAGCTCCGCGCCGATGTCGCCGAAGCCTGGGGCATCGACCAGGTGCCGGTCGCGGGCGGTGGTGGCGACAATGCCGCCGGGGCCGCGGGCGTGGGCGTGGTCAAGGATGGTGACGCGCTGCTGTCGCTGGGCACGTCGGGCGTGATCTTCGCCGCGACCAAGGAATTCCGGCCCAATCCGGCGGGCGCCGTCCATGCCTTCTGCCACTGTCTGCCCGATGTCTGGCACCAGATGTCGGTGCATCTGTCGGCGGCGGCCTGCATCGACTGGGTCGCACGGCTGACCTGCCCTATCTGTCGGGCGAGCGGACGCCGCATAACGATGCCGAGGTGCGCGGCGCGTTCCTGGGCCTCGACCACGACACCACGCCGGAGCGGCTGGCGCAGGCGGTGCTGGAGGGCGTGGCCTTTGCTTTGGCTGACGGTCTGTCCGTGCTGCGCGATGCCGGCACCGAGCTGTCACAGCTGTCGGTCATCGGCGGCGGCGCACGCTCTTCCTATTGGGGCCAGACGCTGGCTGCCGCGCTGAACGTCGAGCTGGTCTATCTCAAGGGTGGCGAGGTCGGCCCGGCGCTGGGTGCGGCCCGTCTCGCCCAGTTGGCGGTCGATGGCGGCTCGCCGGAAGAGGTGTGCGCGCCGCCACCCGTGTCCCACACCATCGCCCCGGACGCCGCGCTCGCCGAGCGTTTTGCCCCCAAGATCGCGCGCTTCCGCGACAGCTATTCCCGCATCACTCCGAGGAATCCGTAACATGGCTACCGACTTTTTCGCCGACATCCCGACGATCCGCTATGAAGGCCCGGACAGCGACAATGAGCTCGCCTACCGCTTCTACGACAAGAACCGCGTTGTGCTGGGCAAGACGATGGAGGAGCATCTCCGCTTCGCCGCCTGCTTCTGGCACACCTTTTGCTGGCCGGGTTCGGACGTGTTCGGCGGCGGCACCTTCAACCGCCCCTGGCATGCGGGCGCCAACGACAGCGCGGCCGCCGCGCAGAAGCGTGAAGTGGCGTTCGACTTCTTCTCGAAGCTCGACATCCCCTATTACTGCTTCCACGACGTCGATGTGATGGCCGATGCGCAGGGCGTCGCCGAGCATCGCCGCTATTTCGCGGAAGCGGTCGATCACCTCGAAAAGCTTCAGGCTTCGTCGGGCCGCAAGCTGCTCTGGGGCACCGCGAACCTGTTCAGCCATCCGCGCTTCGCCGCCGGTGGCGCGACCAACCCGGACCCGGAAGTCTATGCGTTCGGCGCGATGCAGGTCCGCGACGCGCTGGAGGCCACGCATCGTCTGGGCGGCTCCAACTATGTGCTGTGGGGCGGTCGTGAGGGTTACGAGACGCTGCTCAATACCAACATGAAGCGTGAACTCGACAATCTCGGTCGCTTCCTGTCGCTGGTGGTCGAGCACAAGCACAAGATCGGCTTCAACGGCACCATCCTGATCGAGCCGAAGCCGCACGAGCCGACCAAGCATCAGTACGACTTCGACACCGCGACCGTGTACGGCTTCCTCAAGGCTTATGGCCTCGAGCACGAAGTGAAGGTCAATATCGAGGCGAACCACGCCACGCTGGCGGGCCACACCTTCGAACATGAGATCGCCACGGCGGGCGCGCTGGGCATCTTCGGGTCGATCGACGCCAATCGTGGCGATCACCAGAATGGCTGGGATACCGATCAATTCCCCAACTCGGTCGAGGAACTGACGCTGGCCATGCTGGAGATCATCCGGGCGGGCGGCTTCACCACCGGCGGCTTCAACTTCGACGCCAAGGTGCGTCGCCAGTCGATGGACGCGGTCGACCTGTTCCATGGCCATGTCGGCGGGATCGACGTGGTGGCCAAGGGCCTGCTCAACGCCGCCGCGCTGATCGAGGACGGCCGCCTGGATGCGATCAAGGCCGAGCGTTATGCCGGTTGGGACGGCGATTTCGGGCAGAAGGTCGGTGGTCTCGACCTGGCCGGGATCGCCGACCTCGCGGTCGAGAAGGCGATCGATCCGAAGCCCCGTTCGGGCCGTCAGGAGCGGATCGAGAATATCGTCAACCGCATCGTCCACTCGGGCAAGTAAGGCGGGCCGGGCCGGGGTTTCCGGCCTGTACCCTCACGGAAAGGGGCGCATCCGGCCATTCGGATGCGCCCCTTTTTATTGCCCGAGTGGCCAAGGAGATCCCGCCGCCCCAAAGGAACGGCGGGATAGCCCGGATCACGCGACCCCGTTCGCCACCATATCCCGCAGCGCTTCATGGAAGGTCTGGACAGCCGCCATATTGAACCCGGCGATATTGATCCGGCCCGACCCGGCCATATAGATGGCATGACGATCGCGCAGCCATTCCACTTGGGTGGGCGAGAGGGGCAGGGTGGCGAACATGCCCTTGCCATGCGCCACGGCCGCCAGATCGATCGTCCCGATCCGCCCCCCGGCGGCCAGCGCCGCGCGCAGGCTTTCGAGGCGCTGGCGCATCGTCTCCAGCTCTTCCCGCCACTCAGCGGTCAGGCTTTCGTCTTCCAGGATGATACGGACGATGGCCGCGCCGTGATCGGGCGGCATCGACCAATTGGCCCGCGCCAGTGCCAATAGGTTGGAGAACACCGTCGCGCCGCTGTCCCGATCGGGGGTGACGGCGAACAGCGCGCCGGTCCGCTCACGGTACAGCCCGAAATTCTTGTCGCAGGAATAGGCGAGCAGCGCCTCGGGCACCGCCGCCAATATGGTGCGCGCGCCCTGGGCGTCGACATCGAAACCATCGCCTAAGCCCTGATAGGCAAGATCGACGACCGGCAGCAGCCCGCGTTCGGCAACGTGTGACGCGATGGCATGCCAGCCCGCTGCATCGGGATCGATCCCGATCGGATTGTGGCAGCAGCCATGCAGCAAGACGGCATCACCCGCACCCGCTTCGCCCAGCCCGGTCAGGAAGCCGTCCAGATCGAAGCTTTGGGTGTTCAGGTCGAAACAGGGGATCATCGCCGGTTCGACACCCGCCTGGCGGAAGAGTGGCGCGTGATTGGCCCAGCTAGGACTGCCGATCCAGATCCGTTCGACGCCCGACCGCGCCAGCAGTTCGGCGGCAAGGCGCAGCGCCCCGGTCCCGCCGGGCGTCTGGAGCCCGACGACCCGTTCGGCCGCAACCGCCTCGCCCAGCACCAGCGTCGCCAGCGCACGGACGAAGCCGATATCGCCCTCCGGCCCCAGATAGGATTTGCTCGACTGTTCGGTCAGCAGGCGGGCTTCGGCCGCCTTCACTGCCGTCATGACGGGCGTGCGGCCTTCCTCGTCGCGAAACACGCCGACGCCCAGGTCGATCTTGTTCGTACGCGGGTCGGCGGCGTGCTGGCCGATGATCCGCAGCAAGGGATCGTCGGGCTGGCGGGTGAGGGTGGCGAAACGCATGATAGAGCCTCTTGGACAGAAAGGCGCGCACCATAGGGTTTCGGGCTCAAAAGGGAATGACGGAAGACCCGTGCCGGGGCCGCCTCCCGCTGCGATTCCATTCTGTCTTAAAAAGAGTCTGAATGGACGTGAAAAACAGCGGTATCGTACCGCCTATTTCCCACATTCTGCCTCGTTTTTCGCCGTAACGCACGAAAAACGCCGGATATTGATGTGCATTATGGAGCGCAGCGGACGGTTGTTCGTACACCTTGCACACGGAAGCGTTACGATAGCCCCGCTTGGTTCGTCATGACCGTGATGGCGGATCGATCCGGTGGCATGTCGCCGGTTGGTCGCCATCCAACCCCTTTATGCATTACCGGTGGCGTCCGTCGCGTCATCGCTCTCGCCGCACGACCAATCCAGGTCGGTGGCAGGATGAGGAGAGTTGCGATGAATTTGTTCCGATCCCCGCTGCTTGCTGTGCTTTCCCTGGGCCGCCCCGCCGGCGGGCCGTTTTCCCTGATGACGGCGAAGGGCAAACCATGAATATTCCGCTTACGCGCAGCATCCGGCCGATCGCGCCGGCACTCCATCGCTTGTCCCGCCTCGCGCCCCTGGACCATGCATCGGTCACGGCGCTTGGCGAGGCGATCGCCCGGCCCCAGCAATTCCGGCCCCGCCGAGATCTGATGGTCGAGGGCCGCGATATCGCCAGCCCGCATCTGATCCTGTCGGGATGGGCGGCACGCGTGCGCATCCTGCTCGATGGGCGGCGGCAGTTCCTCAACTTCCTGCTGCCGGGCGATGTCGTCGGTCTCTATCATCACCGGCGCCCGGTGGCACCGACGAGCATCATCACCCTGACCGAGGTCACGACCTGCGCCCCGCCCGAGCTCGGCACGCTGCCTGCGCTCGACGAAGCCTATGCGGTCGCCCATGCGATGGACGAGGCCTATCTGCTGGCCCAGATCGCGCGACTGGGGCGGATGAATGCGATGGAGCGGATCGGCGACCTGATGCTCGAACTGCATGAGCGTCTGGAACTCAGCGAAATGACTCATGGCCGCAGCTTCGACCTGCCGATCACGCAGGAGACTCTCGCCGATGCACTCGGCCTGACGGCGGTGCACGTGAACCGCATGTTGCAGGCAGCGCGGCGGGCGGGCGACCTGATCTGGTCGTCGCGATCGATGACCATTCCCGATCCCAAGGCGCTGGCGCGCAAGGTCGGTCGTGCCCAGATCCGGGTGACGGCAGGCTGATCCACTCGATCGCTTGATATGTATCAAGATATTGGAAAAACATGGTAAAATAAGGAACATCACGCCTCACCCAACGCTGTCCGGGCATGGAATGAGGAGAGAGGCTTATGCCGGACATCGCCGACAGACCCTATGACGACGCCCCCGTGTCAACGTCCAAGGACCAGGACGCCGCCGTCAGGATCGCCACGGCCGAGGGGGTCGAGGATCGCGGGAACAGCTTTGCCGGATGGGCGGTGACGATCAACCGCCCATCCGCCGAACTCTATGCCTGGTGGCGTGACTTTTCCAATCTCGCCAGCGTGATGGAGAATGTCGAGCGCGTCGAAGTGCTCGACGACAAGCGCTCGCACTGGATCGTCAAGGCGCCGGGCGGCACCCATGTCGAATGGGACGCGATCGTCACCGAGGAGCGCGAGGGCGAACTGATCGCCTGGGCCTCGGCGGAAGGGGCTGACATCGCCAATTCGGGCCGCGTGACCTTCCGCGATGCGGGCACGCGGGGCACCGTCGTCACCGCGACCATCCTCTATGATCCGCCGGCGGGCGTCATCGGCAAGCTGGTCGCCAAGCTGTTCCAGCGCGAACCCAATATCCAGGTTCGCCGCGACCTCGCCCGCTTCAAGCAGCTGATGGAAACCGGCGAGGTCGCCACCAATGCGATGAACCCCAAACAGCGTGAGGAGCAGGCCGCATGAAGGCGCTGACCTGGCATGGCAAGCATGACGTCCGCATCGACAATGTCGACGACCCGGAAATCGTCAATCCCCGCGACGCGATCATCAAGGTGACGGCGACCGCGATCTGCGGCTCCGACCTTCACCTCTATGACGGCTATATCCCGACGATGCAGTCGGGCGACATCCTGGGCCATGAGTTCATGGGCGAGGTGGTCGAAACGGGGTCGGGCTCGACGCTGAAAAAGGGGCAGAAGGTCGTGGTGCCGTTCACCATCGCCTGCGGTTCCTGCTATCATTGCGGCAAGCATCAATATTCGGGCTGCGAGAACGGCAACCCCGCCGACAATCAGGATATCGCGCGTGAGCTGTACGGCCACCCGATGTCCGCGCTGTTCGGCTATAGCCACATGACCGGCGGCTATGCGGGCGGGCAGGCGGAATATGTCCGCGTGCCGTTCAGCGATACCGGCCCGATCGTCATCCCGGACGGGGTGGAGGACGAGAAGGTTCTGTTCCTATCCGACATCCTGCCCACCGGCTGGATGGCGGCGGAGAATGCCCAGATCGAGCCGGGTGACACGGTCGCGGTCTGGGGCTGTGGCCCGGTTGGGCTGTTCGCGGTCCAGTCGGCCTTCCTGATGGGCGCCGAGCGGGTGATCGCGATCGACCATTTCCCGCATCGGCTGGAACTGGCGCGCAAGTTCGGTGCGGAGACGATCAACTACGAGCAGACCGCGACCTATGACGCGCTGATGCAGATGACGGGCGGGATCGGCCCCGATGCGGTGATCGACTCGGTCGGGCTGGAGGCGCACGGCCTGTTCGTCGACAACGCGATCGACCAGATCAAGGCGTCGACCTTCCTCGGCACCGATCGCATCCATGCCATTCGCCAGGCGATCATCGCCTGTCGCAAGGGCGGCCGCGTGTCGATGCCCGCCGTCTATGGCGGCTTCGTCGACAAGTTTCCGCTGGGTGCGGTCATGCAGAAGGGGCTGACGCTCAAGACCGGGCAGACCCATGTCCAGCATTATCTGCCCGGCCTGCTCGACGCGATCATGGAGGGGAAGATCGATACGACGTTCCTGATCTCGCACCGCCTGCCGCTGGAACAGGCGCCCGAGGGATATCGCATGTTCCACGACCAGCAGAACGAAGTGACCAAGATCGTGCTGAAGTCGGGTCAATAAGGAACCACGCCATGGCAGAGAAATTCGCAATCGTGACCGGTGCCTCGACGGGCATCGGCTATCATCTGGCGGCGTGCGCGGCGCGTGACGGCTATGACCTGCTGATCGTCGCGGATGAGGCCGCGATCCACACGGCCGCCAGCAAGCTGTCCGCTTTGGGCGCGCAGGTCCAGGCGGTCGAAGCGGACCTGTCGACCCTGGAGGGAGTCGATACGCTGCTGGCCGCCGCCGACGGCCGGACCGTCGACGTGCTGTGCGCCAATGCGGGCAACAGCAAGGGCGGAGCGTTTCTCCATCAGTCGGTCCGGGACTGGCGACGCTCGGTCGACACGAACGTCACCGGCACCGTCTATCTTCTGCAACGCATATTGTCGGCGATGGTCCGGCGCGGCGAGGGCAAGGTGCTGGTGACGGGATCGATCGTCGGCTTCATCCCCGGTCCGTTCAACGCCATCTACAACGCGACCAAGGCGTTCATCGACAATTTTACCGAGGCGCTGCGCAACGAGCTGAAGGACGAGAAGGGCGTGACCCTGACCACCCTGATGCCGGGGGCCACCGACACCAAATTCTTCGCCCGCGCCGACATGCTCGACACCAATATCGGCCAGAGCAAGAAGGACGATCCCGCCGAGGTAGCCCAAAAGGGCTGGGACGCGATGAAGGCGGGCGAGGGGCACATCACCACCGGGCTGAAGAACAAGTTGCAGGTCGCAGGCTCGGGCGTCGTGCCCCAGTCGGTGCTGGCCGAGGCGCACCGCAAGATCGCCGAGCCCGGCTCGGCCGACCGCTAAAACCACCCTATCAGGAGACGGATCATGGGCCTGTTTTCCAAGGACATCACGACGCTGAACGACTTGTTCGTCCATCAGCTTCAGGACATCTACTACGCCGAGCATCAGATCACCAAGGCGCTGCCCAAGATGATCGAGAAGGCGACGGACCCGCAGCTCAAGGCCGGGTTCGAGCTGCATCTGCGCGAAACCGAAGGGCAGATCCGGCGGCTGGAACAGGTGTTCGAGATGCACGGCGAAACGCCCAAGGCGGTCACCTGCCCGGCGATCGACGGCATCATCAAGGAGGCCAATGAGGTCGCGGGCGAAGTCGCCGACAAGCGGGTGCTCGACGCCGCGCTGATCGCCGCGGCGCAGGCGGTCGAGCATTATGAGATCGCGCGCTACGGCACGCTGGTGTCCTGGGCACGGCAGCTGGGCCGCAGCGACTGCGCAGCGATCCTGGACGAGACGTTGGCCGAGGAAAAGGCGACCGACGAAAAGCTCACCGGCATGGCCGAAGGCGGTACTAATGCGGCGGCGGAGGCTGCCCAGCCCGCCTGAAGGTCTTGCCGTGAGTGGGGCATCGTCGTCGGCGCCCTTCCCGGCGGCGGTGCCCCAAATCCGGCTTCAGTGGGCGAAGTGCGTCACGCCCAGCATCAGCGCGATGCCGGCCAAGGTCGCGAAACTGGTCCGAAGCCGCGAATCGAGCGACTGGCTGCGCGGCACCAGCTCGCACGCGCCGATATAGAGGAAAATCCCGGCGAACAGCGCCATCAGCGGCGCCAGCATCCCCGCCGGGATCGACAGCCCCAGGCCGATCAAGACGCCCAGCATCGGCGCGACTCCGTTCAGCACCAGCCAGCGCCGCGCCGCCGCTTCCGATCGCGCCGCCAGGCTGAGGCTGACGGTGTTGACGCCGTCCGCCACGTCATGGGTCAGCACGGCCAGCGCGATCATCCACCCGGCCGCCGTATCGATCTGAAACGCGATGCCGATGCCCAGCCCGTCCATCAGGCTGTGCAGGCAGAGCATGGCCGGGCCCAGATCGCCCCGCCATGACGCGGCTGCGGCACGTGGTATCCGGGCAAGCACCCGGTCGAGCAGCATATAGCCGCCCAGCCCCATCGCGCTGAACGCCATCATCGCGCGGATCGTCCAACGGTCCCCCGCCAGCTCCAGCGCCTCGGGCACCAGATCGAACAAGGCCACGCCGACCACGATCCCGGCGGTCACGCCCAACACCAGCCCGATACGATTGCGCAGCCGCAGGGCGAGCAGCCCGCCCGCCAGCGTGGCGAGCATCGCGGCAAAGCCGAAGGCGAGGGGGACAAGGGTCATGGAAGCGTCCGCACGACAAGAGCGACGGAAAGAGGGTGCGGCATCATTGACCCATGAACCAAGCCATGAGACGTTACAAGGTCACATTTGTGCAACCTGTATCGATCCGCCTCAACCCCGCGCGATGGCCTCCAGCACGGTGGCCGCCACTTCCTGCCGACAGATCAGCAGATCGGGCAACAGGGGGTTCTGGCAATTATAGACCAGCGGGCTGCCGTCGATGCGCGACGCATGAAACCCGGCCGCCAGCGCGACGGCGGCGGGGGCGCAATTGTCCCATTCATATTGCCCGCCGTCATGCAGATAGACATCGGCGCGGCCCTCGACCACCGCCATCGCCTTGGCGCCCGCCGAACCCATGGGGATCATGATCGCGCCCAGCCGGTCGCCGACACAACGCGCGATATCGGGCGCGCGGCTGCGGCTGACGACGACGCGCAGACCCGCCGGGCAGGGGGGATGCTTGGGAGGAAGGTCGTCGGTCGCGAAGACCTGATCGCGGTCGGGCACCGACACCGCGCCTAGGGCCGGAAGGCCATCGATGGCCAGGCCGATATGCACCGCCCATTCGCTCGACCCGCTGGCATATTCGCGTGTGCCGTCGAGCGGGTCGACGATCCACACCCGACTGGCGGCACAGCGCGCCCGGTCGTCCACCGACTCCTCCGACAGGATGAAGTCGTCGGGCCGCGCAGTGCGTAAACGGTCGAGGATCAGCGTATTGGCATCCCTGTCGCCCAGTGCGCCAAGGGCGGCGCCTTCCAATCCGCTCGACGCGCGGATGGACTTGAGCAGTTCGCCCGCCTCGACCGCGACCGAGCGAGCCAGTTCGGCGTCGGTCACAGATCGTAACTCCAGATGCCCAGCACATGTTCGACGATCCGCGATGCGGCCTGTTCCGCCGTCTCCTTCGTCGTGTCGATGCGAATTTCGGGTCGTTCGGGCGCTTCATAGGGGCTGGAGATGCCGGTGAACTCGGCGATCTCGCCCGCCCGCGCCTTCGCATAAAGGCCCTTCACATCGCGGTCTTCGGCGACGTCCAGCGGCGTGTCGACAAAGATCTCGACGAACTCACCCTCGGGAAGCAGCGCACGCACCATGTCGCGCTCGGCCTTGAAGGGGGAGATGAAGGCGGTCAGCACGATCAGGCCTGCGTCCGCCATCAGCCTGGCGACCTCACCCACCCGGCGGATATTCTCCACCCGCCCGGCTTCGGAGAAATCCAGGTCGCGGTTCAGGCCGTGGCGGATATTGTCGCCGTCCAACAGGAAGCTGTGGCGTCCCATGGCGTGCAGCTTCTGCTCGACCATGTTGGCGATGGTGGACTTGCCCGAACCCGACAAGCCGGTGAACCACAGGACCTTGGGAGCCTGTCCCTTTTGCCGTGCATGCGCCTCGCGCGTCACCACCGCCGATTGCCAATGGACATTCTGCGCCCGACGCAGCGCATGATCGATCATCCCCGCCGCGACCGTCGCATTGGTCGCGCGGTCGATCAGGATGAAGCCGCCAAGCGCGCTGCCTTTCGCATAGGGCTCGAACACGATCGGGCGGTCGGCATAGACTTCCGCCAGCCCGATATCATTAAGCGCCAGCGTGTCGGCGGGACGCTGCTCCTGGCTGTTGACGTCGACGACATGGCGGGGCGGCTGGACCGTCGCGCCGACCAACTGGGTTCCCAGCTTCAGCGAATAGCTGCGTCCCGGCACCAGCGGCGCATCGGCCATCCAGACGATGGTGGCGACGAACTGGTCGGCGACCTCGGGCGGGTCCTCGGCGGCGGCGATCACGTCGCCGCGCGAGCAGTCGACCTCCTC
>Ga0308159_1005321_pt1 | contig 11028 bp, 10 predicted proteins | sample PhyCR1_FD_201040 | JGI IMG/M metagenome (GOLD analysis project Ga0308159, IMG submission 201040) | Phyllosphere microbial communities from UC Gill Tract Community Farm, Albany, California, United States - DLSLC.R1 | ecosystem: Host-associated > Plants > Phyllosphere > Unclassified | place: USA...
TGCGTGGCCGTTGATAAAGCAGGCCTGAGAACCGGCCGGGTGCGCCGGAGGTCATAGACCTCCGGCGACTGACGGTTCAGTCCGCGTGGCCAATATTTATATTCATCAAGAAGCGACCGCTCCCAGTCCTGCAAGCACCACGCCAAATTCGCAGAAAAAAGAAGGGGTCTGGGGAATTCTTTCCCCAGCCTTCCTTTCTGCCTTCCAGAAAAACCTCCCTCAGAACTCCGTCTGGTCGCCGCCCTTCAGACCCAGGATCTCGCGGGCTTCATCGGGGGTAGCTATCTCCAGGGAGAGGCTTTCCAGGATGCTGCGGATGATGCGGACCTGTTCGGCGTTGGATTTTGCCATCTTGCCTTTGCCGGCGTAGAGGCTGTCTTCCATGCCGACGCGGACATTGCCGCCCATGGTGGCGGCCATCGTCGCCATGTTCAGCTGGTGGCGGCCGCCGGCCAGGACGGACCAGCGGTAATTGTCGCCGAACAGCTTGTCGGCGGTCTTCTTCATGAAGACCAGGTTCTCCGGGTCGGCGCCGATGCCGCCCAGCGTACCGACGATGAGCTGGACGAACATCGGCAGCTTCACCAGCCCGCGGTCCAGCATATGGGCCAGGTTGTAGAGGTGGCCGACGTCGTAGCATTCGAACTCGAAGCGCGTGCCATTGGCGCCGAGCTGGTCGAGGATCGTCTCGATATCCGCGAAGGTGTTGCGGAAGATGGCGCCGCGGCTGGCTTCCAGGTAGCCCTCTTCCCAGTCGTGCTTCCACTTGCCCTGGTATTTCGGGATCATCGGGTAGGAGCCGAAGTTCATGGACCCCATGTTGCAGGAACACAGTTCCGGCTTCGCGGCCAGCGGCGCGGCCAGCCGGTCCTCGATGCTCATGAAGGTGCTACCGCCGGTGGTCATGTTGAGCACGGCGCCGGTGCGCTGCTTCAGGCTGCGAAGAATGTGGAACCAGGTGTCCAGGTCGCCGGTCGGCTTCTCGGTTTTTTCATCGCGCGCATGCAGGTGCAGGATGGCGGCGCCGGCTTCGGCGGCTTCGGCCGCCTGGTCGATGATGGCGCTGGGCGTCACCGGCAGGTAGGGCGACATGGTCGGCGTATGGGATGCGCCGGTGATGGCGCAGGTGATGATAACCTTCTGGGACTTCGCCATCGTTCTTACTCCGTATATTCCAGGCCACCGCAGATACTCATCACCTGTCCGGTGACGGCGCGTGCGGCGGGCGAGCAGAGATACAGCGCCATTTCGGCGATTTCCTCGGGCTCCACGGCGGTCTTGAGCGAGACGGCGCGCAGCGCGATCTGCTCCATCTCCTCGTAGGTGATGCCCTTGGTGGCGGCTCGGTCGGTGAAGACGCGGCGGATCCGCTCGCCATTCACCACGCCGGGCGTGATGGCGTTGACGCGGATCTTGTGCGGACCGAGCTCGACCGAGAGGCCGCGTGCGAAGGAGATGACCGCCGCCTTGCTGCTGGCGTAGGGGGAGCGCAGCGGGAAGGCGAACTTGCCGGCCACGGAGGCCATGCAGATCATCACGCCCCACCCATTGCGCTTCAGATGCGGCACCGTGGCGCGCGCGACGAAGAACTGGCCGTTGACGTTGATGGCGTGGGTGCGGACCCAGTCCTCGGTGGAGATGTCCTCCACGGGCGCGGCGGGACCGGCGATGCCGGCGTTGTTGATGACGAAATCCAGCCCGCCCATATCTGCCACGGCAGCGGCGACGAAGGCATCCACCTGCGCGGGGTCGGACACATCGCAATGCATCGTGCCGAGGCCGGGCAGGACCGTTGCCGCCTCGGCCAGCTTGTCATCCGCGACGTCGCAGACCCAGACCAGCGCCCCCTTGTCGAGGAACGCCTTGGCCATCGACAGGCCGATACCGGCGGCGCCGGCCGTGATGAGGACGCGCTTGCGCGCCCAGTAGTCCTGCTCGGTCATGACGGACCTTGTTCTGAGGGAAACAGGAAGGAACGCGTCAGACGGCGAATTCCTCGGCGAAACGGGGATACACCTCGGCCACCTCGCTGCGGACGAGATCGCGGATCTCCTCGCGCAGCGCGGCATCGGGCACGGGGGTGGTGGGAACGGCGGCCGGCTCGGCATAGTCGAAGCCGGTGGCGGCGCGGATGCTGGCCGCGTCCTCGCCCGGGTGGGCGCTACGCAGGGCAAACCGGCGTTCGTCCTTGCGCCAGTCGAACAGGCACTTGCCGGTGACGAGCGCGGCGGGGCCGCCGGGGCGGTAGACTTCCGGCTCGCTCCAGCCCGGGGCGCTGATGTAGTCCACCTTTGGCACCAGGGCGCGGCGGTCATGCTCCGGCCGGAACAGGATGACGCGCGGCACCAGCATGTACAGGTAGGGCGAGCCGAAGGAGCCGGAGAAGCGCACCTTCGGCTTCTCGTAATCGCCGATGCTCAGCAGATTGATGTTGGCCTCGCCGTCGATCTGCGCGCCGGAGAGGAAGAACACGTCTATCCGACCCTGCGCCGCGCTGTCGAACAATTCCTTCGCACCGCCGGTGAAGCGGCTGTTGCGGCGGGAGCCCAGCACCGTCACGCGCATCTTGCCGCCGGAGCGCCGGCGCGCCAGCATCGAGGCCGCCATTGGGATGGGGGAAAGCGCGCCGGTGGCGACATGCCCGGCATCGCCGATCAAATCGGCAATGGCGTTGATCAGCAGCGCGGCATCCATCAGACCGTCTCCATGAACAGCGTGCCCTTGGCGTAGCGGGCCTGGGCCTCGGCGTCGGGCTCGTATTCCTCGTCGATGCCCAGCGGCCAGGCGCCGCGCTCCGCCACCGCGATGGCGGTGACGTAGAGGGAGGGCAGCACGCCGGGCACCAGCTCCTCCCGGTCGAAGAAGCAGGTGTCCAGCACACGCTCCACCGTTACCAGCGTCTGCCGGGCGGCGTGCGCCATGACGGAAAGCTCCAGCCGCCGGCCGACCCAGACATTGCCTTCGCAATCGGCGGCGGCGGCATGGAACAGCGCCACGTCCGGGCGGATGGTGGGCAGCAGCACGATGGGGTCGGGCGCGTCGGAGAACGGGTTCTGGATGGTCTTCCAGTCCGGGCGGTGCCGCAACACGTCGCTGCCGATCAGGCCACGCAGCGGGATGAAGGGCAGGCCCTTCTCGGCGGCGTTCAGCGCGGCATGCAGGGCGGGGCAGGTGGAATCCAGCATGCGGATGCTGCCGGCGCGCACGGCGGCGGTGAAGGCGGGCGCCACGCCGAACTCGCCCAGCGTCACGGCGGCGGCTTCCATGGTGCGCACGCAGCCGGCGGCGATCAGCAGGTCCGACTGGATGCCGGAGGACGGGCTGGCCACCACATGCAGGTCCCGCACGCCGCGTTCCACCAGTGCCCGCGTGGCGGCGATGGCGACGCCGCTATAGTCGGGCGGCACCACCAGCATGGCGCCATCGGGGATGCGGGCAACCAGCTCTTGCAGGCTTTCGGTCATAGGCGCGGCTCCAGGATCTCCGGGGGGAGGAAGGCGTGGGTGGCGGGCGGCGTGCCCGTGTAAGGCTCCACCTGCACCAGCGTCGTATGGGCGGAGGGGGCCTGGGACAGCGCGGACGTACCCTTGTCCAGCGTCAGCACATTGACGTTGCCGTGGCGGTCCAGCCCATCCGGTGCCGGGTCGTACCAGGCGCCGGTCGCCAGTTGCACGATGCCGGGCATCACCGCGTCGCTCAGCACCGCGCCGGCCAGGCAGGCGCCGCGGTCGTTGAACAGCCGCACCAGCATACCCTCGGCAATGCCGCGCGCGGCGGCATCCGCGGGGTGCATCGTCACCGGCTCCCGCCCCGCCACCTTGGATTCACGGCTATAGGCGCCGTGGTCGTACTGGCTGTGCAGGCGGGTGCGCGGCTGGTTGGAGACGAGGTGCAGCAGCGCCCCGGTGCCGTCCAGCCGCTCCGCCGGCTCCAGCCAAGTGGCGTGGCCGGGGCAGTCGGCGTAGCCGAAGCCGGCGATGGTCTCGGAGAAGATCTCGATGCGGCCGGAGGGGGTGGCGAGCGGCGCGGCATCCGGGTCCGCGCGGAAGGCCTGCAACAGGCTGGTATCCTGCGCTGCCTGTGGCAGCCGGATATGCCCGTCCTGCCAGAACTGCTCGAAATCCGGCAGCGCCAGCTCGTGCGAGGCGGCGCGCTGCCGGGCCAGGGCGTAGAGGTGGCGCACCCAGCCCATCTCGTCCCGCCCATCGGTAAAGGCGTCGCCGAGGCCGAGATGCGTGGCGATGCCGGCCAGGATGTCGAAATCGCTGCGCGCCTCGCCCACTGGCGGCACCAATTGCCGCATGGCGAAGAGATGCGCTTCCCCGGTGGCGATGCCGATATCGTTGCGCTCGGCCGAGGTCGTGCAGGGCAACACGATATCCGCCTGCTTCGCCAGTGCGTTCCACCAGGGCTCGTGCACCACCACCGTCTCCGGCTTCTTCCAGGCGGCGGCGAGCTTGTTCAGGTCCTGCTGGTGGTGGAACGGGTTGCCGCCGGCCCAGTAGACCAGGCGGATATCCGGGTAGTGCCGCCGCTGCCCGTCATAGTCGAACGGCGCGCCCGGGTGCAGCAGCATGTCCGCCACCCGTGCGACGGGAATGAAATCCCGCACCGGATTGCGCCCCTGCGGCAATGCGGGCCAGGAGAACGGGTGCGGCGCGTGGCCGATGCGGTTGCTGCCGCCATAGCCGAAGCCGAAGCCGCCGCCCGGCAGGCCGATCTGCCCCAGCATCGCCGCCAGCGTCACCGCGGCCCAGAGCGGCTGCTCGCCATGGTCGGCGCGCTGCAGGGACCACGCCACGGCGATCATCGTCCGGGTGGCGGCCATGCGGCGGGCGAGGGCGCGGATGGCGTCCGCATCCAGGGCGCAGATCGCGGCAGCCCAGTCGGCATCCTTGGGTTGGCCGTCCGCCGCGCCGGTCAGGTAGGGCAGGAAGCGGTCGAAGCCGGTGGTGCAGCGGGCCAGGAACGCCGCATCATGCAGCCCCTCGGCCCACAGCGTATGCGCCAGGGCCAGCACCAGCGCCGTGTCGGTGTTGGGGCGTGGGGCGATCCATTCGGCCTCCAGCTCCGCCATCGCATCGTCGCGGATCGGGCCGATATTGATGAATTCCATCCCCGCCGCGCGGCAGCGCCGCAGATGCGCCGCCACGTCGTGATGGCCGACTCCACCTGCGGAAACCTGCGTGTTCTTCAACGGCATGCCGCCGAACATCACCATCAGCTTCGTATGCCGCTCCAGCACCGCCCAGGGCGTGTGGCGCCCTACCAGCCCGTCCTGGCTGCCGAGGACATGCGGTAGCAGCACCTCCGCCGCCGCGTAGCTGTGCGTGTTGACGGAGAAGGTGTAGCCGCCACATGCATTGAGGAAGCGGTGCAACTGGCTCTGCGCGTGGTGGAAACGCCCGGCGCTGGCCCAGCCATAGGAACCGCCGAAGATGGCGCTGTTGCCGTGTTCCATCGCGACGCGGCGGATCTCGTCGGCCACCAGCGCCGAAGCCAGCTCCCACGACACCGGCACGAAGGGTTCCTGTCCGCGCCGCTCCCGGCTCGCGGGGCCGTGCCGCAGCCAGCCGGCGCGGATCATCGGCTGGCGGATGCGCAGTTCGTCCCGCAGTGTGCCGGGGATGGAGCGACCGATAGGCGAGGAGTCTGGGTCGCCCGCCAGACCCTCCAGCCCCTGCAAGGTGCCGTCCGCCACGGTGGCGCGGTAGGCGCCCCAATGGGTGAACAGCAGCGGCGCTTCCTCCGGCATCCCTCAGTCCGCCAGTTCGGCCAGGCCGCTATCCAGGACGATGGCGGCCCGCTCCGCCGCCGTGGCGCGGAAGGCGATGCGGCTACCGTCTCGCCAGAAGGAGAAGGCCAGCGTCTCCCCCGGATAGAGCGGGCCGGCGAAGCGGGCAGCGAAGCGGCGCAGCCGCGCCGGCTCCAGCCCGCAGAACACGCGCAGCACCTCTGCGCAGGCGATGCCGAAGGTGCAGGCGCCGTGCAGGATCGGCCGCTCGAATCCCACCTGGCGGGCCAGTGCCGGGTCCACATGCAGCGGGTTACGGTCCCCCAACAGGCGGAACAGCAGTGCCTGGTTGCAAGCGGTCTGGGTGTGGGAGGTGACGTCCGGCGCACCCTCCGGTACCTTCGCGAAGGTGGCTTGCTCACCCACCGCGCCGCCGAAGCCGCCAGCGCCGCGCACGAAGATCGTCGACAGGATGGTACAGGCGGGGCCGGCGCCCTGGCTCAGCACCGTCTCGGCAAACACCAGCCCGGCCTTGCCGGCGCCCTTGTCGTCCAGCCCGGCGATGCGGGTTTCGACCAGCGCCTCTCCCTCCGGCGCCAGGGGGGCGTGGAAATGCAGGTCCAGCCCGCCATGCACCACCTGCTTCAGGTCGATGCCCGCGGCGTCCAGCCAGGAATCGTCGAAGGCCAGCATGGTCGCCATGCTGGGGATGACGCGCTGTTCCTGTTCCCACACGAAGGGCAGGTCATCGGGCTCGCCACTGGCTGCCATGCCCACCGTCAGCGCGTACATCAGGCTGTCCCGCCCGGCATAAACCACGTTGCGCTGCGGGATGGAGAGGGCCATGAGCCCCATGGGATCGAGCGGCATCATCCGGCCTTATGCTGTGGCGGCACAGGGAGCATGCAGCCAACCCATTCCATTTGCAACGCCGTTCCTATATTTGAAACGACATGCACGCTTTGCCCAAGGACCCTCCGATGAACCGCTCCCGCCCAGCCCGGGCCGCCTGAACCGCCCATGTCGGTCACGGTCGAAAAGGCGCTGCAATTGATCGAGGCCCTGGCGGGGGCCAATGGCCCGGTCGGCGTCAGCCAGCTGGGGCGGGACCTGCAGATCAACAAGAGTACGGTGTACCGCCTGCTGGATACGCTGGTGCGTCACGGTTACGCGCGCCAGGAAGAGGACGGCGCCCGCTACGCCCTGACGGTGAAGCTGTGGGAAATGGGCATCGGCGTCGTCCGCGGCCTCAGCCTGCCGCGCGCCGCCCGTCCCTTACTCGAACAGGCCGCCGAGGAAACCGGCGAGACCACCATGCTGGCCGTGGTGCAGGGGCGGGAAGCGCTGATCATCGACAAGGTCGACTCGCGCCACCCGCTGCAGATCTTCTCTCCGCTCGGCGCCCGCCTGCCGATCGCCAACTCGGCCATGGGCCGGGTGCTGCTGGCCTTCCAGCCCGAGCCGTTCATCGACGCCGCCGTCGAAGCCTTCGCCCCCCGCACAGAATTCGGCATCCAGACCCCGGCGCAACTGCGCAAGGACCTGGCGCGCATCCAGGCCGAAGGTGCCTCCCAATCCTGCGACGAATGGCAGATCGGCATCGCCGGCGCCGCGGCACCCATCCGCGATGCAAACGGCGTCGTGGCCGGCGCCTTCTGCATCACCGGGCCCACGGCGCGGCTGTGCGAGGACAAGCTCTCCGCCCTGCGTACCCGGTGCCTGGAGGCGAGCCGGACGATCTCCCACTTGCTGGGGTATGCGGGATGACAGAGAAGGCCGGGGAAAGAATTCCCCGGACCCCATCTTCTTTTTTCGGGTTTTCTGGCTGTGGCTGCTGAAGGGTTGGGCCTGAAGAACGGCTGGGTGCGCCGGAGGTCTAGAACCTCCGGCGACTGAAGGTTCAGCCCGCGTGGCCCATATTTAAAATCATCAAGCTGCGTCCCCTCTTAGTCCTGAAGCGCCACGCCAAATTCGCAGAAAGAAGAAAGGGTCCGGGGAATTCTTTCCCCGGCCTTCCTCCACTTACCTCCGCAATGTGCTCGCCCGTGCGGCGAGATGCGGGAGGGGCGTGCCATGCCGGCGTTGATAGTCGGTGGAGAAGGCATCCCGCTCCAGGGCCTCGCATTCGTCGAGGTAGCGCAGCAGCCGGCGTTCCGCCCGGGCGGAGGAGGCGTATTTCTGCCGTAGCTGGCGCCAGAGCAGCAGTGCATTCACGGCCCAGCCATCATAGGCGTGCTGGCTGAGCCGTTGGCGGATGGCCGGTGGCAGTGCATCGAAGGCGGCCCAGTCGTCGCCCGGGTGGCGGCGCCAGAGCGTTTCCCGCAGGGTGAGGTCGTTGTCGCGTCGGGTGCGTGCGGCCAGCATAGAAACGTTATAACGTATCATTCAGAGTGTGGAAGCCCCCGCGAAGGGGGCTGGGGTCACTCGCCGCGGCCAAGCTGCTGGTCCAGTGCCGCGTTCATCGTTCGCAATTGCTGGTTGAGGGATTCAAGCTGCTGCATGTCCAGCCCCGTGCTGTCGGACAGCGCCTCCCCAAGGCAACGGCTGCGGCAGAACAGGGCGCGGCCTTGCTCGGTCAGCCAGACCTGCACCTGGCGGTCGTCCTCCTGGCTCCGCTGGCGCCGGACCAGCCCGGCCTGCTCCATCCGCTTCACCGGCGGGGTGATGGTGCTCGACTCCAGGGCCAGGCGGGATGCGATGGTGCCGATGGTGCGGCCGTCTTCCTCCCCCAGCACGTTGAGCACGAGGTACTGCGGATAGGTGATGCCCATCTCGTCCAGCATCGGCTTGTAGGTGCGGTTGATCGCCAGATTGGTTCTGTAGAGCGTGAAGCAGATTTGATGATCGAGGGGCAGGGGTTTGCGGGCAACCATGGGCTTGCTCTGTGTTCCGACGTCGATGCCTGATGATACCACAATAAATGATATCGCGATAAGTTTTGCTGGACAGCGGAGCCAGGCAGCGCCTAGCTTTTGATGATCGCGATAACACTTATCGCGACATCAATAAGGCTTCGGATGCAATCCGCGCAGCACGGACCGGCTACGCCATCGCGCCGGGACATCCTGGGTACCAGCCTGGGGCTCGCCGGCCTGGCGGCCCTGCCATTCCCATCCGCACAGGCCGCGACGCCTGCGCCGTCATCCATTCCCAACGGAGGCAAGACCATGAGCAGCAACACCATCACCACCCCCGACGGTACCGAGATCTTCTACAAGGACTGGGGCACCGGCCAGCCCATCGTGTTCCACCACGGCTGGCCATTGAGCGCCGATGACTGGGACGCGCAGATGCTGTTCTTCCTGTCCAAGGGCTACCGCGTCATTGCCCATGACCGCCGCGGCCATGGCCGCTCCAGCCAGACGGATAACGGCAATGACATGGACACCTACGCCGCCGATGTCGCCGCCCTGGCCGCGCATCTGGACCTGCGCGACGCCGTCCATATCGGCCACTCCACCGGCGGTGGCGAAGTGGCCCGCTACGTCGCCCGCCACGGCGCCGGCCGGGTGGCCAAGGCCGTGCTGATCGGCGCCGTGCCGCCGGTGATGGTGAAGTCCGACACGAACCCGGGCGGCCTGCCGATCGAGGTATTTGACGGCTTCCGCACCGCCCTGGCCGCCAACCGCGCGCAGTTCTTCCGCGACGTACCCGCCGGCCCCTTCTACGGCTTCAACCGCCCCGGCGCCCAGGTGTCCGAAGGCGTCATCGCCAACTGGTGGCGGCAGGGCATGATGGGTGGCGCCAAGGCGCATTACGACTGCATCAAGGCCTTCTCGGAAACCGACTTCACCGAGGACCTGAAGCAGATCAACGTGCCCGTGCTGGTCATGCACGGCGATGACGACCAGATCGTCCCCATCACCGACTCCGCGCTGCTCTCAGCCAAGTTGCTGAAGCAGGCGACACTCAAAGTCTATCCTGGCCTGCCGCACGGCATGTGCACCACCCACGCCGACACCATCAACGCGGACCTGCTGGCCTTCATCAAGGGCTGAGCATAACGGCCTGGAGCGGCGGGCACCGCAGCGCCGCCCAACCAGGCAAAGCCGAGAGCACGGCCACCGCAATCCCTCGCGGTTGCTGTGCCTCCAGCGAAACGTCTGCGCCGATCGTGCCGTAACGTCACATCGATGAGTTGCATGGCTTCGGCGGGCATGACTGCGATCTGTTGATCCGCCCAGCACTTCCGATTTTGGTGGACTGCAGCTTCATTCGGTATTGGCCGGGAGAAGGCTGGGGAATGAATTCCCCAGGCCCCTTCTTTTCTTTTTGCAAATGGGGCTTTGCGCTTTGTTCCGAAAGCGGACGCTTTTGATGATAGTTAAATTGGGCCATGCAGGCTGAACCGTCAGTCGCCGGAGGTCCAGGACCTCTGGCGCACCCAGCCATCTCACAAGACGCCCTCTCAACGGCCACGCCCGAAAAACTCGAAAAAGGAAAAGAAGGGGTCCGGGGAATTCTTTCCCCTGCCTTCACTCTCCCCCTTCAGACATGCCGGTAAACCGCCACCCCATCCGCCCCGACCTCGCGCACCACAGCGCCGATGCCCATCAGACGGTGCAGATGCGCCATGCCTTCGCCCAGAACGAAGCTGATCTGGTTGTCTTCCATCACGCGGGGGAACAGCACGCGGGAGGCTTCGTAGGCCGTCATCGGCGTGGCCAGGGCCTGGGCCAGGGTGCCCAGGCGCTCGGCGTGGTGTTCGTCCAGCCAGGCGATGCGGCTGTGCAGCCCGGTGAAGGGGTCGCCGTGGGAGGGCAGGACCAGCGTGTCTTCCGGCAGGTCCAGGAAGCTGTGGTTGCTGGTGAGGAAGTCGGCCAGCGGATCGCCTTCAATCTCCCAGCTCATCACGCCGATATAGGGGGAGATGCGCGGCAGGATCTGGTCGGCGCCGATCAGCACCCCGAGCTCGGCGCAATAGAGGCAGACCATTTCCGGCGCATGGCCCTGGCCGACGCGCACCAGCCAGTCCCGCCCACCGATGCGCAGCGTGTCGCCGGCGCGCAGGCGCTGGAAGCTGGGGGGCAGGGGCGTCACCTCGGTGCGGAACAGCGGCTGGCGGTTCTCCAGGTATTCCAGGTAGGAGGCGGGCGCGCCGGCGCGCCGGCCGAGATCCTGTTGCTGCCGCATCAGCGTCTTCGGGTCCTCTGCCAGCAGCATGCGGGAGAGCAGGTACTCGGTCCGGCTCATCAACAGTGGGGCGTGCCAGCGGTCGCACATCCAGCCGGCCAGGCCGACATGGTCGTAGTGGAAATGCGTGGCCAGCATACGCGTCACCGGTGCGCCATCCA
>Ga0308159_1005322_pt1 | contig 11027 bp, 10 predicted proteins | sample PhyCR1_FD_201040 | JGI IMG/M metagenome (GOLD analysis project Ga0308159, IMG submission 201040) | Phyllosphere microbial communities from UC Gill Tract Community Farm, Albany, California, United States - DLSLC.R1 | ecosystem: Host-associated > Plants > Phyllosphere > Unclassified | place: USA...
CGCGGCCGCGAGCAGCTCGAGAAGATCGCGCAGGCCACTCCGCTCAAGCGCGTGGTCGAACCGGAGGACGTGGCGCGCGCGGTGATGGCCTGCATCACCCACCTCACCGCCACCACCGGCGCGCGCATCATCGTGGACGGAGGGCGCTTCCTGGTCTGAGGCGCAGCGCGGCGAACGCCATGCCGGCGGCGAGGAGCGCACAAAGCGCCGTCGTCGCCGAAAGCGTCAGCGCCACGTTCGCCCCGGCGACGGTCAATGGCGCCACCGCCGCCGAGAGGGCGAACTGCGTCACGCCCAGCGCGCCCGAGGCGGTTCCCGACGCACCTTCCGGCGCCAGCCCCATCGCCAGCGACGTGGCATTGCCCAGCGTGAAGCCCAGGTTCGCCATCAGCAGGGTCCACAGCACGGCGAATACCCCGGGCGTGGCCAGCCCCGCGGCCGCCAGTCCCGCCATGCCGAGCGCCAGCACGACCTGCATGGCAAGGCCGAAAGCCAGCAACCGGCGATCCCCGAAGCGCCCCAGCAAGCGCTGGTTGACCTCGCACACGGCGATGAAAGCGATCGAACTCGTGCCGTAGAGAACGGAAAAAGCGGTCGTGCTCCAGCCGAAGGTGTCGACGAACAGGAACGGCATGCCCGCCAGCGTGGCGAACATCGCCGAGGTGGCCAGCGCGCAGCACCCCGTTGCCAGCAGGAAAGCCGGCGCGTGCAGCAGCCGTCCGTAGCCGGCACCGGCGACGTCGGCGGCCCGGCGTGCCGATGGCGGCAGGCTTTCAGGCAGTCGCAAGGCAACCCAGGCCAGCGTTCCCCCGCCCAGCACGACCATGACGACGAAGATGGAGCGCCACGCCGACACCGCCAGCAGCGTGCCTCCGACGAGCGGCGAGACGATGGCGGTGACGCCCAGCACCTGCATCATGATCGAATAGAGGCGCGAGGCTTCGTCCTGTTCCCACAGGTCGCTGATGATCGCCCGTGCCAGCACGAGCCCGGCCGAAGCCCCGAGCGCCTGCCCCAGCCGGGCGATGGTCAGCATGTCGAGCGTGGTCGACGAGGCCGCCGCGAGCGACGAAACCGCGTAGAGCACCAGCCCGCCCAGAAGCGGCACGCGCCTTCCCGCGCGGTCGCTGATCGGCCCCCAGATCGCCTGTCCCGCAGCCACGCCGAACAGGAAGACCGCAAAGGTGATCTGGACCTGCGCGGGAGTGGTCCCGAAATCGCGCGCGATGCCCGGAAGCGCCGGCAGGTAGCTGTCGATCGACATGGCGTCGATGGCCGTCAGCATGCCGAGCAGGAAGATGGACGGTCTGGCGATCGCGATGGCGGAGTGTCTGGTCATTGCCCGCTCATTCGCACGTTCGCCACCCGGAATCCCTACCCCTTCTAGGGCAGCCGGCGGCTCACCCCGGGATCATGCGGTCGCCGCCCGGCGCATGCCATCCGGAAAACAGCAGGCCGAACAGTTCGGTCTGGCTGGAGATCATCAGCTTGGCATAGGCCCGCTTGCGATGGGTCGCCACGGTGTTGGGCGAGATGCCCAACCGCAGTGCCACTGCCTCGGCGCGGTAGCCCATGACGATCGCGGCGCAGACTTCCACCTCGCGCCGGGTCAGGTCCGGCTCGCGCGCGACCAGCATGCGCCGCAGCGTGTCCTCGCGCTGGGCCGGCGCCACGCTCAGGCCGACGCGCTCGGCAGCCGCGGCGTGCTTGCGGATCAGCACCAGTACCAGCGGCATGATCGTGCGCAGCCGCCCGGCCTGCGCGGCATCGTACCCTTCCGGCATCGACGACGCCCCGACGTAGATGGTGCTGCCGGCGTTGCGTCCGAATGTGGAGAATTCCTGCGGAGAGCCCATCGCGTCGAAGTACTTGAGGCGAAATTCGGGCGGCCGGTCCGCGCCGCTCTGGATCAGCATGGCGGTCTGTCCCGGGCGATGGGGTCGATTGCGGTTGAAGACCTCGTCCACGGCATGGTCCTCGACCGCGTAGTCGATCGAGATCGACATCGCGCGCCGGGTCAGTTCGGCGGTAGAACCCTCGGTGAGCAGGACCCGGCCCGGGGTGTCGGCGTCGAATATCTCGAAGGCGAACAGCACCGAGATCGGGACGGCGGACCTGACCCAGTCAAACAGCGCACGCTCGAACCCCTCGCTGCCGACCCTGGCGACGACATCGGCGACGTCCAGCCAGGCGCCATGCTCCAGATAGTCGTTCGCCAGCCCGATGATCCTTGTCCAACCCTGATGTCTTTTATCTTCGCACATCATGCCGGTCTTGGCCCACAACGCCATACCGTCATCATGCGACACGTCCCGGGCGCAGGACCTGTCGCCGCGCACGGGTATGGCGCGCCATCGGGCAAGACCGCAGGTTTGCCGTCCACGCGCCTTCCCGGGCGGGTCACAGGAGGTTGCACGCATGTTCCTCGTCGTCGTCAAGGTCCGCCTTAACCGGCCTTACGCCCACTGGCAGTCCTGCTTCGATGCCGACCGGGAGAACCGCGCCGCGGCCGGTATCACCGATGTCTTTCGCCACCCGGTGATCGGCGAACAGGCCGCGCTCTATGCGGTACGTACCGCCAACCCGCGCATGGTCCACGATTTCGTCTATGATCCCGCAGCCCGCCCCGGCATCGAAGCTTCGGGCTTCGTCGTCGGAGCGGAGGAAATCACCTTGTGCGAGATCGCGGAGACCAACCCTTGACCATCGCGCTGCCGTCGCCCCGGCAAACGCCCTATGGTGTCCTGCGCGCCCTGCCGGTGGCCGGAGACGCAGTGGTTCCGCCCGCCTGCGACGTCGTGATCGTCGGCGGCGGGGCGAGCGGCATCATGGCCGCGTGGTACCTCGCCGGCCTCGGCCGCAAGGTCGTGGTCTGCGAGAAGGCCGAAATCGCCTGCGAAAGCTCCAGCCGGGCCTTCGGGTGGATATCGGAACTGCTGCTCGATCCGGTGAAGATGCCGATCAGCCTGGAAAGCAAGCGCCTGTGGCAGGAACTCCAGGCCGAGATCGGCGAGATCGGCTACCGGCGCGAAGGCCTCGCCTATCTTGCCGAGAACGATCACGAACTGGGCTTCTACGAGGAATGGCTGGGCACGGTCCGGCAGCAGGGGTCGCCCGGCAACACCCTGCTCACGCGTGAACAGACCCGGGCGCGCTTTCCCGGCGCCGCGCGTGACTGGCCCGGCGCCATCCTCTCACCCAGCGACGGCAGCGCCGAGCCGCAACTCTCCATTCCCCTGATGGCGCAGGCCGCACGGCAACGGGGCGTGACCCTGTTGACCGGCTGCGCGGTGAGGACGCTCGACGTCGCCGGCGGGCAAGTGGTCGGCGTCGTCACCGAGCATGGCCGGATCGCGGCGGAAAACGTGCTGTTCGCCGGCAATGCCTGGTCGCGCCTGTTCCTGGGCAATCATGGCATCGACGTGCCCCAGCTGTGGCTGCAGATGTCGATGGGGCGCACGGGTCCCGTCGATGGCCCCGTCGGCTGCGGCGGGCAGGAGGACTGGGCCTGGCGCCGGCAGGTCGACGGCGGCTATTCGCTGGGCCGCCTGCGCGACCAGCAGGCGCCGATCACGCGCGATGCGATCCAGCTGTTCGGCCGCTTCATCCCCGCCCTGAAGCTGGAACGCAAGAACCTGAAGTTCTCATTGGGCGAGGACGCCCGCCGCGACTGGAAGCGCGCCCGCCGCTGGGGGCCGGACACGGTGAGCCCGATGGAGCGCGAACGCGTCCTCTCGCCCCGCTGCGACCCGCGCGTGCCCCAGGCCTCGATGCGGCTCAACCAGCGCGAGTTTCCGGCGATGGCGCAGACCGGCATCGTCGAGACCTGGGCCGGCGCGATCACCACCACGCCCGACAACATGCCGATCGCCGGACCGATCGCCGCGCTTCCGGGCCTGTGGCTCGCCACCGGCTGCTCCTACGGGCTCACCTGGTCGCCGGCGCTGGGCAAAATGCTGGCCGAGATGATCACGGGCCGGCGGCCCGCGCTTGATCCCCACCCCTACCGTTACGAACGCTTCTTCGACGGCAGCCCGACGCCGCTGCGCATGTGAAAACCCCCGGTGCGACGGCACCGGGGGCTCCATTGCGGGGTCGCAAGGCCGGGAATTCAGATGCGGAAGTTGTCGACCCACCAGTTCTGGAACTGGTGCACGGCTTTTTCCATGTGCGACAGGCGGCCGGGCACGGCGCTGTGCGAATGCACGCCCATGCCCACGGACCGGCACACGTCCACGTCCTCGAGCAGGATCGGTTCGATGAAGGCCATGAAATCGGCCACCACCTTGTCGACGTCGTGGGTTTTCAGCGTTTCTTCCAGGACCATCACGTACCAGACCATCTCGTGGTCATCGACGCCGTGGATTTCCCAGTCGAGCCACAGCGGCGTCGCGGCATCGGTGAAGATGTGCAGGAACGGGTAGACGTTCACCACGCCCAGCGACGTGTAGTAATCCTGCGGCATCCCCTCGATCGGCGGCACGACCGACGGGATCTGGCGCCCGTCCCGATCGGGTATCCAGAACACGCTGTAGGGGCCGTCGCTGTCTTCGTAGATCGCGGTCTTGGCGGGGTAGTCGCGGTCGGCGGTCTCGGGATGGATGAAGGGCTGGTGATAGGCCTCGGAGAAGTTCTCGAGGCTGACCTTCCAGTTCCATGGCACCCGGGCGCGGCGGATCTCGATGGCGCGCATGTCCTCCCAGCGCCACGGCTTGACCTTGGGCGTCAGGCTGGCGAGCTGGGCGCCCAGCGGCGGGGCGCTGCCGTCGAGGTTCACGAACACGAAGCCCTGCCAGATTTCATGGCGAACTTCGGGCAGCTTGACGTCCTTGCGGGCAAAGTCGCTGGCCTGCTCCATGTGCGGCGCGGCCAGCAACTGCCCGTCCAGGCCATACGTCCAGCCGTGATAGGGGCACGTCAGGCGGCTGCCCCGGCATTGCCCGCTGCCCTGGGCCAGCAAGGCATTGCGGTGGCGGCACACGTTCGACATGACGTGGACCGCGCCCGCCTTGTTGCGCACCGCGATCACCGGCTCGCCGAACAGGTTGCGGGCGACATAGGAGCCCGGCTCGCGAAGCTGCGAGACGTGGCACAGCGGCACCCAGCTGGACCGGAACATGCCGGCCCATTCGGCCTCGAAGATCGCCGGGTCGCTGTAGACGCGCGGCGGCAGGAAGCTGGCGGCCTCCAGCGGCAGGCGCACCGCCGCCGCTTCCTCGGTGGAGAGAAACGCGGGCGCGGGGATGGAAGCGTGCAGGGTCATTCGGCGCTCCTTCCGATCAGGCCGCGACCGCCGCGCCGAGCGCACGGTGGAGCGTTTCGAGATTGGCGGCGGCGGCGTCGATCGCCTCGGCCTGGTGCGGCAGGAGTTCGTGGCCGGGCATCGAATCCATGATCGCGCCGTAGGGATCGACCACCCCGCTCGATGCCCCCACGATCGTCTCGATCACCGCCAGCGCCATGAACGGGCTGGTCGCCTCGTTGTAGCCGCCCTCGTGCGTCACCAGCATGCGGCCGCCGCACAGACGATCGGCCGCGTCGCTGAGCGCCTGTGCGATCCAGCGGAAGTGGTTCGAGCCCAGGATCATGCGTCCCAGCGGGTCCTGCGCGCCGGCGTCGACGCCGAAGGGCACCACGATCAGCTGCGGCCGGAAAGCTTCCAGCGCCGGGATGACGACGTCGGTGATGGCCTTGCGGTAGGCCTCGAAACCGCAGCCCGCCGGCAGCGGCACGTTGAGGTTGAAGCCCTCGCCCGCATCCTTTCCGGTGTCGGCCACGTTGCCGGTCTCGGGCGGGAACCAGTGGTCCTGGTGAACCGAGATCGTCAGCACCCGCGGGTCGGCGTAGAAGATTTCCTCGGCGCCGTTGCCATGGTGCACGTCGACATCGACGAAGGCGATGCGCTCGATCCCGCTGGCAAGCGCGTGGCCGGCACCCACGGCGGCGTTGTTGATGAGGCAGAAGCCCTTGCCTTCATCGGATTCGGCGTGGTGTCCGACGGGCCGGCCCAGCAGGTAGGCGCGGTCGATCGTACCGGCCAGAATCGCGTCCACCGCCTCCACCATGCCGCCGCCCACCAGCCGGGCGATGTCAAAGCTGCCACGGCTGTAGGGGGCGTCGAAACCGGCCATGGCCTCGGTTTCCCGGTTGTCGCGCTCGAGCTGGGCGATGTAGCGCGGGGTATGCACCCGCTGCAGTTCCTCGTCCGTCGCGGGACGCACCTTGACCGGCACCAGCTGCTCGATGAAGCCGCTGGCGTCGAGCAGGTTCTTGATCCGGCGCTTGCCTTCCGCGGTCTCGTAGTGGGTGCCGGGCTGCACCGGATAGTTCGCCGGCATCAGGCCCGAATAGTTGCCCTGCCGGTGCCACATGAACAGTTCGTGCCAGATAAGCCCCGTGCGCGTCGTCATGGTCGGTTCCCTCAATCTGTGATGGTGCAAGGCTGCACGTCGCGGGCCGGCATCGCCATACCCTGAATCGATTACTTGCGCCGGCGGGCGCGGGCTCAGTCTTCCGGCGCGATGATCACGCGCAGACCGTCGAGCGCGGGGCCCAGCACGAGCTGGCACGACAGGCGCGAGCGCGGATCGCGGTGATCCGAACTGTCGAGCAGGTCGTTCTCGTCCTCTCCGAGCGGCGCCAGCGCCGCTTCGAAGCCCGGCTCGACATAGACGTGGCAGGTCGCGCACGAGCAGCATCCGCCGCATAGCGCCAGCAGTTCGTCGAGCCCGCTGTCGCGGATCGCCTCCATGGCGCTGGCGCCTTCGCGCGCCTCGATTTCGCGCGTGTCCCCCTCGCGCGTCGTCACGATCAGCTTCATTCCAATGCCCCGGCAATAGTGCGCCATGCGCGGCGCGGTGAGTGGTTCAGGTGCGCACGTAACCCGTCTTCGATCCGAACAGCAGTTCGCGCTCGGACCAGTTGCGGCGCTGGTCCCAGTGGTCCAGCACGGTCATCGCCTCGTCCTTGAAGGTGCGGCTCATCTCGGGCGTCGACATGTCGACGCTCAGCTCCAGCCGGTGGCCCGAAGGGTCGAAGAAGTAGATCGAATGCAGGAAGTCGTCGTGATTGGTCGGCCCGACGACGGATATGCCCATGTCCTCCATCCTGCTCTTCGCGGCGAGAAGCGTGTCCATGTCCTTCACCTTGAAGGCGAAGTGCTGGATCCAGCCGGGTGTCGCCGGGTCGCGCCCGGACGTCTCGCCCGCGTCTTCCGGCGCTTCGAAGAAGGCGATGCAGCTGCCATCCTCCAGCGCGAAGAAGATGTGGATGTGCGGGCTGTACTGTCCGGTGGAAGGGACGTGGTCCTCGCCCATGGCATGGATGAAGTCCAGGCCGAGGACGCCGGTGTAGAATTCGACCGTTTCCTTTGCGTCACGGCAACGGAAGGCGGCGTGGTGGAGGCTCTTGCAAAGCATGTCTTTCCCTTTCGTGCCGCCGCGTACCGGCGCTGTGGCCAGGCCGCGGCGATTATCGTGTCAGTCCGCCGCCGTCTGTTCGGCGCGTATCTTCTGGCGCAGGATGCGGCGCGCGCGGATGCCGCCCTGGTCGAACGGCAGGATCGCCGGCTTCATGTCCCAGAAATCGCGCCCCTCCATCATCCGGCCGACGCCTTCGAGCACCGGGGCGTCCTCCTCGTCGAAAGCGAAGCGCAGGCCGGCGTAATGGTCCTCGTCGGTCATGTCCGCGTCGGCGGGGATGCCCGAGGCCCAGAAGTAGTGCGTGGTGCCGTCGGTCTCCGGCGTCAGGATGTGGGTCGATGGCTGCGGCACTTCGCCCAGTCCGGGCTCGTCGATGACGCTGAACTGGATGTCGAGGTACATGTTGGCGGGCGCCTGCCAGCGCATGAACTCGCGCTCCTCGATCATCCGCCCCTTGGCCTGCGCCATCATCGCATCGCTGAACGGCGAGGATGGATAGGCCGGCAGGCTGTAGTGCGAGAACACCGTATCGCCGTCCTGCGAGAAGGAGACCGTGGGCTGCCAGTCGTCGCCGCCGAAGATCGGGTGCAGGAAGCGGGCGTGCGTCAGGTCCATCAGGTTGTCGGTGACGAGTTCGTAATTGCACGCGATGTGCGAGGCGCCGCGCACGACGCGCAGGGCCGGATCGACGTGATAGGCGAAGTCGGGCACCAGGCTTTCGTCGGCCTTGTCGGCATCTCCCATCCAGATCCACAGGCAGTCGTCGCGTTCCAGCAGCGGGTAGGCGCGCAGGACGGTGGCGGGCGGCACCTCGACGCCGAACGGGCTGTGCGTGCAGGCGCCCTGCGGCGAGAAGCGCAGGCCGTGATAGGGGCAGGCGATATCGTCGCCATGCACCTTGCCCATCGAGAGCGGCGCGAAGCGGTGCGGGCAGACCCCCGCCATCGCGATCGCCCGCCCGTCCGTGCCGCGATAGAGCACGACCTGCTCGCCCAGCAGCTTGCGGCCGAGCGGGGCATCGCCCAGTTCCTCCGACCAGGCGGCCATGTACCAGCAGTTGCGCAGGAATCCGGTCATGTCCGTTGGCCCTTCCAAGACGGCGTGTGGCACCGTTCTAGCCCCCCGCTCCGCACGGGGCGCTACCCGAATGAGGTGACTTTGCAGGCTCTCTCAGGTGCGCCACGATAACGCCGAAACCGCCTGATTTCGGAGCGCCGCCATGCCAGATGCCCCCTCTCTCCCCCGTCCGCGCCAGACCCGATGGGGAACGCTGCGCTGTGCCTGGCTGGAGGGCGACGCGCGGATGCCGGAAAAAGTCGACGTGGCGGTGATCGGCGGAGGCATCCTGGGCGTCACGATCGCGCGCGAACTGGCGCTGGCCGGAAAATCGGTCGCGGTGCTGGAAAAGGCGGAGATCGGCTGCGAGGCATCGAGCCGCGCGTTCGGCTGGATTTCCGAACTGCTGGTCGGCAACGTCAAGCAGGAGATGACGCAGCTCGGCAAGCGGCTCTGGCCGGAACTGCACGCCGCCTGCGGCGAGACCGGCTATCGGCGCGGCGGCATCGCCTATTTCGCGCGCAATGCCGACGAGATGGGCTTCTACGAGGGCTGGCTCGCGGATGCCGCCGGCCACCTTGCGCCCGACACCCGCCTGCTCGGCCCGGACGAGGTCGCCGCTCGCTATCCGGGCGCCGCCAGCCGGTTCGCCGGGGCCCTGTTCGCGCCCAGCGACGCCAGCGCCGAGCCGACCATCGCGACCGCCGCGATCGCTGCCTCCGCACGGGCCGCCGGCGCCGCCATCGTCACCGGCTGCTCGGTGCGCGCGATCGACAGCCAGGCGGGCGCCGTGCGCGGCCTGCACACGTCCAAGGGCTACCTCGGGTGCGAGCAAGTGGTGGTGGCCGCCAACGCATGGTCGCGGCTGTTTCTGGGCAGGCACGGGGTGGACGTGCCGCAGCTCTACGTGCTGATGTCGATGGGCCGCACCGGCGCCGTCGCCGGGGGCCCCGTGGGCGCGGGCGGGACCGAGGCCTGGGCCTTTCGCGAATGCATCGACGGCAGCTACGACCTGGGCGGCGTGGCCGGCGTGCGCGGCCCGGTCACGCGCGATGCGCTGCGGCTGTACCGGCGCTTCAAGCCGATCATGGAGATGATGGGCGGCGCGAAGCCCGATTTCGGGCGCGATGCCCTGCGCGACCTGTCATGGCGGCGACGCTGGAAGGACGCCGGCCCCGCTCCGTTCGACGAGGTCGTGCTGGCCGGCCGGACCGACACGTCGGTCGCGGCCGCTTCCCTGCGCGACAACGCCGGCGAATTCGCGGCGCTGGGCGCTACCGGAGTTGCCGAGACATGGTCGGGCGCGATCGCCATGGCGCCGGACAACAATCCCATCGTCGGCCCCGTGGCGCAGCTGCCGGGCGTATGGCTGGCGACGGCCTGTTCCTACGGCATCGGCTGGGCCCCGGCGATCGGAGCGGCCCTGGGCGCGGCGCTGCAGGGCAAGCCCGCGCCGATGGACCTGGCGCCCTTCCGCCTCGAACGCTTCTTCGACGGCAGCGCGCTGGAAATGTCGCACTAAGGGGCGGCATGCCGGGCCGCCCGGGGGCGACGTCAGTGGCGCGACGTCGTCCCGCAGCAGGATGAGATCGTCACTTTGTCCGGCACCGGCCTGGCGGCGGCCACCGGCGGTCCTTCGTGCGCCTGCTCCGCCGCGATCAGCGCGGCCAGCTTGCGGCGCATGCGGATACCGCCCGCGTCGGTGGGCAGCAGGACCGGATCGAGCTCGAACAGGTCCTTGCCCTGCATGCGGCTCTGCACCGCCTCGACCATCGGCTTGTCCTCGGTGTCGAAGGCGGCCTGGAGGATGGCATGAAGCTCCTCGTCGGGCATCGGCGAATCCTTCTCGACGCCGGAACTCCAGAAATAGTGCGTCGAGGTTGCCGTCTCCGGCGTGAGGATATGGGCGGATGGTACATAGACCTGCCAGTCCTCCTCGCCCCGCAGACCGCCGTAGCTGTCGAGCAGGTGGGTGGAAGGGGCGATCCAGCGGATCGTGTCGCGCACCCTGATGCGCTCGGCCTCGATCATGCCTTCGTAGATGTTGACCATGTCGTCGATCGTGTAGTCCGAGACGACCGAGCCGTCGGGACGCTCCTCGCTGCGGAACCGCGGCATGTATTCCCAGCCTCCGAAGGCGGGATGCAGGAAGGTCGCGTGGGTCAGGTCCATCAGGTTGTCGCTGAGCAGGCGATAGTCGGACGCGACGGTGGTGACGCCCTTGACGTAGCGCATCGCCGGATCGGCGTGATAGGCGATGTCCGGGATCAGCGCGACGTCGGCGCCGTGGGGGTCGCCGGTCCAGACCCAGATCGTGCCCGGCGCCTCGACCACGGGAAAGCTGCGCACCTTGGCCGCGCGCGGTATGGCGCCGCGGTTGAAGGGGTTTTCGGTGCAGGCCCCTTCGCAGTCGAACTTGAGCCCGTGGTATCCGCAGCGGATCTCCGTCCCTTCCAGCCTGCCGCGCGAGAGCGGGGCGAAGCGGTGCGGGCAGCGGTCGTGCAACGCGACGAGGCTGCCGGTCTCGACATTGCGGTAGACCACGATCGG
>Ga0308159_1005323_pt1 | contig 11022 bp, 7 predicted proteins | sample PhyCR1_FD_201040 | JGI IMG/M metagenome (GOLD analysis project Ga0308159, IMG submission 201040) | Phyllosphere microbial communities from UC Gill Tract Community Farm, Albany, California, United States - DLSLC.R1 | ecosystem: Host-associated > Plants > Phyllosphere > Unclassified | place: USA...
CTGGCGCGGCGGGGCATAGCCGGCGAGACCGGCGTAGCCCGGACTGTCGTACACGGTCGAAAGGTAGCGCGAATCGAGCAGGTTGGTGGCCCACAGTCCCAGCGACCACGCCGCCCCGTCCGGCTTGTAGGTCAGCGAAGCATCGACGAGGTGCGTGGGCTGGATCTTCGAGCGCGGGGTGTCGAGGATCGCGGTGTAGTATTTCGAGCTGGTGTAGGTGTAGCTCACGTCGCTGACGAGGTCGGCGCCGTTGCCCAGCGGGATCACGAAATTGGCCCCCAGGCCCAGGTTCCACTTCGGCGCGTTCTGCAGGCGGTAGCCCTCCAGGTCGATGATCGCGCCGGAGAGCGGGTCGCCGTAGAGGAACTGCTTGTAGCGCGCATCGAGGTAGGCGAGGCTGGCACGCAGGGTCATGCCTTCCACCGGGACGGCGGTGGTCTCCAGTTCGAAGCCCTTGATCTCGGACTTGCCGGCGTTGAGGATGCGGTTGCCCTGCGTGGCGGTGTCCGTGTCGAAGTAGATCTGCGCCACCTGCATGTCACGGTAGTTGGTGTAGAACGCCGCCAGGTTCACGCGCAGGTGCCGGTCGAGGAAATCGGCCTTGATGCCCGCCTCGAAGGTATCGACCTTTTCCGGGTCGTAGGGGTTCTCGCCGTCGGCGGGCACGCCCACGCGCGCGGTGAAGCCGCCCGACTTGAAGCCCCGTGCCCAGCTTGCATAGACGAGGGCGTCGTCCGTCACCTCGTAGTCCGCGCCCAGCTTCCAGCCGACGTTGTTCCAGCTTTTCCGGCCGCCCACGGTGAAACTGCCGATGACGGTGTTGCCCTCGCCCGTGTAGTTCGATCCCGCCGGATCGCCGATGCTGGTGGTGAGGCTGGGCGTGGAAACGGTGCGCTCGTGCGAATAGCGAACACCGGCCTGCAGCTTGAGCCGGTCGGTCGCCTGCCAGTAGGCCTGCGCGAAGCCGGAGACCGAATAGTTGTCCTGATCCTGCAGGTTGGTCTGCAGCAGGCCCGGCGCGGCGAACTGCAGGCGATAGGCCTGGATGTGGTCATAATGGTTCTTGAGGTAGAAGCCGCCCACCAGCACGTTCAGCGTATCGCTGAGCTCCAGGTTGGTGCGCAGTTCCTGGCTCAGCTGCCAGCCCTCGGTGCGGCGATAGGTGTCGTTGAGGAACAGCGGGGTGCCGTCCTGATCGGTATATTCGCGCAGGGTGAAATGCTTGTACCCGGTGATCGAGGTCCAGTCGCCGAGCCCGGTGTTACGCCAGTTCATCGTCAGCGTGCCGGAATAGGTGTCCATGTTCGACTGGTCGGGCACGGAATTGTTGGCGCCGTAATACTTGTCGGGCGCGGTGCACATGCCGTCGGTGACGCAGGGGCTGACGTACATGCCGCCCGTGCCTGGCCCCTGCGTGCCGGGCGCGGTGTATAGCGCCTCGCCGGGCCGGGCGCCGTTGATGACGATGGGCGAGCCGTTGCGGGCGTTGACGTACTCGCCCTGCAGCGTCGCGTCGAAGTCGCTGCCCGGGGTAAAGCGCAAGTAGGCCCGCACCGCATCGAGGTTCTTGCGGCCCAGGTCCGAGCCGTCGACCACGTTCGTCACCCAGCCCTTGCGCTGGGTATGGATGCCCGCGACCTTGAGCGAGAGCACGTCCTTGACCAGCGGCGCCTCGATCGATCCGGTCACGTCGAAACGGTCGTAGTTGCCGTAGACCGCCTTGACGTGGCCGCCGAACTCTCCGGTCGGCTGGGCGGTGACGACGTTGATGACGCCGCCGGTGGTGTTGGCGCCGAACAGCGTGCCCTGCGGCCCGCGCAGCACCTCGATGCGGTCCACGTCGTAAAGATCCAGCAGCGCCCCCATCGAGAAGAACTGCGGCACCCCGTCCACCACGATCGACACCGTGTTGCCGGCATAGGGGTCGGGCTCGATCACGCCGATGCCGCGCACGGTGAAGACCGCGCTCTGCGGGGTGTTGGCGAAGTTGTCGATCTGGACGTTGGGGATCTGGCCCTGCAGCGCCTGCAGCGAGGTGCCCTGCGTGGCGGCGAGCGCATCGCCCGTCACCGCCGTGATAGAGATCGGCACGTCCTGGAGGTTCTCGGACTTCTTCTGCGCGGTGACGACGATTTCCTGGATCCCGCCCTGCTGCTCGGCCTCCTGGGCGAAGGCGGCGGGCGCAGTCATCAGCGTGGCGGCGGCAAGGGCCATTCGCGAGCTTGCGGTGAGCCAGGTCTTCTTGTCGTTCTCCCTTACGATTATTGTTATGGTTGGCGGACGCGCCCCAGCGTCATCCCGGACCTGATCCGGGACGGTGGGCAGATCTTCAGGCGAGGTCCCTCGCCGGGACGTGGGCGCGAGGCCGCCCAAGGTCCCGGGACCAGCCCGGGACGACGCGCTTTATCGGCGGCCCTCGAGGTAGTCGTTCAGGACCTCGTGGAAGAAGCGCACCCGCGTCTCCTGTCCCGAGAGATAGGCGTCTTCGTACCCGCGCGAGTGCATGCCGCGCTGCTGGCCCTCCGCCAGCATCATGTCCTGGTAGACGATCTGGTCCTTGATCTCGGGCACGCCGCGCCCGTTGTCGAAGGCCCGGTGCTGGAACTCGGCCTCGCGCAGCGGCTGGGTGCCGGCCATGATCGATTCCACATGCGTCTGCCCCGCCACCGGGAAGGCCATGCACCACAAGTCGAAGGTGCACTTGTTGGGGTCGGTCGGGTGCGGCTCGGTGCGGAAGAAGATCACGTTGTCCGGCAGGAAGCTGATGGTGACGTTGGGGAACATCACCGTGTGCGGGCTGTCGGTGATCTCCTCGTCGTCCATGTGCTCGTAATGGAGGTAGCCGCGTTCGCGCCACAGGCGCTTCTTGGCGGCCTTGAGGTCGAGCCAGCCCTGCATCGCCTTGGTTTCGAAGTCCGGATAGGATTCCGGGTCGATGTCCCACTGGCGCAGGATCATGTCGAAGGGATGGTCGACGCCTTCGGGCAGCCTGTCCGAGAGCGAGGGGCGCATCGGCTGCACGGTGCGGCCGTGCCCGCCCGGCCACATTTCATGGCGCGCGGTGTCGACGTCCTGGTCGATCCATGGCGGCACCTGCGGGTGCGCGGTCCGGGTGTGGTAGCTTTCCGAGAAGTTGTCGGTGGCGAACTTCCAGTTGGTGTTGAGGTCTATCTTCATCCAGAAGACGCGCACCCCGGTATCCATCGGGTAATTGCGGTAAAGCTCCGGCATCGGCGCCAGGAAATCGAGCAGTTCCGGGGCGTTGTCGTCCATCGTGTACCACACGAAGCCGCCCCAGGTGGCGCAGCGCAGTTCCTTCAGCTTCAGCTTGCCGCACGGGTTGCCTTGCGGGAAATCCTCGGAATCCTGAGCCTTTTCGAGGACGCCGTCCTTGCCCCAGACCCAGCCGTGGTAGGGGCACTGGAAGCTGTCCTGCGAACTGGCGTCCCACACCAGCCGCATGCCCCGGTGGCGGCAGGAGTTGTAGAACGCCTTGATCGAGCCGTCCTCCTGGCGGACGCAGAATACCGATTCGTTCATGAAATCGTGGACGACGTAGTCGCCGGCTTCCTCCAGTTCGGCGGTGCGGCCGGCCACGTGCCAGATGCGGGTCCACATGTGGTCCCACTCGCGCTGCATGAATTCGGGCGATGTGTAGCGGTCTCCGGTGATCGGGTCGCCGCGCAGGTTCGCTGCGTTGCGGCCGTCGATCATCAGCGCGTCGATCTCTTGCCTTCCCATGTCGTCTCTTTCCCGTGTGCGCACGCCCTTTTCTTGCAGGGGCGATGTCGTCGTTGGGGCAAGGATAACAAAACTGGTCGATCGACCAACCTATCAAAACGATCAGGCCCCCCAGAAACGATCAGGTCGGCGAGGAAGGCTCCTGCAGGCTCTCCAGCCCCCGGGCGAAGAACCGCAGTGCCGGACGGGCCATGTCCTCCAGCCGCGCGACCGACTGGTGGCCCTGGCTGAGATCGTCGAGGAACCCGGGGTCCTGCACCATGAAGATCAGCGCCGCCTCGATCAGATAGACGCCCGCCAGCAGGTTCCCTTCGGGAATGCCGGGCGCGTGGACGCGCAGGCGATCGGTCAGGATCCGCGAAACCGCGCTGAGCTTGGCGAGGATCGGACGCAGTTCGGGCACCCGGTACGAACTCATCAGGTGCGAGGTCATGACGATGTAGTTGCGCAAGGGGTCGCCCTCGGTGGAGGCCGAGTGGAGGAACGGCAGGATGAATGCGGTGACGATCTCCTCCAGCCCGAACCGGCCGGATCGCTGCTCCACCTGCGCGAAACTCTCGGCGATGGTGGAGCGCAGCAGGTCCAGCTTGCGGTCCAGCGCGGCGTCGAGGATCAGGTGCTTGTTGCCGAAATGATAATGCACCAGGCCGATGCGCACCCCGGCCTCCTGCGCGATGTCGCGCAGCGAGGTGCCGAGGTAGCCGCTGCGACCGAACAGGACCTCGGCGGCATCGAGGATCAGGGTGCGGGTCGCCTCGCCCTTGGGCGTGGTGGACTTGGCGGCGGGCCTGGACTTCGCTTCGCTCAAGGCGTGGCCGCCGAGGTCGAGGCCGAACCGGGCGCCGCTGACGGGGGCGGCGGCGATATCCGGGGCGCGGGCGGCGCGGCGCTGTCGGTGCCGATCCGCAGGCCCTGCCCGTCCAGCTTCACGTCGAGCGGCACGCCGCCCACCCGGGTGCTGATCACCGCCTGCCCGTCCTCGATGCGGATGTGGCTGTCGTCGCCCACCGGGATATCGCCGATCTCGGGCACGTCGAGCGGCTGCACCGGGCCGTCGGGGTCGGCCGCCCGGGGCCGCGGCGCCGGACGTTCGCCCAGCGCATCGCGCATGAAATCACGCCAGATGCGCGCCGGGATGGTCCCGCCCGAAACGCCCTTGAGCGGTGCATTGTCGTCGTTGCCCACCCATACGCCGACGATCAGGTCGCCCGAATAGCCCACGAACAGCGCATCGCGGTTTTCCTGGCTGGTGCCGGTCTTGCCGAAGTTGGGGCCGCGCAGCATCGCCGCGTGGCCGGTGCCGCGATTGATCGTCGCGCGCAGAAGTTCCTCGATCGCATCGTGATCGCGCGAGGACAGGCTGCGCTTGCCGTCGAGCAGCCAGTCGAACCAGCCCGCTTCCGGCACCGGAAAGGCGCGCGGCGCGACCGGGAAGCTGTTGGCGGCCACGCCCGCATAGGCGGACGTCAGTTCCAGCAGGGTCATGCTGGCGGTGCCGAGCGCGAGGCTGGGATCGCCCGCCGGCAGCGGCGAAGTGACCCCCAGCCGGCGCGCCATGTCGATGACCGCCTCGTCGCCCACTTTCGCGAACAGGCGCACTGCCGCCACGTTGCTGGAACGGGCGAAGGCGTCTTCCAGCGTGATCGTGGGAGAATAGGCGCCGCCGGCGTTCTGCGGCCGATAGGAGCCGGTCTCGATCGGCGTATTCTCGATCGTGTCGCCGGGACGCATCCCCGCCTTGAGCGCGGCGAGGTAGACGAACAGCTTGAACGTCGAGCCGGGCTGGCGCCGTGCCTGGGTGACGCGGTTGAAGGGGCTGGCGGAATAGTCCCGCCCGCCGACCATCGCCACGACCTCGCCGTTCTTGCGCATGGCGACCAGCGCGACCTGCATCGTCCCGCCCGCTTCGCGGATCGCGCGGTGCGCGGCAGCCTGCAGGCGCGAATCGAGCGTGGTGCGATAGGTCTGCCCGGCATAACCGGCCGCCTCGATCTGGCGGGCCTGGGGCAAGGCCCAGTCGGCGAAATAGGTGCCGGTCGGCAATTCGCTGCGATTGCGCACGTCGAGCCGGGGCGTCGGCACTGCCTTGGCCTCCTGCGCGGTCAGGTAGCCCGCCTCGACCATGGCCTGCAGCACCACGCGCATGCGTTTTTGCGAGAGCGCAAAATTATTCGTCGGCGCCAGCCGCGAAGGCGCCTTCATCAGCCCGGCCAGCAGGGCGGCCTGGCCTTCGTTCAGCTTCTCCGGCTGGCGGTGGAAATAATGCAGCGATGCAGCGCGCAGGCCATAGGTATTATCCCCGAAGTAAGCGTTCGACAGGTAACGCTCGAGGATCTCGTCCTTGGTCAGCCAGGCCTCCAGCCAGAAGGCGATCAGCATCTCGCGCGCCTTGCGCGTCAGGCTGCGTTCGGCGGTCAGGAAGGTGAACTTGGCGAGCTGCTGGGTGATCGTGCTGCCGCCCTGCGTGTTGCCTCCGGTGAGGTTGCTCCAGGCGGCGCGGGCGATGCCGCGCGGATCGATGCCCCAGTGGCTGTAGAACCGCCGGTCCTCGATCGCGATGAAGGCGTGGACCACATGGGCCGGCAGGCGCGGCACCGTGACCGGCGCGTCGATGACCGCCCCGTTGCGCGCGATCGGCGTGCCATCGGCGGCCAGCAGGGTGATCTCGGGCGGAGCGATCGGCTGCAGCGACTTCGACAGCGGCGCGGTGACGGCAAGGTAGCCGATCATCAGCACGAAGACCGCCAGCACCGCCGCCACGCCCCACTTGATCCGCCTCCACCGCGACCAGCGCGGCTTGCCGGGCTTCGGCGTGCCGACAGGCTCCGGCGCGCCGGGCACCGGCGGCTCGGCGGGATCGGCGGCAAGATGTCCAGAAAGCTCCATCGCCGCGCACTGCTATACGATTCTTCGCCTCCGCGCATCCTCGAACAGAGCGGCGGGACACAAGGTTGCCCCCGCTGGCGAATGCGGGGTTACGCCGGGTCGAGAGGCAGCAGGCGGGTACGGCCGGCGCTGGGTGCCGCCAGCGTCAGGCGACATGCTTGTCGGGCTTGCCTTTGGATTGCGAACGGCCGGCGAGGGGCAAACCTCACGGTTCTCGCCGGCTCGGCCCTGGGGATATGCGGGGAAGATGGGCCGGGCTCGCTCCCTTGGCCATCTGCCCCGGAGGCGGTTACCTCCGATCGTCCGCGTATCCGTGTGCGGCTTGTCCGGTTCCGCAACCGGGCGCCGACCGTGTACGGGGTCTAGGGTTGTCAGCTCCGCAACCCCGTCCCGCCGCTGTGCCGATGGTGATCGACGGGATGGGTTGTAACCAAATTGGTTCGTGTTGTCAAGCCCACACAACCTCGTCATCCCGGACTTGATCCGGGACCGTGGGCAATTCTTAAGGCGATAGCTCACGCTGGGCCCTTGCTACGCCGCGTTTCAACGCAAGGTGGGCGTGGCCCTTGCCCAAGGTCCCGGATCAAGTCCGGGATGACGAAGGGGGATGACGAGAGTGTGGGGCGCGCGCAGCTAGCCCCCCCTGCCCCGGCATCAAGCCTGCGACGGCGCGCCGGAGTTCGGGCCGTGGGCACCGTTGAGCCCCTCGGCGTAAGGCATGATGATCGAACCGTCGGGGGCCGCCGTGTAAGTGGTCTGCGTGGGATAGGGGATCGAAATGCCCTCCTGCGCGAACCGCTTGATGATGGCGACCATCAGGCGGTCGCGCAGGGGATGGGCGATGCCCCAGTCCTTGCCCTGGACGTCGACCAGGAGGCTGAAATCCAGCGAACTCGCCCCGAAGCTCTCGAAGCCCGCGCGCGCGGCCTTGCCGCCCTGTGCCTCGACCAGTTCGGTGAGGATGGCGGGGATGCGCGCCAGCGTCTCGGGCGGGGTCTCGTAGGCGACGCCGATGGTGAACGGCAGGCGGATGTGGTCGCGCCCGCTGACGTTGAGGATTTCCTTGTCCAGCAGGTTCTTGTTGGCGATGATCCGCAGTTCGCCGGTATAGGCCCGGATGCGCGTGGACTTGAGGCCGATCGCCTCGATTACGCCGGTGCTGGCGTCGAAGCTGATCTGGTCGCCCTTGCTGAAGGGACGGTCGAAGATGATCGCCAGCGCCGCGAACAGGTCCGCGAAGATGCCCTGTGCGGCCAGGCCGATGGCGATGCCGCCCACGCCCAGGCCCGCGACGAGGCCGGTCACGTTGACGCCCAGGTTGTCGAGCAGGACCACGGCTGCGACCGCGAAGACCACCACGCTCACCAGCAGGCGGATCAGGCCCATGGCGTTGATGATCGCCTCGCCCGAGAAATGCTCGGCCGAGGTGCGGTGCTCGATCGCCCCGAGGATGAACTCGCGCGCCCAGATCGCGCACTGCACCACGGCGGCCAGCGTGAAGAAGAAGGTGATGAACTTGTCGAGCGCCGCCGGGGTCTGGGCGTATCCGTCGACCGCCCGGATCGCGACCATGATGATGAAATAGTTGGTGGTCTTGGTGACGACGCGGCCCAGCACGGTCAGCCAGTCCCCGCGTCCGCGCTCGGGCCTGCACAGCCGCGCGCCGAGCCGCCGCAGCGCGTAGAGCGCGCTGACGATGGTGACGGCGATGACGGCGGAAATGATGATCTGCAGCCAGTAGGCCTGGAACCAGGCCAGGGTCGAGGCCCAGAGGTCGTGCAGCTGGGCGGAAACGTCCGGGGCCGCGTGGGTGGCGGGATTGGGGGTGCTCTTGCTTACGCTCATCGCGTGCTCGTCATCCTGCATAGTGGCTTTGGGCGAACGCGGAAAATCGGTCCGACTGAAAGGCGGTTTCCGGCGTCGGCGCGGCGTTTGAAATGGCCGAACGGCCGATGTTGTTCCCGCGCCGGGCCGAATAGGGGACATGCGCCCCGCCCGGCAAGCCCGATACGAGCAATGGCGAGGTGCTTGCGTTCAACCGCCATATACCATAGGGGGGTATACCATGGCTCACCTGAGTGAAAACAATCATGCCCTGGTCATGCGCGTGCGCCGCATGGTCGGCCAGTTGCAGGCGGTGGAACGCGCGCTGGTCGCCGGCGAGGACTGCGCCAAGACCCTGCTGCTCAGCGCGGCGGTGCGCGGCGCGATCAACGGCTTCATCGACGAGCTGATCGAAGACCACCTGCGCAGCCACGTCGCCGCGCCGGACCTTACCCCGCAGGAACGCGACGAGGGCATGCAGGCCGTCATCACCGCGATCCGCCGCTACGCCAGATGATGGACAAGACGATGGCTACGCTTCCCCGCGACGACCTCTCCCACGCCCACGATTTCCTTGGCGCTGCACATGACGACAACGCCCGGCGCACCCGCTGGGTAGTGGTCCTGACCGCCGTGATGATGATCGGCGAGATCGTCGCCGGCTATGCCACCGGGTCGATGGCGCTGCTCGCCGACGGCTTTCACATGGCCACCCACGCCGGCGCCTTGGGCGTGGCCGCCGCGGCCTATGCCTATGCGCGGCGCCACAGCGACGACCCCGCGTTCAGCTTCGGCACCGGCAAGGTCGGCGACCTCGCCGGCTTCGCCTCGGCGCTGGTTCTGGCGATCGTCGCCATCGGGATCGGCGTGGAGTCGGTCGACCGCCTGTTCCACCCCGGCGCCGTGGCCTTCGGCGAAGCGACGTTGGTGGCCGCGCTCGGCCTGCTGGTGAACGTGGTCAGCGCGCTGCTGCTTTCCGGCCACCATCATCATGGGCACGGGCCCGCGCATCACCATGGGCATGACCACGGGCATGCTCATCACCACGGGCACGGGCACGGCGACAACAACCTGCGCTCGGCCTACATGCACGTCCTTGCCGATGCGCTGACCTCGGTTCTGGCGATCGCCGCGCTGCTTTCAGGGCGTTATCTGGGCTGGACCTGGCTCGACCCGGTGATGGGCATCGTCGGCGCCGTGGTCATCGCCCGCTGGTCGTGGACGCTGATGAAGGACACCGCCGGCGTCCTGCTCGACCGCACCGACCGGCACGTCGCCCAGGAAGTGCGCGAGGCCATCGAAGGTCCGGGCGACGCGCGCATCACCGACCTGCACGTCTGGCGCATCGGCCCGGACGCCCATGCCGCGATCATCGCCGCCGCCACCTTGCAGGACCAGGCCGAACTGCGCCGGCGGCTCGCCCCCGTACACGAACTTAGGCACGTCTCGATCGAGCGGCACTAGGTAAAGCGGATCAATCCGCGGTCCACCCTCCGTCGACGACGAGGCTGGTGCCCGTCATCAGCGCCGAAGCATCCGACGCCAGGAACAGGATCGCGCCCATCAGGTCCTCGACCTTGCCGATCCGGCCGAGCTTGATCTTCGCCAACACGCTGGCCTTGAACGCCTCGTCCTCGAAGAAGGGCTTGGTCAGCGGCGTCTCGATGAAGGTGGGCGCGATCGTGTTGGAGCGGATGCCGTGCGCCGCCAGGTCCAGCGCCATGGCCTTGTTCATGCCCTCCAGCGCCCATTTCGAGGCGCAGTAAAGCGAGCGATTGGGCCCGCCGACATGGCCCATCTGCGAACCCATGTGGATGAGGCTGCCCTTTTCGCCCGCCGCCATCATCCGCTTCACGCAGGCCTGCGCGACGAAGAAGGCGCTCTTGACGTTGAGGTCCAGCACCGCATCGTAGTCCTGCGCGGTCACGTCCCACATCGGCTTGGGGCGGTTGGTGCCGGCGTTGTTGACGAGGACGTGGAACGGCGCCCGATCCTCGAAGAACGCGGCCACCGCGTCCAGGTCCGACACGTCGAGCGTGGCGGCGTCGGCCTGCCCGCCCCCGGCGACGATGGCCTCTGCGGCCGCCTCGATCTCGCCAGCGGTGCGCGCCACCAGCGTGACGGCGGCGCCGGCATCGGCCAGCGCGGCGGCAGCTGCAAGGCCGATCCCCCTGCCCGCACCCGTCACCAGGGCGCGGCGACCGTCGAGGCGCAGACTGGGGGTGACGGGCAAGTTCATGGGCATCTTCTTTTCTGGCAATGATCGGCCGGGGCGGCGCGGCTGGGCATGAAAGCCCGGACACACCGCCCTGTCCAGCCCAGGGTCAGGTGACGGGTCGGGCGACGGTTCAGGCGACGGGTTCGGCGATCGTCGCCTCGGTCGGCTCGGCCTGCCCGGCGTAGGGCACGTCGCGGCCGCCGAAGCGGCGCACGCGGATGTTGGCCTGCTCGCCGTGGCCGGCAAAGCCCTCCAGCGCGCAGAGGCGGCTGCAATATTCGCCGATCAGCGCCGAAGCCTCGTCGGTGGTGACGCGCTGGTAGGTGCAGGTCTTCAGGAACTTGCCGACCCAC
>Ga0308159_1005324_pt1 | contig 11020 bp, 7 predicted proteins | sample PhyCR1_FD_201040 | JGI IMG/M metagenome (GOLD analysis project Ga0308159, IMG submission 201040) | Phyllosphere microbial communities from UC Gill Tract Community Farm, Albany, California, United States - DLSLC.R1 | ecosystem: Host-associated > Plants > Phyllosphere > Unclassified | place: USA...
GGCACAAAGGATTGAATCCAAAAAAGTATGCAAAAGTACATCAACAAAAATGATCCGGTGCTGCGTTCGTACCTCCTTGATACATTGTGCATTAACATCATTTAAAATTGTCAGCGACATATAGACCTTTAAACTAAAATACTTGACGAAAAGATTTCTCGTATACTTTAAACTCCTAATGTTTGATATAAAGAAAAATCGACCCCGTTGGATTAAGTTACCTTCCGTGGGGTTGTTGAAAATATACGATACAAAGAAAACACTGGCGTAGCTTGCTTGCAATGAGAACTTAAATTAATGCATCTCAAAACAATATGGCAAAAAGAAAACTCTTTAATCAAATGGATCACCATCAGTCTCAGAAAACGAAAGTATTCATTCCCTATTGTATATCTTTCTTTTAGCTGAAAGTTTACTTGCACCAATTACGGCAAATAGAAGTGATGTATCACAAAGCGAATATTTAGCTAGTTGGTGATCCTAGTAGTATTTCAACCTACAGTGGAAATTTCAAGAAAGAATAGTTTAAATTAAAACAGACAAACACCGACCTGTCCATAAAACAATTCAATAGGTCCAATTTGATCTTTACCCAAAAGTTTTATTATCTTCATTAAAAGTTGTAATTCGCGGTCTCTTTGGAAACAGTGCATAATAGAATAATAATAGTGCGGATGAACCAGGTTCAGAAAAGAAACAGGCTGGCAATAGCGAAATCTTCATAAAGGCCTCAAAAAATTAAATATCATTAAGATCTAGTAGATTCGTTCCAAAAGGGGCAAGAAAATTAACGCTATGACTTACTTATTTGTTGACACCAATATTTTTCTGCATTACAAGTTTTTTATTGAACTACCTTGGCAGACCATTTTCAACGACGAATTTGAAATCGTACTGGCACCAGTTGTCATGGATGAACTGGACAAACACAAAAGGCATCAAAATCCAAAGATTGCCTCACGTGCTAAGAAAGTACTAGCCAAAATCGAAGAAATCAATACACAACCAGGAAGCTATCCATTTAGATATGTTTTTAAGCGACCTTCACAAGATACATTTGACCAGCATCAACTTGACAGGAAAGAACAGGATGATTGTATCCTTGCTAGTATGCTGGAATTCAAACCTGAACATCCAGGGGATGACATAATACTTGTCAGCAATGATACAGGTCCCAGATTCCGGGCTGCCTCCCTGGGCATTGATGCCACAAAACTCGCAGAGGAATACCTTATTCCCATCGAAAAATCAGCAGAGCAAAAGCAAATCGAAAAGTTGAGCCAAGAAGTTGCTAAATATAAAACCAAAACTCCAAAAGTATCCCTATGTTTTAAAGATGGTGCAATCCGCTACGAGCATCAAATGAAAGAAATATTAGAAACAACCGAAGAGTTCCTGAGTCAAAGGATGGCTGTGATAAAAGAAATACATCCGCCACTAGTATGGGAGGACCCCGAAATTGCCAGGGCAAAGTTCGCTGAAGAACTCAAATCCCAGCCTAAAGGTACTCTATTGGGGGAAGCTTTGAAGTCAAGCAAGCTGCTTAGCGCCTTTCCACAGTTTAATTCAGTTTCAAAGGAACAAGTAGAAAATTTTAATAAAGACAACAACGATTTTTTTGGAAAGTATGAACACTTTTTAAGGAAACAGTTTACTTTAAATGTCATTAAGTCCTTGAGTCTTCCTATAGCAATTCAAATGAAAAACGAAGGTAACATCCCGGCTGTAGATATTGACATTTGGTTACACTTTCCGGATGGCTTTGATCTCTTTAGCGCTGATAACTACCCTAAAAAACCTAAAGAACCCAAACCGCCCTACCGTCCAAAACACCGTTATGATACCGGTCCCATGTTTGTGCAAAATATTGGATCACTTTACAAGAATGGCCCAGGAAATATGCCTAAGGTCATCTTTAACGCGCCAACAATAAGGAAAACTAACAGTTACGAAGTGGATTTTCATGTCAAGTCCCTCAAACATTTCCAAGCCCATGACCTAGAGCATCTAATAGTAGTATTTCCTTCTTATGAGGAAATCATTAATTTTACTATAGATTATAAAATCGTAATTAGCAATGTCCCCGAACCTATTGTAGGTAAACTTTCCATTAAGGCTGGACTTGCTATCTGACAACAGTGTTAATTATTAAATTCTTAGAAAAGAAGAATCCTGCGAAAAAATAATTTGGAAGATTATATTTTCTATCATTTAATGTTGGATTTTCCTCAAATATAATTATTAGGTTAGGCAATAATCCTATCGGTTCAATCAAAATTAGTATTAGATGGCAAAATATTTACTCACTTTCCTTATTTTATGGTCCGGATTTAATAAGGCAACGGATCACAACAACGGATTCGAGTCCATAGACGAAACCAACTCACTTCCTATCGGGTGGTCATTTCAGGCACCCAATTACAATACTATCAAATTAGATTCCATCACAAAATATGAGGGAAAATACAGCTTATCTATTGAGAACGCCATTGATTTCAATACCCCACAAGAAGCCGGGAATTATTTCCAAATAGAGGCAGATGAGACGTCAGGCAAGGAAGAAGGTTCGATCGAGTTGAGAGGCTTTATGAAAATGGATGAAGTAGGAAATTACTATGCTGGATTATGGTTGAAGCTGGAAGGAGAAAATGGGCAATTAGCATTTATTGATACAAAGCAGGTAGGCACCCATGATTGGGCAGAATATAGTGTCAAACTCCCATATACCAAAAAAGTAAAGGAGGTAGCTTATGGAGGATTTCTAGATGGGGTTGGCAAAGTCTGGTTCGATAAGTTTCAACTTTTTAAGGATGGGAAGCCGATTCAAAACTTAAGGCGTATTCCTCCAAAAAAAACTCAGGTTGATACTTCTTATCTGCATGGTTCAGGTATAACCAGTATACAGACAAATGCCAACAACATTACTAAACTGGCTATTTTAGGGCAGCTATGGGGGTTTTTGAAGTATCATCACCCATATGCTGGTAGCGGCGATGTGAACTGGGATGGCGAATTATTTAAGCTCTTGGGCAAGACACTCAAGTGTAATAATCTTAGAGAATTAAGTCATTCTCTTGAAGCTTATATAGATTCACTTCCTAAGGTGAAAAAGTGCGATAACTGTAAAGTGCCATCTGCTTCTGAAGTGTTAATGGCTCCGGATTATGGGGATCTTTTTACAGCAAAAACGCTATCCGTAAGCTTAACAAACAAACTTAGGTACATTCAGCAAAACAGGTCCGGTAAACAGAATTATTGGGTAAAAAAAGAACCTGGCCTGGGTTACCCTCTATTCGTCAACGAAAAAAGCTATGATGAGATGGTCTTTCCAGATGCAGGGTACAGACTACTCTCGTTATTTCGATATTGGTCTATCATAAATTATTATTCGCCATACAGAAACATTACAGAATACAACTGGAACCAAGTTCTGAAAGATTTTATTCCGCAATTTATAGCTGCCAGGAATGCGGAAGAATATACACTTGCAACATTAAGACTAATAACAACAATTAAAGACACTCATGCCAACATCTTAAATAATTATCCAACTTTAGAATCAATCAAAGGGAAATATCGCGTTCCTTTTAGATCCGAGTTTGTCGAAAACAAGCTAATCGTAAGCGGATACCGTACCGACACTTTAGCTATTCAAGATAAGGTTAAAGTAGGAGATATTATTGTCTCGATCAACGGAGAAAGAATTGAAAAGCTTGTTAAGAAGTATTTGCCCATTACACCAGCATCCAATTACGATACTCAATTGAGAGATTTGCCATGGAACTATCTGATGAGAAGTAACGATGAAGAAATTCGGTTTGTGTTGAAACGAAATGCTAGGCTAATCGAATTAAACATCCCAACGCTCAAGGGCAAATCAAATTATAAAGCGCCAGGACAAAAACAAAAAGAGGCTTATTATTCAATAAACAATCAGATTGGCTATATTAATGCAGGTAAATACAAAAATTCGGAGTTGCCACAGATAGAAAAAATGTTTGCAAAAACAAAGGGAATAATTGTAGATATGAGGGAGTATCCCTCTGACTTGATGTCTTACACATTCGCAAGCTACATTAAATCATTCAAAAGTATGTTTTTAAAGCTGTCTACGGTAGACTATTCAAATCCGGGTACATTCGTCATTACTGATTCAGCGTATAACGGATCTGCAAAAAATCGCGAATCATATAAAGGGAAAGTAATTGTGATCGTCAACTCTGAAACGCAGAGCCAGGGGGAGTTCACAACAATGGCACTCCAGAGCTCACCAAATGTTAGGGTGATTGGAAGCCAGACAGCAGGTGCTGATGGTGAGATAACCACTATCGTACTTCCAGGTGGCATTTACACCAGGATATCGAGTATGGGTGTATTTTATCCCGATAATTCGCCAGCTCAGGGTACCGGAGTGAAAATCGATTTTATTGTAAAACCAACAATTAAAGGGATAATTGACAGAAAGGACGAATTATTAGAGAAAGCTGTAGATATCTTAAATAACAACCAATTATATGTACACTAACCATGGTAATTTAAAAGGAATGATAAAATCCAGCTAAGCGGTGTTTTACAAAAAGGGCTGATTTTTGATTGACCAATGAATCCAAAGTGTAAGTCTTGTCTCAGAAAACGAACAATTCATGCTAAATTTCTAGTCTAACGCGAATGTAAAAATCTTTCCTTGGTCGTTAAAACTAATTTTTATATTTCAGTTTAAAAGACTATTAAAGATAATGTAATTAAAATATGGCCCCATCAGAAAATATATCTCCGTTGAATCAGTTAGAATTTGAAAGTAAACCAATACAACGCAGTCGCACAAAAAGAGTTCTTAGAATAATTTTTTGAATGATTGTATTGGCAACAGCTCTATTCTTTGCCTATTACTATGGCATGTATCGCGGCCGGGTCCTGTTGTATAAAGAGACAGGTACAGACACTGTCTCTGTAGATGGGTGGGCAAATCCGAAAGACTATGCCTATTGGAAGGATGCGACATTCACCATACCCCAATATGATGATATCCCTACGCCGTTTAAAAGAGGCATCGTAAAAATATTTATGGACGGTGGGTATCTTTCGAAAAATAGTGACGGTATCTACTTCTTCACCAAAATTAAAGACCGTGCCCCTAAAGTAATCGCTTACGGAAACTTTACAGGTCAAGCTGAACGCGAAATGGCATTCATATTAGAAAATTTTGACTACCAAAGTAGTGCTATCTTTATATTTCCACAAAGAGGAAATGTTGTCTATTGGAAAAAGCTGGAGAACGAACTTCCGACCATTAATAGTTTTAAAAAAGGCGCTTTAATTTACATGGATAAAATGGAATTAATTCCAGCGCCCAATGATGGGATCATCAAACAAACAAAAAACTCCAAATATGTAATCATTTATAACACAAAAACAAAAACCTTCGACGAGTATTATCAGTATACCAATGAAGATATTAAAAACGCGCAAGGAGAAGATGATGAAACTGAAGATGTGATAGACACTGCAAGCATGGACGGATAATCGTCAAAAAGGATGAAATTTAACGATTATTTGATTGCTTTGTAGTAATCTTATACCTTATGCTCTTTCTCAAACTAATAGTATCAACAACACGCCATGATTCCGCTTGTTAATTTCTCTTGGATGGCTATTTGTGAATGAAACCTTGATCAGTTTACATTGATGAGTCTTTTTATCAGACATATCTTTTTCAAAGTGTTAATATTGGATCCTTTTCTACATGAAGAACTTTCTTTAGATTAATAAATTTCTTCTTCTTCAATTTTTTTGCTTTCAAGATTTTCAATGTCGAGAGCAAAACTCCCAAAATCAATACCTTCTGTATTAATTCTAAAACTCCATACAGGCTTATTTATATTAGTTTTGATTATATGTTTAAAGCCATATCCATAACTTTTTGTGTTTTTATAAACTTCAAAATTATCATGTTCAAAGTTATTCGGATCAGTATCACCAAGTATTCTTATTTCTTGATTGGCTTTTATCTTTTTAAAATCATAATATAATGAACTAAATACAATCTTAGAGCTAGTAACTAAGCTAATACCTAAGGAATTGTGATATTTTGGATCAGTACCAACATATAAATGTATATATGTAAATTCATCATTATTTTTAACACTAAATTCACTGGAGTAAAACTTATCATCACCATTTGGTTTATTTTCAAACTCCAACTTCCATCCTTTACTTAGCAATTCGGATTTTACTGTATGATAGTCAAGTTTTATTATCCTTTCGAAATCTTTTAAATTTAAAAATGTCGGCTGTTGATTGGGTGTAATTTTATTTTCTAAAGTTGAATTACGGGTATTAGAAAATGTATAATTTGGAAATATAAATATCAAATTAGATATATTTATAAGTAAATAAAGTTTGTTTTTTAATTTCATTATGTTTTACTAAAGTTATTTTTTTCGTAATTCGGTTCTTCGAAGACATTAATATTACTAATTTTATTTTGCATTTTAATGTTTCACAAAGTAGTTTGCCGTTATTATTCCAAATGCCATTTTTTGCTCCTTTTTTTAGCTTTGCAGAACCCGAGTACAAAGCCCCGAAATTCCTCCGTAGGTGCATGAAGTGGCTTTGTATAGCGGGTACATATAAAAAGCCTAAATTAGGTATTTTTTTTTCTCCCGCTTCGTTTTTACGTGGATTTTCTGCGCTACAAAAAATCGAGCAAATCGGTCTTTTTTTTTTCTAAATGCAAGGGAGCAAAGGCAAACGTTTCTTTAAATATTTTAACGTCCTTCAATTTTTAAGCACCCCCTTAAATCCTGACAGATGGATGATTGTAAGGACGAAAACGAACTTTTTCAGATATTCCAAAATTTTCGAAAGGTCTACTTATAAGCAAGCAATCAAATTACAAAAAAATTACTGCTGTTTTTTCGCGGTTTACCTTACTTGATAAAGGCATTTTCTACTTACTTTAGCAAAATCTGTTGTTACTAACTAAACAAATAATAATAGACCTTTCGAAAGATAATACTACTTTGATTGATTGATAGACCAATTATTGAGAATAAATTTGAAAACTATAATTGATTAATATAAGTATATATTTCATCGCTTCTAATGAGACACGAAAATGATTAAAATTAACCTCACTCCACAACTATGATTAAGAAAACAATATCTACTATTTTTTTTGTTCTTTCAATTACAATTAGCAATGCTCAACAACGGACTCCATATCAAAAGCAGGTAGATCAGATAATGCTGTCTGTGATAAAATCCTTAAAATTAAACCAAGTTACTATCAATAAGTATTTACCAAATAAGATTGAGATTTTATATAAAAGTGATGCTGTTCAAAGTAGAATATCTAGTTTAAATCCCGCACAAAAACTACACCTACAGTACCAATATTCCGAGAAGATTCGAAATGCAAGGCGCTACATGAATATGACTGATTTTAAAAGAGAAAGTCACGAGAAAAAAGTTGGCCAGATCAACTACGAAAAAACGATGAAACTTGTTTATTCTGACTGGAGTTATGCACAAAGCGAAGCGCTTACAAAATTTTCGACCTGGAGAGAAAAGGGTGAATTTGAAAAATCAACAGATCATAAAGACAGAATTCTGAAATATTCAGATAGCGCCTATAAAAGAATTTGCTATGAAATTATAATAACAGCACTTGCGAGAGTAAATTTTGAAAAAATAATTGGAGTATATGATACAGATAATGAAAGTTACCCAATATCATTTTGGTTGAAAGATTATGAAATTCCTGAATCGGACCCAAATAGACGTCAACGGGAATCAAATGAAAAATATCGAAACGGATTTACTGTTAAATTACATGTACCTATATCTGAAGCGCCATCATTTAAACAGAATTTTGATAGCTTTCAAGTCGATGTTAAGCCCAATGATTGGAACTATTATGATGATTATATATTTCCAACGAAATTACTATTAATTGATCAGGAGCGCAATAGATCTTACAAATGTGAATTTCCAAAGGGCCAACAAATAACTCAGACACTTGCTAACTACGAAACTGGAAATTATATGGTATTTGATTACTCTTCAGCGGTTAATAAAGTAATACAAGAATCCACATCAATAAATACTATTAAAGGACTCGCAATGCTGAAAAATGAACTAGGTGAACTAAAAAAAATTGATGGAAAATATTGTTCAGTGTCAGATCTTTTTAATCACCCACTTTTAAAAAAACGATTGAAAGAAATGTTAAGCTCAGAGTATGATTTATTTATGACCGAAATAGATAAAGTTGAAGGACCAATCGTGATAGTGGATAACGTGCTCTTTTGTACCTTGACAACGCAAACGCCCAATAAGTTCCTTTGGGCTGCGTTAATGATTCCTTTTGATACTAACCAAATTTTTGTATGTATTCAAAAAGGAGATGATTATACATATTATACTGAAGTGGATGAAAATGGGCAAGGTTTTCCTGTTCCTGATAAGCTATTGAAATGGGCCGAAAAGGTCAAGGTTAATTCACGAAAATTGTGATTGTAAAAAGGGAAAGATAGTGCATCTATAGGATTGAGTTTTTATAATTATCTGTAACAATCTTAAAATTCAAGTTGATTCTAATTCTTGTTATATTAGCGCCGACAATAAGCGACTTTTAACGCAAAAAATAGTAAAACATTTGTTGGTATTAAATTCTATAAATGCCGGCAATAGTTGGCAAGCAAACGGTTTATACTTGAAGTTTATTAGAAAATATAAATAACCTAATTCAAAAATATCAATGCTGGTGTCTACGAATTTGGCTTACATAGTGTATGAAAAAAGAAAAACTTGGGTACTGATGCGTTTAAAGAAAAACGTTTAATTATTCAATTTTAAAAGCAGCAATCACACACTATTTTTTCCTTTATCTTCTATTCCTAAATGATATTGAGCAGATATAGAGCTTCAAAAATGCCGTCTCAAAAAACGAAGGTATCATCCCCTACCGTCTATTTTCTTTCAGCTGTATGCTACCTAGACCAGTTACGGCAAATATAAAAAAGTCTTCCAAAACGAAAATATTCCTCCCCTACTTATCTTTCTTTCAGCTGTAAGTTTATGTGCACTGAGTACGGCAAAAAGAAAAATGTCTTACAAAACGAAATAATAAGGTCACCAATTATTATCTTGCATGAATCACCTTAATAGAAATCTATTTCAAGCTTCAATCATGGCAATTCGTTTTAAATGTAACATTTATGATACGTTTTACAGATTGGAGTCTTAAGCTTCATATATTTGTGTCAACATGCTTACCCCGCTTCCCAAAGAACAGCGCGCTCAGGGTAAGCTTTTTTTTTCTCAAAAATGTCGAAAATCCAATTCAGTAAACCGGCACTAACTTACACTGAGCAGATTGAACAACTAGTTAGTAGAGGCTTGGTAATTGATAATACTGAAAGAGCAATTCATCTACTTGAAAGCATTAGTTATTATCGGTTGAGTGGATATTGGTATCCTCTACTTCAAGATAAAGAAGAACACATTTTTAAACAGGACTCCAGTTTTGATACAGCATTCAAAATGTATTCCTTTGATCGTGCTTTACGAGTACTAATTATCCGTGAACTTGAAAAGATTGAGGTATCTGTTCGAGCAAAAATGATTTATATATTATCTCATGAATATTCACCTTTTTGGCATTTGGAAAATAAGTATTTTAAAAATCCAGGATTTCATAACAAGACTATTGAGAAATTAGACAATGAATGTCGACGTAGCAGTGAGGAATTTATTATAAAATTTAGGCAGAAGTAGAATGATCCTCTTCCTCCAAGTTGGATATTACTGGAAATAAGCTCTTTCGGGTCTATATCAAGCTTATATAGTAATTTAATCAATGGAACACCTAAAAGGCAAGTAGCAAATCACTTTGGACTTAGTGATAGTGTGCTTCAATCATGGATGCATTGCATTGTCTATATTAGAAATATGTGTGCTCATCATTCGAGACTATGGAACAATAATTTAAATATATCTCCGATTGTACCCAAAAATACCAGGAAATCCTGGTTAACTAATCAAGAAGTTGCAAACAATCGAACATATTATATTATGTCAATTCTCTTATATCTTCTACAAACTATTAATTCAAAAAATACTTTTGTTAAAAGATTCAAAGAATTGCTGACTGAATATCCAAACATTGATGTGGCTGCAATGGGGTTCCCTGCTGATTGGGAAAACGAGACGCTATGGTCTTAAAGTCTAAAAATTTGCTACATGATTTATAATTTTAAAAGACTTTTTCTAAAGAAGTGAAATATGATGAAAATTTGTACATAACGATTGTGTAGCACCAATGAATATTGTCTCACAAAACGAAAGTATTCATTCCCATCTGTATCTTTTTCTTTCAGCTGTAACCTTATTTGCACCAATTACGGCAAAGAGGAAAAATGTCGATAAACGAAATATAGTAAGAAAGCTTTTCCAAATTTAAGCTAGACGTTACAGATAAAGTAGTTAAGATGGAAATGCGTATAAAATATAAACAAATTTAAAACGAGGGGACTTTCGGAACAGGCAGCTACGGCTCAGGCGAAATATTGGGGTAAGCGCTGCATTAACCTATACAGTTAACAAGTATGTTGTGAAATAAAGAATAGATTGGCTTTTATCCATATTGAATTGAAATAGACAATTTTGCTGATATCGGTTTTGAATAATTTGTTTATGTCTTGTAGTACTAACTTCTTATCTTAATTCTCCAGTATCCGAAAAGCGTTATCGGTATTATCAGTAAAATTATGTATAAGTCTAGATTACAATTTAATTCATTGTACCTAACAAGGACCCCACTCCCTAGTATTCCAATATTGCAGTAGGTAGTGCATATACCAATAAATTTGACCCCCTTTCGCCAATTTCAAATTGACCCCCAGAGTTGTTGCTTGAAAAAAGCAGAAGTTGTTGTGCAAAAAGGCATTTTAGAGTTGATCTTTTAAGTCCTGTTTAACAACTGTTATTTTACAAAAATACGTTTTCAATCTTAGAG
>Ga0308159_1005325_pt1 | contig 11020 bp, 9 predicted proteins | sample PhyCR1_FD_201040 | JGI IMG/M metagenome (GOLD analysis project Ga0308159, IMG submission 201040) | Phyllosphere microbial communities from UC Gill Tract Community Farm, Albany, California, United States - DLSLC.R1 | ecosystem: Host-associated > Plants > Phyllosphere > Unclassified | place: USA...
CACCGGTGAAATCGAGGTATCTCCTGGCGGCGTCAGCCGCTGTCTGCCTGGTGCTGTCAGGGTGCGCATCGAGCTCCGGGGATGCGTGGGAGACTCCTCGCGTCCCTGATCCCGTGCCGAGCTTCGCTGAGACACAGGCGCTGCCGTTCGATGCGTATGCGCTGAGCCCAGCGATTCGAGAGCAACTCCAGCTCGAGCATGCGCGGCTGCTGTCGGGCTGTCTCGCCGAATACGGCATGACCGCCGTTTTCGCCGGCGACTACATCCAACAGGTGAGCGATGACCCGGAGAATCCCTACTGGTTCCAGTGGGGCGGCAGGCCGGGTTTCCGGCCGATGGACCAGGTGCAGACGTACGCGTACGCACAGGCGCCCGGAACTCCGTGGGTGAACGGGAGCGGCTTCTACATCTCCTCGCCCGTGAACATCTTCCCCGTGCAGACGGGCGACCCCATCAGCGATGCAAAGATCGCCGGAGTCCTCTTCGGCCCGGAAAACGCATCGATACCCGGTTCTACCGGGCCCGCAGAACGACTTCCCGCCGATGAGGTTCCCCGGGATTCCCGAGGCGCGCTCCCCGACGAGGGCGGTTGCTATGCGGCCATCGAGAAGAAGATCGATATTCCCTATATCGATCTACGGCCCCTGGAATCCGAGGTTCTGGGCCTCGCTTTGCACCACGACGCGGTGTCGGCGGTCAACGCGCAGTGGGTCGCGTGCATGGAGTCGAAGGGGTATCAGTACGCGCGATTCGACGAGCCCATGAACGACGCTCAGGGAATGCCGACGCGAGAGAAGATCGACGCTGCGACGGCTGATGCGAAATGCACAGAAGAAAGTGGATGGCCCGACGTTTTCTACGACGTTCTCGGCGCCTACCAGCGGCAGGCGATCGACAGACAACCAGACCTCTTCCCCTCAGCCCTGTCCGCCGAGACCGAGCGGCTTGAAAGAATGCAAGAACTGATCGACGCGGGCTGAACGGCCCCCTCTCCCACGCGACGGCGCAGGCGTAGGCGTCGCCGTGAGAGAGGGCCACGAACCGTCCGACGCTCACACGATGACCGCATCCCGTTCCGTGTTCCGCGAACAGCCGCGGTCCGAAGATCCTCCGGTAGCTCGGTGTTCTCGCCCTCGTCTTCCGTGAGTCCAAGGACCACGACGTCGCCGATGAGACGTGTGTCGCGGGCGTGCGGGACGTGGAATCGCCGAAGAATGTGGCGCGCCGGTCGAACGGCAAGTCGCGGATGAGCCCTTCCTCGTTGACGTACATCGTGACGCCGAGGTCGGGGATGTCGACCGCTTCGATACGGCCGCCGACGGTCCGCCGGTAGTCCTCGAGCGAATCCAACGTGCTGGTCCTGAGGGTTGTGGTGTTGTCTGCCGGGATGGTGATGCTCTGCACCATGGGGGTGTTCCTCCTTCCTGCGTGCGACCGGGAACCGGGATGGTTTTCGTGAAATCGCAGAGCACAAACGAGCTGGCGGACTTGAAGTGGGCGAGTGGTCGGGGCGGCCGGCGAGCTGCGTCCGTGGATGGGCGTGCTCAAGCCGGCCGCCCGGGGTGAGGTGGAGCCGTCAGGTTGCCCGGGGCTTCGACGGCGTGCGCGGGGTCTTCGGTGCCGGTGCGGCGTGGAAAATGGCGGCGGTGGCGTGGCGTTTGCCCACTGCCTCGCGTTCGATCTCGTGGCGGACATCTTTCGTGCGGCGTTGAGTAGCTGGGTCGGCTTTGGTTTTGTCGATCCAGGCGTCGATGGCGAGGCGGACTTCGTCGGTGACGGTCCGGTCGTTGAGCTGGGCGATGATGTCCAGCTAGGGCGTGTCTCCTAAATGGCGGGTCCAGGCGATGACGGCGTTGAGGGCGGCTGCTGAGTGGTAGACGGTGGCGAGTTTGTCGTAGCGGGTGGCGAGGCCTCGCCATTGTTTGAGGGTGGCGAAGCGGCGTTCGATGACGTTGCGGTTTCGGTAGTCGTCGCGGTCGTAAGTGATGGGTCGTCCGCCGTGTGAGCCGCGTCGGACGCGGTGGCCGATCTGATCCGATGGCTGCGGGATGACGGCCTGGATGCTGCGGTCACGCAGGTGCTGTCGGATTGCCCGGGGCGAGTACGCCTTGTCGCCTCGGAGCCGGTCGGGTCGGGTGCGGGGGCGACCGATCGGGCGGGCGACGCGCAACTGCTGCAGCAACGGGATCAGCATGGGCGAGTCCCCGGACTGGCCCGGCGTGACCGCGATCACCAGTGGCAGGCCGCGACCGTCGACCAGGTGGTGGAGCTTGGTGGAGAGTCCGCCTCGGGAGCGGCCGAACCCGTGATCAGGCGGCTCGATCAGCGGATTGTTGTAGTTCGACGAAGCCCCCCGTGACCCGGGTGATGTTCGTCGCGTGCTGATGGGCGCGAGCGATCGTGGAGTCCACCGACACGGACCAATCGAGCTTGCCGGTCGCGTCGGCGCGAGCCAGCAGCGCCGCGTGGACACGATCCCAGGTTCCATCGCCGGCCATCCGACGGTGCCACTTCCACACCGTCTGCCACGGGCCGAACACCTCCGGCAGATCCCGCCACGCGATCCCTGTCCGATAGCGATACGCGATCGCCTCGACCATCGTTCGCGCGTCCGAGAAGGGGCGGCCCTTACGGCCGGTCGGACCGGGCAAGAACCCGCTGATCAGATCCCATTGAGTATCCGAAAGCAACTGGAACCGCGACACGTCTCTAGCATCACCGACTCACCCCACCCATTTGGGAGACACGCCCTAGGTGTGGGAGGCAGGTCACGCCTGGTCTGGCGCCGCCGGTCTCGGCCCGCCACGTGTGTGAGGTGGTGCGTTTCACCGGGATAGCCGGCGAGACGCACAAGGCGGCCTCTTCTGGTCAGGGGTTCCGTCCACGGGCGTACGGCGCCTCGATCGCTGGCGGGTACGGGTGCTGACCTCCCATACGCCGAAGGAACTAAGGACCAAAATGATCCGCTAAGTAGCGTTGAGGGTGCGTAATGTGCATAATGATCACAAACACCTCGTTCGTACCGTAGCAATCCGCTTCATACCCTTTTGACCCGAGGAGCCTCAATTGGCGTGCACCGCTCCGGTCGCCCCGTCAGCGAACATCACGCCGACTACAGGCCTCAACCTCGGCGTGCTTGCGTTCGCCGGGCCAGCCCCGCCCACGCGGCACATGAGGCGACGTTCCAGTCTTCGGAGGTTCGGGATGTAATCATCGACGCGAATAGAAGTGCGTCGGATGATCTGCTGATTTTGCCGGGGACTGCCCCGGTCAGCTTCAGCGCTCGCGTAAAAAGCGGCTCCGGTTCGAATGTCCGTCTGTTCGCCAGGGGTAGCTGCGGACTTGTCTCAGCCAGTGGCGCAAGAGGTGCGCTGGCAGATTGACTTCTGCGATCAGACAGCCCCGGTGCATGCAGACCCCTGACCGCTTCTCTTCACCACGCTGGCGCCTCGCGAAGACGCGGTTTCTGTCTCTCAGCTGTCGCTTCCGGCGTCGCTCGATAACGAATTCCGAGGGCAGCGAGTAACCACAGGTGCTCTTCCTGCAGCCGGTCCAAGGGGTCTGGGTGCAACGAGCCGCCTGCCCCCTTTGCGGGTAGCGGAGGGGCATCTCGCGGCGCCGTCATCAATTCGGGATCGTGACGAACCAAATTCTCCCCCCCTACAGACCCCGGCTACGTACTTAGTTGCAACAGCGGCCGGCCCTGGCGTCAAGATCCTTCGCGCCCGCGCTGATTCTGACGCTGCCCTGCAATCCCTCTCAATGGAAAGAAAGTCGACAACCATGAACCTCAAGCCCTCCACCTGGAACAAGAAAAAGACGCTGATCGCGTCGATGGTGTTGCTCAGTGTCGGCCTCGGCGGCACGGTAGCCACCGGCGCGTACTTCACGGATACCAAGCAGATCGCGGCCAACTCGATTACCGCAGGCACTGTCATCCTCGGCAACCCGTCGGATGGTGGAACCGCGGCCGCGCCGCAGGCGGTGACGTTCGCAAACGTCCTGCCGATCGCAGACGCAGATGTGGCCACGAAGGCGCAGACCTTCAACCTGAACGTGCGTAACAACGGCACAGCTGCGATCAACTGGAAGGCGTTCATTAACCGAACGTCGCCCTCGACCGCCCAGGAGAACGCTCTCGCGAAGCAGCTCATGCTGCAGTACTCCACGGACGGCGGGTTCAGCTGGTCGACGCCTGGCGCGCTGGACAACCAGGCAGGCAAAGCGATCAGCAGCTCCTCGGTGCTGGCATCCAACGCGACCCAGGTCATCAAGTTCCGCGCCTGGCTGCCCGCCACCACCGACAACACGTTCCAGGGCCTCAGCCTGCCCTTCGAACTGATGATCAGCGCCATCCAGGCCGGCGGCGTGTAATCCGCCAGGGCTCCCGCTGGCAAAACACCAGCGGGAGCCCTCCTCGGTGACAGCACACCGCAGGCCTGACTTGTCATAGGCCCCGAAATCACCAGCCATGACGTGGGGCGTGAAGAACGAACTGGTGACAGGTTCGGTTTAGGCCGCGAGTGTGAGCGGCTCGGTTAGCTTCGCTTCGAACTCGATCGGCGTCAAGCCGCCGAGGGTGTCCTGGGTTCGTTGGCGGTGGTACTTCCGCTCGATCCAGACCACGATGGCCAGTCGCAGCTCCTGACGCGTCGTCCACCGCTGCTGGTTGAGCACGTTCGTTCGAAGAAGCGACCAGAACGACTCCATGGCCGCGTTGTCCCCGGCCGCGCCGACTCGGCCCATGGATCCGACCATGTCGTGACGGCGCAGCTCGCGGGCCATGGCTCGGCTGCGAAATTGGCTACCCCTGTCGGCGTGCAGGATGCACCCGGCGACCTCACCGCGGCGGGCGACGGCGTTACGGAGCGCGTCGACGGCGAGCTTCGCGGTCATCCGATCCGAGATCGAGTACCCGACGATCCGGTTGGAGAACACGTCCTTGATCGCGCAGCAGTACAGCTTGCCCTCGGTGGTGGTGCGGTGCTCGGTGATGTCGGTCAGCCAGACCCGGTTCGGTGCGTCGGCGCGGAACACGCGCTGCACGTGATCATCGAACACCGGCGGACCGGCCTTCTTGCCCTTCCCGCGCCGGCGGCGTTGCGCCGACGAGAGGATCCCGGCCTGCGAACACAGCTTCCACGCCGTCCGGCGGCTCATCCGCCAACCCGCTCGGCGGGCCTCGTCGGCGAGGTATCGGTAGCCGAACGTCGGGTCGTCGTGGTGAGCGTTGTGCAGGGCGTTGATCCGATACGCGCGGACGATGTCGGCGTCACGGATCGGGTCGCCTTTCCACCGGTAGTAGGGCTGGCGGGCGAGCTTGAGAACCCGGCACGACACCGTCACGGGGATCCCCGCATCGGCGAGCTCAGCAACGAGCGGGTACGTCATTTTGGGGAGCCACCGAGGCGCAGGTTCGCCTGCGACAGATACGCCGCCGCACGGCGGAGGACCTCGTTCTCCTGCTCGAGGAGCCGGATCCGCTTCTTCAGCTCCCGCGCCTCAGCGGCATCGGCGGCGGTTTGTCCGGGCCGGTTGCCCTCTTCGACATCGGCCTGGCGGAGCCAGTTCTGCAGCGTTGCTTCGCTGATCCCGAAGCCCGTCGCAACCTGCTTGATAGTGACGCCGCTCTCGCGGCTACGAGCGACCGCGACAACGTCCTCGCGGAACTCTCTGGGATAAGGACCGGGCATGATGACATCCTCCCCGCCAGCGCCTCCCGGCACTAACGATCAGTTGTCACCGATCCGTTCCTCACGCCCCTGTTCACGTGTTGGCTTGGCTCGTGCCGAGTCGACAAGACGATGGACGTCCGTGTTATCTCCAACAACACCCGACTTAGCGACGGCGCACCCCGCGGCATCATCACCGCATACTGCGTCGGCCCTACCGTTTGCCCCGCATGGGTGCGCCAGGTAGCCGGATGAGCAAAATCGATTTCCTCGGTCCGCTTCACGACGAGTTCGAAAGCGGGTACCTCAAGGAACTCACCCTGCGATACCTGCGCCCGCTCGAGCGCGGCGTAGAGATCGAGTTCTCCAGCTCTTCACCCTTTCCGGGTGTCTTTCGCATTCTCGTTCCTCTGCCCGAACTAGTGGGGGACGAAACGTGGAACGCTTTCGACGACACGACGACCAGCGTCCGCGAATGGACACGCTGGGGCATTGCCGTTCCCGTGCAAGAGGCCTACGACACTCAGGCCCAATCCGGGTTAGTGGACGATCGAGGAATAACTACATTGCACATGCCATAACGGTCTCCGCTTACCACCGGCGAGAAGTGCCAACTTTCCCGCTGTCTCCTGACGCCGGCCTGATTGCCTCGGATGGGTTCTTACGGGGCGCGGTCGGACGGACTTCTGGCCGGGGCGCGGGAGAAGGCCTGTCAGCAGAGGCGCGCCGATAGGTCGCCGGATGCGCCAACGGAAACGGCCGAAGGGGGCCTAAGCTGTTCTCGCGCTACATCGACAGCAGGCGTCGTGACGGGGATGCCATCGGGTTCGGCCAGGCGCTCGCGCACTACCTCTGCCGCGTGACCCGGGCGGGTGACGTCCCTGCATGCTCTGGGTGCCGTCGCCGTCGGCCGCGTTGTGTTTCACGATGGTCTGGATGGGAAGAAGGCGAGCTGCAGCGCCTCCTACGGCGGAATCGATCTGTTGCACGATGGATCGCTTACAAATCACACGCGCTATGCCAAGACCATGCGATCTCAATGTCACGCGATCGTTGCCCGCGCCCGCGAGGCGAAGGGCCGGGCCGCATAGTGGATCAAGAGCCAAGACCAGGAAGTGGAGGAATGGGTGTCGGAACGCCGAGGTCCCGCCGCTCATAGCGTGACGTGCCGATCCTGGACCGGAAGCTGCTGGCCGACCTGAAGTCGGCGAAGATCCAACACCTGCGCTCCGGCGGCGGCGACGCGATGTTCTGGCCGGGACGGACGCCAGGGTCGCACCGTGTGGACTACGACCGTGTCTGGGACGTCGCGACCTTCCGTCACAACTACTTCGCGCCCGCCCTGGTCCGCGCGCAGCTATCCGCGATCCGCGTACACGATCTCCGCCACACCGCCGCCAGTTTATAGCTCGAGGCGGGCTTCCCGCCGTACCAGGTGAGCCGGTGACTGGGCCACGCAAGCGGCGTCACAACGGACACGATCTACTCTCACACTTGTACCCATCCGACTACTCGCAACAGGTTGCGAAGTTCGAGGCGTTTGTCCCACACCGCTAGCTCTCGACCTCTCCCGCGCGCCACCGGTCATCTGCCTCGAACAGCGTGATGGTCCGAACGTCTTCAACCTCATCTTCATAGGCCTCTTCGAATGGGTCGCCCTTGCTGACCACGCTTTCAGAAGGCGAAATCTTCCTCGGTGCGTTTCTATCGATCGTCAGTTTCTCAACGGTCTCGACGTACTTTGGAGGGTTAAACATTGAACTCACACCGGCCAGTGTCGACGCGGCGGTGCTAGATCCGCCGACGTTCAACGTCTTAGTGCGAAAGGTCCTTGCGAGTGTGAGCTTCGCAGCGACCTCCACTGCCACCACGACCACCTTGACGACGCGGATGCCGCCGAGGTCCTCGCCGGTTTCTGGATCGGTGATGCCGATGGTGTCTGGGTTTAATATCGCGAAGTACTGGCCCTCTTGCACGCCGTGGTTGGAGCCACGGTTGAGGATGACTTCGCGGTCACTTACGAGCTCTGCGACCTGGCCTCGCAAGCGCGGAACTTCTGCCGAGTTCGAATCACTCACTGTCATTTGCCTCCGTCATTCTGCGAAGTAGATCGCTACCCTTCTTGCGATCTTCTTCGAAATTCGTCAACGATCCGGGGGCGACCCCGTCCCATTGCACCATCGACATTTGGAGTTCGACGCTGATCTGAGTCAGGCTCGTTTGCACGCTTGCCAATGCCATTGATGTGCGCGCTTCCTTCGTGGTGGTGGCGACTTGACCCACGACCACGTTGGTGTCATTCGTCAGTTGCGCGATGATGCCGAGTCCTCGGATTGCGCCCTCCGCACGAGGGCTCTGGTCGAGCGGGACGGGCTGAAACTGCAATGCGACGCCGACGAGCGTGCCGACGACCGTTGAGACGGACGCGAGGACGCCGCCGTATGGGTTCTCTTTGGTGCTCGAACTGAAACCGATCCAGATGATAACCCCGGCCCCGACGAACGCAAGCCAGAACTTCCAGTCGAGGGTGATCTGTCCGTTGCCGATACGCAGGGTGCGACGCTTCTTGGCCACGCCCTCTGTCATGCGCACACCCTATCGACTTCCGAACGCGGTTGGGGTCGACGCCAAGGTTCCGCCGGAGACGCTAGCCAGCGGAGAGGGTCGGTCACTGTGGCTGCCCCTCGCCGTGACCGTTGATCGCGTCGAACAGAAGAGCGTCCAGGCCCGCGGGGCTCCAGGGCGGCGTTGCGAGTAAGTGAGCCTGGAGGAGCGATCGGAGCAGAAAGACCGCGGTGGGGGCCACTTGATACTTCGCGTCTGCAATCGTGATTGTTGCGTTCTTTGGCTCCGTGCCGTGAACGATCTTCGAGCGGTGTCCGTATACCTTCTTCAGCACGTCATACGCAGCGTTCGCGTTCCAGCCAACTTTCGAGAGGGCGACAGAGGCACGCAACCCCATTCGGTGGACTAGCTCGTCGTGTTCCTCGCCCACCAACGCTTCGATGCCGATGCATGCGTCGATCACGATGTCATCGTGGTGCTCGCGCATTGACGACTGACGCAACCTTCGCGCCGCTAGCTTCGCTCGCGGCGTTGTCGCCTGTAAGCCTGCGAGCAAGGCAGGGAGCGTTCCTAACGCTGCGGCGTCGACCGATACGCCGTCGCCGTTCCAGCCGCCATTGAACGCTCGCGGGTACGCAACCAGCGAACTAACAAGCTCGAGCGGTGGGAGATCTAGTCGCCAACCCGTCGCCCAGCCGTGGGGGCGGAGGCACACTTGGGCGTATCCGCTCTCGTGTCCGCTCGCGACTGTCAGAGCCTGAAAGAACAGATCTGCCGCCTCGCGCCCCGGCGCCTGTACATCGAATTTGAGTCGCCGCGCGAGCGGGCCGTCTGAGTTGTCGAAGCGCTGATCGTGCAGCACCAGCGCGTGGGTTGCAGCGGAAGCAAGGAACGGGTTCACCTCGCTGTGCCCTATCGACAGCGCTCGCACTCTGTGGAGTTCTTCGGGAATGCGTTCGATTGAGACTCCGGGCCCGACTTCCACCCGGTCATCTATATCGAAGTGCGTAAGAAGGATTGGATAAAGGAGGTCGCCGATGATCTCCTTCTCAAAATGTCCTCGCTCCCACTGCCCGTAGATCGTGCGTAACGATGCCTCCGATACATCCCCCAACGCCTCCGCGCGCATCAATAGTCTTGCGGCTTCGGTAACCGCGCCCCCTCCTAGCCAACGTCTCCGCTTCGCCTCGTCGCGTCGGCCCACTCCGAGCGGGTCGAACGCTCGGTCAAGAGTCTCGTCAGCGATAGCCTCGTCTACCAACGGTGCGAGCGCAGGGACGTCCCGGACGTCGAACTTCAGCGTCTCATTCTTCTCAGCCCCAAAGACGCTTGTCCATTCCACGAAATCGGACTTGCCGCCGAATGGGTAGAACGAGCGAGTAACGGAGGGCCAGCCGTGCTCATTCTCTCTGTACGGAACCTCTTCGACGCGAGGGAAGTAGCCACCCTTTGCGAGTTGCGAATGGCCGAACTCATGCATGCTCAGCGCTGCCTGAATTATGAGATCCGCGAGGTCTGGGCGACTGAACTCTCCCGTCGTCACGATTCTCCTCAGCGCCGGGATTCTCAACTGCGCGTGTGGGCCGGAGCCGCGCGATCTTATCGCCTCAATGGTGGGCCCCGTGGGGCTCGAACCCACGACCCGCGGATTAAAAGTCCGATGCTCTACCGACTGAGCTAGAGGCCCTCGACGACCAGCCTACCGGCCTCGCGGGGGCGCTCGTGTTCACCTCCGTCGGCGCGACACGATCCAGAAGAGGTACGCGCCGCCGACGACGGCGGTCAGCAGCCCCACCGGGATCTGCAGCGGAGCCAGCGCTCGCTGGGCGATCACGTCGGCGACCAGCAGCACGGCCGCGCCGGTGACCGCGGAGCCGACGAGGGGGATGCCGCTCGTTCCCATCGTGCGTCGGGCGAGTTGGGGTGTCGCGAGGGCGATGAAGCCGATGGGGCCGGCGACAGCCGTCGCGGTGCCCGTCAACAGCGCGGCGACCACGATCAGCAGCAGGCGCACGCGACCGGTGCGTACGCCGAGCGCGACCGCGGTGTCATCGCTCAGTTCGAGAGCGCGGAAATCCCGGTACATGACCACCAGAACGAGCGACAGGATGCCGATCGTCACGAGCAACAGCCCCACATCGTCGTACGAGGTGGCCGCGAGGCTCCCGTGCAGCCACTGCGTCGCATTCCGTGCGATTTCGAGGGGAGCCCGGGTGAGCAGGTAGTCGTTGACGGCCGAGAGCAGGGTCGACAGGGCGATTCCCGCGAGGATCGTCCTCTCTCGTGAGACGCCGACGCTGCGGGCGATGGCCATGACGATCACGATGGTGAGCAGCCCGCCCATCCACGCTCCGGCCGCTGGAGACGCCGACGGAGCGATGAGTGTGAGACCGACGAGCGCACCCGTGGCGGATCCGGCGCTGAACCCGATGATGTCGGGACTCGCGAGCGGATTGCGGGCGAGGGTCTGGAACACCGCGCCGGCGAGCCCGAGGGCAGCGCCGATCGCGAGGGCGGCGAGCACTCGCGGCACCCGCAGCCCCACCACCACGACGGTGGTGCGTCCGTCGCCCTCTCCGGTGAGGGCGGATGCCACTTGCTCCAGCGACGCGTGGAAGGAGCCCGTCGTGAGGCCCACGACGGCGGCGATCGAAGGCACGACCAGGGTCGTCACGAGGACCAGGGCGTACCGGCGACGCCTCCGGGATCGAGCGGACGTGCGCAGGGGCGTTCCCAGGCTCACGGTGTCTTCGTCTTTCGCAGGATGAGCCACAACAACAGCG
>Ga0308159_1005326_pt1 | contig 11018 bp, 5 predicted proteins | sample PhyCR1_FD_201040 | JGI IMG/M metagenome (GOLD analysis project Ga0308159, IMG submission 201040) | Phyllosphere microbial communities from UC Gill Tract Community Farm, Albany, California, United States - DLSLC.R1 | ecosystem: Host-associated > Plants > Phyllosphere > Unclassified | place: USA...
CGACTGAATCAGGTTGCCCGCCGCTTCTTCGCGTTGCTGGGCGATCAGCGAGACGTTGCGCTTGAGCTCTTCATTGACCAGCCCCAGCTCGGCTTGCAGCTTGGGGTCGGCGCTGGCAGCGATGATGCTGTCCAGGCGTTTGGTCGGGTCCTGGGCGTCGTCGATGGCGTCGGTCAGCGCCGCCAGGCGGCCTTCTTTCTGCCACTGCGCAAACAGCTCCTTGTAACGCGAGCGCGGCGCCGACAGCGCGCCAATCGCCACGCGGAACCCGGTGGTCTCGTTGCTTTGCTCGGTGCCGTCGGCAGCGAACAGCGGGTACTCACGGCGCATGCCGGTAAACAGCGTGCCCTCGCCTTCCAGGTAATTGCCGCCCTTGACCACAAAGCCGCCGTAGGTGCCCTGGCGGCGCCCGGCGTGCACCAGTTGGAAGGATTCCTGGACCATTTCCGCGGCGTTGCCGATCACGTCGAACAGGCCGATGGGGTTGGGCAATTTGGTGCCGATGGGCATCAAGCGCGCCGCCTGGCCAGTGCCGCCGGCCACTTGGTTGAACACCGCGTAATCGCCGAGCGGGCCGTCGCTGTCGCTGCCTTCGACGCGGCGCGGGAACAGCCGCCCTTCGAGGTCCTGACGGCTGACGGCATGGCCGCCGCGCGCGGCAAATTCCCACTCGACTTCGGTGGGCAGGCGCACAAAACCGAGGCCGCCGTCGTCCGCCGAGGAACCGCGCCCGCTGACCGGCAGCAGGTCGCGGTGGTATTTCATCAGCCAGGCGCTGTACACCGCCGAGAAACGCTCGGCTTCAAAGCGCGACAGTTTCACCTTGGGCAAACGCCCGGCCATGCCGGTCGGCGCCTCGCAGGCCGGGGCCGGTTCGCCGTTGGCCAGGGCTTGGGCCTGGGACATCACCTGGGCGTACTGGCGCGCGGTCACTTCGTACTTGCCGATGAAGTACAGCATGGGCTTGAGCGGGGTCTTGGCGTCGGTCTTCGGCATCAAGGGCGCGATGACTTTGTTCCACTCCTTGGGCAAGTCCTTGAGGGTGAACTGGCCGTTGATGAAGTCGCGGCGGTAGCCGGAAATAAACGACTGCTGGTAGCCGGCTTCGCCTTCGGCGAAGGGGTAGCCGAGGCTGATCTCGCGGTCGTCCAGGGTGCCCTGGGCCAGCACGTAGGCGTAGCGAAACACCATGTTGCCTTCGCACGGCAGCGGCAGGCTGACGTCGCCGGTCAACGGTTTTGGGTTGTCGAGCTTATCGCTCGCTTCATCGGCCCAGGCCAGCGAGGCCAGGCTCAGCGCCACGGCGGCGCCCAGTAACTTATACATCTCTGATTCCTTCAGAAGCCTGGATACGCGCCACTCGCCAACCACCACAGGCCGCCGCCACGGCGCTCACGCCGAGGACTGCAACCAGGGCCAGGGCGTAATGACGCGCCAGCAGATGGCTGGCGTATTCGCCCGGCACCTGCGCAAATAAATGATTCAAACCCGCCTCGGCCAGGCCATACAGCCCGGCACTGACCACGGCGGCAAACCCTGCGCTGTACAGCGCCTGCACCACCACAAACAACAACAGCGCGCCGGTGGAAAACCCCAACAGACGTAACACCGACAATTCCCGACGCTTGCGCGCCACAGCGGCCAGGGCCCCGGCGAAGATCGCCGCAAACGCGCCAGCCAAGGCCAACCCGGCGATGATCCAGAACACGATCGACAGGTTGCGGCTCAACGACTGCACCTGGGCGATGGTGTTCGCCTGGGTCGACACCAAAAGGTTCTGCGCGGCGAAATACACCCGCAGCGGCTCCACATCGCCAAGGCTGCGTGCGTACAAGCGGAACGCCGGATATACGCGCTGCTCGCTCACGCCCGTCTCACCCTCCCAACCCAACGCCGGCACCGCACGGCCATCGCGGTAATCTTCCGCCGCTTCCAGCAAGCCCAGATCAGCAAACAAACCATCACGGGCGAAGGCTTCCAGCGGCAGCACCGCCAGCACCTGCACCCGCGTGCGCTGCTCCTCCACGCGCCCGGCTACCTGACGGGCGAAGCGGGTTTCCAACAGGTCCCCCGGCCGCGCCGCAAGCTTCTCGGCGGCGGTGTGGCTCAACACGATCTGGTCGAGGCCCTTGGGCACCGGCAGATTGCCCAGCAACGGATCGCCAGGCGCCGTTGGCAGCATTTCCAACACCAGTGCGCCCACCTGCGCCGTCGCCGCAATCTGCCGCGTACGCGGGATGGCAAACGCCACATCGGAGCGCTGGCCGAGCTGCTCGATCACTGCGCTGCTGAATCGACCACCGCCCAGCGGAATAATTTCACGGGTGGCGGGGTCGGTCTGCAAACGTTCGGTCAAACTGCTAACCAGTCCAAATTTCAGGCCAAATAACACCAGCAGCGGCGCGATCACCGCCACCAGCGCCAGCACCGAACAGGCCGACAGCCAGGCGTCGTTGCGGTAGTCCTGCCAGGCCAGGGAGGCGATCAGAGGGAGGCGCATCAGCACGCCTCCCCGAGGGTGGCGGTGACGCCGCCGTCGGTGTCGCGCCGGCAACTGATGCGCCGCACCTGCAAGCCACTGGCGCGGGCCAAAGGCTCGTCATGGGTGGCGATCACGCAGGCGGCGCGGTGCTCGCGAGCCTGGGCCAGCAAGGCGTGCATCACGCGCTCGGCGTTCAATGGGTCGAGGGAGGCGGTCGGCTCATCCGCCAGCACCAGTCGCGGCGCATGGGCCAGGGCGCGGGCGCAACTTACGCGCTGGCGTTGGCCGACTGACAGCGCCGCCGGCTTCTTCGCCAACTGGTCGCTGATTTCCAGCTGCTCGGCCAGGCGCGCCACACTGCCGTCATCCTTCAGGCCCAGCAGTTGGCGCGACAGCGCGATGTTGCTGCGCACATCGAGAAACCCTAACAGCCCGCCGGTTTGCAGTACGTAGCCCAGGTGCTGGCTGCGCAACGCGGCCAGGCTGGTTTGCTGGTCGGCACGCCACAAGGCGCCGATGTCCTGCTGATGAAATTCAAACCGGCCGATCTGATCCGGCGCCAATACCAGCGCGAGCAGATCGAGCAAGGTGCTTTTGCCGCAGCCGCTCGGCCCGACAATCGCCAACTGTTCACCCGCGCGCAGCTGCAAGGCCGGAATCACCAGGCTATAGCGCTGGCTACCGAGGCCCCGGCTCTTGTGCACCGCGCTCAGGGTCAGCATCACGGCAGCGTCGACAACGGCACGCGGTACAACGCGTCGCCCGGCTCGGCATCGCCGAAACGGACCCAGTTGGCCAGGTCATTGTGGAAGGTTTCATACAGGCGGATTTTCGAGTCCAGCTCGTCGATAAAATCTTCCTGCTCGGCCACGCTCAACGACAGCCACAGGTCCTGGGTCATGTTCAGCGACTTGCTGCGGTACGGCAGGCCTTCCAGGTATTCACCGAGGAGGCCGCCGTCGGCCAGGTTGCCGCCCTTGCGCAGAGCTTGCGGGTCGCGGCTCATGTAGGCCGAGGCGCTGGCGATTTCCTGGAAGAAATCCTTGGGCGAACTCTGGGTTTTGCGCGCCGCATCGACGATCAGTTTCAGCGACTGTTGCAGGTCGTTGAGCTGCAACTTGGTCAGCATCACGCACACCTGGAACGCCGGCAGCGCCGGGTTGGTGAGGTCGCGGTCGGCGGTCCAGGCGCTGACCAGTTGCGGCGCCTGGCTCGCGGTTTTGCGGCCGAGGAAGTCCATGTGCATCGCATAGCCGACCGCGGCGGATTTGTCCGCCAGGCTCGGCGCAGAACTCAACAGCGGCACCGGCTGCGGCGTGTTGCTGCGCACCTGGTGCACGAGGTTGGCGAACACGCTGCCGATCTCATCCACCCGCTCGCCGAGCTTGCGCACATCGCCACCGGGCACCGGCGTGTACAGGTCGCCGATCTGCGGGTTGGCGTCGGCGGTAAGGATGCGGTATTGGCTTTCGGCACCGGCGTGGGTCTTTTTGCCTGCGTCGGTGCGCAGGTGCAGGGCGTAGATCTTGATCTGCTTGCCCAGCGCGGCCTGGCGTACTTCGGCTTCGTTCATCTGGGTGGCGGCAAACGGGTCGTTCTTGCGCAGCGCGCCAGCATCGGTGACCAGCAGGATGATGCGCCCGCCATAACCGGACCAGTCCATGCCGTCCACGGCCTGCATCACGCCGGCAAACGCGTCTTCGTTGAACGAATGGCTGGACACGGTCGAGGCCTTGACCTGCCGCGCCATGTCGAGGAAGCGCTGCGGGTCGCGGCCCTGGTCGAGGGTGATCAGGGTTTTGGCGGTGTATTCCAGGCCAGGGGTTTTCTTGATGCTGCTGCGAAACCCGACCATGCCGAAGCTGACGCTGTCCAACTCGCCGCGCTCGGCAATACGGGTTTGCAGCTCGTGCACCACATCGCGGATCTGGTCGATATACGGCTGCATCGACACGGTGGTGTCCACCACCATGACCACGGCAGTACGGAAGGCGTCGGCGTTGGCCGCAACCGCGCGAGCAGCCGGCTTGGCGGCGGCGCTGCCGGGGTCGATGGAGGCGACGTTGAGCAACTGCACCGGCTGGCCGTTTTCGTCGAAGCTCTCTTTGGAGTCGAAAATCGGCAACAGGTAGAACTGGTTCTGCGGCACCGCGCTGGCCGTCGGTTCCAGGGCCAGGACCTGGCCGTTGTCTTCGCGGTTTTGCTGCGCCTTGGCCAACACACCTTTGGCGGCGGCGGGGTCAGCCAGCAGCTTTTCCACCTCGCCGGGTTGGCGCAGGAACATCACCGGCGCCCGGCCCGAGCGCTCGGTGAACTTGAGCACCAGGCTTTGCTTCCAGTCGCTGACCTGAGAGGCCGGCAACCAACCGTCGCTGCGCCCATCGGTGGCGGCGCCGACGCGCACCCACGGCTGGCCGTCGACGTCCTTGCGCTGGTACACGTAGAGCACCGAAAACGCCGGCAGCCCTTCGCTGGATGCACCACCGGCATCATGGGACAGCTTGGCGCCCGGCTTGCTCAGCACACGCTGGAACAGGGTTTTCTTGCCGGCCATCAACAGCGGACGCTGGCCGCCATCCACTTCGGCAACCGGCGCCGCAGGCGTGACCTTGGGCACTGCAGCCGCAGGCGGCTTGGCCGGCTCATCGCTGCCGCTCAACCACCAATAACTCGCACCACCAATCGCCAGCGCAACCGCCACGGCCACCGCCGCCAACGCCAGCACCGGCCCACGCCGTTGCTCGCTGTGCTGGGTCGGCGGCACCACCGGCTGGCGCACCGGCTCGGGCTTGGCCGTCGGAATCTCGATGGATTCCGGGGTGATGCCCGCCAGGTCGAAACTCATCGGAATCGGCAGCGGCCGCACCAGCGTGGCCTCCGACGATTCGCTCGGCAAGTTATCCAGCGCCAGCAGCAACGCCGCCGCATCCGGGAAGCGTTCCGCCGGGTCCTTGGCCAACAGCTTGCGCAGCACGCCCTGGTAACGCCCGTGGTGCACCGGCAGTTCCGGCAGCGGTTCGGTCAGGTGTGCCAGCGCCGTGGACAGCGCATCGGTGCCGTTATACGGCAGCTTGCCGACGAGGATTTCATACAGCACCACGCCCAAGGCGTAGAGGTCGGCGCGGCCATCGATCTCCTGGCCCCGCGCCTGCTCCGGGCTCATATAGCTCGGCGTGCCCACGGCGAAACCGGCCTGGGTGAACTGGGTGCGGTCGTCCAGGGACTTGGCGATACCAAAGTCCGACAACACCGCCGTGCCATCGGCGCGGAACAGAATGTTGGCCGGCTTGACGTCGCGGTGCACCAGCCCCTGGGCATGGGCATAACCCAGCGCCGAGGCAATCTGGCGGATCAGCGTCACGCCCTGCTCCGGCGTCAGGCCAGCGGCAATACGCTCCTTGAGCGTGCCGTTGGGCAGGTATTCCATGGCCATGTAATACAGCTCACCGACATTGCCGATGTCATGGATGGTCACCGTGTGCGGGTGCGACAGCCGCGCCAGGGTCTTGCCCTCGCGCAGGAAGCGCTCGCAGAAGCTCGGGTCGGCCGCCAACGCCGCTGCCATCACCTTCAAGGCCACCTTGCGCTCCAGCGAACGCTGGGTCGCCAGGTACACACTGGCCATGGCGCCTTCGCCGATTTCGCCGTCGATGTCATAGCCGGGAATCAGGATGTTCATGCCGATACCTTCACGACGATGGCGGTGATGTTGTCCGGCGCGCCGCGATTGAGCCCCAGGTGCACCAGGCTGCGCACGATCTCATCCGGCGCGTCGTGGCTGAGCACTTCGCGGATTTCATGGTCTTCAACGGTTTTGTTGAGGCCGTCGCTGCACAGCAGGTAGCTGTCGCCGGGGGCGATCAGCAGGTCGACCACCGCCAGCTCCAGCTGGGCCTCCACGCCAATTGCGCGGGTGACGATATTGGCGCGCGGGTGCACACGCGCATCGGCCTCGCTGAGCAGGCCGCTGTCTTGCAGGTCTTGCACGTAGCTGTGGTCGCGGGAGATGCCTTCGAGCACGCCGTCACGCAGGCGGTACAGGCGGCTGTCGCCGGCCCACAGGCACACGCCGCGCAAGCCGCGCGCCGCCAGGACGACCACGGTGCTGCCCATCATGGTCACGCCACGGTTGGCGGTTTCTTCACGCACGGCGGCATTGATACGGACCAGGTCGGTGCGCAGGGCTGCGGTGTATTCGTCCAGCGAACGCCCCACCGGCACACTGCGCAGGCTGTCGACGATCAGGCTGCTCACATAATCGCCGGCCGCGTGCCCGCCCATGCCGTCGGCGACCACCCACAGGCGGTTTTCCGGCAGGTCCAGGCACGCGTCTTCATTGACCTGGCGCACCATGCCCACATGGCTTTTGCTCGCGGATTTATACGTCGACCCCATCTACACCACACCTTCTTGTCCGAGCAAAAACTGCGCAAAATCGCCGGTGGCAGGCAGGCCCTGGCACCGTAATAAACCGGGGGAAATCGTCTGCGAACCACGGCCCCACCACAGGCTGGCACCGTCACAGGCCTGTTCGGCGAGGGCGGTCATGCGCTGATGGGGTACGGTGGCGGCCACGCGTTGCAGGCCGGCAAAACGGCTGTCCACGGCGCGCGGCTCGCTGGCCGGGAAGCCGAGGGTGTCGAGGCCGTCGTTGAAATTTTCAAAGGTGGCGCCGGCATCCAGGGTGCTCAGCAACAGCTCTTCGGCCTGTTCGAACCAGGTATCCGAGCCGCCCACCAGGGACGCGGGGTTGGTGTCGTGATCGAGCAACGTCACCACCGCCAGCGGGAAATAGCGCCCCACGCGGTCGATGCTCGGCATCACCACGCCCGCCGCCGCGTCCGGCCCGCACACACCCGGCGCCAGTACAAAGCGCCACAACGGGCTGACCAGGTACACGTTGAGCCAATCGCCGCCGAGGCTGTTCTGGCTGGCGAGCAAACCCGCCGCCAACCAGCTGTCCCACGGGCCGATAAAGCTCTGGGGCAAGGCGCGGCTGACAAAGTCACCGCGGCTGGCCAACTTGCCGTAGAAACCCAACGTCGTCATAGCCGCTCCGGCAGGCTGAAGCCATTGAGCACACGGCTCTTGAACGGGTTGAAAGCGCTGTTGGCGCGCAGCTCGTAGGCAATGCTCGCGCCGTCGACCCGCAGGCGCAGGTTGAAGCGGTCCGGCGAGTTGCCGGCGCTGAGGTCCGATTGCTCCAGCAGGCGGAACCAGGCCCATGGGCCGTCCAGGGTCACGCCGGAACGGCCACTGGCAGACGGCGGCATGATCGAGATGCGCACCACGCCAATGCTGCCGGGGTTCGGCCATTGCATCGCCACCGGGCGGCTCGGGCCGTGGTCGTAGCTCAGTTGCTGGCCGTCGAGGTCGAGCAGGAACTGGGTGATGGTCGGGTCCATCGATACCGGTTTGAGTTCAAAACGCACGATGGGCTGGGTGCCACCGGAGCGGAAGAACGCATCGCGGATCGTCGCCGCGCGCTGGAAAGTTTGCAGCACGCCCGGCGCAATCCCGAGCTTCTGCGCCGCGCCCGGCTGCCAGCGCCAGGTCTGCGTGGAAGTGTCCACGTAGGGCTGCAGGTATTTGCGGAAGTAGTTGTCCATCACCCCGCCCACACCGAAGAACTGGCCGAAGTCATCCAGGGTCGCGTCCCGGGAGCTGCCCGGCGACATCGGATAACGCCCCGCCAACGACTGGCGATACACATTCACCACTTCGCTGACCCACGCCGCGTTCAGCTGGTTACGCACGCCGCCCATCATGCTGTTGGTGGTGGAGTTGACCACCGACTTGACCATGCCCTGCACCAGCGGCGGCTGGCGCTCGGCATTCAGGCTGACCCGCGTGGCCGCAGCCGCTGCCTGGTTCTTGGCCTCGCCGAGCAACGCGTCGCCACTGGCGCCGACCATGGCGCTGACCTGCACATACAGCGCATTCATGTCCGCCAGCAGGCCGTCGATGGCCGCCGGTTCGCCTTCATTCTTGCTGACGATGCTGTTGAGTTCGGCAAAGTGCACGGTCACCGGATCGTCCGCCGCCTGGGGTGCGTTGGCGGTCGGTTGCTCCTGGCCAAGCAGGCTGCCGAGGCGCTCCTTGAGCTTGTCGACGCCGCCTTCCACCGGTACGCCCTTGGCGGCCAGTTGGCGTTCTTCGGCTTGCAGGTCGGTTTCCTTGGCCACCGCCACCAGCAGTTTTTTCAGCGGCGAGGTGGGCCCGGAAATCACCCGCAGCACATCGGCCGCCTGGGCCACGCTGGTGATCGGCACAAAGTCGATATCCGCCAGCAGCGCATCCCACTGGCGCTGGTAATCCTGGAAATACAGGCGGCGCACATCGGCGGCCAGGCTCACCACGTTCTGTTGGTCAGCTTGTTCGCGACCCAACACCCATTGCTCTTCGGCAAGGGTGCCGGTCTGGTTCAGGCTGCTCAGCAGGAATGCCTGGCGATAGCCCTTGGCGGTGAAGAAGCCACTCAACGGCTCGCCCAACGGCTTGCCACTTTTACGGCTGAACACCAGCGCGGCGTCACGGCCGGCGGCTTCGTTGATGCGAAAGTCCGAAACGCCCTCGGGTAGCTTCTGGCGTTTGACTCGGTCATACACGCGCTGGGCCACCGGCAGTTGTTGCAGCTGGCGACGCAGGTCATCGATCAGGCGTGGGTCGAGGCGCGCGTTCGGCGGGTGGCGGTCGAACAAGGCCTGCAAGTGCCCGGTCAATGCCTGGCGCTGGTCGGCCGGCAAGTCGCGTGGCAGGTTGCGGTCCCAGTCGAGGGCGATCCAGGCCTTGATGAAGTCCGGGTCGTAATGCTCGCTGTCGGCGAGCATCAGGTAGGCCTTGAGGCCTTCGTAGAGGAAGTCGGAAGTACCGCCGCCGTGCAACTGCTCTTCGATACGCGTCACCAGGCGTGGCGCGAACACGGCAATCAACAGCTTGCGGTAGACGCTGGCGGATTCGGCTTCGAGCATATCGCCCTGGTACAGCCCCAGGCCCTCGGACCAGCTCGGCGAGTCGCCCGCCAGGTTCTTCACCGCGTTGAGCAACGGCAACACCGCCAGCACTTCACGCTGCGCCGGGCTCAGGTTCTGCACGGTCTGGCCCAGGGGCGCAACCTTTTCATCGACCTGGGCGATATACGCCTGGTTGGCGCGGTAACTCACCCACCACAAGCCACTGACGACCACCACCAAGGCCACGGTAGCCGCGAGCACACCGCGAGCGACCCACTTGCGGCGGCGCTCAACCTTCGGGTTCACACCCACCAGCCCACGCTCGGCAAACGCCACGGCGGTGAACAACTTTTCAATGAAGTAACTGCGCCCGGTGCCGCTCTGGCGCGCCAGGTGCTGGCGGTCCAGGTTCATGCTCTGGGCCATGGCGCCGATCAGGCGGTCAATCGGGCTGCCTTCCTGGGTGCCGCTGGTGAAATACACCCCGCGCAGCAACACGCGCTCTTCAAAGGCATTCGGTTTGAACACGCCTTCGAGGAAGTTTTGCAGGCAATCCTTCAGCGCGCCGAACTGCTGCGGGAAGCCGTAGATCAGGTCGCGGCGCGCCGGGTCGCGTTCCTGTTGCAGGCGTTCCACCAGGCGCTCGTTGAGGCGCTGCTCCAGGCCGGCGAATTCGCTTTGCAAGTGGGCCAGCGGGCTGTCGCTGTTTTTGCCGTCGTCCAGGGCAAAAGTCATGCCCCACACTTGGGCGCGCTCTTCCTTGCTCAGGTTGTCGAAGTACTCCATGAAACCCGGCACCAGGTCGAGCTTGGTGAGCATCAGGTAGATCGGGAAACGCACGCCCAGCTGGGTGTACAGCTCCTGGATACGCAGGCGGATCGCGGCTGCATGGGCGGCGCGTTCGGCGTCGGTGCCGAGCAGCAAGTCCGACAGGCTGATGGCGATAAACGCGCCATCGATGGGGCGGCGCGAGCGCTGCTTTTTCAGCAGGTCGAGGAAGCCCAGCCACGCGGCTTTATCCACCGTGGAGTTGCTGTCCTGGGTGGTGTAGCGGCCGGCGGTGTCGAGCAACACCGCTTGGTCGGTAAACCACCAGTCGCAGTTGCGCGTACCGCCGACACCACGCACGGCACCGGCGCCCAACTGCGCGGCCAGCGGGAAATGCAGCCCGGAGTTGACCAGCGCAGTGGTCTTGCCCGAACCCGGTGGGCCAATGATCACGTACCACGGCAGCTCGTAGAGGTTGCGGCGTTCATCGCCACCCAGCTTGGCCTTTTTCAGCAGTGCCAGGGCCTCGTCCATGCGCTGGCGCAGGGTGGTGAGTTCTTCGGCGGTAGCGACGCTGTTGGGGTCGGCCGGGGTTTCGGCGGCCAGGCTGCGCATCACTTCGGCGGCCTGGCGACGGGCCTGGACGATGCGGAACACGCGGTAGGCGAGCCACACCGCGAACACCAGGATGATCAGCGCCCAACGCCGGCCTTCCGGCACCAGCACATCGAGCAACGGCCCGACAAACCAGATGATCAGGCTCAGGGCGATCAGGCCCAGCACGGGAATCACCCAGCGAATCATGAAACTGAAAA
>Ga0308159_1005327_pt1 | contig 11017 bp, 6 predicted proteins | sample PhyCR1_FD_201040 | JGI IMG/M metagenome (GOLD analysis project Ga0308159, IMG submission 201040) | Phyllosphere microbial communities from UC Gill Tract Community Farm, Albany, California, United States - DLSLC.R1 | ecosystem: Host-associated > Plants > Phyllosphere > Unclassified | place: USA...
CTTTTTGCGTCCTCTGCGAAATCTTTGCGTCCTCTGCGTCCGGAAGTCCGATTTCAGAAGGCTTCGAGCGCCAGCGCCGTCACGCTCTCGGCGCCGTCGACGATGCTGTCGCGCAGGCCGGGCGCCTTGGCCAGGATGTGGTCGGCGTAGAAGCGCGCGGTGGTGACCTTGGCGTTCATGAAGGTGGCGTCCTCGCCCTTTCCGGCCAAGGTCTGCGCCACCAGCAGCGAGCGGGCCAGTTGCCAGCCGGCGACCAGGTTGCCGGCCAGCATGAGGTAGGGCACGCTGCCCGCGAAGACCGCGTTGGGCGAGGCCTTGGTCTGGCCGGCGACGAAGCCGACCACGTCGAGGAAGGCCTCGCGCGCGGCCTTCAGGCGCTTCAGCACCGCCTGCGCATCGGCGCTGCCGCTGGCCGCGAGCTCGGCCTCGGTCTGCTCGATCTGTGCGGCGATGGCCTTGGCGGTCTGGCCGCCGTCACGGGCGGTCTTGCGGCCCACGAGGTCGTTGGCCTGGATGGCGGTCGTGCCTTCGTAGATGGTGAGGATCTTGGCGTCGCGGTAGTACTGCGCCGCACCGGTTTCCTCGATGAAGCCCATGCCGCCGTGCACCTGCACGCCCAGCGAGGTGACCTCCAGGCTCATCTCGGTGCTGTAGCCCTTCACCAGCGGCACGAGGAACTCGTAGAAGGCCTGGTTCTGCGCGCGCGCCTCCGCATCCGGATGGTGGTGCGCGGCGTCGTAGGCCGCGGCGGCCACGCTCGCCATCGCGCGGCAGCCCTCGGTGTAGGCGCGCATGGTCATCAGCATGCGCTTGACGTCGGGGTGTTGGATGATCGGCGCGCTCTTGTTCATGGAGCCATCGACCGGGCGGCTCTGCACGCGCTCCCGCGCATACGCGACGGCATGCTGGTACGCGCGCTCGGCCACGGCGATGCCCTGCACACCCACTGCATAACGGGCCGCGTTCATCATGATGAACATGTACTCGAGGCCGCGGTTCTCCTCGCCCACCAGGTAGCCGACGGCGCCACCGTGGTCGCCGTACTGCAGCACGGCCGTCGGGCTGGCCTTGATGCCCAGCTTGTGCTCGATGCTCACGCAGTGCACGTCGTTGCGTGCGCCCAGCGAGCCGTCCTGGTTCACCATGAACTTGGGCACGACGAAGAGGCTGATGCCCTTCACGCCCTCGGGCGCCCCGGCCACGCGCGCCAGCACCAGGTGCACGATGTTCTCCACCATGTCGTGCTCGCCGTAGGTGATGAAGATCTTGGTGCCGAAGATCTTGTACGTGCCGTCGGGCAGAGGTTCGGCACGCGTGCGCACCAGGGCCAGGTCGCTGCCGGCCTGCGGCTCGGTGAGGTTCATGGTGCCGGTCCACTCGCCGCTCACCAGCTTCTCCAGGTAGGTGGCCTTGAGTTCGTCGGAGCCGGCGGTGAGCAGCGCCTCGATGGCGCCGTCGGTCAGCAGCGGGCACAGCGCGAAGCTCAGGTTGGCGCTGTTGAGCATCTCGCCGCAGGCCGCGCCGATGGTCTTGGGCAGGCCCTGGCCGCCGAAGTCGGCCGGGTGCTGCAACCCCTGCCAGCCACCCGAGGCGTATTGCGCGAAGGCGTCCTTGAAGCCCGGCGTGGTGGTGACCGCGCCGTCCTTGAACGACGAAGGCTCGCGGTCGCCCGCCACGTTCAGCGGCGCCACGACGTCCTGCGTGAACTTCGCGCATTCCTCCAGCACGGCCTGGGCCGTCTCGAGGCCGGCGTCCTCGAAGCCCGGCAGCTTGGCGATCTCGTCGATGCGGGCCAGGTGTTCGATGTCGAACAGCATGTCCTTCAGGGGGGCGGTGTAGCTCATGGTGTCTCCTTGGGTCCGCGGCGCGGACAAAAAAAGGGCATCGCGAACGATGCCCCTTCGATGGCGGATCGCTGTGGCGACGGCCTCAGAGGGCCTTCACCAGTTCCGGCACGGCCGTGAACAGGTCCGCCTCGAGGCCGTAGTCGGCCACGCTGAAGATCGGCGCCTCGGGGTCCTTGTTGATCGCCACGATCACCTTGGAGTCCTTCATGCCCGCCAGATGCTGGATCGCGCCCGAGATACCGGCGGCGATGTACAGCTGCGGCGCGACGATCTTGCCGGTCTGGCCCACCTGCCAGTCGTTGGGCGCGTAGCCCGCATCCACGGCGGCGCGGCTCGCACCCAGCGCGGCGCCCAGCTTGTCGGCCAGGGGCGTCATCACTTCGTTGAACTTCTCCGAGCTGCCCAGCGCACGGCCGCCCGAGACGATGATCTTGGCGGCCGTCAGTTCGGGGCGGTCGCTCTTGGTGACCTCGCGGCCCACGAAGCTGCTCTTGCCGCTGTCGGCCACGGCATCGACCGTCTCGACGGCGGCACTGCCACCGGTGGCAGCCGCTGCATCGAAGCCGGTGGTGCGCACGGTGATCACCTTGGTGGCGTCGCTCGATTGCACGGTGGCGATGGCGTTGCCGGCGTAGATCGGGCGCTCGAAGGTGTCGGGGCTGTCCACCTTGGTGATGTCGGAGATCTGCGCCACGTCGAGCTTGGCCGCCACGCGCGGCGCCACGTTCTTGCCCGCGGCGGTGGCCGGGAACAGGATGTGGCTGTAGTTGGCGGCGATCGCGAGCACCTGGGCGGCGACGTTCTCGGCCAGGCCTTCGGTCAGGCTGGCACCATCGGCCACGATGACCTTGGCGACGCCGGCGATCTGCGCGGCGGCCTTGCCGGCTTCGGCGGCGTTGGCCCCGGCCACCAGCACGTGCACGTCGCCGCCGCAGGCGATGGCGGCGGTGACGGTGTTCAGGGTGGCGGGCTTGACGGTGGCGTGGTCGTGTTCGGCAATAACGAGTGCGGTCATGGTCTCAAAACTCCTCAGATCACCTTGGCTTCGTTCTTCAGCTTGTCCACCAGGGCGGCCACGTCGGCCACCTTGACGCCGGCGCCGCGCTTGGGCGGCTCGGCGACCTTCAGGGTCTTCAGGCGCGGCTTGACGTCCACGCCCAGGTCCTCGGGCTTGACGGTGTCCAGCTGCTTCTTCTTGGCCTTCATGATGTTGGGCAGCGTGACGTAGCGCGGCTCATTGAGGCGCAGGTCGGTGGTGACCACGGCCGGCAGGCTCAGGCTGATGGTTTCCAGGCCGCCGTCGACCTCACGCGTGACGCTGACTTTCTCGCCGGCGACCTCGACCTTGGAGGCGAAGGTGGCCTGGGGCAGCTCGGCCAGGGCGGCGAGCATCTGGCCGGTCTGGTTGGCGTCGTCGTCGATGGCCTGCTTGCCCAGGATGATGAGGCCGGGCTGTTCCTTGTCGACCAGGGCTTTGAGCAGCTTGGCGACGGCCAGGGGCTGCAGCTCTTCGGTGGTCTCGACCAGGATGCCGCGGTCGGCGCCGATGGCCATGGCGGTGCGCAGCGTTTCCTGGCACTTGGCGTCGCCGCAGCTGACGGCGATGACTTCGGTGACCACGCCCTTTTCCTTCAGACGCACCGCCTCTTCCACGGCGATCTCGTCGAAGGGGTTCATGCTCATCTTCACGTTGGCGATGTCCACGCCCGATTGATCGGACTTGACGCGAACCTTGACGTTGTAGTCGACGACCCGTTTGACGGGGACCAGAACTTTCATTGGTTGGACTCCATGGATTTGCGAAAACGGCAGCCGCGGGCGCTGGGGCCGGGCAACAAATCATTCTAGGGTGGCACTTGCGGGCGGGCTGTCCATTTCAATCAGGACGCCTACCGGCTCGACACAAAAAAGAACGATCGTGCTTTTTTATGATTATAGGCCAGCGCCCTGCCCCGTGGCCGATGGCCGACCTTCGGGCAGGGATTCGACCCGCAGCACGCGCTGCGGATAGGGAATGTCGACGTTCGCGGCGCGCAGCCCTTCGAGGATCGCGATGTTGATGGCCGAGCGCAGGTTGTCCTTGCCCTTGTCGGGATCGCGCACCCAGAAGTGCAGCGTGAACTCCAGCCCGTCCGGCGCGAAGTTGGTGAGGAAGGCCACCGGCGCCGGCTCGCCCATCACGCGCGGCTGCGCCTTCGCCGCTTCGCACAGGATGGACTGCACCTGGCCGACGTCGCTGTCGTAGCCCACCACGATGCTGGTCGTGATGTTGAACTTGAGGTCGGCCAGCGAGAGGTTCTCGACCCGGCTCGTGATGATCGACTCGTTCGGCACGATCGCCTGCCGCCCGTTGCCGGCGCGGATGAGCGTGTAGCGCGTCTTGATGTCGGTGATGCGGCCCTCGAAGGTGTCGATCTTGACGTTGTCGCCGATGCGGATCGAGCGCTCCAGCAGGATGACGAAGCCGCTCACGTAGTTGGCCGCCAGCTTCTGCAGGCCGAAGCCCAGGCCGACGCCGAGCGCGCCGCCCAGCACCGACAGTGCCGTGAGGTCCACCCCCACCGCCGACAGCGCGAACAGCAGGCCGATGAGCAGCAGAAAGGCACGCACCGCGTTCGACGCCACCTTGCGCATCGACAGGTCCGACACCGCCTCGCTGAGGATGCGCTTCTCGATCGTGGCCGCGATCCATAGCGCGATGACCAGCACCACGCCGGCTGAGAGCGTGCCCTCGAACACCGTGCGCACGCTCACGCGCGTCTTGCCGAAGCCCAGCGTGATCTCGTCCAGCTCGGCCAGCACCGGCGGCAGCAGCCCGACGATCCAGAGCACGGCGCCGATCCAGGCCAGCCAGGAGATCGTGCGCTCGAGCAAGCGCACCAGCGCTGAATTGGGGAAGACCGCACGCAGCACCCGCGCGAACAGCCGGATCGCCACCAGCGCGACGAACACCGACACCGCGATGCGCAGCACCAGCACCGGCTGGAAGCTCAGCACGCCGCGGCGCGCCAGGTCGGTCAGCACGAGCGCCAGCAGCGGGAACAGCAGGCCGTCGAAGGTGCGCTCGCCGAACCAGACCGAGTCCTTGGGCTGGTCGCGGCCGAACCAGCGGCTCACGCCCCAGGCCGCCGCCACGCACGCCACCAGCACGGCGATCTCGATCCAGAAGCTGCGGGCATCGATCTGCTGCAGGCGCAGCAGGAAGCCGTCCCAGTCCGTCATCGCGTCAGGCCACTCCGTCGCTCACAGGTCGGCCAGCACGCGCACATGCGCTTCCACGCTGCGCGCCAGCGCATCGAGGTGGTAGCCGCCTTCGAGCAGGGACACGATGCGGCCCTTGGCATGGCGCTGGGCCACATCGCGGATGCGGCTGGTGATCCAGGTGAAGTCGTTCTCGTTGAGGCCCAGTTGGCCGAGCTCGTCCTCGCGATGGGCATCGAAGCCGGCGCTGACGAACAGCATCTGCGGCTTGAATTCTTCCAGCCGGGGCATCCAGATGCACTCGATCATCTCGCGCACGTCCATGCCCTTGGTGTAGGCCGGGATGGGCACGTTCACCATGTTGGCGGCCGGGTGCTCGGTGCCGCTGAAGGGGTAGAAAGGGTGCTGGAAGATGCCGACCATCAGCACGCGCGGGTCGTTCGAGAGGATGTTCTCGGTGCCGTTACCGTGGTGCACGTCGAAGTCGACCACCGCCACGCGCGTCAGGCCATGCTGCTCCAGCGCGTGCCTGGCCGCAATCGCCACGTTGTTGAGGAAGCAGAAGCCCATGGCCTGCTCGCGGCAGGCATGGTGGCCGGGCGGCCGCACGGCGCAGAAGGCGTTGGCGAGTTCGCCACGCATCACCGCGTCGGTCGCCGCGATGGCCGCGCCGGCCGCACGGCGTGCCGCCAGCAGCGTGCCGCGGCTCAAGGCGGTGTCGGGGTCGAGCTGCGCGTACGCCGGGCCGCCGACGGACTCGTCCGCCACCAGGCGCTGATTCAGCGACTCGAGGTGTTCGAGGTGTTCGGCCGTGTGGGCGCGGGTGATCTGCGCCAGGCTGGCCAGCGGGATGTCGTCGTGCCGTTCGAGCGCGTCGGCCACGCCGGTGAGAAGCAGGCGATCTTCGATCGCATCGAGCCGCTCCGGGCACTCCGGATGCCCCCGGCCCATCTCGTGCTTCCAGAAATCGCGATGGATGTAGTAACCGGTGGGTGCCATGTCTCGGAGGCGCTGCATGACCTCACTCGGCACGGGGGCCGCAGGCCATGCGGTATCGTTTGCATATGGATACAAAAATGGACGTCGCTGCGAAGCTCGCCAGTCTGCTGGGCCAGCTTAACACGGTGATCGTGGGCAAGGAGGCGCAGGTACGCGACTGCGTGGCCTGCCTGCTCGCCGGCGGCCACCTGCTGATCGAGGACGTGCCCGGCGTCGGCAAGACCACGCTGGCGCACGCGCTGTCGCACACCTTCGGGCTGCAGTTCTCGCGGGTGCAGTTCACCTCGGACCTGATGCCTGGCGACCTGTCGGGCGTGGCGATCTACGACCGGGGGCAGCAGGCCTTCGTGTTCCATCCCGGGCCGCTGTTCACGCAGGTGCTGCTGGCCGACGAGATCAACCGCGCCAGCCCCAAGACGCAGAGCGCCCTGCTCGAGGCGATGGAGGAGAAGCAGGTCACGGTCGAGGGCGAGACGCGTCCCCTGCCCTCCCCCTTCTTCGTCATCGCCACGCAGAACCCGCACGACCAGCTGGGCACCTTCGCGCTGCCCGAATCGCAGCTGGACCGCTTCCTGATGCGCATCTCGCTGGGCTACCCCGACCGCGCCGCCGAACGCCAGCTGCTGGCCGGCGCCGACCGGCGCGAGATGCTGACCCGCCTGCCGGCGCTGCTCACGGCCGGCGAACTGAACGCGCTGCAGCAGCGCGTGCTGCAGGTGCATGCGGCCGAGCCGCTGCTGGAGTACCTGCAGGACCTGGTCGCGGCCACGCGCTCGGGCCGCTGGTTCCTGCAGGGCCTGTCGCCCCGTGCCGCCATCGCCGTGCTGCGCGCCGCCAAGGCGCAGGCGCTGCTGGCCAACCGCGACTACGTGGCGCCCGACGACGTGCAGGCCGTGCTGCCGCAGACCATCGCGCACCGCCTCACGCCCGTGGGCGATGCAGGCCGCGGCGCCGTGGAGCAGGTGCGCGCCATGCTGGCCGCGGTGCCGCTGCCCTGAGCACGTCGATGAACCCTGCGGCCGCGCTGCGCCATCGCGTCGAGGGCTGGTTCCTCTCGCGCCGGCCGCCTTCGGACCAGATCGCGCTCACGCAGCGCAACGTCTACATCGTGCCCACGGCGGCGGGCTGGATGCTGGGCGCGACGCTGCTGGTGCTGCTGGTCGCATCGATCAATTACCAGCTCAACCTGGGCTACCTGCTGACCTTCCTGCTGGCCGGCAGCGTGGCCGTGGGCATGCATGTGTGCCATGCCACCCTGCGTGGCCTGGCCATGCACCTGATGGCGCCGGAGGCGCAGTACGCGGGCGCCGCGGCCGTCTTCCGGGTGGTGCTGCACAACGAGCGCCGGGGCGCCCGCTACGGCATCGGGCTGGCGGTGCGCGGCAGCGGCCACTGGGCCTGGACCGACGTGCCGGCCCAGGGCACGGCCACGGTGGAGATCGCCTTCCAGCCGCCGCGGCGCGGCCTGCACCCGGTGCCGGTGCTGACGGCCGAAACGCGCTTTCCCCTCGGCACCTTCCGGGTGTGGACCGTCTGGCGGCCGGCCGCGAAGATGCTGGTCTACCCCGCCCCTGAAGCCCATGCACCGCCGCTGCCGCCCGGCGAGCCGCGCGAAGGCGACGCCATGGCCGCCGCGACCACGCAGGGCGCGGGCGAATACGACGGCTTGCGCCCCTACCGTCGCGGCGATCCCCTCAAGCTCATCGTGTGGAAGAAGGCCGCCCGCGCCCAGGCCGCCGGCTCCGACGAGCTCGTGAGCCGCGATGCCGAGCAGGCCCAGCGCCACGAGTTGTGGCTCGACGCGCAGGCCACCGGTCTGGCAGAGCTGGAAGGCCGCATCTCGCGCCTCACGGCCTGGGTGCTGCAGGCCGACCGGCTCGGGCTGGACTACGGCCTGCGCATCGGCACGCGCAAGGTCGCGCCCGCGCAGGGCGAAGCCCACCGGCGCGCCTGCCTGGAGGTGCTGGCCACATGCTGACGCCCCCGGCCGCGCTGCGGCGCGAGATGCCGCGCGACACGCGCGACACGCTCTTCCTGCTGGGCGTGATCGCGCTCATCGTGCTGCCGCAGACGCCCAACCTGCCGCCCTGGTGCGTCGGCCTCACGGCGGTGGTGCTGTTCTGGCGTGGCGTGCTGGCCGTGCAGGCGCGGCCGCTGCCCAACCGCTGGTGGCGCGCGGCGCTGCTGGCGCTCGCGCTGGCCGGCACCTTCGCCAGCTACCGCACGCTGCTGGGCAAGGACGCGGGCGTGACGCTGGTGGTGGTGCTGCTGGCGCTCAAGACGCTGGAGCTGCGCGCGCGGCGCGACGCCTTCGTCGTCTTCTTCCTGGGCTTCTTCGCGATGCTCACGAACTTCTTCTACTCCCAGTCGCTCGCCACCGCGTTCGCCATGCTGCTGGCGCTGCTCGGACTGCTGACGGCGCTGGTCAACGCGCACATGCCGGTGGGCCGGCCGCCGCTGTCGCAGGCCGCGCGCACCGCAGGCTGGATGGCGCTGGCCGGCGCGCCGATCATGCTGGCGCTGTTCATGCTCTTCCCGCGGCTGGCGCCGCTGTGGGGCACGCCCAACGACAACATGACCGGGCGCACCGGCCTGTCGAACACCATGCGCGTGGGCGCCATCGCGCAGCTCGCGCTGGACGACGGCATCGCCGCGCGCATCCGCTTCGACGGCGACATCCCGCCGCCGCGCGACCGCCTGTACTTCCGCGGCCCGGTGCTGTCGAACTTCGACGGCCGCGAATGGACCGCGCCGCCGCCATGGGAACGGGGCTTCCTGCCCATGAACCTGCGCGTGCGCGGCGAGCCGGTGCGCTACGCGGTGACGATGGAGCCCAGCAACCGCCCCTGGCTGCTCACGCTCGACGCGGCGCGCGACGCGCCCGAGGTGCCCGGCCTGCGCGTCTCGCAGACGCCCGACCTGCAGTGGTTCACCAGCCGCCCCGTCGGCGACCTGCTGCGCTACCGCGTGGAGAGCTACCTCGACTTCGACAGCGGCCCGACGCGCCGCCTGCCGGGCCTGCAGGCCTACACCGCCCTGCCGGCGGGCAGCAACCCACGCACCGCCCTGCTCGCCGCACAGATGGCTGCCGAGGTCCGCGCCGCGGTCACGGGCGCGGCCTTCGTCCCGGCGCTGGTGCGGGCCGCCCAGCAGCGCCTGCGCACCGGCGGCTACAGCTACACGCTGGAGCCCGGCGTGTACGGCGAGCAGACGGCCGACGAATTCTGGTTCGACCGCAAGGCGGGCTTCTGCGAGCACATCGCCTCGGGCTTCGTGGTGCTGATGCGGGCCGCCGGCGTGCCCTCACGCGTCGTCACCGGCTTCCAGGGCGGCGAGCTCAACGGCGTCGACAACTACTGGACGGTGCGCAACAGCGACGCCCATGCCTGGGCCGAGGTGTGGGAAGAGGGGCGCGGCTGGGTGCGCGTCGATCCCACGGCCTCGATCTCGCCCGATCGCATCGGCCAGTTCCGGCGCCTCGCGCCCGCGCCGGGCTTCTTCGCCGGTGCCGTCGGTGCGATGAGCCCCACGCTCGTGCAGGACCTGCGCGCCGCCTGGGAGGCCGTCAACAACGGCTGGAACCAGTGGGTGCTGAACTACACGCAGAGCCGCCAGCTCGACCTGCTGAAGAACCTCGGCTTCGACAGCCCCAGCCTGGCCGACCTGGCGTACGTGCTGCTGCTGTTGCTGGTGGCCGCCAGCCTGGGCGGCGCGGCATGGACGCTGTGGGAGCGCAGCCGCGTCGACCCCTGGCTGCGCCTGCTGGGCGAGGCGCGCAAGCGGCTCGCGCGCGCCGGCGTTGCCGTGGCCCCGAACGCGGCGCCACGCCAGATGGCCGAGCAGCTCGCGGCCCACTTCGGCACCGAGGCCAGTGGACCGGCGCGCGACTGGCTGCTGCGCCTGGAGGCCCAGCGCTATGCGCCCCACCCCGCCGCCGGACTGCCGGCGCTGCGTGCCGAGTTCCGCCGCCTGCGCTGGCCGGCCGGTTCCGCGCCACCGGGCGTGGTTTCGTCCGCAGCTTGAGCAGGCGCGACGGCGGGCAGGCCGCACGCGCGGGCACAATCCGCGCATGCCTCGCCTGCGCCCGCTCCAGCCCCTGCCGATTGCTCTTCTCCTCCTGGCCCTTTGCACGCACCTAGCACCGGCCGCGGCCCAGAAGGCACCCAAGGCCAAGGCCTCGAACACGGCACGCGGCAGCGTCTCGTACGCCACGCGCGAGGACGCGATGCAGTTCGCCGACGAGATCGCCAAACGCCGCAACCTCGACCCCGCCTGGGTGCGCGCCACCATCGGCAGCGCGCGCATGCTGGGCAACGTGCCGCGCCTGATGCTGCCGGCGCCCGGCGGCACGCGCAAGAACTGGGCGGTGTACCGCAGCCGTTTCATCGACCCGGTGCGCATCGCGGCCGGCCAGCGCTTCTGGCGCGACAACGCCGACACGCTGGCGCGCGCCGAACGCGACTTCGGCGTGCCGCCCGAAATCGTCGTCGGCATCATCGGCGTGGAAACCATCTACGGCCGCAACATGGGCAGCTTCCGCGTGCTCGATGCGCTGGCCACCTTGAGCTTCGACTTCCCCGACGCCCACCCGCGCGCCGAGCAGCGCCGCGCCTTCTTCCGCGAGGAACTGGAAAGTTTTCTTTCCACCGAAAGCCGCACCCACGAGGACCCGACGCGCCCGCTGGGCAGCTACGCCGGCGCGATGGGCATGCCGCAGTTCATGCCCAGCAGCATCGCGAAATATGCGGTCGACTACGACGGCGACGGCCGCATCGACCTGGTGAACAACCCCGCGGACGTGATCGGCTCGGTGGCCAACTACTTCAAGTCCTTCGGCTGGCAGCGCGGCATGGCGGCGACCTACCCGGTGCGGCTGGCCGCCGACGCGCGCATGCCGCTGCTGCTCGAGAAGGACATCCTGCCGAGCTTCAGCGCCGACAGCTTCGTGGCCGCCGGCGCACAGCTCGATG
>Ga0308159_1005329_pt1 | contig 11015 bp, 10 predicted proteins | sample PhyCR1_FD_201040 | JGI IMG/M metagenome (GOLD analysis project Ga0308159, IMG submission 201040) | Phyllosphere microbial communities from UC Gill Tract Community Farm, Albany, California, United States - DLSLC.R1 | ecosystem: Host-associated > Plants > Phyllosphere > Unclassified | place: USA...
CCGGGCTTCGCGCACTTCGTGTCGCTTCGCCAACTCCTGTCGGGGGCGACACCGGTGGCCCGGCGCAACCGACTCCATGGTGGTCCCGGAAATAAAGAAGCCACCGCGACGCGGTGGCTTCTTCGTCGGGGACGGCAACGGACCTATTCGGCCTTGTCGTCGTTGGACAGGCGGGGCAGGGCGGCGCCGGCGCTCTGGGACAGCAGACCGGTACGGGTGTAGATGCCCAGCTTGTCGCGGGTGTCGACGATGTCGAGGTTGCGCATGGTGAGCTGGCCGATGCGGTCGGCCGGCGAGAAGGGCGCGTCCTCGACCTTCTCCATGCTCAGGCGCTCGGGCTTGTAGGTCAGGTTGGACGACACCGTGTTCAGGATCGAGTAGTCGTTGCCGCGCCGCAGCTCGACCGTGACCTCGCCCGTCACGGCGCGCGCCACCCAGCGCTGGGCCGCCTCGCGCAGCATGATGGCCTGCGGGTCGAACCAGCGGCCCTGGTAGAGCAGCCGTCCGAGCTTGCGGCCGCTGTCGCGGTACTGCTCGATCGTGTCCTCGTTGTGGATGCCGGTGACCAGGCGCTCGTAGGCGATGAACAGCAGCGCCAGGCCGGGAGCCTCGTAGATGCCGCGGCTCTTGGCCTCGATGATGCGGTTCTCGATCTGGTCGCTCATGCCCAGGCCATGGCGCCCGCCGATGCGGTTGGCCTCCAGGATCAGCGAGACGAGGTCGGGGTATTCGGTGCCGTTCAGGGCGACCGGACGGCCTTCCTCGAAGCGCACGGTGACGGTCTCGCGCTGGATCGCCACGTCGTCCTTCCAGAAGGCGACGCCCATGATCGGATTGACGATCTGCATGCCGGTGGCGAGATCCTCCAGGTCCTTGGCCTCGTGCGTGGCGCCCAGCATGTTGGAGTCGGTCGAGTAGGCCTTCTCGGCCGACATCTTGTAGCCGAAGCCGGCCGCCGTCATGAACGCCGACATCTCGGCGCGACCGCCCAGCTCGTCGATGAACAGCTGGTCGAGCCAGGGCTTGTAGATCTTCAGCGCCGGGTTGGTGAGCAGGCCATAGCGGTAGAAGCGCTCGATGTCGTTGCCCTTGAAGGTGCTGCCGTCGCCCCAGATGTGGACGTCGTCCTCCTTCATGGCCGAGACCAGCATGGTGCCGGTCACGGCGCGGCCGAGCGGGGTGGTGTTGAAGTAGGTCACGCCCGCGGTGGTGACGTGGAAGGCGCCGGCCTGCAGCGCGGCGAGGCCTTCGGCGGCGAGCTGGCTGCGGCAGTCGACCAGCCGGGCGCGCTCGGCGCCGTACTGCATGGCCTTGCGCGGGATCTCTTCGTAGTCGGGCTCGTCGGGCTGGCCGAGGTTGGCGGTGTAGGCGTAGGGGATCGCGCCCTTCTGCTTCATCCAGTGCAGCGCGGCGCTGGTGTCCAGGCCCCCGGAGAAGGCGATGCCGACCTTCTGGCCGGCGGGTACGTTTTGCAGGATCGTCGACATGCGAATGGAACTCCGGATTCAGCCGAAATGGCAGATGTAGCTGTAGGGCTCGCCCGCGACGCGGATCTGGAACGAGGAATCACCGGGCACGCTGAACTTGTCGCCGGCGCCGGCGCCGATCCATTCGGTGCTGCCCGCGAGCAGGTACTCGCAGCGGCCCGACGTGCCTTCCATGATCTCGGGCGCGCCGGTGTTGAAGGTGAGGGTGGACGGCAGGATCACGCCGACCGATTTCTTGCTGCCGTCGGCGAGCGTCAGGCTGTGGCTGACGCACTTGCCGTCGAAATACACGTTGGCCTTCGTGGCGACGGCCGTGCAGGCCAGGGATTCGTTGATCGTCATAGCAGGGTGCCCGGCCGTGGTGCGAGGAGTCGTTTCCGGCGGAAGGAAAGCATGTTTCGCACCAGCGCATCCGTTCGATGGCGGGAGGATGTGGAAGGAGCGGAATTCTAGGCCGGCGCGCGCGTCCCGCCCGCGCCGCGTCGACCGGCCCGCGCGCTCAGCGCCGCCAGCCGCCGTGGCGATGGCCGCCGCCCCAGCCGCGCGAGTAGCCCAGGTTCAGCGAGATGCCCACCGGCGAGTAGAAGGGCGAACCGTAGCCATAGCCGTAGCCGCCATAACCGCCATAGCCGTAGCCCGGCTGCACGTAGACCGGACGCGGGACGTAGACCGGCGGGGCGGCGTAGACCGGCGGGACGGCATACACCGGCGGGGCGTAGTAGGCGGCCGGCGCGGGGGCGGGACTGGTCGAGACCACCATGCCCGGCTCCGGCACCACCCGGTCCCAGGGCGAGCGGCTGTCGACGGTCTCGGTCGAGGCCGTGGTCGATGGCGATTCGCCCACCGGTAGCGTGGCGACGCCATAGGCATTGACTTCCACCGCCACGGTCGGACCGGGATAGGTGGCGCTGCGCATGGAATAGGAGCGCCCGTCGTATTCGTAGGTGACGTTGTAGGCCGGGCGGCCGTCGGACCCGGTGATCTGGTTGACCGAGGTCACCCGGGCCTGGACCTGCCGGGAGGAGGGCGACGACGGGCCGGACGAGGACGACGAATAGGAGGAGGGATAGGGCGGCTGGGTCTGCACCTGGGTCTGGGCCGACGCCATGCCGGCGGCCAGCGTCGAGCCCAGCAGGAGGCCGAGGGCGGCCCGGGTTGTCTTCGTCTTGCGCACTTGCATGTCGATCTCCTTGGAAACGGATGTCGGAGCGATGGCTCCCGTGGATCGGTTGGAGGGGATTGCCTCGTCCGGGTTCAATGGGGCGCGCATCCGGTCAGGCGAGCATCGCCTCCCAGCGCGCGGCATCGAAGCCGGTGGTGGTCGCGCGGCCGGTCCCCCAGTCGACCACCGGCCGCCTGACGAGGCTCGGATGGGCCAGCAGCACCGGACGCGCCGCGTCCGCGTCGATCAGGCCATCGCGCACGGCCGCGTCGAGGCGCCGCCAGGTCGTGCCGCGGCGGTTGACCAGCGCTTCCCAGCCCGGCGCCTGGAGCCAGCGGTCGAGTTCGGCTTCGGGCACGCCTTGCCGGCCCAGATCGTGGAAGCGGTAGGCCACGCCGCGTTCGTCGAGCCAGGCCCGGGCACGGCGCACGGTGTCGCAATTCGGCAGGCCGTAGAGGGTCGTCGTCATCGCGCCATCATGCCGGGGTGTCAGGTGGGCGACAATGCCCGGCTCCATGAAAACCCTCGCCGACTGGCTCGCTTATGTCGAGCAACTGCATGCCAAGCCGATCGACATGGGCCTCGAGCGCGTACGCGCGGTGGCGCAGACCCTCGGCCTGGCCTTCGACTGCCCGGTGGTCACCGTCGCCGGCACCAACGGCAAGGGCTCGACCTGCGCCATGCTCGAATCCATCCTCTCCAACGCGGGCTACCGGACGGCGGTCTTCACGTCGCCGCATCTGGTGCGCTTCGAGGAGCGGCTGCGACTGGCGGGCGAGGCGATCGATGGCGACCGCCTGCTGACGCACTTCGAGGCCGTCGAGCGGGCGCGCGGCGCTACCACGCTGACCTACTTCGAATTCACCACGCTGGCCATCCTGCACGCCATGGCCGAGGCCCGGCCCGACGTCGCGATCCTGGAGGTCGGTCTCGGCGGTCGCCTCGATGCCGTCAACATCATCGACGCCGACTGCGCCATCATCACCAGCATCGACCTCGACCACATGGAGCTCCTGGGTCCCGACCGGGAGCGCATCGGCTTCGAGAAGGCCGGCATCCTGCGCGCCGGCCGCCCGGCCATCGTGAGCGATCCGGTGCCGCCGCAGAGCGTGGTCGACCACGCCCGGGCCATCGGCGCCGACCTGTGGCGCTTCGGCCACGACTTCAACGTCTCCGGCGACAAGCAGCAATGGGGCTGGAGCGGCCGCGGCCGGCGCTACAGCGGCCTGGCCTATCCGGCGCTGCGGGGCGCCAACCAGCTGATCAACGCGGCCGGCGTGCTGGCGGCATTGGAGGCCCTGCGGCCGGTCCTGCCGATCACGGCCCAGGCCGTGCGTACCGGGCTGGCGCTGGTCGAGCTGCCCGGGCGCTTCCAGATCGTGCCGGGCGAGCCGATGCTGGTGCTGGACGTGGCGCACAACGCGCACGCGGTCGCGGCGCTGGCGGAGAACCTCGACGCCATGGGCTTCTATCCGACCACCCATGCCGTCTTCGGCGTGATGGCGGACAAGGACCTCGCGCCGATCCTGGCGCGCATCGGTCCCCTGATCGACCGCTGGTACTTCACCGATCTGCCGACGCCGCGCGCGGCCCGCGCGGCCGATCTCATGGCGACGTGGCAGGCCCAGAACACCCGCGCCGACGCGACCGCCAGCGTGCACGCGGCACCCCTGCCGGCGCTCGCCGCGGCCCTGGAAGCGTCGAGCCCGGCTGATAGAATCGTGGTCTTCGGATCGTTCTTCACGGTAGGGGGCGTGCTGGAGAACGGCACACCCCGCCTGCAGGCCAAGCACCTGCTGCCCGGCTCCTGATCGGCCTGATGGCACGGCGCTCTGTTTCTTCCCACGCTGCTCATCAGGAATCGAATTTCATGGCGTTTTTCAAGTTTCGCTCCCGTGGCCCGCAGGCCAACGAGGGGCGCAACACAAGCGCTGCCGCCGCGCCGGCGGAGAGCGTCGAATCCATGCGCCGCCGCGCGCGTCACCGGCTGCTCGGTGCCGCCATCCTGCTGCTGGTCGGCGTGATCGGCTTCCCATTGCTGTTCGACACCCAGCCACGGCCGATCGCGGTCGACATCCCGATCGAGATCCCGGACCGCAACAAGGTCGCGCCCCTGCCGCAGCCGCCTTCGACCGCCAAGGCCCAGGCTCCGGCGGCGAATGGCGAGGGTCGCGTCGCCCAGGCACCGTCGTCCAGCGCCATGATCACCGAGTCCGCCGATGGCACCGAGCTGCCGGCCGACCGGCCCGTGACCCGGGCGCCGGCGGCGACCTCCGTGCCGGTGCCGCCGCCAGCCCCGGCCGCCAGGCCCGACACCACGCACAAGGCCGAGGCGAAACCCGAGGTCAAGCCCGAATCCAAGCCCAAGCCGAAGACCGAGACGCGTCCGGAGACCGTCGCCAAGCCCGCGCCGGCGCCCAAGCCGGCCACGCCCGACGATGGTGCCCGCGCCCGCGCGCTGCTCGACGGCCAGGGTGCCGCCGCGGCGCGCCAGGCCGCCGCGCCGGCACCGGCACCGGCACCGGCCGCCGCCAGCGAGGCCAACGGCCGGTTCGTGATCCAGGTCGGCGCCTTCGCCGATGCGGCCAAGGCGCGCGAGGTGCGCCAGAAGCTCGAACGCGCGGGTCTGAAGACCTACACCAATGTCGCGAAGACGGCCGATGGCGAACGCACGCGCGTGCGCGTCGGTCCCTTCGCCTCGCGCACGGAGGCCGATCAGGCCGCGGGCAAGGTCAAGGGCCTGGCCCTGCCGGCCGCGGTGCTCGGCCTGTAGCCGGGCGCAGGGTGCCGTGACCGCGTTCGACTGGCTGGCCATCGCGCTGATCGGGCTGTCGGCGCTGTATGGCGTCACGCGCGGGCTGGTGTTCGAGGTGATCTCGCTGCTGGGCTGGGGAGCGGCGTTCTGGTGCGCCCAGGCGTTCGCGACCGGGGTCGCGGCCTGGCTGCCGATCGGCGATGCCGAGGCCGCCTGGCGCTATCCGCTGGCCTTCGTGCTGGTGTTCGTCGGCGTGGCGTTCGGCGTCGGACTGGCGGCGTCCCTGATGCGGCGGCTGGTGTCGGCCGCCGGACTGTCCCCGGTCGATCGCACGCTGGGCGGGGCCTTCGGCCTGGCGCGCGGCGCGGTCGTGCTGCTGGTGCTGGCGGTCATGGTTCATTTGCTGGCATTGAGCGAGGGCGCCTGGTGGCGCGATTCGCGCAGTGCCGGGGTTCTGGATGCGGCATTGCAGGGGCTCAAGCCCTCGCTGCCGGAGAAGTTGGCAAGCTACCTGCCTTGAGAGGATCGTTTCATGTGTGGAATCGTCGGCGTCGTCAGTCAAGCGCCCGTCAATCAACTGCTCTATGACGCCCTGCTGCTGCTGCAGCATCGCGGCCAGGACGCGGCGGGCATCGTCACGCTGCTGGAACGCAAGTTCTTCATGCAGAAGGCCAAGGGCATGGTGCGCGACGTGTTCCGCACCCGCAACATGCGTGCCCTGCCGGGCGACGTCGGCCTGGGCCAGGTGCGCTATCCCACCGCCGGCAACGCCTACAGCGAGGAGGAGGCGCAGCCGTTCTACGTCAACGCGCCGTTCGGCATCGTGCTGGTCCACAACGGCAACCTGACCAACGCCCACGCGCTGCGGGCCGAGCTGTTCTCCACCGACCATCGCCACACCAACACCGAGAGCGACTCCGAGGTGCTGCTCAACGTGCTGGCGCACGAGATCGAGCGCTCCACCCGGGGCGGCTTCCTCAACTCCGACACGCTCTTCGAGGCGGTGCGCAGCGTGCACCGGCGCCTGCGCGGGTCGTATGCGGTGGTGGCGCTGATCGCCGGCCATGGCCTGCTGGCGTTTCGCGATCCCTATGGCATCCGGCCGCTGGCGATGGGCCGTGGCGCCGATGGCACCGTGATGGTGGCGAGCGAATCCGTCGCGCTCGAAGGATCGGGCCATGTGTTCGAGCGCAACGTCGCGCCGGGCGAGGCGGTGTTCGTCGACCTGCAGGGCCAGGTGCAGTCGGCGCAGTGCGCCGACGCGCCGACGCTCAACCCGTGCATCTTCGAATTCGTCTACCTGGCGCGGCCGGACTCCGTGCTCGACGGCATCTCGGTCTACCAGGCGCGCCTGAACCTGGGCGAGGCATTGGCCAAGCGCGTGGTCTCCACCGTGCCGCCCAACGAGATCGACGTCATCATCCCGATCCCCGAATCGAGCCGCCCGAGCGCCACGCAGCTCGCGCACCTGCTGGGCATCCCGTATCGCGAAGGCTTCGTCAAGAACCGCTATGTCGGGCGCACCTTCATCATGCCGGGGCAGGGCGTGCGCAAGAAATCGGTGCGCCAGAAGCTCAACGTGATCGGCAGCGAATTCAAGGGTCGCAACGTGCTGCTGGTGGACGACTCCATCGTGCGCGGCACCACCAGCCGCGAGATCGTGCAGATGGCGCGCGACGCCGGCGCCAACAAGGTCTACCTCGCCAGCGCCGCGCCACCGGTGCGCTATCCCAACGTCTATGGCATCGACATGCCGACCAAGGACGAACTCGTCGCGCACGACCGCACGGTCGAGGAGATCCGCGCCCTGATCGGCTGCGACGCGCTGATCTACCAGGACGTCGCGGCCATGAAGCGCGCCGTCGGCTCGCTCAACCCGGCCCTCGACGGCTTCGACGCCTCGTGCTTCGACGGTACCTACGTCACCGGCGACATCGATCTCGAAGCCATCACCCGCATGAACGGCAGCCGTCCACGCATCGAGGAGACCGAGGAAGACTCCTCGCGCCTCGCGCTGCCCAATCCCGCCTGAGACACCTCCGCCTGAGACACATCGCCGCCGACATGACCGATAGAACCCTGCCCGAAGGCCTGCATCGCGACACGCTCGCGCTGCGCACCGCGCTGGCGCCCAGCCAGCACGGCGAACATTCCGAAGCCCTGTTCCTGACCAGCGGCTTCGTCCAGCCCGATGCCGCCACCGGCGCCCGCCGCTTCGCCGGCACCGAGGACGGCTTCACCTACTCGCGCACCTCCAACCCGACGGTCGCGAGCTTCGAGCAGCGCCTGGCCGCGCTCGAAGGCACCGAAGCCGCCATCGGCGCCTCCACCGGCATGGCGGCGATCCTCATGATGTGCATGGGCCTGCTGAAGGCCGGCGACCACGTCGTCTGCTCGCGCTCCGTCTTCGGCTCGACGCTCAACCTGTTCGGCAAGGAGTTCGGCAAGTTCGGCGTGCAGACGACCTTCGTCTCGCAGACCGACATCGCCGAATGGCGCGCCGCGATGCGGCCGGAGACGCGCCTGCTGTTCGCCGAGACGCCGACCAACCCGCTGACCGATGTCTGCGACATCGCCGCCCTGGCCGACATCGCCCATGCCGCCGGCGCGCTGCTGGCGGTCGACAACTGCTTCTGCACGCCGGCGCTGCAGCGCCCGACCGAACTGGGCGCCGACCTGGTGATCCATTCGGGCACCAAGTACCTCGACGGGCAGGGCCGTGTCATGGCCGGCGCGATCTGCGGACCCTCGAAGCTGATCGTCGACGTCTTCGGACCGGTGGTGCGCACCGCCGGCATGGCGCTGTCGCCGTTCAACGCCTGGGTCGTGCTCAAGGGCATGGAGACACTGGGCATCCGCATGCAGGCGCAGTGCGCCAATGCGCTGGCGGTGGCTCGATGGCTGGAGACCCAGCCTTCGGTGGCGCGCGTCTACTACCCCGGACTGGCCTCGCATCCGCAGCACGAACTGGCGATGCGGCAGCAGTCCGGGCTGGGTGGGGCGGTGGTCTCCTTCGACGTCCACGGCGACTCGCCCGAGACCCTGCGCGCCAATGCCTTCCACGTGATCGACAGCACGCGCGTGCTGAGCATCGCGACCAACCTGGGCGATACCAAGTCGATCATCACGCACCCGGGCACCACTTCGCATGGGCGCCTGACCGAGGTGCAGCGCCAGGCCGCCGGCATCGGCCAGGGCCTGATCCGGCTGGCCGTCGGCCTGGAACACATCGAAGACATCAAGAACGATCTCGCACGAGGCCTCGGCAGCCTGCCGGTCTCATCCTCCCTCCCGCAATGACCCGTCCCGTCAGAACCCGCATCGCCCCGTCGCCCACCGGCTTTCTCCATCTGGGCACGGCCCGCACCGCGCTCTATTCGTGGGCCTATGCGCGGCACCACGGCGGCCAGTTCGTGCTGCGCATCGAGGACACCGACGTCGCGCGCTCCACGCAGGACGCCGTCGACCAGATCCTGGCGTCGATGCGCTGGCTCGGCCTCGACTACGACGAGGGTCCGATCTACCAGATGCAGCGGCTCGACCGCTATGGCGCCATCATCGCGCGCATGCTGGAGGAAGGCACCGCCTACCACTGCTACTGCACGCCGCAGGAACTCGACGAGGCCCGCGAGGCCCAGCGCGCACGCGGCGAGAAGACGCTCTACGACCGCCGCTGGCGCCCCGAGCCCGGCAAGACGCTGCCGCCCATCCCCGAGGGCGTGAAGCCGGTGGTGCGCTTCCGCAATCCGATCGAGGGCGACGTGACCTGGGACGACATCGTCAAGGGTCCGATCACCATCAACAACCGCGAGATCGACGACCTGATCATCGTGCGTCCCGATGGCGTGCCGACGTACAACTTCTGCGTCGTCGTCGACGACTGGGACATGGAGATCAGCCATGTCTTCCGCGGCGACGAGCATGTCAACAACACGCCCTGGCAGATCAACATCTTCCAGGCACTGGGCGCGCCGCTGCCACTGTTCGGCCACGTGCCCGTGATCCTGGGCGACGACGGCCACAAGCTCTCCAAGCGCAAGGGTGCCGTCAGCGTCACCGCCTACGAAGAGGACGGCTATCTGCCCGAGGCGATGCTCAACTACCTGGCACGACTGGGCTGGAGCCATGGCGACGAGGAGATCTTCTCGCGCGATCAGCTGGTGGCCTGGTTCGACGGCAGCCATCTCTCGCGTAGCCCGGCGCAATGGGATCCGGCCAAGCTCAAGTGGGTCAATGCGCACTACATCAAGCAGATGGACCTCGGTGCGCTGACGACCCAGGTCGCCTCGCAGCTGCGCAAGCGCCACGGCATCGAGGCCGATGCGCGCCTGGGCGACATCTGCGCGCTGTTCCGCGACCGCTGCGAGACCACGGTGGCGTTGGCGGAGTGGGCTTCCCGGTTCTATGTCGGCGTGAAGCCCGAGTCCGCCGACCTGGCGCAGCACGTGACCGAGGCGGTGCGCCCGGCGCTGGCCACGCTGGCCGGCAAGCTCGAGCAGCTGGCCGTGCGGGACAAGGCATCGATCGCCGCGGCCATCAAGGAAACGCTCGCCGCGCACGGCCTCAAGATGCCCGCGCTGGCCATGCCGGTGCGTGTCCTGATGCTCGGAACTCCCCAGACGCCATCGCTCGATGCGGTGCTCGCACTGTTTTCTTTCGAAGAAATTTCGCAGCGCTTGCGATACGCTGAAATATAGGTATATAATTCGAGGCTCGACACCAACGGGGGTATAGCTCAGCTGGGAGAGCGCTTGCATGGCATGCAAGAGGTCATCGGTTCGATCCCGTTTACCTCCACCATTCATTTGAAGTGTCGAGAAAAGAAAGCGTTGATCGCAACGCGGTTCCTCAGGTTTTGACCCTATCGTCTAGAGGCCTAGGACACCACCCTTTCACGGTGGCTACCGGGGTTCGAATCCCCGTAGGGTCGCCAGTTTCACGCAAGTGAAGCCGGCACAAGTCGTCAGCACTTGGCTCCGCAAGGAGTGAACGTTGTCTACCAGGAGTGGTAGTTCAGTTGGTTAGAATACCGGCCTGTCACGCCGGGGGTCGCGGGTTCGAGTCCCGTCCACTCCGCCAGTATCTTGGGGTTCCCCCATGAGAAAAAGCCACCTTCGGGTGGCTTTTTTGTTTTCTACCCACGCTTCTTCCTCTCTCGGTCCACGTTCGACCGACTGCCGACAGCAGCCTCCTTGGCATGCAGGCGTCCCTTGGCAGGGTGCCTCGCGCACGAGTTCCAGACCAGATCCCGTCGCCTGCCAGGCAGCGCGGACAAATTTCGTCCCGCGATCCCGCCCGTTCGATCTGATATTCCTGCGATTCGAGGCTCCTCGCCCCTTGTTTTCGCCACGTCCCTAGCCTTCGTCCCGCAGCGCCATATCGGCATTGCTTTGGAAACAACGATTGGAGTAGGTACATGTTCAAGAAAGCACTCATCGCCGGTACGGTTGCCCTCGCGGCCATCGGTTCCGCCCACGCCGCCGACGGCACCCTCAATGTCAAGCTGTCGGTCAAGACGGGCTGCGACATCAACGGCGCAACCGGCATCGGCTCTGGCACCGGCGCCGCCGGCGAACTGGATTTCGGTTCGTATGCCGTCGGCGCCACGGGG
>Ga0308159_1005330_pt1 | contig 11011 bp, 10 predicted proteins | sample PhyCR1_FD_201040 | JGI IMG/M metagenome (GOLD analysis project Ga0308159, IMG submission 201040) | Phyllosphere microbial communities from UC Gill Tract Community Farm, Albany, California, United States - DLSLC.R1 | ecosystem: Host-associated > Plants > Phyllosphere > Unclassified | place: USA...
TGGACTGGCTGTGGTGGAATTGATCACTACGCAGGGGCTGGCACTGCAGTCAGGTCAGAACACATCGGCTTGAATCGCCCGCCGAGGTCTTCGCTTGAGCCGAGACCCTGAGACACTTCGCCGACTGGCTGAGGCGCGTAGCGCCCGTGGCGTACAGGCGTTGGGCTCTCGATGAACGGCCGCAAGCGCAGAGTGATTACGGCGGTTGCGGGCTTCTTCCTCGCAACTTTGCTCGGTGGTTGTTCCATCGGCGGGCCGACGGGACAGGAGCGTGCCGACGAGCTTGCGGAACAGCTCGAAAACGGAGGGCTCGGACGGTCCCCCGAAAACGAGGACAGGTAGATGGCATCCGCGCTACTCACTGGGCGGGGTCGACGTTTCAATGGTCGGGGCTGCGCGGGAGCTCGGCATCAGTGAGGCGATCAACGGGAGCTCGCTCCACCTCACGGGAGAGCGGCTTGATTCTCTTGCTACAAAGTGATCAGCGCTTGTCCATGTGGCGCGCACCAGTGCCGTCCAAACTGCGGCGCGTGATCAATGAACGTGGCCGGCGCTGCCATGGTGGTATCTACACCGATCGCGCCGCAGGCAGCGTGTTGCGGCGCTTCGAGCATGCCGGCGCCGGAAGCCACCACAACGGATTCCCTCGACGTGTGCCGGGAGTGGTGACCAGTCTCGGGTGACCTCACCGTGTCGGTGATCCTCGAACCAGACGCGCTGCAGCCCGGATACTCGGTGTTGGCCAAGACTCTCGGCCCGATCCTGGGTGTTGTCGCCCGGAGCGCAGAAAACATGAGAGTCGGCGGAGTCGGTTTCTACGCGGAGGGAGAAGGGGGAATCTCCATCGGGCTGGAAACAGCGGCGGAGGACCTCGGCATCGCTGAAGCCGTCAACGGCCGGTCACTCTCTCTCACCGGCGGACGACTCGAGTCTCTCGCGAATAGGTGATCTGCATCGGCCTCTCGAGGCGCCGCCGTTGGATCAAGAGGTCGCCGAGGCGGTCCCATACGGACGATAGAGGCATCGAGACCTTCACTAGCTGCCCGGGTGATGCGGCGGATCCTCCGCGACAGGTACTCGCTGTCAACGGAGCAACGAGAAGAACGGCCTACTTCACCCGAGGCTTCGCCAGCTTCCCGTCCGCCGTCACCTGCGGGTGGTGCTTGGTGAGCTGGATGACACCCCAGGTGGCGATCGCGCCCGCGATGACGAACCCGATGAGCGCCCACGCGGGCGCTGTCGACGCCTCGCCGAGCACGAGCAGGCCGATGAGCACGGCGATGATCGGGTCGATGACGGTGAGGCCCGCGATGACCAGGTCGGGCGGGCCGACCGAGTACGCCGTCTGCACGAAATAGGCGCCCACGGCGACCGCGGCGAGCAGGGCCACCAGACACAGCATCGTCAGCCACTCGAAGTTGCCGGCCTGCGCGCGACTGATGACGACCTTGGCGAGCGTCGCGACGAAGCCGTAGATGACGCCCGCGGCCATGATGTAGAACAGCGCCTGGGCCCGGCGACGCACGAGCACCCAGAACACGCCGAAGACGATCACCACGACGGCCAGGATGCCGAGGATGATCCACAGCTCACGCTCGGTGACCACGTTCTCGGTGGCGAAGAACGCCGCGATCGTGACGAAGATGAAGATGCCGCCCACGCACAGCGCGATCGCGATGAGCGACTGCCTCGTCGGCTTGTGCCGCGAGATGCGGGCGTTCAGCACCGTGGTGATGACGAGCGCGATGGCCCCGAGCGGCTGCACGAGGATGAGGGGCGCGACCGACAGCGCCGAAAGCTGGCACACGATCGCGAGACCGAGCATGACCGTGCCCGCGACCCACGAGGGGCGGGTCAGCAACGAGGACAGTTGCTTGCGCGAGAGGCCACCGGTGGTCTTGCCCGACAGGCGTTCGACCTTCTGCACCCCGCGGTGCTGGTACTGGGCACCGAACGACATGAAGACCGCGCCGAGAAGGGCCAACGGGATGCCGAGCAGGATGCGGGGGTCACGGAAGACACCGACGAGTTGGTCGATTCCGTCGCTGAGGGTGGCATCGAGCGGGATCACCCTCCGACGATAGCCCGCCGTCCGCTGGATAGGCTGGTGACGTGGCCGTACTCCCGATTCGCATCATGGGCGATCCCGTGCTGCACGCTCCCGCTGCCCGCGTCGATGAGATCACCGATGAGGTGCGCACGCTCGTCGCCGACATGTTCGAGACGATGGACGCCGCTCCCGGCGTGGGCCTGGCCGCCCCGCAGGTGGGTGTGGGTCTGCGCATCTTCACGTACACGTATGAAGATGACGAGGGTCAGCCCTGGCGCGGCGTCGTGATCAACCCCGAGCTGTGGATCCGTCCGATGGAGCCTGGCTACCCCGACCCCGACGAAGAGAGCGAGGGGTGCCTGTCGTTCCCCGGCGAGCGGTTCCCCCTGCGCCGATCAGAGGCGGCGCTGCTCACCGGCACCGATCTCGACGGCCACGCGGTGCGCATCGAGGTCACGGGCTGGCGAGCGCGCATTCTGCAGCACGAGTTCGACCATCTCGACGGCATCCTGTACGTGGATCGTCTCGACGAGGAAGACAGCCGAGTCGCGGCGAAGATCGCGAAGAAGCGCAAGTGGGGCAAGCCGGGCATCTCGTGGATGCCGGGCGTCGACGACATCGACGCCTGATGGCCTCCCCCCGGGGCGCCGCGCTCAGCTCTCGATGATGTTCGGGGCGAAGCGGCAGTAGTAGTCGGTGATGGGTCCGTCGGATTCGCGGATGCCGACGCCGAAGGCCTCCTGGTCGATCACCCACGAGCCCAGCACGGGGTGGTTGCTGCCGTTCACCCCGGGGAAGTCGGGTAGCTCGTGATACTGCTGCCAGACGCGTTCTCGGCCCGCCCCCTCGCGGCGATATTCCTGTCCGTTCGACGTGACGCTGCCGTCGCTTCGATGAACGCGGATGCCGTCTCCTTCGCGCCCGAAGACGGGTTTGACGACGTAGTCGGTCATGCCGTTCGGGCCGTCGGCGTAGGCCGGGAGCAGGTTGGGGTGACCGGGAAACAGCCGCCACAGGGCGACGAGCAGGAGCTTGTTCGACAGGAACATCTTCCACGCCGGCTCGTACCAGCGCCCGAAAAGCCCTCGACCCGCGATGAGCAGGGCGCCGAACTCCTGGTCGCCGATAACGCGGTCGTCCCCCGAGACGAGGTCTTCCCACGGGTAGAGCTTGAACAGATTGCGCATGACGGGGTACTGGGTACCCGGCGTGTCACCGGGGAGCGCCGCGATGCTGCGCGACGAGCCCCAGGGCTCCGGCACCCCGACGAACTGCCGCGCGCCGTGGTGCCACCCGATCTCCTTCATCTCGATGCCGGTGTGCTCCCACCCGGCTTCGCCCGCCACGTCGCGCATGTACGCGACGGTGTCCCAGTCTTCGCCGTAGGTGTCGGCATCCGAGTGCGCGACGAAGAGCCGCCCGCCCTCGCCCTCGTTCAGCGCGCGGTGCAGAAGGGTGTGCCAGCGTTCCACCAGGGCTTCGTGCAGGCCGTTCCACTGATCCGTGTCGGCGGGCAGGGCCCCGCTCCTGATCCGGTCCTGCAGCCAGAACCACTGCGTGACCGACGCCTCGATGAGGCCGGTCGGGGTGTCGCCGTTGTACTCGAGCATCTTGGCGGGTGAGCCGTCGCCCGCGTACGCGAGGTCGAAGCGGGCGTACACATCGGGTTCGTTCTGCTCGAGCGACCACTGGGCGAGCTCGAACGCCTTCGGGGCGAGTCCGAGATGACCGAGTTCGCCGGATGCCATGTATCTCGCGGCTTCGAGACTCATGCGGTGCAGCTCCTCGGTCTGCTTCTCGAGCTCTTCGACCTCGGGCAGGGTGAAGACGTAGGCGGCACCGTCGTTCCAGTACTCGACCGCCGTGCCGTCGTCGCGCACGGAGTGCGAGTAGATGAGACCGGACTGCTTGATGGTGCGCTCCCAGTCGGGGCGCGGGTCGAGCTCGATACGACGCATCAGCCGCCGTGGCTTCCGTCGGAGCCCGAGCCGCCGAAGCCGCCGCGCGAGACGCTGTCTCCATCGGCAGGGATGCCGCGAGCGGCCGTCTTGCCGGATGGGAGGCTGTCGGCCCCGCCGGCGACCGGCTGCCCCACCGCGGGCACCGCGCGACCGCTCGAGCCGAGCGGCAGGTAGTACCAGTGGGCGCTGCCGCCGTGGTTGTTGCAGTCGTCATCGGGCAGGCGCTTCTCGGTCGCGTTGTCGCGGCAGATCTGCGCGTAATCGTCGGAGACGTTGGTGCCCTGCCCGCACCCGGTGAGGGTGGCGGCGAGCGCGGCGACGACGCCGACGGTGACGGAGCGCGAGGCGCGGCGACGCGCGACTGGCTGCATGGGGGACTCCTTCGGAGGTGCCGGATCGGCGTGCCTGCGCCGATATTCTCACACCCGGGTGTGGGTGGTTCTAGACGCGGGATTGGTGTCGCCGCGGGAACACGTGAGTCGGGGCGTCGGAGGCCGGCATCCACTCGCACGTGAAGCTGCCGCGGTAGCCGAAGAGGAAGCCGAACTGATCGTTGTCGACACGCATGTCGACGTGGAACCGCCCATCGGCGTCGTCGAAGCGTTCGCGGAGGGTGGCGCGGCCGCTGAAGAGCATCGGGAAGCGGAAGCCGACCGGCCCCTCGTAGAAGCGCTGCTCCCCCGACCGCAGGAGCAGACCCCCGTCCTGGTCGACCGTCAGGTCGAGGTCGACGGCGAGATGCTGGTGGGTGCCGAGGTAGTCGACGACCCGGCCCTCGTGCAGGATCATCGTGGCGTCGAACCGGGCGGGCCGACCTCGCACGTCGTACTCCCGCACGAAGGTGACCGTCTCGCGGCCGAAGGGGTCGACGTATGGGCTGTTCCAGATGGCGAAGGGCACGTTCGCGCCGACCGTCGGCACGAGGATGTTGCGCAGTTTGCCGATCTGCAGGAATGGCACCGTCCACCACGGACCGCGGCGGATCTCGGTCATCACACCGCGACCGACGCACGCTTCACCCTCGTCGAGCCCGACACCGAAGCGCCGCTGCATCATCGGGTGCAAGAGGTCGAAGTCCGGGCCCATCGCTCGCGCGAAGATCGAGGTCACCCCTCTCCTCCCGCAGCTGGCAGGGTGGCAAGCGTTGCGGGGGCGTTGTCGAGGGCGCGCCGGCGGTGTGGAGGAACCCGCTCGCAGCGCGAGGCGCGGGGGCGGTCCTGTCGCCAGAACGCCACGGCGTGCCAGAGCGACCAGCGTTCCGGCTCCGCCCCGGTCTCGAGCCACAGGCGCAGGCGGTCGAAACTCCACGCGGTGGCCCACCCGACGAGGGGACGCACGATCAGATCGAGCGGACCCCACCCGGGCGCGTAGTCGTAGCCCGTGGAGAAGTGGATGCCGTCGGCTCCCGGCTCGTAGCGCCAGTAGCCGCGACCGTCGCGCAGCGGCGACAGCCTGTCACTCGTGGTGAACCGCAGAGCGGAGGTGCGAGTGCCATCCGGCCGGGACGCCTCGCCGATGCTGATGCCGTCACCGCGCACGGTGTGCAGCGGCGTGCGTCGCTCGTAGATGAACCGGGCGGCGCCTTCCGGCGTCTTCGTCGTGGGCGTGATCCGTGAGAAGCGGACGTCCCACCGCACGTGCTGGACCGGGTCCTGCGTCGCGGCCCAGACGTCGTCCAGCGTCGTACGAATGGTCGTTGCGACGTAGATCCCCCGTGCCCCCATGGCGTCAGCCTAGGCCGAGCGAGCCGTCCCTCGGCGCAGCACGGGGTGATGTCGTCAGCGCGACGCGAAGGAGTGCAGGGCGAGGTCATCGCTGAGAGCCTCACTCGCGAGGCGACCGCGGACGCTCGTGCCCTGCCCATCGAGGGGCGGGCTCACCACGGCGGCACCGAGGCGCCCGGGCGCCGACAGCACGATCGCCCCCGAGACGCTCGACTTCGCCGGGATGCCGACCGCCCGCATCCACCGCCCCGACCCGTCGTACACCCCGCAGGTCGCCATGACCGAGATGACATCGCGAGCGACCCACTCCGGCACGACCCGCTTTCCCGTGCGGGGGTTCGTCCCGCCGAACGCGAGCGTGGCGCCCATGACGGCGAGGGTCTCGGCATCCACCCGTGTCGCGCAGGCTCGGGCGTAGACGGCGACCGCGTCGTCGGCCGAGGGTTCGAGGGTGCCTTCGGCCCGCATCAGGTGGGCGAGGGCGTGGTTGCGGTCACCGAGGAGGTGTTCGTTGTGCGCCACGTCTTCGTCGACGTCGAGGTCGCACCCGGCGAAGGCCGCCAACCCGCGTGCGATGCGGTCGCTGCGCGCCTCGGCGTCGGCGCCGTCGACGAGCGAGGCGGTCAGCAAGGCTCCCGCGTTGACCATGGGGTTCGGAGGTCGGCCCGTGCCGCTCTCGAGTTTGATGGCGTCGAACGACTCGCCGGTGGGTTCGATTCCGACGCGGTCGAGCGCCGCACCGTCGGTGTCGAGCAGCGCGAGAGCGAACAGGAACGGCTTGACCGCGGACTGCACGCTGAAAGAGACGTCGGCACTCCGACTCGCGCGGACGGAGCCGTCGGGCAGAGCCACGGCGAGGGCACAGAGATCGGGGGCGGCATCGGCGAGCTGCGGGATGCTGTCGTCGACCTCTCCCCCGCGCTCGAGCAGCAGGCGGGACCGCAGGGCGTCGAGGTCGTACGAGCGGGCGTCGGGAGGCGAGGTCACTCCCCCAGCCTCGCAGCCACGGAGGGTGTTCGGGGCCGGACCCGTCAGTACAGCCCGCGCGCCGCGAGTTCGCCGCGCAGGATCGGCGTCAATCGTTCCGCGAACGCCGGAGTGATGTGGGTGTCGTCGTAGCGCACGGGCGTGTCGCCGGCGAAGGCGGGGCACGCCCCTTGCCAACAGCTGAAGGGCAACGAGCTGATCGCGGTATCGCCGGTGCCGGCGGCGCGGGCCTCGGTCGCCGTCTCCATCTGCGTCCACACCTCGTCGATGCCCGCGAGACACGCCGAGGGACCGGTGAGGGGAGAGACGCACCGGCCGAGATCGACGCCGTGCGGCGGCGGTGCCAGGTAGACGGTGCGACCGGCCGGAGCCCACCCGGCGACCTCGGCGGCGGTGGCGGATGCCAGCTCCCCGGCGCCGAGATCCCGCCCGTCGACCGAGCGGCCCAGGGTGAACGCGTTCGACACGACGAGGAGGTCGGCGGGCGCGGCGCCGATCATCGCCGCGACGTCGGCCTTGCGCTGCGCGCACGCCGCCATCACCGAGGGGTCGCGACTCTCGATGAGGACGTCGGTGAAACGGCATCCGTACATTCCGACCGTGGTCACGCGCCACGCTCCCCCGCTGTCGTCGGCGAGCTTCGCGAACGCGGGCGCGTACGCCATGGCGCTCGAGTCGCCCACCAGGTACAGGTGCCGCGCAGCGTCGGCGGAACCCCACGTGCAGCGGCCGGCGTCGAGGGCGATACCGGGGGTGAAGCAGTCGTGGGCGCGGTTGGCCGACGATGAGGCCCGTTGCACCTCGTCGAGAGAGGGATGCAGCTCGGGCCAGGCGGTGGCCGTGGTCGCCGCGGCGAGTTCGGTCTGGAGGGCGCCCAGCGCGTCTCCGGCTTCGGCGGCGACGTCGACCGCCGCCGGAGCGTCGACCGGCAGGCCCGGAAGCGTCGGGGCGCCGTACGCGAGCATGACCGCGAGCGCCGTGGCTCCTCCGCCGATCGCCAGGGTGGCCCCGGCCATCGCCACGCGCGGAGCGAAGCGGGCGCGCCAGGCGGCCCAGGCGGGTGCGGCGTCGGCTGCGACGGGCGCAGGGGGTGCCGGCATCCGTGCGTCCTCTTCGCTCGACGGGGGCGTCGGCTCGGTCATCACCGCGGCTTCGGAGGGAGCGGGAGAAGCGGGGCGGGATCCGGGGTAGTACCGCTGGCCCGGGATGTATCCGGCGGGCCGCGAGGCGAGGGCGCTCGGCCGGCGCGGCGCGGTGACGGGTTCGGGCGCGGCGGGTGCGGCGGGCGCCGCCCGCTCCACCGGCCGGCCCGCGGCCCAGGGCGAGCGGTGGAAGGGCTGCTCGATGCCGAGGTACGTCGTGACCGTCAGCACGAGCATCGCCAGGACGGTGATCCCCGTCGCCACCGACCCGGGCGCACGCAGAACCCCCGCGAAGACGATCACCGGCAGGTGCCAGAGGTACAGCGAGTACGAAAGATCGCCGATCCTGACGGCCAGCGGGTTGGTGAGCACGAACAGGTGGCGGTGGCGGGGATCACCGCCGATGCCGCCGCCGATCACGAGCGCGGCGCCGAGCACGGGGAGCGCGGCAGCGGGCGCCGGGAACGGGTCAGCGGGGTCGATCACGAAGAACGCGGCGATGATCGCGGCCAAGCCGATCCAGGCCAGGAGCCCGCGGGCGGCTGCCGGCATGCGCGCGAGGACGGGGGCTGCGGCGGCGATCACCGCTCCCGCGGCGAGCTCCCCCGCCCGCGTGAACGTCGAGAAGTACGCCCAGCTCGGGTCGACGGGCGTCTGGATGACGGCGACGATCCCGGATGCCACCACCACGACGAGCGCCAGCAGGCCCACGGCGACGCGGCCTCCCCGCGCCCGGCGGACGGTGACCGGCAGGGCGGCGACAGCGAGCAGAACCAGGAACGGCCAGGCGAGCGAGAACTGCTCTTCGACGGAAAGCGACCAGAAGTGCTGGAGGGGCGAGACGTCCGTCGCCGCGAAGTAGTCGCGGCCTTCGAGGCCGAAATGCCAGTTCGACACGAGACCCGCCGCCGACAGGGCGTCGAGCAAGGTCGCCTCGGCGCGCACGGGCGAGAAGACCGCGAACGCCGCCCCGACGACGATCGCGAGCACGACGGCGGCGGCCGGCAGCAGGCGCTTCACACGGCGGGCGAAGAATGCGCCGAGCCGCACCGTCCCTTCGCGCTCGAGATCAGCGAGGAGGATGCCGGTGACGAGGAACCCCGAAAGCACGAAGAACACGTCGACCCCGACGAAACCGCCTCGCGGCCACCCCGTGAGGTGCGTGGCAACGACGGCGAGGACGGCGACCGCCCGGAGTCCCTGGAGATCGCGGCGCACGCGAGAGGCGGGGGCGGGCACGTCGGATCCTCTCAGGCCGGCGTCGGCGGCCTCGGGAAGCATAGTGGAACCGCTCCCACACGGCCGGGCGACGGCCCCCGTGCGAAAGCGGTCGGGACGGGGAACGAAGGGAACGCGCCGACATTATGTGTGGTCACGGAGGGCTCCGCTACCCCCGGGGAGAAGGAGCCACGCGGGCATAGTCTCCGACGCAACGGATGCGTCCCGGCATCCGCCCTTCTCGCCGTCCGGCGGTCCCGCCCGAAGGAACCGATGAGTCACGCGCTCGACCACACGATGCCCCACGCGGGCGACATCCTCGGCGCGCGCTACATCCTCCGCGACAGGATCGGCGCCGGAGGAATGGGCCGCGTCTTCCGCGCGCGCGACGAGGTGCTCGCGCGCGACGTCGCCGTCAAGATCTTCTACGCCGATGCCACCGACGAGCCCGAACCCCTTCGCCGCATGTCGGAGGCACGGGCCCTCGCGGCCCTCGACCATCCCTCTCTCGTGACGCTGTACGACGCGCGCCTCACCGGCGACGATCACGTCTACCTGGTGATGGAGCTCGTCGACGGCCCATCGCTGCAACGCCGCATCGAGCAGGGGCCACTCACGGACTCGGAGGTGGCCGGAATCGTCGCCGACCTCGCCGGCGCCCTGGCCGTCGTCCACCAGGCCGGCATCGTCCACCGCGATGTGAAACCGTCGAATGTGCTGCTGCGGCCGGCGCGGGGTGGGGCGCGGGCCGTCGAGGCGGTGCTCGCCGATTTCGGCGTCGCCCGGCTGATCGGTGCGACGCGCCTGACCAGCCCCGGAACCGTCATCGGGACGGCCGCCTACCTCGCGCCGGAGCAGGTGCGCGGCGAGGCGCCTCACGCGGCGTCGGACGTGTACGCGCTGGGGCTCCTCGCCATCGAAGCGCTCACGCGGCTGCACCCCTTCGGCGGCGGAACGCTGCAAGAGACGCTCCTGGCCCGCCTCGCCCGTCAGCCGGAGATCCCGGGGACGTTCAGCCGGGAGTGGCAGTCGCTGCTGACGTCGATGACCGCTTTCGACCCCGACGAACGGCCCACTGCCGCGAGCGTCGTGAAGCGGGCGGAGACGTTGGCGCGCGAAAAGCAGGGCGGTGCCGCGGGTGCGGCCCTGGCGCCGGCGTCGTGGTCGCTGGAGACGGCGTCGATGACCGCACCGGTCGCGACGACCGTTCCCCCGCGACTGCCGGCTGGGTCGAGCATCGGGTCTGAGACGTCTCTGGGCGAGACGACCGCGCCGGTGGCTGCGGCGTCGGTGGGTGCAGGTGCCACGCTCGCGTCGTCGGTGCGCCCACGTCGTTCATCCCGTCGGCGGTGGTGGGGGATCGGTGCCGCCGCCAGTACGGCCCTTGTCGTCGGCGGGCATCTGATGGCGTTCTCGCTCGGCGCGGTCCCCGACATGACCACCGACCGCGTCTCGTCTCCCGCGCCCACGTCGACGCCGGCCCCTCTCGTGGCAGAGAACGCTCCCGTGTCGGTCGAGCCGGTCTCGAGCCGGGATGCCGAGACCGCGACGCCCACCCCGGCCCCGGTCGTCCCACAGCCCGAACGACCCGCTCCCGCCCAACCCGTCGCCGACGTGCCGGGTGGCGCGGTGACGCAACCCGGCCAGGGCTCCCCCGGTGCGGGCGGATCGACCGTCGTCGAGCCGGTGCCCGGTGTCGCCGTGCCCGGAGGCGACGGCTCGGTCGTCGCCACGCCGGACTCGTCGCCGTCGCCGCAGACGACGTCCGGAGCGGGCGCGCCCGGCGTGGGCGGCCCGAAGACGGGCCCGGGGAACGCCAACGGCAACGGGAAGGGATCGAGCAACGGCAAGGCGCCGGGTGCGGACGTGATAGCCGACCCGCCGGCGGACTAGCCGTCTGTCAACGGGTGTGACGTGCCTCTCGGCAGG
>Ga0308159_1005331_pt1 | contig 11009 bp, 10 predicted proteins | sample PhyCR1_FD_201040 | JGI IMG/M metagenome (GOLD analysis project Ga0308159, IMG submission 201040) | Phyllosphere microbial communities from UC Gill Tract Community Farm, Albany, California, United States - DLSLC.R1 | ecosystem: Host-associated > Plants > Phyllosphere > Unclassified | place: USA...
CGGTGAGCCAGGCCCTGGCTTCGCGTGGGTCGTAGGCGCGAAAGTGCAGGTTTTTTTCCACCACTTCATGGCTGGACTGCAGCCCCCAAACCGCATCCTGCCCGCTGCTGCCAAGGCCCGATTGCGGACGATAGGGCAAGTCGAGCGAGCCTGCGTAATGCCGCTGATCGTCATGAAACTCGACCACATCGATGTTCAGCCGCGCATCGCGGGTGAGGCGGTACCAGATGCCGACCTCGGCCAGCAGCCGCGCGATGAACGCCAGATCGCTCTCGCCGTACTGCATGACCTGCTCGCGAGGAGGGTATTGGCGCACCAGCTTGAACAGGAAGTCCTGGCCTTCGAAATCATGGCGGCTGCGCAGAATGCTCTCGACGATCTGCGGCACCGACTGGTGCTGATAAAGGCGGTATTGCCGACCGCGCTCGAGCAACGCCAGACGCGGCTGAAACACCACCTCATAACGCGCCTCGTCGCTGGAGCCGGACAGGCGCTTGAACGAGGTGATCACCCCATGCAGCGTGCGCAGCGGTTTGACCTCGGGCGTCGGCAGGCTGCGGAACACCTTGGGCAGCAAATGAGGCGCCGTGTGCAGGCTGAAATCGGCAGGCTTGCCGAGGATCTGCTCGGCCGCGATATCCTGCTCGCTGGAGGTAAATTCGAGGGTGTAGCGAAACGGCTGGCTGAGGGTTTCTTCGCCGATGAAGGTCAGGACGTCGAGCTGAGCCTTGAGGTCGTGGACGATGAGTGTATGGCGGCTGTGGTCGAAGAAAATCGGTGGTGTGTCGAACATGGCTGGCATCCGTGGCAAGGGTGTGAACCAGCGCGTCCATGCGCAGTGATCGGGAAAATCATGAAAGGGGTAACGACGGTTTTTTCGTCGAGGCAGACGATGAGTCAAAACGAGGCGTGCCTCCAGAGCTGGAGGCACGAAGGGGACGTTTCCGAGGGTATTTGGAGAATGGGCTTACAAAATGGCTGTACTCAAGCCAACTCGGAAATCTCGATCAGGTTGAGATCCGGATCACGCACATACACCGAGCGAATCGGCCCCGTCGCCCCGGTGCGCATGACCGGGCCTTCGATGATTGGCCACTGCGCATCGTTGAGCCTTGCGACGACCTGCTCCAGCGGGACCGAGGCGATGAAGCACAGGTCCAGCGCGCCAGGCACCGGTACGTGGGCCTTGGGCTCGAATTCCTTGCCGCGCACATGCAGGTTGATCTTCTGATTGCCGAAGCGAAAGGCCATGCGTCCGGCGCCGAAAGTTTCGAGCTGCATGCCCAATATGCGGGTGTAGAAGTCCACCGTGGCGTCGGCGTCGACGGCGGTCAGGACCAGATGGTCGAGGTGATCGATCATGGGTTGGCTCCATAAGGGTGGGCTTCAAATCAGCCCGCGAGCACGCCACTCGGCGCGTTGCGCAGCGTCGATCCCCAATGATTCCAGCACCTCATCGGTGTGCTGGCCGAGGGTCGGCGCGGGACGACTGACGCCACCGGGCGTGCTGCCCAGTTTCGGTACGATGCCCGGCAAGGTGACCGGCGTGCCGTCATCCAGCTGGCTCTGCAGGAGCATGTCCCGCGCCTTGTAATGGGGGTCGGCGGCGATGTCGGCGGCGTCATAGATTTTGCCGGCAGGAATCCTCGCAGCCGTGAGCTGACTCAGCACGTCATCGAGGTCGTGACTCGCCGCCCAGGCGGAAATCGCCGCGTCGATGAGTTCGACTTGCTTCACCCGCCCGTCGTTGTGCGCCAGCGCCGGATCGGCCGCCAGATCCGGCCGTTCGATCAAGGCCATCAGGCGTTGATAGATGCTGTCGCCATTGCCTGCGATCAGCGCATAGCGGCCATCGCGGCAACGGTAGGCGTTGGACGGGGCAATACCGGGCAGGCTGCTGCCCGCGGGCTGACGCACGGCGCCGAACACCGAGAACTCGGGAATCAGGCTTTCCATCATGTTGAACACCGACTCATAGAGCGCGACGTCGATTTCCTGCCCTTCACCACCGTTCTGGTCGCGATGACGCAGCGCCAGCAACACGCCGATGACGCCATGCAGCGCCGACAGCGAATCGCCGATGGAGACACCGACCCGCACCGGAGTGCGCTCAGGTTCGCCGGACAAATGCCGCAGCCCGCCCATGGCCTCGCCCACCACGCCAAAACCTGGGCGATCACGGTACGGGCCGGTCTGGCCATAACCGGACACCCGCAACATCACCAGCCTGGGATTCAGCGCATGCAGTTCTTTCCAGCCCAACCCCCAGCCTTCGAGGGTGCCGGGGCGAAAGTTTTCCACCAGCACGTCGGCGTCGGCGATCAGCTTGCGCACCACGTCCTGGCCTTCCGGCTCGCGCAGATCGAGGGTTACCGAGCGCTTGTTGCGCGACGACACCGCCCACCACACCGACGTACCTTCGTGCAGCAGACGCCATTTGCGCAGTGGATCGCCGGTGCCCGGCGGCTCGATCTTGATCACGTCGGCGCCGAACTCGCCAAGGATTTTCGCGGCGAATGGTCCGGCGATCAGTTGGCCGAGTTCAATGACCCGGACCCCTTGCAAAGGCTTTTGCATGACATGCCCTTTGTTGTTCTGGAAAAGTTGGGGCAATTGTCTGCTTAGAAGCCGGCAATGAAAATGCCTGATTTCTCCACGGGTCTTTCTGTTTTGGAAACGCTCGGTTTACCAGCCGCCGCCCAGGGATTTGTACAAGCCGACCAGCGCCAGGGTCTGCGCGGTCGAGCTGTCGACCAACTGTTCCTGGCTGCTGAGCAATGCCCGTTGAACGGTCAGCACGTTGACGAAGTCCACCGCACCGGCCTTGTACTGCTCTTTGGCGGTGCTCAGGGCGATCCGGTTCTGCGCCACGGCGTCCTGAAGTCGGTGTTGCTGCAACTGGCTGGCGTTGTACAAGCTCATGCTGTCGTCGATTTCCTGCCAGGCCCTGAGCACGGTTTTCTGGTAGTTCAATGCCGCTTCCTGCTCCTGCGCTTCACGCAGATGCAGCATGCCGCGGAGTCGGCCACCTTCGAAAATCGGCACACTCAACTGAGGGCCGATACCGAACTGGCGAGAGCCCCAACTGCCGAAATCCGCCAGTTGCAGGGACTGAAAGCCGATGTTGCCGGACAGCACGATTCGCGGGTAGAAATCCCCTTGCGCCACGCCGACGCTGGCCGCAGCGACCTGCATGCGCGCTTCGGCCTGACGAATATCCGGTCGACGCTGGGCCAGTTCCGACGACAGACCTACCGGAATCGCAGCGGGCAATGGCGCTCTGGCAGTGTCGTGCAGCAATTCGGACTGCAAGGTCCTGGGCGTCTGCGCCAACAGCAGGCTCAAGGCGTTAATCAGCTGCGCCTGACGCTGCTCCAACAGCGGAATCCGCGCTTCGACCGTGGCCACTTGCGCCGACGCCTCAGCCACGTCCAGATGGGTCGCGACCCCGCTGGCCAGGCGCACGTTGGACAATTCCAGGCTGTTGCGGGAAACCTTGAGATTGTCCCGGGTCACGGCCAGGGTGTCTTGCACGCCGCGCAATTGCAGGTAGTCGTGCGCGGTTTGCGCCTGAACCGACAGCAACACTCCCCTGCGGTCATTGTCGGCCACCGCCACTGACGCATCGGCGGCCTCGACCTCGCGCTTGACCCGGCCCCAGAGGTCGATCTCCCAGAACGCATCCAGACCGCCGTCCCACAAATTGAACGCCGACTTGCCGTTCATGCCGGACGGATCGCTCAGGCCCTCGCCGCTGTTGCGGGCGCGTTGGTAGCTCATGCCCGCTGCCACGCTTGGCAACTGATCCCCGGCCACCACTTGCCGCGCCGCACGGCTTTGTTCGAGCCGGGTGCTGGCGATTTTCAGGTCAAGGTTGGTGGCCGTCGCCCGATCGATCAGCGATGACAGCAGCGGGTCGTTGAAGATTTCCCACCAGCGCTCCTTGATCGGCGCAGCCTGCGGGCGACTTGCGGCCTGCTCGCCCTGAGTCGGCAACCAGTCCACTTGCGCGCTGGACTTCGGCGACTGGAAGTCATGGCCGACCTGACAGGCAGACAAGGCCAGCGTCAGGCTGACAAGCGCGAACAGACATTGCGATCTGGAAGAGACGAAGCAGCGAGTGTTCATCGAGCACTGACCTCTTGCACCGCGCTCGACTCGGTATCGATACTCGCATCCACCGACATGCCAACCCGCAGGCGGCTGAGCAGTGGCTGTTGAGCATCAAGGACGATCTTCACCGGCAGCCGCTGGACGACTTTGGTGAAGTTGCCGGTGGCGTTGTCAGGCTTGATCGCGGCGAAGGTCACGCCGCTGGCGGGTGCGATGCTCTGCACATGGCCCTTGAGGGTTTCACCGGGGAAGGTATCGACCCGAATCTGCACCGCCTGCCCCTCAGCGACGCGGGTGAGCTGGGTTTCCTGAAAGTTGCCGACCACGTACACCTGATGCAGCGGCACGATCGACAGCAGCCGCGCGCCAGGCGTCACGTAGTTGCCGATACGAACGGCGCGCTCGCCCACCATGCCATCGACCGGCGCGACGATACGCGTATAGGACAACTGCAATTGCGCCTGATCGTGGGCCGCCTCGGCGCGCTTGAGTCCGGCTTGGGCTGCATGCTGTTGCGCGGTCAGGATGTCCACCTGCTTGCGATCCGCCGCCAATGACGCGACCGCGCTGTTCTGCCGCGCGCGGGCAGTGTCGATGCGGTTCCGCGCCTGCTGAGCGTTCTGCACGGTACCCGCGCCCATCCCGGCCAGATGCGAATAACGCGCCTGTTCCTGCTCGGCGAAGGTGACCTCGGCCTTGCTCGCAGACAATGTCGCCTCGGTCTGGGAAATCACCGAGGTCTGCCGTTGCAGCACGGCATTGGCCTGTTCGAGCTGTGCCTTGGCCGTCAGCACGTCAGCTTCGGAGGATGCCAGCGCAGTGAGGAAATCCCGGTCGTCGATCACCGCCAGCAGTTGCCCGGCCTTGACCTGCTGGTTGTCCTCCACCAACACCTGGCTGATGAAACCGGCCACTTTCGGCGCAACGTTGGAGTAGTCCGCCGCGATGTAGGCGTCGTTGGTGCTCTGCTGCCCGCCGGTGCCGGTGAAACCGTAGATACCGACAGCCGCCACCGCGATCACGGCGCCACACAAGGCCAGGGTTTGTTTCGAAGTCATGCTCATGGGAATGTTCTCAGTGTGTCTCAAATAAGGGCTTCGCGAAAATCAGCCGGCGGCGCGCGGCGGATAGACCCGGCTCGGCATCAGCGGGATCAGCAGAATCAGCGCAGCGGCGACCCAGCCCATGCAGTAATAGAGATCGATGCTGGTAAGGGTCACCACCTGCTCATGGATGCGATGCGCCAGCGAGACCAGCGAATCCTGGCCCGCCAGCTCCGGGGTATTGCCGAGGCGGTCAACCAGCACATTGGAATGAAAGTGCTGACGTGAGGTGGTCAGGTAATCCAGCACGCCGGTGGCAATGACCGACGCCAGGCCGCGCACCGTGTTGAACCACGCCGAAGCAAAGGGCCCGTCGGGCGGCGCGATCCCGCCCGTGGCCTGCATCAGCAACGGCATGACCGCCATGGGCTGGCCGATCACCTGCAGCAGTTGCAGGCTGTAGAAGTTGTCGCGAATCCACTCCGGGCTCATCTGCGTCGCGGCAAAGCAGTACAGCGCCAGCAGCCCCAGCCCCGCCGTTAGCACCCAGCGGCAATCGACCTTGCGGATGTTGCACAGCGCCGCCACCAGCGGCAGCGCGAGCAATTGCGGCAAAGCCACCAGCAACATCATCGGCGCCGTCTGCAAGGGCCGGTAACCATGCACTTGCGCCAGGTACGCCGATGGAATCGAGCCGACCGCCGTCAGCACCACCAGCACCCCGCCCAACGTCAGCAAGGCATGGGACAGGTTGAGGTTGGAGAGCATCTGTAGCTTGAAAAACGGCACCGGGGCGAACCATTCATTGATCATGAACAGCACCAACAGCACAAGACCACCGCTGAGCAGGCCTGTGATCAGGCTGGACTCGAACCAGTCCAGACGATTGCCCTGCAACAGGCCGGTCACCAGCATGCAGATGGCTGGAGTGCCGAGCAGTACGCCACGCCAGTTGAATTGCTTGAAGCGTTCGAGGCGCAGCGGGTCCTGAGGAATGCCGTGGGCAATGGCGATCATCGCCACAACGCAAGGTGTGATGACCTGCCAGAACGTCCACTGCCAGTTGAAGTATTCGGTCCACAGCGCTGCCAGCGGCGTGCCGAGACTCGGTGCGAAAGTGGCCGTCAACGCGTAGCCTGCCAGGCCGTACAGCTTGATGTCCGGGGGCAGAAAACGCAGGGCGACGGTCATCAGCATCGGCGGCAGGCACCCCGCCGCCAGCCCCTGCAACGCCCGCAGCAGCACGAAGCTGTGGTAATCCGGCGCCAGCGGGCAAAGCAACGCCAGTACCACGAACGCGGCAATGGCGCCCAGGGTAAAGCGACGCAACGACAGGGTGACCGCGAACCAGGGCGCAAAGGCCGTGGCGGTCAGCGAGGTGGCCGAGTAAAGAGAAGTGACCCAGGTGGCTTCGTCATAGCCGATGAACATGGCGCCGCGAATGTCGGCCAGCGCGATGCGTGTCACGCCTTCGTTGATTCCCGCCACCAGCACGGCCAGCAATACACCCACCAGCCCGATCACGGTTTGCAGGCCGAACGCGCCTGGCGCGGCTGCCTTGGCCGGTTGCAGGGATACAGCCGCCGTCACAGCGCGAGGCTCTGTGGGACCGACATGGGGCGCGGCATAAGCAATCAACTCCGGGAATCAGGATCATTGCCGGTAGTTTAAAAAGCTTCGCCGATGAGAAATATTGACATTTGGGCAGTGTATGAGTGCATCAGACGCACGAATCGCCAAGCGATTACTGCCGCCTCATGCATCACACATCCTCACCGCGATCACGCGTGTTCGCTGTCCCAGAACCGTTTGTACATCCCCAGCTTGCGCTTCAGAGGCCGCGACAGCCGCGCCTCTTCCTTGCCCAACTTGAACGCCAGCAACTTGAGGCCGTTGCGCAGGAAAGACGCCGGCCACAGGTACCAGCGGCGGATGCCAAGGAAATCCAGTTCCGACTTCACGTAGCGCAAGCCCTCGCCACGCACACCGCCGAACCGAGCATGAATCCACGATTCCCGCGCTTGAAACACGCCGATGTCGAAGTAGCGACGAAACTCCTCGCGCAGGGTGTAATTGTGGGAGTGGCGACACACTGCCGAACCCTGATAAGCGACTTTCCAGTGGGACAGCACCATTTTCGCAGCGACATACATGTCTTCGGAAAGGATCACATGGGGCGGAAAACCACCCACTGCGCGCAATGCATCCCGTCGATATGCGGCAAACGAGTTGGACATGAACGGGACCTTGATCCCCAGTTCGGGTACGTCGGCCAGGGTCTTGATGCGTGAGACTGGCGGGTAGTTGAACCACCGCGCGTGTTGCGACAGCACCGTGGCGTCGAGATGCGGCAACTGGCGCCCGCAAACGGCGCCCACCAGTGGGTCTTCGAAGGGCGCGAGGATGTTCTCGACCGCGCGAGGGTCTTCCAGATAAGCGTCTTGGGTAAGGTAGACGAAGACGTCATAACGCGGGTGGGTCTCGGCCATCATCTGCCGCGTGCCACCGTGGTTGAAGTCTTTGCCGTCGATACTGATCACGTCGTTACAGCGCGAGCGCGCCAGCTCCAACGTGCCATCGGTGGAGCTGGAATCGACGATCAGGGTGTCGAATTCAGCGGTCTGGGCCCACAGGGAATCAAGCAGTCGCTCAAGCTCCCGACGGCCGTTGTACGTCGGGATCACACACGCCACACGCAAAGGCTGCATAACAAAACTCCGAGGCAAATACTGGATGCCTATTTGTCATGACACGCTTTGAGGGTAGCGCAGGATCCCGTGGCTGGATCCAACCGCCTGTCAGCCCATCACTTCACTCAACGGGATGAAGTTGAGCAAATCGCCTTCGGCCACGGTGGTGCCTTCGATCACCTCGATCAGCCCATCGGCCCAGGCGGCGCTGCGCAACACGCCCGAGCTCTGGTTGCGATAGGCGACCAGACGGCCCTGCTCCAGCCGGCCGCGCAGGTATTCGCGGCGAGTGCCGGGTTTGTCCCAGACGAAACCCGCCGGGACCTTGAATTGCAGCGGCTTGACCTCCTGCACACCCAGACGGCGCAACAGATAAGGCCTTGCGAGCAAAGCGAAAGTCACCAGCGTTGACGCGGGATTACCCGGCAGACCGATCACCGGCACTCCGCGAAAGTGGCCGAAGGTCAGCGGTTTGCCGGGCTTGATCGCCAGTTTCCACAGGGAGATTTCACCCTCTTCGCGCAATGCGTGGCCCAGGAAGTCCGCCTCGCCCACCGACACACCGCCCGTGGACAGAATCAGGTCGACATCGCCCAGAGCGCCCAATGCAGCGCGGGTTTTTTCCAGGTTATCCGGGAGAATCCCGGCGTCCACTACCTCACAGCCCAGACGCTTGAGCCAGCTGCATAACAACACGCGATTGCTGTTGTAGATCTGCCCCGGCCCCAGCGGCAGGCCTGGCTCGATCAGCTCATCGCCGGTGGACAGCACGGCAACCCGCGCCCGGCGCACGACGTCCAGCCGCGCCAGGCCCATGGTTGCGGCCAAGCCCATTTCGATCGGCGTCATCACTGTGCCGGCGTCCAGCACCTTGTCACCGACAGTCGTTTCCTGACCTTTGGGGCGGATGTTCTGCTGCGGGCTCAACGGCTCGCTGAAACGCACGCGTTCATCAGCCTGAACCTCGGCGTTTTCCTGCATCTCGACGCAGTCCGCACCTTGCGGCACAGGCGCGCCGGTGAAGATTCGCGCACAGGTCCCCGGCTGCAAGGGGTCCGGCGCCTGACCTGCAAAGATCCGCTGACTGACCGGCAATGGCTCCCCGGTCCAGTCCGCTACACGCAGGGCATAGCCGTCCATGGCGCTGTTCGGCCATGGCGGCAGGTCAAGCGTGGAAATAAGGTCAGTGGCGAGGATCCGGCCCTGCGCATCCGCCAGCGCAACGCTCTCACGGTCGTGGATCGGCGCAGCTTCGGCCAGGCTCATCAGGCGTTCCATGGCCTCTTCCACCGGCATCAGGCTACGCACTTCAGGCTTGCTCATCGGTGTTCACCCACGGGTTGCGCACGGCTCGGCCTTTTTCAGGTGCGGCACGAAGTTGCACGGGCGGAAACTGTTGTTCAGTTGATCGGCAAGGATGCCGTCCCAACCAGTGCGCACCGCGTTGGTCGAACCAGGCAGGCAGACCACCAGCGTGCCATTGGCCAGCCCGGCCAAAGCGCGGGACTGAATAGTGGAGCTGCCGATGTCGGGTACCGAGATCTGGCGGAACAGCTCACCAAAACCATCGACCTGTTTGTCCAGCAGACAGGTCACGGCCTCCGGCGTGCTGTCACGCCCGGTAAAGCCCGTGCCGCCGGTGATCAGCACCACCTGCACCTCATCGTCGGCGATCCAGGTGGCGACCTGAGCGCGAATCTTGTAGAGGTCGTCCTTGAGCAGAACGCGCTCGATCAGGCCGTGACCGGCGGTGGTCAGGCGGTCGACGAACATTTGCCCAGAGGTGTCATTTTCGAAAGTACGGGTGTCGCTGACGGTAAGAACGGCAATATTCAACGGCACAAAAGGTGTGTCAGCCTTGGCTTTCATTGGCTAGGTCCGGTTGTCGGGGAAACAGTGCGGTGTTATATCACAGCACTCTTTTTTTCTCCGCTGACCGAGTTCGCCATGACTGCATTCGACGCCTTGCCACCCTGCTCGATCCTGCTGCTGGCCGGTGGTCAGGGCCAGCGTATGGGCGGGCGTGACAAGGGCCTGATCGAATGGCGCGGCGAGCCGTTGATCCAGCACCTGTATCGCCTGACCCGGCCGTTGACCGATGACCTCATCATTTCTTGCAACCGCAATCGCGCGCGCTACCAAGCGTTCGCCGACCACCTGGTGCGGGACGACGAAAGTGACTTTCCCGGGCCCTATGCCGGCATCCGTGCCGGGCTTGCGGTGGCCCGCCATGATTTCTTGTTGGTGATGCCCTGCGACACGCCGTTGCTGGATCTGCAACTGCTGCAAGGCTTGCGTCGCAGCGCTGCTGAACATCACGACAAACCGGTGATGATTCGTCAGGGCGAGCAGTGGGAGCCGCTGTTGTGCTGTATTCCCACGCGGCATGCGCAGGTGTTCGAGCAACACTGGCAACAGGGGCAACGCAGCCCGCGCCGGACCATGGCTGAGCTGGGCGCGGTGCCCTTGCAATGCGAGGCGAATGACCCTCGGCTGGCCAATCTCAATACACCGGATTTATTGATCGACATCAATCCACAGGTTTCTCGGTGATGTTTCATGGAACTTTGCTGACAACCGTTGCGTCAGAAACTTCACTACATAAAGAATTACCCTCGGAGACACAGTAATGAAACAACGGACTATTCCCGCAGCCTTCCTGCTCGCACTTGGCCTTGCCTCCCTCGCCGGTTGCTCTTCGCCCACTGTGATCACCCTGAACGACGGCCGTGAAATTCAGGCTACGGACGCGCCGAAATACGACGAAGAATCCGGTTTCTATGAGTTCAAACAGCTGGACGGCAAAGAAACCCGCATCAACAAGGATCAGGTTCGGACCGTAAAAGAACTGTGATGCCTGGTTGAACCCTAAAAGACCCGCCTTGATTGGCGGGTTTTTTTTGGGAGTTTTTCGGTTGGGCGATGGGTGTGACGATCTGGTTTCTTTAGTGGCGCTGAGATCGGTATCGCTGCCGTCGTGGCCTCCGGCGTCTCCCACAGGGATTGGTGTTGAGCTCAAAAATCACGGCTCGACACATAACCCTGCAGCAGTCCGGCTTGCCGGCGCTCCTGGCTTGGCCTGCACCCAAGTCGCGATGTGTGTCGTCCGAACTATTGCGCGCATAGAAGCAAGATCAAAAGCGAACGCCGATCTGCAAGCTTA
>Ga0308159_1005332_pt1 | contig 11009 bp, 9 predicted proteins | sample PhyCR1_FD_201040 | JGI IMG/M metagenome (GOLD analysis project Ga0308159, IMG submission 201040) | Phyllosphere microbial communities from UC Gill Tract Community Farm, Albany, California, United States - DLSLC.R1 | ecosystem: Host-associated > Plants > Phyllosphere > Unclassified | place: USA...
CGCTCGCGTCTTCTACCGACAACCAGCCACGCTGTCACACGGATCGGCCCACGGGCCATGTCCTTCGGCACGGCGTCCCTCGCGGGTCCCGTGCCTTTTTTCGGCCGGCAGCGGGCCGCCTTCCATCCGGAGATTCCAACGATGACAAACACGGACACCTCGCCGCCCAGCGGCGCCACCTGGCCGCAGACCCTGGTGGGCGCGGGCGTGCTGCTCACCGGCCTGGGCATGGCCTGGGGCGCCACGGGCATCTCGTCCGAGGCCGGCTACAGCGGCGTCGGCCCCAACTTCCTGCCCTGGCTGGTGTCGATCGTGCTCACGATCTGCGGCGCCTGGATCATCTGGGAAGCGCGTACCGGGGGCTTCCGCGAGATGGACGAGGAGGGCCCGACGGCGCCCCCCTACTGGACCGGCTTCGTCTGGGTCTCGGCGGGGCTGCTGCTCAATGCCGGGCTGATCACCACCATCGGCTTCGTGCTCAGCTGCACCCTGTGCTACCTGCTGGCGGTGCAGGGCCTGCGCCGCGCCAGCGGCCAGCCGATCGCCAACGCGCCGGCCACATGGATCAAGGACCTGTTGGTGGGCCTGGCGATCTCCGCGCCCGTGTTCTGGGCCTTCACCAAGTTCCTGGCGATTAACCTGCCGGGCCTGACCGCCACCGGCTGGATCTGAGGGAGCCCGCGCCATGGACATCTTCAACGCACTTCTCCAGGGCTTCGCCCAGGCCATCACCCTAACCAACCTGCTGTGGTGCCTGGTCGGCTGCGCGCTCGGTACGGCCGTGGGCGTGCTGCCCGGCATCGGCCCGGCGGTGGCCGTCGCCATGCTGCTGCCCATCACGGGCAAGGTCGACGTCACGGCCTCGATGATCTTCTTCGCCGGCATCTACTACGGCGCCATGTACGGTGGCTCGACCACCTCGATCCTGCTGAACACCCCGGGTGAAACGGCCTCCATGGTCACGGCCATGGAGGGCAACAAGATGGCCAAGAGCGGCCGCGCCGGCGCGGCACTGGCGACCTCGGCCATCGGCTCGTTCGTGGCGGGCACCATCGCCACCGTCATCGTCACGCTCTTTGCGCCCTACGTGGCCGACTACGCGGTGAAGCTGGCCGCCCCCGAGTACTTCCTGCTCATGGTGCTGGCCTTCACCACCGTGAGCGCGGTGCTGGGCAAGAGCACGCTGCGCGGCATGACGGCGCTGTTCATCGGCCTGGCCGCGGGCTGCGTGGGCATGGACCAGATCTCGGGCCAGGGCCGCTACGTCGGCGGCGTGCCCGAGCTGCTTGACGGCATCGAGATCGTGCTCGTGGCCGTCGGCCTGTTCGCGGTGGCCGAGGTGCTGTACGCCGCGCTGTACGAAGGCCGCGTCGTCGAGAGCCAGAACCGCATGAGCCGGGTGCACATGAGCGCGCGCGACTGGAAGCGCTCGATCCCCGCCTGGCTGCGCGGCACCGCCATCGGCGCGCCCTTCGGCTGCATTCCCGCGGGCGGCACCGAGATCCCGACCTTCCTGAGCTACGCCACCGAGAAGAAGCTGACCAAGGACCCGGCCGACCGCGCCGAGTTCGGCACCACCGGCGCCATCGAGGGCGTGGCCGGCCCCGAGGCCGCCAACAATGCCACCGTGACCGCCGCGCTGATCCCGCTGCTCACGCTGGGCATCCCGACCAGCAACACCACGGCCATCCTGCTGGGCGCCTTCCAGAACTACGGCATCCAGCCCGGGCCGCAGCTGTTCACCACCAGCGCCGCCCTGGTGTGGGCGCTGATCGCGTCGCTGTACATCGGCAACGTGATGCTGCTGGTGCTCAACCTGCCGATGGTGGGCCTGTGGGTCAAGCTGCTGAAGATCCCCAAGCCGCAGCTCTACGCGGGCATCCTGATCTTCGCGACCGTGGGCGCCTACGGCATGCGGCAGAGTGCCTTCGACCTGTTCCTGCTCTATGCCATCGGCGTGCTGGGCGTCATCATGCGGCGCTTCGACTTCCCGACCGCGCCCGTGGTCGTCGGCATGATCCTCGGCCCGCTGGCCGAGGCCAACCTGCGCAACGCGCTGTCGATCGGCGAAGGCAGCCCCATGGTCTTCCTGCAGCGGCCGATGTCGATCACCCTCATCGTCATCGTGCTGGCCGTGCTGATCCTGCCGCGCGTGGCCAAGCGCATGTCGGAACGCAAGCGCCGGCTCGAGGCGGCGGCCTGAAGTGGGCGGGCTTCTTGCTGCAAGGCAAGCCCAGCCCCCACTTCACCGTCCCCCGACATGACCGCCGCCCCGATTCGCGCCCCACGAACGCCCTTGCTCCACGTGCGTCCCAGCGGGGTGCACGGCCTCGGTGCGTTCGCGGCCGTCGACCTGCCGGCAGGCACGAAGCTCGGCCGCTACACGGGGCGCCGCTTCAACGCGGTGCAGGTCGCCGCCATGGACTGGGACAGCACGCTGACCTACCTCTTCGGCCTGTCGGACGGCACACTGATCGACGGCGGCCGGGGCGGCAACGAGATGCGCCACCTCAACCACGCGTGCGAGCCGAACTGCGAGGCGCGCGAGGAGCATGGCGCGCGCGGCCGGCTGGAACTCGGCATCCACACGCTGCGCGAGGTGCGGGCGGGCGAGGAGCTCTTCCTCGACTACGCGCTCACGGTCGACGCGGCGGAGGGGCCGGGCGACTATCCCTGCCGCTGCGGCTCGCACCGATGCCGGGGCACGATGGTGGCGGTCTCGACCGAGGCCGCCTGAACACCCCGGTACCGCGACGGCTCCTGGCGCCGAATGCATTTGCACACCTTGTCGGGTTGATCGATGGCGGCGTGCAAGTTAAAACCGGACGCATCGCCCCTTTCCGGCCCTGGCGTCGCATCGTCTGCCGTGCTTCGCCGCCCAGGGGCCGGACGACAAAGAGAACCCCATGACCGATTGGATGATGGTGGCCGCCGCCGTGGTGGCCGCCCTGGTGCTGGCAGGCGCATGGACCTGGTGGCGGCGCCGACGCACACCGAGGGAGACGCCGACCGTCGCATTGGTGCGGCGGCGTCGCGAGCTGCAATCGCGCCTTCAGGACCTCGCGGGCCCCAACAGCGAAGGCATCGTGCGCCAGGAGGCCCAACGAATGCACTCCAGCCCGATGGACCTGCAGGTGCTCGAAGCGGCCGTCGCACGCGCGGAAAAGCTCGCCGCCACCCGGCGATGAGCGCCGGCCCGGCCTCGCGACAGCCGTCCGGCGTTCAGGGCCGGACGATGCGGTCACCGGGCGGCGGCACGGCCGTCACCGAGCGGCCGTCGGGCGAGGTCACATAGTCCGAGCCACTCGACGGCGGTGGCGCGCCTTGCGGCGTCATGACGACGGCGCGGCCGTCGGACGATTCCTGAGGCGTCTGCATCGGCGGTGCGCCCCCGTTCGCACGGTCGAGCACCTGCCCGGCGCCGCGCACGCAGGCCTCGCGCTGCGGCGCAGGACGGCCATCGTTGCATCGGGCGATCTGGTCTTCGTAGCGCTGCTGCGCGTTGCCCGCACCTTGCGCGGCCACCGTGCCCGAAGCGGCGAGCGCCAGGCAGGCCAATAGACGCAGTGGCGTGGGACGAAGGTGGGTGAGGCCGGGCATGGTGCGTCCAGCATGCCGCTGCCGCCGCACGGCGCCTGTCCGCGCCGGTCCGCTTCGGCAGTAGGCGCAGGGCGCAGGGCACGCCGCGGCCGCTGCCCGGGCGCAGCCGCCGCTACGCGCTGGGCCGGGGCTCGCCCGCGCCGCGCAGGTCGTCGTCCGCATGCGCGTCGGGCGGCTGGCGCCGCAGCCGGCGCAGCTGGCGGCGCACCCAGTGCTCGAAGTCGTCGACGTAGGTGAACACGGCCGGCACCACCAGCAGGCTCAGCACCGTGGAGGTGATGAGGCCGCCGATCACCGCGGTGGCCATCGGCGAGCGGAAGCTCGAGTCCGCCGCACCCCAGCCCACGGCAATGGGCAGCATGCCCGCGCCCATGGCCAGCGTGGTCATGATGATCGGCCGTGCGCGCTTGTGGCAGGCGTCGAGCAGCGCCTCCCACCGGCTCATGCCGTGGTCGCGGCGCGCCACGATGGCGTACTCCACCAGCAGGATCGAGTTCTTCGTCGCCACGCCCATCAGCATGATCAGGCCGATCAGCGAGGGCATCGAGAAGCTCTTGTTGGCGATCAGCAGGCCGACGAAGGCGCCGCCCAGCGACAGCGGCAGCGCGGCCAGGATGGTCGCGGGCTGCAGGAAGTCCTTGAACAGCAGCACCAGCACGATGTAGATGCACAGGATGCCGGTGAGCATCGCCAGTCCGAAGCCCGTGAACAGCTCGCCCATGGCCTCGGCGTCGCCGATGTCGATGATGCGCACGCTGGCCGGCAGGTTCTTCACCGCCGGCAACTGGCGCACCGCCTCGGTCACGTCGTTCAGGCCGCGCGTTCCCAGCTCGATCTCGAAGTTCATGTTGCGCGCGCGGTCGTAGCGGCTGATCACGGCCGGCCCACCCGCCAGTTCGAGCTTCGCGACCTCGCCCAGGCGCACCGGGCCGTGCGCACCGGGCACGGCCAGGCGTTCGAGCAGCGACATGTCCTGCCGCGCGTCGTCGCGCAGCCGGACCATGATCGGCACCTGCCGCTCCGACAGGTTGAGCTTGGCGAGCTGGTTGTCGTAGTCGCCCATGGTCGCCACGCGCAGCGTGTCGGCGATGGCGGCGCTGGTCACGCCCAGGTCGGCGGCGCGTGCGAAGTCGGGCCGCACCACGATCTCGGGGCGCACCAGGCTGGCCAGCGAGGTGACGTTGCCGATGCCGGGGATGGTGCGCAGCTCGCGCTCCACGGCCGTGGCCGCCTCGCGCAGGGCGTGCGGGTCCTGGCTGGACAGCGCCAGCACGTACTTGTCGTTCGAGCCACCCAGCCCGACGCCGTAGCGCATGCCGGGCAGGTCCTGCAGGGCAGCGCGGATCTGCGCCTCGATCACCTGCTTCTTCGGCCGCTCGCCGCGCGGCGAGAGCTGCAGCGTGAGCGTGGCCTTGCGCGCTTCGACAAAGTTGCCCGAGAAGGGGTCGGCCCCCGCGCTGCCCGCGCCGACGGCGGTGTAGATGTCGTGGATGTGGTCGATCTTGAGCAGGCGCTGGCGCACCTGCTCGGCGGCGGCCAATGTCTGTTCGAGCTTGGTGCCGGGCGGCAGCTCGACGCGCACCTGCGTCTGCACGTTGTCGTCGGGCGGGATGAAGCCCGAGGGCAGCAGCGGGATCATCGCCAGCGAGGCGAAGAAGAACACGGTGGCGCCCACCATCGTGAGGAAGCGGTGGCGCAAGCAGGCCTGCACCCAGCGCATGTAGGTGGACAGCCAGCCCGGGTCGCGCTCGCTCTTGCCGACGATGGGCTTGAGGATGTAGGCCGCCATCATCGGCGTGAGCATCCGCGCCACCACCAGCGACGCAAATACCGCGAGCGACGCCGTCCAGCCGAACTGCTTGAAGAACTTGCCCACCACGCCGCTCATGAAGGCCGTGGGCAGGAACACCGCGATCAGCGTGAAGGTGGTCGCGATCACGGCCAGCCCGATCTCGTCGGCGGCTTCCATCGCGGCCTGGTAGGGCGTCTTGCCCATGCGCAGGTGGCGCACGATGTTCTCGACCTCCACGATCGCGTCGTCCACCAGGATGCCGATCACCAGCGACAGCGCCAGCAGCGTGATGATGTTGATCGAAAAGCCCAGCAGGTACATGCCGATGAAGGCCGGGATCACCGACAGCGGCAGCGCCACCGCCGAGACGATGGTCGCGCGCCAGTCGCGCAGGAACAGCCACACCACGAGCACCGCCAGGAAGGCGCCTTCGATCAGCAGCTTGATCGAGGCGTCGTACTCCTCGGCGGCGATCTTCACGAAGTCCAGCGTGCGGGTGAGCCGGATGTGCGGGAAGTCCTTCTGCAGTTGCGCGAGCGCCTTCTCGACACCGGCGCCGACCTCGACCTCGCTGGCGCCGCGGCTGCGCGCCACCTCGAAGCCGACGACCTGCTTGCCGTTGAGCACCGCCGCCGCGCGCGGTTCGGCCACCGTGTCCTCGATGGTGGCCACATCCTGCAGCGCGATGCGCCGTCCGTCGGACAACGGGATCTGCATGCGCCGCAGCTCGTCGGCCGAGGCCACGGTGGCGATGGTGCGCACCGGCTGCTCGGTGCCGCCCAGGTCGGTGCGGCCCCCCGCGCTTTCCTGCTGCACCTGGCGCAGGCGCCGCGACACGTCGGCCGCCGTGGCATTGAGTGCCTGCAGGCGTGCCGGGTCGAGCGCCACGCGGACCTCGCGCGTCACGCCGCCGACACGGTTGACCGCGCCCACGCCCGGCACGGCCATCAGCCGGCGCGCCACCGTGTCGTCGACGAACCACGAGAGCGCTTGGTCGTCCATGCGGTCGGACGCGATGGCGAAGGCCAGCACCGGCTGTGCGGCCAGGTCCAGCTTGGTGACGATCGGGTCGCGCAGGTCGGTCGGCATGTCGGAGCGCACGCGGCTCACGGCCGAGCGCACGTCGTCCACGGCTTCCTGGATCGGCTTCTCGAGCACGAACTCGGCCGCCACCGTGGCCGAGCCGTCGGTGAGCGTGGTCGTCACGTGCTTGAGGCCCTGCAGCGTGGCGATGGCGTTCTCGATCTTGCGCGCCACGTCGTTCTCGAGCTGGGACGGCGAGGCGCCGGGCAGCACGGCGGTGACGATGACCACCGGCAGGTCCATGTCGGGGAAGTTCTGCACCTTCATCTGCTTGAAGGAGAACAGCCCGGCCAGCGTCAGCAGCACAAAGATCATGGCCGCCGGAATCGGGTTGCGGATCGACCAGGAAGAGACATTCATGGGCGGTGCCCTCTCGATGCGGTGAAGGGTGGGGTGGGCCGGCGGCTCACTTGCCGGCCGCCGGCGCGGTGCCGGACGGTGCGTTCGAAGCCGCTGCATCGCCCACGCGGACGAGGTCGCCATCGTTCAAGAAGCCAGCACCGGCCACCGCCACGCGGGCGTCCTTCGCCAGCTCGCCGCGCACCTCGATGCGGTCGCCGACGCGGCGGCCGGCTTCCACCCGCACCTGGCGCACGTGCTGGTCGGGCTGCACCACCATCACGGTGTTGAAGCCGTCGCGCGGCACCACGGCCACCTGCGGCACGGTGAGCGCCTCGCTCCTGCCCAGCAGGAATTCCCCCCTGGAGAACATCCCCGCCTTCACGCCGGTATTGGCCTGCACGTCGGGGATGTCGACGTACACCAGCGCGTTGCGCGTCTGCGCGTCCACCGTCGGCGCGATGCTGCGCACCTTGCCCGTGACGCGCGTGCCGCCCGGCGCGGTGATGGTGGCCGGCATGCCGACCGACAGCTTGCCGAGTTCGGCGGCACCCACTTCGGCGCGCCATTCCAGGCGGCCCTGGCGGATCAGCTTGAACAGCTCGGTGCCGGCGCCGACCACGCTGCCCACGGTGGCGGTGCGCGACGAGATTACGCCGTCGTCGGGCGCGAGCACTTGCGTGTTGCGGTTGCGCACCTGCTGCGCGGCGAGCGATGCCTCGGCGGCCTCGACGCGTGCCTTGGCCGTCTGCTCGGCGGTCTGGTACTGGTTGATCTGCTGCTGGCTCAGGGCCCCGGTTTGCGACAGGGTGCGTGCGCGCGCGGCGTTGCCGGCCGCGTCGGAGGCGGTGGCGCGGGCCTCGGCCAGGGCGGCCTTGGCCTGGGCCACGTCAGCCGCGACCGTTTCGCCCGAGAAGGTGGCGAGCACCTGGCCCTTGCGCACCCGGTCGCCCACGTTCACACGCACGTCGGCCAGGCGCAGGCCGCTCGATTCGGAGCCCACGCTGGCCTCCTGCCAGGCGGCGATGTTGCCGTTGGCGCCGAGCGTGATGTCCAGCTCGGCGGGCTCGGGCGTGGCCACGGTCACGGTCACGGCAGGCCGCGCGGTGGCGACGTCGGCCTTGGCGTCCTTGGCGAGCGTCGCCTCGCCCTTGCCGCGCAGCGCGATGGCTGCGCCGATGGCGGCCACCACGACCAGCGCCAGGACGATGAAGAGGGTGCGTTTTGAAGTTCTCATGGGCAGGGCTTGCGAAAGACGGTGTGTGCGCTCAGGGGCGGGCGACAGGTGGGGCCTGGGATTCGGGCGTGGCGGCGGCCTGCGCCTCCGGGCGCGTCCAGCCGCCGCCCAGCGCGCGGTAGAGCGACACCCAGGCCGTGGCGCGTTCGCGCTGCAGGCCCACGCGCGCCGTCTGCGCGGCGAACAGCGTGCGCCGCGCGTCCTCGAGCTCGAACTGGCTGGCCAGGCCGCTGCGGTAGCGCGCCTCGGTGGCGTCGAAGGAGGCCTGGTAGTTGCGCACCGCGCTGTCGGCGTCGGCCGAGCGCGCGTCGGTGCTCTGCAGGTTGACCAGCGCCTCCTCGACCTCCTTGACGGCGTTGCGCACGCTGGCGCGGTACTGCACCACCGACTCCTCGTAGCGGGCCTTCGCCGACTCGGCGTTGGCGGCGCGGGTGCCGCCGTCGAAGATCGGCACCGTGAGCTGCACGGGGCCGATGCTCCAGCTGTCCAGAGTCTCGCGGAAGCCGCCGGTGCGCAGCTGCAGCCGGCCGACGTTGCCCGTGAGGGACAGCCGCGGGTAGCGCTGCGCCTGCGCGACGCCGACGTCGGCACTCGCGGCGGCCACCGCCTGCTCGGCGGCGTACACGTCGGGCCGCTGGGCCAGGGTGCGCGCCGGCACCTGGTCGACCGGGTGCATCGCGGGCAGCGCGAGGTCGCCTGGCTGCGCGTCGAGCTTGCGCGCGAGTTCGGTGGCATCCAGGCCCGTCATCGCGACCAGGCCCTGGCGCAGCACCTGGCATTGCGCGCGTTGCTGCTTGAGCCGGCCCGAGGCATCGGCCGCGCCGGCGCGTGCCAGGGCCGCATCGGCCGGTGCGGTGAAGCCCGCCTGCGCCGAGAGGTCGGTCAGGCGCGCGCTTTCCAGTCGCGAGCGGGTGTCGGATTCGGCCACCGTCAGTTGGCGCGCGCAGGCGCGTTCGGCGAAATAGGCGTTGGCGGTCTCGGCCGCCACCGACACGCGCGCCTGGTGCCATTGGGCGCTGCTCGCGTCCAGGCGCGAGGCCGCGGCGTCGCGGCCGGCGCGCAGGCCGCCGAACAGGTCGATCTCCCAGCTCGACTGCAGGCCGGCTTGGCCGATGGTGACGGGCGGGATCGAGGTCGAGCTGCCGGTCGCACCCGTTGCGCCCGTTCCGCCTGCGGCGCCGACGCCGCCGCCGACACCGCTGGTCGGCGAGTTGCTGCGGGTGGCGGAGAGCACGCCATCGAGGTTGGGTGCCAGCGCGGCGCCCGTCTGCACGCGGGTGGCACGGGCTTCGGCGATGCGCGTCGCGGCGCTCGCGATGTTGGGGCTGGCGGCTTGTGCGGCCTCGATCAGCTCGGCCAGCACCGGGTCGCCGGCATCGCGCCACCAGGTGGCCAGCGATGGCAGCGAACCGGCATGGGGCAGGGCGGCATCGGGCAGCGGGGCGTTCCAGCGCGCAGGCGCCGGCGCGGGCACCGAAGCGGGCGGACGGGTGAGGCCGCAGCCGGCCAGCGCGAAGGACAGCGCGCACAGGGCGCCGAGATGGGGCAGTCGAATCATGGAAGCAGGGAGGTTTTTGCCGCGGCACGGCGCGAGCGCGCCGGGCGCGCGGCGCGTGGCATCGACGTCTGGCGGCGGCGTGCCTCGTCTGCCACGAGGGCGAGCGCATAGGCGCTCAGGCGGTCGGCCCAGGTGTCGATGCGCGCATCGGCGCCGAGCAGCTGCGGCTGCATCAGCTCGACCACGTCGCGCATCACGAAAAGCTGCGTGGCCAGCCCGCTGATCGCGAAGGCCAGGCGCTGCACGTCGTCGTCGGGCTCGGCCAGCTGCAGATGGCGGCACAGCACCCGCACCAGCGCCTCATGGGGCGCCTGCACGTCGCGGTCCAGTTCCGTGGCCCACTGGCCGGTCGGCTCCAGCAACTCCCGCAGGTGCAGGCGCATGCACTGGCGCACGATGTCCCCGTGCTTCAGCGGTTCCAGGTAGCCGGCCATGAAGATGCGCAGCGCCTCGGCGATCGGCAGCTCGGGCGCCTCGTACATGGCGATGAGGTCGGGCATCGCGCCGCCCATCGGCTCGGTGAAGGTCGCCGCGTAGAGCCCGCCCTTGTCGCCGAAGTAGTAGCTGATCGACGCGATGTTGGTGCCGGCCGCAGCCGCGATCTCGCGCGTGGAGGTTTTTGCGAAGCCCTTCTCGGCGAACAGCGCCAGGGCCGCGTGCAGAAGGCGCGAGCGTGCCTCCGCTCCGTCGGATCGGGAGGCCCGCGACGCGGCGGCTTGAGTCTTGGGGGAGGACATGGCGCGCCCATTAGAGCACGCAGTTCAATCGTTTGATTGAATTAACCCTGCGCGCGGGCGGGCCGTGTGCGTTGTGGAACGCGACCCTGGCCGCGCACGCAGCACGCGTGCGGCGGCCGATCTTTTGAACGGGCGCCCCTGAGCAGCGGGCGCCCGTCGCCGCTTACTTCGGCAGCAGCACCTTGTCGACCACGTGGATCACGCCGTTGGACTGGTACACGTTGGGGATGGTCACCGTCGCGACGCCACCCTTGGCATCGGTCAGCGTGATCGTGTTGCCCTTGGTCTTGGCGATCAGCGTGCCGCCGGCGACGGTCTTGAGTTCGGCGGAACCCTTGCCGGCCTTGATCTCCTTCTTCAGCTCGGCCGCATCGAGCTTGCCCGGCACGACGTGGTAGGTCAGCACGCCGGTCAGCGTGTCCTTGTTTTCGGGCTTGAGCAGCGTGTCGACCGTGCCTGCGGGCAGTGCCGCGAAGGCCTTGTTGGTCGGCGCGAACACGGTGAACGGGCCCGGGCCCTTGAGCGTGTCGACCAGGCCGGCCGCCTTGACAGCCGCGACCAGCGTGGTGTGGTCCTTGGAGTTGACGGCGTTGTCGATGATGTCCTTGGTCGGCGACATCGGTGCCCCGCCCACCATGACGTCGGCAGCCATGGCGCTGAATG
>Ga0308159_1005334_pt1 | contig 11007 bp, 10 predicted proteins | sample PhyCR1_FD_201040 | JGI IMG/M metagenome (GOLD analysis project Ga0308159, IMG submission 201040) | Phyllosphere microbial communities from UC Gill Tract Community Farm, Albany, California, United States - DLSLC.R1 | ecosystem: Host-associated > Plants > Phyllosphere > Unclassified | place: USA...
CGTTCGGTGCGCGCCCGGGCCGTCGTGCGGAGTCCGGGGACGACATGCCGGTGGTGCCGTGACGATCGCGGCGTGTCGCGGACGAACTCCGCAAGACGGCGGACGGAGACCGGTGCCCTGCGCCGGCCCGACCGTCGACGAGGCAGGGCAATAGAATCGACGCCGTGACCACCGCCTCCACTCCCGAGCTCGAAGCCGATCGTCAGGCCCTCATCGGCCTCATCACGGACGAGGCGGTGTTCCACGGCGACTTCACCCTCTCGAGCGGCAAGAAGGCGACGTACTACGTCGACATGCGCAAGCTCACCCTCGACCACCGCGCCGCCCCCGCGATCGGTCGGCTCGTGCTCGATCTCGTGAAGGACCTCGACGGGGTCGTCGCCGTCGGCGGCCTCACGCTGGGGGCCGACCCGATCGCGAACGCGGTCATGCACGAGTCGGTGCACGCCGGAACCCCGCTCGACGCGTTCGTCGTGCGGAAGGAGCCCAAGGACCATGGCCGCGGTCGCCAGATCGAGGGCGCCGACGTCGAAGGCAAGCGCGTCGTCGTCGTCGAAGACACCTCGACCACCGGCCAGTCCGCGCTCAAGGCCGTCGAGGCGCTGCGCCGCGCGGGCGCCGAGGTCGTCGCGGTGGCCGTCATCGTCGACCGCAAGACCGGAGCGCAGGCCGCGATCGAGGCCGAGGGCCTGCAGTGGCTGGCATCCATCGACCTCGACGACCTGGGACTCGCTCCGCAGTAATCGGGCCCGACACGAGAACAGGGCCCTGCGCTGAGAACAGGGCGTTCCGCGGCTGTTCGTCCTGTTCTGGTGGCATCCCCTGTTCTGGTGACGGCGGCACGGGATGCCGGCACCCGGCACTCGCGCGTGCGGTGCGTGCGTCGGGATCCCTGTGCTGTCATGAGAACAGGGCGGTGCGCCGAGATCAGGGCGTTTCGCGACTATCCGTCCTGTTCTGGTGGCATCCCCTGTTCTGGTGACGGCGGCACGGGATGCCGGCACCCGGCGACCCGCACGCAAGAAGCAGCCGTGCGCGTCGATGCGACCCGACGCGCCGCGAACCTCAGGCCGAGCCGTCTCCCGAGCCGTCTCCCGGTCCGTCGAACGGGTCTCGGCGGTCGCCACCGCCGCGCCGCGAGCGGCGCCACTGCACGACGAACGCGACGAGCGTTCCGGCGGTGATGAAGAACGCGACGATCAGCCAGAGCGTACGGTCGTCCATGGTGTCTCCTGGTGGGGGTCAGAGTCCCGCTTCGAGGCCTTCTTCGCCGTCGGCGAGGTCGGACTCGAGGGGCTCCTGGCGCACGAGTTCGGCGACCGAGCCCAGGATCTCGTCGGGGCGGAAGGGGTAGCGCTCGATCTCGCGCTCATCGCTGATGCCGGTCATGACGAGGACCGTGTGCAAGCCCGCCTCGATACCGGCGACGATGTCGGTGTCCATGCGGTCGCCGATCATGCCGGTGTTCTCGCTGTGCGCCCCGATGCGGTTGAGGGCGGAGCGGAACATCATCGGGTTGGGCTTGCCGACGATGTACGGCTCTTTGCCGGTCGCCTTGGTGATGAGGGCGGCGATGGCTCCCGTCGCGGGCAGCACGCCCTCGGTCGAGGGGCCGGTGGCATCCGGGTTCGTGGCGATGAAACGCGCGCCGCCGCGGATGAAGCGGATGGCCTTGGTGATCGCCTCGAAGGAGTAGTTGCGGGTCTCGCCCACGACGACGTAGTCGGGATCGGTCTCGGTCATGATGAAGCCCGCCTCGTGCAGGGCGGTGGTGAGCCCGGCCTCGCCGATGACGAAGGCGGAACCGCCGGGCATCTGGGACTCGAGGAAGTCGGCCGTGGCGAGCGCCGAGGTCCAGATCGCCGACTCGGGGACCACCAGGCCCGACGCCCGTAGGCGCGCGCTGAGGTCGCGGGGGGTGTAGATCGAGTTGTTCGTCAACACGAGGAACGGGGTGCCCTCGGAGCGCCACTGCGCAAGCAGTTCGGACGCGCCGGAGATGGGGGTGTTCTCGTGGACGAGCACACCGTCCATGTCGGTGAGCCAGCACTCGATGTCGCCTCGGGTCCGCATGGGCCCAGCCTAAACCCGGCCCTTCGCACCGCCCCGGAAAAAGGAGGGGGTTGAACGAGCGCGGGCGGGCCCGACCGGAGTCGAGGCCCGCCCGTCCGCGGATGCCGGATTACTTGAAGGTGTCCTTCACGTCCTCGCCGGCCTTCTTCGCGTCGGCCTTGACCTGGTCGGCCTTGCCCTCGGCGGCGAGCTTGTCGTTGTCGGTGGCGTTGCCGATGGCTTCCTTCGCCTTGCCCACGATGTCCTGAGCGGCGTTCTTGATCTTGTCGTCGAGACCCATGATCTGACTCTTTCCTGTCGTGTCGGCGTCGGCGGCGGGAGTGTCTCGTCGCGACGGAGCGGGCAGCTCACCACGAAGACGCACGCCGAGGACGATTCGTCACGCCTCGTCGTAAAAAACTTTTTACGTGACGGTATTCCGTTCGCGGAATGCACCCGTGACGGACGCGGTCGATCTCGTTAGGGTCGAAGGGTGACGCGAACCGAGTGGGACCCCGAGAACCTCCCGAACCTCTCCGGGCGGTCCTACCTCGTCACCGGCGCCACCCGCGGACTCGGCTTCTTCGCCTGCGAGCAGCTGGCCGCCGCCGGCGCCCACGTCCTGCTCACGGGCCGTAACCCCAACAAGATGTCCGCGGCCAGAGCGGCCATCCTGCGCTCGATTCCGGATGCCGCCGTCGAGACGCTCCTGCTCGACACGAGCAACATGGGCTCGGTGCGTGCCGCGGCGGCCACCGCTCGCGCGCGCGGACGACTCGACGGGCTGCTGCTGAATGCCGGCATCGTCCACCCGCCCAAGGAGCGCGAGACCGCCGGCGGTCATGAACTCGTGTTCGCCACGAACGTGCTGGGCCACTTCGCCCTGGCCGGTGAGCTGCTCCGGCCTCTCGCGGCCGCTCGCGGGCGCATGGTCTGGGTGGGGAGCATGTCGACGTCGCTCTGGCGTCACGTGCCCACCGATCCCGAGCTGCACGAGGGCTACTCGCCGTGGCGCGCCTATGTGCAGTCCAAGGCGGCGACGACCGCGCTGGCGCTCGAGGCGCAGAAGCGACTGCTCGCTCACGGCGTTCCGATCCAGAGCCTCGTGGCGCACCCCGGCTACTCGACGAGCGGCCGCACGCGCGGGGTGCGCGGGGTGAACGAGCCGAGTCGGCTCACGCGCTTCCTCGACAACCTGCAGGCGCCGATCACGCAGTCCAAGGAGCAGGGGGCCTGGGCCCTCGTTCGCGCGCTCGTCGACCCGTCCGCCGAGGGCGGGTCGATGTACGGTCCGGCCCTCGTCGCGCGCGGCGCTCCGCGTGTGGCGACCCCCGCCCGCCGCACGCGGGGCAGTGACCTCGGCGCCGACCTCTGGCGCGCGTGCGAGACGGCCACGCACGTGCGGTGGCCCTTCGATCGGGCTCGGCGCGCGGCATCCTGAATCGGGCCTGCGGCGGCCGTAGCGGAGCAGATCCGCAGCGCGCGAGAGCGTCGGTCGGGCCGTCCTTCCGCCGAGTCTGCTTTCGCGACCGGCTGCCCCTCGCGTGGGCGATCCCGGCTGTCAGCGCGTGAGCCAGACCGAACTGCTCGCGCCCGCCGGCAGCGTCACCTCGACGCCGTCCGCGCGCACGACCTCGTCGCTGAGCACTTCGAGCTCGTGCCCCACATCGATGCTGCTCTCGACCAGTGCCCGCAGCAGCTCGGGATCGCGATCGCTCACGCGCAGAACCCGCCCCGCGTGCCCGACCGATGCCGCGGCGAGCAGCACGAAGGGTTCGCGGTGCACCGAGCCGTCGGCATCCGGGATCGCGTCTCCGTGGGGGTCGAAACGCGGCCGGCCGAGCCGCTCGTCGATGCCCTCGAGCAGTCTGTCGCTCAGCGAGTGCTCGAGCACCTCGGCCTCGTCGTGCACTTCGTCCCACGAGTAGTCGAACTCGCGGACGAGCCAGGTCTCGATGAGGCGGTGTCGGCGGATCACACCGGCGGCGCGGCGCGCACCCGCCGTGGTCAGCGACACGGGTCCGTAGGGCCGATGCGTGACGAGGCCCTGCGCGGCGAGCTTCTTGACCATCTCGGTCACGCTCGAGGGGGCGAGCCCCAGCACGGCCGCGAGCTGCGACGGCGTGATCGGGTTGTCCTGCCACTCGGTGTGGTGGTAGATCGCCTTGAGATAGTCGTCGGCCACGGGCGATTCCACAGCGTCAGCCTAACCTCCGGTGAAGACCAGCCACAGGAGCATCGCGTTGAGGGCGATGAGGAACACGGATGCCAGCACCCCGGCCGCCGTGGTCAGCCCGCGGTTGCGATGATCGCCGAGAACGTCGCGTCGGCGGGTCAGGGCCACGAGGGGGACGAGCGCGAAGGGGATGCCGAACGACAGCACGACCTGGCTGAGCACGAGAGCGAGCGTGGGGTCGACGCCGAGGCCGAGGATCACGAGCGCGGGCACGAGGGTCACGAGCCGCCGGGCGAGCAGGGGGATGCGCGCGTGCAGGAGTCCGTGCATGATCTCGGCTCCGGCGTAGGCGCCGACGGAGGTCGAGGCGAGACCGCTGGCGAGCAGGCCCACCGCGAAGAGGGTGGCGACGAGGGGGCCCAGTCCCGCGCGCAGGGCCGCGTACGCGCCCTCGAGGCTGTCGGTGCCTTCGACCCCGGCGAGGTTGGCGGCGGCGAGCAGCAGGATCGCGAGATTCACCGTGCCGGCGACGGCGAGGGCGATCGTGACGTCCCACCGCGTCGCCCGGAGCAGGCGCGGGGTCGAGATGCCGCGAGCGTCGGCGAGGGCGTCGGCCCGGGCCTGAGCGGGGGAGTCGGCGCCCGCGATCGCGCCGGGGTCGCCGGACGCGGATGCGTGAGCGGCCGTCGCCTCGACGGGGGCGGTCTTCTCGGTTCCCGAGCGCGTCCCGGTCGGGGCGAAGCGATCGCGCGCGAGGGCGGAGTGCGCGTAGATCGCGTGCGGCATGATCGTCGCGCCCAGGATCGAGGCTGCGAGCAGGACCGAGGTGCTCCCCTCGAATCGCGGCACGAGGCCGGCGACGACCCCGGCGGGCTCGGGTGGGGCGAGGAACAGGCCGAAGGTGAAGCCGACGGCGATGACGAGCAGCAACCCGATCAGCACCGTCTCGAAGGCCCGCGCTCCGCGTCGCGTCTGCACGAGCAGGAGTCCCATCGAGATGACGCCGGTGATCGCCCCACCCCAGACCAGGGGGATGCCGAAGAGCAGGTGGAGCGCGACGGCTCCGCCGATGACCTCGGCGACGTCGGTGGCCATCGCGACGAGCTCCGCCTGCAGCCAGTACGCGCGGCGCGCCCAGGGGCGGCGGATGCGGCGGCCGAGTACCTGGGGGAGGCTCTCGCCCGTGACGATGCCGAGCTTCGCCGAGAGGTACTGGATCAGCCAGGCCGTCACGTTGCCGAGCACCACGACCCACACGAGCAGGTAGCCGAAGGTCGCGCCCGCGGTCATGTTGCTCGCGACGTTGCCGGGGTCGAGGTAGGCGACGCCGGCCACCATGGCGGGCCCGAGCAGCCAGAGCGCCCGCCCCGATGTGCGGCGGCGACCCACGAGATCGGCTGTTTTCGGCATCCCGAAACCGTAGCAACTTTTCGGCCGACCGAAAAGTGGTTACCCGGGGCGTCGAGGGCACATGATCCACACGAGGCGACACGGCGCGAGCGCCCCGGGACCGGTGATCTCGCGCCGATCGTGTGCTCTCGCCCCGCGGCGGGCGCGGGTAGCCTGGGATGGTGACGGATGCCGAGAACCCCACGCCGTCGCAGACCGGGACGGCCCTTTCTCAGGCGACGGATGCCGATGGTTCCGCACCCGCGCAGGACGAGGCCGCCACAACCCCCCTGCACGGAGTCGGCCCCTGGCCGGGCGGCCCCGACTCCTGGCCGAACGACCCGCGCTACGACCGCGAGCTGCTCGAGAACGGCGACACGCGGAACGTCGTCGACGGGTATCGCTACTGGAGCATGGACGCCATCGTGGCCGACCTCGACGAGAAGCGGCACCCGTTCCACGTCGCGATCGAGAACTGGCAGCACGACCTGAACATCGGCTCGATCGTGCGCAGCGCCAACGCCTTCCTCGCCGCCGAGGTGCACATTGTGGGCAAGCGCCGCTGGAACCGTCGCGGGGCGATGGTCACCGACCGCTACCAGCACGTGCGTCATCACGAAGACGTCGCCGCCTTCACCGCCTGGGCGCGCGAGGCGGGCCTCCCGGTGATCGCCGTCGACAACGTCGAAGGGTCGGTTCCGGTCGATCGCGCCGAGCTTCCCGAAGCGTGCGTGCTGCTGTTCGGTCAGGAGGGACCGGGGCTGTCTCCCGAGGCGATCGAGGCGGCCACCGGCGTCGTCGAGATCACCCAGTACGGCTCCACGCGATCGATCAACGCCGCGTCGGCCGCCGCCGTGATCATGTACGAGTGGTGCCGGCGCTGGGCGTGACCCGCGCCTCGACGCCACCCGGTGAAACGCGGGGTCTTTGTCGGTAACACGCTGCCGTTGAGCGGGCGGGCGGATGTTTACTGACGGCACCGGTTGCACGACCCGGGGGCGAAGAAGCGCCCCGCCGCGAGTCGCGCAGCCTGTCCTTCGCCGGTGGCAGCCGGTGGAGGACGCGACACCGAATCACACCCCTGGGAAGGAATGACCATGACGATCACGGATTCAGCGACGACGGGCTTGGCGGACCGCTGGCGGGACGCCCCCGCTCCACACGATAGCGCCGGCTGGATCGCGCGCGCCCGCGAGGTGGCGGACATCCTCGCGACGGACGCCGTCGAGCGCGACCGCGCCAACGACGCCCCGTTCGCCGAGGTGGCGTTGCTGAAGGCGTCGGGCCTGGTGACGCTGCTCGGTCCCCGCGAGCACGGCGGCGGAGGCGAGACGTGGGACACCGCGTACAAGGTCATCCGTGCCGTCGCGCGCGGGGACGGATCGATCGGGCAGGTGCTCGGCTACCACTACCTCTGGGCATGGGCGGCGCGCCTCGTGGCCACCGACGCGCAGATCGCGGCGGTCGAGGAGCTGTACACCTCGAACGCTTTCCTCTTCGGCGGCGCGGTCAATCCGCGCGACTCCGACCTCGTCATCCGCGAGGACGGCGACGACCTGATCTTCTCGGGGCGCAAGTCGTTTTCGACCGGCGGCCGGGTGTCCGACCTGACGGTGCTCGAGGGCGTGCTCGAAGGCACCGAGACGCACGTCTTCGCGATCGTCCCCACGGCGCAGGAGGGGATCGTCTTCGCCGGCGACTGGGACAACCTCGGCCAGCGTCTGACCGAGTCGGGTTCGGTCGAGATCCGCGACGTGCGCGTTCCCTGGTCGGATGCCGCGGGATTCGTCGACAAGCAGTTCCAGCCGCTGGTCTACAACACCCTGAACGTGCCCGCGATCCAGCTCGTCTTCGCCAATTTCTACCTCGGCATCGCCGAGGGCGGGCTGGAGACCGCCTCGGCGTACACCCGCGAGCGCACCCGCCCCTGGCCCTACGGGGGCGACGACAAGCAGCGCGCCACCGACGAGTGGTACGTGCTCGAGGGATACGGCACCCTGCAGTCGAAGCTCTGGGCCGACGAGGCGCTCCTGGATGCCGTGGGTGCGGAGATCAGTGCCGTGTTGCACGCCCCGCGCGAGGAGCTGACCGAGCGTCGGCGCGGTGAGATCGCGGTCCGCATCGCGGCCGGCAAGCTCCGCATTGTGGACGACGGCCTCGAGGTCGCATCCAAGATCTACGAGCTGACCGGCGCCCGGGCCACATCGAACGCCGTCGGACTCGACATCTTCTGGCGCAACCTCCGCACGCACAGCCTGCACGACCCCATCGCGTACAAGAAGCGCGAGGTCGGCGAGTACGTGCTGCTGAACCAGGTGCCCGTTCCCACCTGGTACACGTGAGCCTCGGGGCGGGGCGCCCGCCGGCGTCCCGCCCCCGCACACCGTCGAGACCGGCCGATCGGCGAGACGTCAGGCGCCGGCCGTCATCCACCGCTGTCCGCGCACGCGCAGGCCGAGCGTGAGCGCGCGCGCCACCATGTAGACGCCGAAGAACGCCGCCGCCAGCCACGCGAGGCCGGTGGCACCGCCGCCGGCGAAGAGCGCCACCAGGATGAGCGCCGGCGCGTATGGCACGAGATTGAGCAGCCCCGCGAGGGCGAGGTAGCGCGCATCGCCGGCCCCGATCAGCACCCCGTCGAGCACGAAGACGAACCCGGCCAGGGGCTGCGCGACCGCGAGCACCAGCAGCGCCGGCTGGATGAGGGCTGCGAGTTCGGCATCCCCCGTGAAGATCAGGCCGATCACGCCCGACCCGGCGGCGATGACCGCGCCCACCGCGACACCGAACCACACACCCCAGGCGCTCGTGCGCGTGAGGACCCGGCCGACCGTGCCGGTGTCGGCGGCACCCAGCGCGCGGCCGATCAACGCCTGCGCCGCGATGGCGAGGGCGTCGAGGGCGAACGCCGCGGTCGAGAAGATGGTGAACGCGATCTGCCACCCCGCGAGCTCGGCCGAGCCGAGATTCGTCGCCACGGCGACGGTCGCGAGGAATGCCGCCCGCAGGCTGACCGTGCGCAGGAACAGCCACCCGCCCGAACGGACGCTGCCGCCGAGGCTCTCGCGCTGGAAGCGAAGGGATGCCGTGTGCACGCGCGCCAAGCGTCGCGCGACGAGGACGTACGCGCCGACCATTCCCCACTGCGCCGCGACCGTGCCGATCGCCGAACCCGCGATGCCCCAGCCGAAGCCGTAGATGAACAGAACGTTCAGCAGGGCGTTGGCACCGAAGCCGAGGCCGGCGATCCAGAGCGGGGTGACCGTGTTCTGCATGCCGCGCAACAGGCCGGTGGCGGCGAAGACCACGAGCATGGCGGGCAGACCCCACATCGAGATCGCGAGATAGGTGCGCGCGTTCTCGGCGACGTCGGGCGCCGCGCCGAAGAGGTCGACGATGCCGGGGGTCGCGAGCGAGCCCGCCGCCGCCAGCAGAGCGCCGAGGCAGAGCGCGAGCCACATGCCGTCGATGCCGACCCGCACGGCCCGGCCGTACTCGCCCGCGCCATAGCGTCGCGCGACCGCCGGCGTCGTGGAGTAGGCGAGGAACACCATGAGCCCGACGACCGTCTGCAGCACGGCTCCGGCGATTCCGAGCCCCGCGAGGGGAGCGACGCCGAGGTGCCCCACCATCGCGGCGTCGACGATGAGGAACAACGGCTCGGCGATGAGCGCGCCCAGCGCCGGGAGAGCGAGCCGCAGGATCGAGCGGTTCAGCGTCGCGGGCGGCGGGGCGGTCACGGTCCGAGCCTAGAGCGGGCGTCCGACACCGCCGCGGCGGCGCACCCGCGGCGGGCTCGACCCGATTCGAGCCCGTTCGGATGTGGGGCACATATCCTGTCTCCATGACCGACACCCCCCGCTCCGGTCTCGCGCTCGACGAGCTCAGCGACGAGATCCGCCCGCAGGACGATCTGTTCCGCCACGTCAACGGCAGCTGGTTGCAGCGCACCGAGATCCCCGACGACAAGGCCCGCTGGGGCTCGTTCCACCTCATCGCCGAGCAGGCCGAGGCAGACGTGCGCACCATCGTCGAGGAGTCCCAGGACGCCGAGCCGGGCAGCGAAGCCCGCAAGATCGGCGATCTCTTCGCGAGCTTCATGGACACCGACCGCATCGAGGCCGCCGGCCGCGAGCCGCTCGCCCCGCAGCTCGACCGCGTCGACGATGTCGGCGACATCGCCTCCCTGCTCCGGCTCATCGGTGAGCTCGAGCGCGACGGGATCAGCGGCCTGCTGACGCTCTTCGTCGAGCCCGACCCGGGCGACCCGACCCGCTACGTGCCCGTCGTCTACCAGGGCGGCATCTCCCTGCCCGACGAGAGCTACTACCGCCTCGACAACTTCGACGAGACGCGGACGGCCTACCGTGCGCACATCGAGCGCATCCTCGAGCTCGCCGGTGTCGCCGAGGCCGCGGCATCCGCCGACCGCACCTTCGCCCTCGAGACCGACATCGCCACGCACCACTGGTCGCGCGAAGACAGTCGCGACTCGGTCAAGACCTACAACCTGACGTCCTGGGACGACACCGTCGCCCTCGCCGGGATCGACCTCGAGCCGTGGCGCGCGGGGGTCGCCCCGGGGCATGAGGACGCGCTCGCCGAGGTCGTGGTCTACCAGCCGAGCTTCATCGAATCGCTCGGTACCCTGCTCGTCGAGGAGCGCCTCGACGACTGGAAGGCCTGGCTGCGATTCAAGATCGTGCACGCCTCCGCCGCCTTCCTCTCCGAGGACTTCGTCGCTGAGAACTTCGCGTTCTACGGCACGCAGCTCACCGGCGTGCCCGTCAACCGCGAGCGCTGGAAGCGCGGCGTGAGCCTCGTCGAGGCCGCTCTGGGCGAGGCGATCGGCAAGGTCTACGTCGAGCGCCACTTCCAGCCCGCGGCCAAGGACGCGATGGACGGTCTCGTTGCGAACCTCATCGAGGCCTACCGTCGCTCGATCCAGGGCCTGTCGTGGATGACCGACGAGACCCGCGAGCGCGCTCTCGCCAAGCTCGACACCTTCGTGCCGAAGATCGGGTACCCGGTCCGCTGGAAGGACTACTCCGAGCTCGAGATCACGGCCGACGACCTCGTCGGCAACGTCCATCGTGCCCACGTGTGGGAGCACGACCGTCAGCTCGCCAAGGTCGGGCAGCCGATCGACCGCGACGAGTGGTACATGACCCCGCAGACGGTGAACGCGTACTACAACCCGCTCATGAACGAGATCGTGTTCCCCGCGGCCATCCTGCAGTACCCCTTCTTCGACGCCGATCGCGACGCCGCCGCCAACTACGGCGGGATCGGCGCGGTCATCGGACACGAGATCGGGCACGGCTTCGACGATCAGGGCAGCCGTTTCGACGCCGACGGGTCGCTTCGCGACTGGTGGACGGATGCCGACC
>Ga0308159_1005335_pt1 | contig 11006 bp, 9 predicted proteins | sample PhyCR1_FD_201040 | JGI IMG/M metagenome (GOLD analysis project Ga0308159, IMG submission 201040) | Phyllosphere microbial communities from UC Gill Tract Community Farm, Albany, California, United States - DLSLC.R1 | ecosystem: Host-associated > Plants > Phyllosphere > Unclassified | place: USA...
CGATATTGATCCTGGGCGCCCTGTGCGCGGGACCGCAGCGTTTCAATGCGCTGAAGCGTCAGCTCGATGGCATCACGCAAAAGGCGCTCACGCAGTCCTTGCGCCGGCTGGAGCGCAGCGGCATCGTCGCCAGACGGGTGTTGCAGACCTCGCCGGTCGCGGTGGAATACCGCGTCACGCCCTTGGGGGAAAGCTTGAAAAAGCCCTTCGGTGCGCTGTATGCCTGGACGGTCGAATACGCATCGGAAGTCGAGCAGGCGCAACAGGCCTACGACCAGCAACAGGCAGCACATGAAGCCCCGGCAGCTCAGGTGCCCACCAGCACATTGACCCAGCCCTTCCAGGCCCACACGGTGTTTGCGGAAACCCATCCCTGAACCAGCCGAGGGTATGCAAATAAAAACGCCGCACGGGCTTGCCCATGCGGCGCTTGTCTTTCTGCGCGTGGCCCGCAGACCGCGGCTTAACGCCGCCGCAGGTAATGCGTGAACTCGCCGCCATCGGCCTGTTGCGCCAGCAAGGCGTTGCCGGTCTGCCGGGCAAAGGCCTCGAAGTCGCGCATGGATGCGCGGCAGGTCAGCCCGCGCGTGTCGATTTCCAGATCGAAGTCTGCGCTGGTTGGCAGTGCATCGCCTGCCGGATTCACGGTGTCGGTCATGGCAGCGGCACCGCGTCGGGCACAGCCAAGCCCTGGCTGCGCATCCAGTCGCCCACGGCGGGACCCGTGCCTTGCGGCCAGGGAACCAGGTCAGCCGGCGCCACCAGCTTGTATTCGACCAGCTCGGGCGACAAGAGAACCTCGCCTTCCGCACGAACGTGGAAGACCATCAGCAGTTCGTTGCGCAGCAGGAAGGGGTAGACGCCGATCATCGTGGTCTCGACGACAGTCAGTCCGGTTTCTTCCTTCACTTCGCGGGCAATGCCACCTTCAGGCGTCTCGCCGCGCTCCAGGAATCCCGCGATCAACGCAAACTTGCCCGGCGTCCAGGCCGCATTGCGGGCCAGCAGAATCTTGTCGCCCAGCTGCACCAGGGCAGCTACCACCGGCAGCGGATTGTCCCAATGTACCCAGCCGCAGTTGCCGCACAGCGTGCGCTCGCGCGGGTCGTCGGCACCGGCCGGCACGCCACGGCTCAAGGCAGTGGCGCAGCGCGGACAGAAGCGATAACCGCCGGGGAACGCGGGCGCGGTCTCAGCAGCCGGACTTGCCACCGCAGCACTTTCGACAGAAGCACTCATCGACCTATCTCCTGGCATAAAAACAAAGGGGCGCCGACTTCATGTCGGCGCCCCGTGAATCACACGTCGCGCAGCACAGGTGTCCGTACAGACACCCAGCCTTGCTGCTCGACGTCGGGGATCACAGGCGGGCCTGCACCCATTCCTGCACACCGGCAAGCGCCTGCGTCAGGTTGGTGGCATCGGTACCGCCGGCCATGGCCATGTCGGGACGACCGCCACCCTTGCCGCCCACTTGCTGGGCCACGAAGTTCACCAGTTCACCGGCCTTGACCTTGCCCGACGCATCGGCCGTCACGCCCGCCACCAGCGACACCTTGCCGCCGTCGACGGCCGCCAGCACGATGGCTGCCGAGCCCAGCTTGTTCTTCAGCTGGTCCACGGTTTCGCGCAGCGACTTCGGGTCCACGCCTTCCATCTTCACGGCCAGAACCTTCACGCCGTTCACATCCACCGCTTGCGACACCAGGTCGTTGCCTGCGCTGCTGGCCAGCTTGCTCTTCAGCGCAGCCAGTTCCTTTTCCAGCGCACGGACCTGGTCCTGCACCTGCGCCAGACGCCCCGGCAGCTCGGCCGGTTGCACCTTCAGCGCGCCAGCCGCCGCGTTCAGCGTGGTGTTCAGCGTCTGCATCAAGGCCACGGCGTTGTCGCCCGTGACCGCTTCGACACGACGCACACCTGCTGCCACGCCGCCTTCAGCCGTCACCTTGAACATGCCGATGTCGCCGCTGCGCTGCACGTGCGTACCGCCGCACAGTTCACGCGTCGAGCCAACATCCACCACACGCACTTCGTCGCCGTACTTCTCGCCGAAGAGCGCCATCGCGCCGGTCTTCACGGCCTCGTCGTAGCTCATCACCGTGGTGGCGGTGGCTTCGTTGTTCAGCACTTCCGCGTTCACGATGGACTCGATGCGGGCAATGTCTTCTGCCGAGATCGGGGCATTGTGCGAGAAGTCGAAACGGGTCTTGTCCGGGTCGACCAGCGAACCCTTCTGCTGCACGTGCGTGCCCAGCACTTCACGCAGTGCCTTGTGCAGCAAGTGCGTGGCCGAGTGATTGCGCGAGGTACGCAGGCGGCGCGTGGCGTCAACCTTTGCGTGCACCTTGTCGCCCACCTTCAGCGAACCCGAGGCCAGTTCACCATGGTGGCCAAACACGTTCGGCACGATCTTGGTGGTGTCTTCGACTTCAAAGGTGGCGCCATTGGCGGTCAACACGCCAGCGTCACCCACCTGGCCGCCAGATTCCGCGTAGAACGGCGTGTGGTCCAGCACCACAATGGCCAATTGGCCTGCGCCGACTTCCTGCACCGCGGCGCCATCCACATACAAGGCCGTGATGGTGCCCTCGCCTTCCACGGCGTTGTAGCCATCGAAGCTGGTCTTCACGCCGTCGTAGCTCACGCCCGCAGCGGCCTTGAACTTGCCGGCTGCGCGTGCGGTGTCGCGCTGGCGCTTCATGGCGACTTCGAAGCCGTCCATGTCGACTTCAAGCTTGCGCTCGCGGGCGATGTCGGCGGTCAGGTCGACCGGGAAGCCATAGGTGTCATACAGCGTGAACAAGGTGTCGCCGTCGATCGGCGCGCCGTCTTTCAGTCCGGCGATGGCCGTGTTCAGAATTTCCATGCCACGTTCCAGCGTCTCGCCGAAACGCTCTTCTTCCTGCTTCAGCACCTGCGCCACGCGCTCTTCCTGCGCAGCCAGTTCCGGATAGGCCTCGCCCATCTCGCCAACCAGGTCCTTCACCAGCTTGTGGAAGAAGGGCTTGGTCTGGCCAAGTTGGTGACCATGGCGCAGTGCACGGCGCACGATGCGGCGCAGCACATAGCCACGGCCTTCGCTGCCCGGAATGATGCCGTCGACGATCATGAACGAGCACGCGCGGATGTGGTCGGCAATGACCTTCAGCGAGTTGTTGTTCAGATCGGTCGTATTCGTTTCGCGCGCAGCCGCCTTGATCAGCGCCTGGAACAAATCGATTTCGTAGTTGGAATGCACGTGCTGCAACACAGCCGAAATGCGCTCCAGGCCCATGCCGGTGTCGACCGACTGCTTGGGCAGCTTGGTCAGGGTGCCGGCGGCGTCACGCTCGTACTGCATGAACACCAGGTTCCAGATCTCGATGTAGCGGTCCCCGTCTTCTTCCGGCGATCCCGGGGGGCCGCCCCAGATTTCCGGGCCGTGGTCGTAGAAAATTTCCGAGCACGGGCCGCAAGGACCGGTGTCGCCCATGGTCCAGAAGTTGTCCGACGCGTAGCGCGCGCCCTTGTTGTCGCCGATGCGGATGATGCGCTCGACCGGCACGCCGATCTCGTTCTGCCAGATGCCGTAGGCCTCGTCGTCTTCCGCGTACACGGTGACCCAGAGCTTTTCCTTGGGCAAGGCGTAAACACCGGTCAACAATTCCCAGGCGAACTTGATGGCATCGCGCTTGAAATAGTCACCGAAGCTGAAGTTGCCCAGCATCTCGAAGAAGGTGTGGTGACGCGCGGTGTAACCCACGTTCTCCAGGTCGTTGTGCTTGCCGCCGGCGCGCAGGCTGCGCTGCGAAGACGTCGCACGCACATACGGGCGCGGGTCTTTGCCGGTGAACACGTCCTTGAACTGCACCATGCCGGAGTTCGTGAACAGCAGCGTCGGGTCGTTGCCCGGCACCAATGAAGACGACGGAACGATGGTGTGTCCCTTGGATTCAAAGAACTGCAGGAACTTCTGGCGGATCTCAGCGGATTTCATCGTGACACTTGGAGGGCCAAAAGCGGCCGGTTGGCAGTTCAGGGAGGCGCAGCAGGCATGTGGCGACCGGTGAAGGTCTGGTCCGGCTAGCGGACGGCCAGGCGATGCCTGCGCAGCAAAGCAGATGATTATATCGTCGGGGCGGCTTGGCGCTCGCATCGGGCTCGTATCGGGCCGCGACGCGTGGCGCAAGCGTCAGCGCTGCGCCGAATAACGATAGTGGCCGATGATCCGGTATCCGAACAAGATGTCCTCTTCCCGCGTGCCCTGACCGATGTTGTGCAGGATCAACGGAGTGCCCGCAGCCGTGTGGCGATCGCTGACGACGCCAATATGCGTCAAGCCCCGGCCCAGGTCCCACGCGACGATGTCGCCTGCCCGGAAGTCACTGGCCTGACTGCCGGTCTGCACCTGTTTGCCCTGGCGCTTGAACCAGGTCATCAAGTTGGGCACGCGGCGATGATCGATGTTGGGATCAGGCCGGCTCAGCCCCCAATGCTTGGGGTAGACGGAAAAGTTCGCACGCATGTCTTCGTGCACCGTGCGCTGCAGATCCAGCCCCTGCGCGCGCAAGGCACGAATGACTACATCAGTGCATACGCCGGTTTCCAGCGGCACATCGCCGCCGGGATAGGACAGGCGGCGGTAGACCGGGTCGTAGCTGCGCGTGACGCCCACCTGTTTGCGGGCTTCAGTGACCAGCTTTGCGGGCTCGATGGCACGTGCCAGAGAAGCGGTGGAGCACAGAGCTGCCACCACGAACCCCGCGCAGATCAAAGCTGACCGGGCGAATTGCCTTACATGCTTGTCGTAGTTTCCTGAGCGCACTAGGTCAGATCTCCTGGAGATTGACGCCAGAAATAATACTGTCCGGGGACGTATCGGGAAGCGGGCCGCTATTTATCCTTACCAAGGAAGCCTGATGCTGACCGACCATAAAAAGTGTACATAGTTGACATAGAAAGCTGTCGAGTACACAATTGGCTTCACATGCAGGAGAATGCCATGAGCCATCTCGGTACCCCCATTCGTACGCCCAAGACATCCCGCGGCGGCGGCACGTCGGCAGCCCGGGCTGAGACGCGTCCGGAGATCGACGTCATGGCCAAGGCGCTCGCCGCCGCCGTGCGTTCCGTGTCCCGTGCGGACCAGCGCCTAGTGCTCGACAGGCTGCGTGAGGAACTGAAGCTGGACGGCGACAGCACCATCAAGCTGCATTCCGTTAGCCGGGTGGACGACGACGCGGATAGCGAAGGTACACCACTGAGCGAACAAACCTACGCACGCCGCCTGGCCTTGGTGGACAAGGGTGAACTGCTGACGTCCGCCGACCTGATCGCGCGTGTGGACATCACCCGCCAGGCCTTGTCGAACAGGCTGGCAGCCGGCAGCATTTTCTACGTAGATGGCGGCCGCAACGAGCGCTATTACCCGGCCTTCTTTGCGGATGCTGGTTTGGACACCAAAGCCGTCCGCAAAGTCACCAAGGCGCTTGGCGATCTGCCCGGTGCAAGCAAATGGCTGTTCTTCACCAGTCCGCGCGAATCCTTGGGTGGGCTGACGCCCCTGGAGGTACTGGCAGGAAAACGGCCTGCTACGAAAGCGGGCTGCACATCATGCGATATGGCGAAAGTCGACTTGAACACTGTGCTTAAGGCAGCTGCTCGGGTGACCATTAGCTGAACGGGCTTCCGGTGGAGCCTACTTTGATCATGAAGCTTGGAATCGGACCGAAAATCATCTGGTGGAGCTCTAAGCCAGCTGTGCGAGACTATTTATAACGGCTGCTAAAGCAACGTCATTAATACAACATATCAGCAAGCTGTATTGAAACACTATGACTATCCAAATCATAAAACAATACGAACCCAACAGAATCATATACACACTTAAAATCCAAAAAAATTAAACTAAAGCGCCAAGTTAGAAATACTCGCACCGAACACATTAACAAAACCAAAACAACAACTTCAGAAAGCCCTTTACAAAACAGCGACACTGCGACCCTCAAGCCGCGATACCTTAATAAAAATATCGCAGCACAATAATTTCTACCGAAAAAACCAGTTCACACCAACCAATTTAAAGGCGAAGAAATGACAAGAATTTGTGGTATTGAACTAAAGGCATCAGAGGCAGTACTTACAATATTGGAATTAAGAGATGAAGAAATTCTTTTCCTCGATTCTGAACCGAGAAAAATAAAAATAGGAAATGACGAACTTACAACGGAAGTAAGATCTTTTTTTGACTCATTCACCAACTACATTAGAGACAATAAAATTCAAAAAATCGTAATAAAAAAAAGAGCGAAGCAGGGCCAAATGGCTGGAGGCGCGGTTTCCTTCAAACTTGAATCTCTCATACAACTAAACGGGATTGCAGAAGTTTTCTTTGTATCAGGGCAAGCTATCGCAGCAGCGCAAAAAAGAGAGCCATTCGACCTTCCAGAAAAAATAAACAAATACCAAGAAACTGCTTTTATGGCAGCCCACCTATATCTGCGACAAAATAAACTATGAACAAGATATTCATTGAAACAATTAATGCTCCAGACACTATAAAGGCACAACTGAAGGTTCTTTCCAAAGACATCCTATTTAACAGGGAAATCACGAAAGGAGGAAACGGATACATATTCTTTGGCCAAAACAATATATTAAATACAGCGGTGGCTGTAAAATTTTATTATTGGGGTGGAAATCATGCATATCACGTAGAACCCAAAACACTGGCAGCTGTAAAATCACCAAACATACTTAGTGTCCAAAATGCTGGATTGACAGATGGATCGTGGGCGTACTTTGTCACAACCCATTGTATAGATGGAGACCTAGACGATCTGATCGAAAAAACCGATTTTGGCAACATCAAAGCGATCGATCGAACTAGTCAGATACTAATCGGCGTGGGCGCTTTGCATGAAAGCCGGTTTCTTCACCGAGATCTGAAGCCAGCCAACATTTATATTGGAGAGACAGGTCAATCCGTTATCGGAGATTTTGGGTCGATTCAGTTTATGCCTAATGGAAGGACGACAATACCGGCATCTGGTCACGCAGTTTTGTACCGTCCTCCCGAATCAGTAGTGACTAACTCTTATGGCTTCGAGGGAGACATTTATCAGTGCGGAATAATTCTCTACCAGCTGCTCGGCGGATTCTTGCCTTACGATGGAATGTCTTGGCTTAACAAGGCAGAGACACAGGCGCACGATGCGATTTCCAATGGAACAGATCGCTCCATTTATATTGATGACTGCATCAAATCAAAAATTACGAATGGGAAGATAATTAATATGTCCAGTCTACCCCCGTGGGTACCCGACGTGCTAAAACGAACCATTCGAAAAGCTACACACATTGATCCCGCCAAGCGTTTTCAGAACGCATCGGCATTCCATGTCCATTTAAACAATATTCGTGCGACTGTTCCGAATTGGGAAATTCGTGAGGGGGTTCCTCATCTGCATGGGAAAAACTCCTATCGAATATTGGAAGACAAAGATGGGAACCGGTACGTTGAAAAATCGAAGGACCAGGTACGTTGGCGCAGGGACAATTATTTTGATAAGCAGTCAATGGCCGAATTAGTAGAACAAATCAATCAAAAAGCTCAACATTAGTGCCTATTAGACACTTAATTTTGTGCAGAATCATTTTCTTGGATTGCAAAGCAACTACGTTTGGTCACAATTAACGTGACCGAACGGTCTGGATTTGAGGATTAGCTAACACAATTTCTTGCTTTGATCCCATAAATGCGCATAGGCATCTATTACATCCATAATCTCAGTGGCCGCCGCCGCAGAATCCACTTCGTGAACCGAATTAACTTCAGCACTCTTAAAAAATTCCATGAGATTTTTGGCTGCATCTAGAGCGGCAAGATGAGCATTTTTCAGATGGTCCATCATTAACCCACTACAAGAACTACGATTAGCACCAGCTAGGTGTAAAAACTCTGAAACAATTGATTCTAGCCGCAGATAGAATTGGCTGAACATCGTCGTCATTGGATGTCCAGCACACTAAAACCTACCCTTTAGAAGAGAAATATTTCATACCTTTTTCTTCCAAGCCGTCTGAAAACCAAGCCACGCCTAAAATAAGCTTCATCTCAGGACTTTCGCCTTCCGGCACATTCAAATCATCACGCATGAAATCCTCAAAATTTCGACTATGATTCGGAAAAATTTCTCCAAGCCTATCAAAATCTTTTGAACCATCAACTAAATTAATATTTCTTTTCGAAAACCGATTGGGGTAGAGTAAACAAAAGGCATCACCCAGACTCCAATTATCACCAGGAACTTGATCTTGTCGATATCCAAAATTTCTATCAAAAAGATTAGTCACTAAGACGAAATCGATTCTGTCGATTTCTGCTGGCAACAACAATGGACTTTTTCCAGTCAAAATCCCTCTACTATCAACAAGATAGCCTCTCCACTGCTGCACGTCCAGAGCACTGTCGCAGCAAAGGATAACCACATTTATATCATCAAGCGAAGATCCCAACATTTTCTTCTGAGAACACTTCAGAAACCCTTTGACGGTATTATCTCTGTTTTTCCCCTCCACCATCGTTAAGCCATTTTCCGCCAATGGAGCGCTGACAACTCTTAAAATATCTTCTCTAAAATCAGTCCTACCCAAAAATGTAGCTACGATGCGGTTAGGATCTTCATCCTCAATATTCAGATAGCTAGCACACTTCACCTCAACATTGATCGATATACCATTTCGCGAAATAGAAAAATCCACATCTCCGGGTGGAGAAACCTTTTTTTCATAATCAAAAACAATATCCTCCCTATCTAAAAAATCAGCCATAGCCGCTACTTCGCACGCTATTTGCACATATTGAGGCTCACAAAACCTCTCCACCCGAAGCTGGAGTTTTTTGTTAATAAGAGCTGCGAATTTCTTATGGTCCAACTTTTTAGACAGCTTATCGAGCACATTAAACAATCTGTCCGCATAATCTTGACCACATTTACCATCCGGATCTAAGTAGTGATTTTTAGGCAAGCCCGATTGACGCATATCTTCAAAAACATCTTTTCCAAATCTCATAACTTCCTTGAAAACATCAGAAATATCACAGACGGTGATTTCTATTTATCTAATCTTGAGCTATTAATTACTTTCTGTGCCGTAACGACATGAGACACATATACCAAGCCATCAGAAATCGACAGCAGAGCGCAACCTAGCTATAAACAGTGGGCAAAGTAATAACTAAGGAGGCTGGTCTACGGAATCACTAGCGGTAGTACTCAGCATACCGGACAGCAGCTAGCAAATGCCAATACGCGCATCGGGCAAGCCTGGAGATACGAAAGTGGTAAGAACACCGCAGCTCCCTTAATTTGCGGTGCAACCGTGCAGCAGAGGAGCCGCCATCCTAACGGAACGGCATGGCGCAACAAGCGTGTGTAGTACGTACGGGCGTGACCAAAAACGCGCGCTTTCGTGGAGGTCAGCAGATATCCGCCGTGGTTGGAAGACGCCTACACAAGCCATGCGAGAATCACTGCTTGCGTCGCGCAGCAACGCCATCAAAAAGGGACTCAGCAGTGCAGTGGAGCAGCATCGACATCACATCCGGACGCCTTTCGATTCGCCCCTTTTCGGCCACCGATGCGAATGATGCATTTGGCTGCATCACACCGTCGCTCACCCGCTACTTGTCCTTCGATCCCGCGCCTTCAGCAGCCGTGTTCGAAACGATCTGGCGTGGCTGGTTGCCGAAGATCGATGCGGGTGAGGACTTCGCGTTCGCGATCCGCGATCGCGCCACCAACGGCTTCCTGGGGCTTGCCGGGCTGCACAGAACGGGCGATGTGGAACCCGAGCTGGGCATCTGGATCCGCGAAGACCAACACGGCCACGGCTATGGCTTCGAAGCCGTGCAAGCGGTGGCGCAATGGGCTGCAGATACCTTCAAGAGCAGCGCATTCATCTACCCGGTCGCCAAGGAAAACGCATCCAGCAGAAAGCTGGCGGAAGCGCTTGGTGGGGTGGTGGTGAGCGAACGCACGGCGCCGAAGTACGACTCGGTGGTCTACCGGGTTTCTGCGGCCGATCTGGAACTGGAGGAATTCAAATCAGCGCTGCTGCGCAGCGTAAAGGATGCCGCTGCTGGTCAATATGCGCGCGTGCACACGCCAGAGGACATCAAGCGCATGGGTGAACGCGCCGCAGGATCGGGGGACGGCCACTGACGGCACGCCCCCTTCCCACTTGCCGGGCAGCTAGACGCGTGCCGCAGCGAAAAACCAGTCTGACTTAGCTGAAGTCGCGCGGGAACAAGTCGATGCGGTCCGTGCAGAACGAATCGACGCCCCACGACAGAATCTCCCGGCCACGTGCCGGCTCGTTCACCGTGTAGCAGAACAAGCCGTACCCAGCTTGCTTCACCTGCGCCGCAATCTCTGGCGTCAGGTTCACGTGGCTGGTGTGCAGCGCGATGCAATCCAGGCGTTCCAGCAGTTCAGCCCAATTCTCAGGCACCTTGGACAGCAACAGCCCACGTGGCAAGCCAGGTGCGGTGCGCTGTGCAGCAGCCAAGGCATCCACCGAGAACGAGGAAATCACCGGCAAGGCCAGCGGGTTGGTCTCGTCCGCATACAGCTCGGCAGCCATCCGCCCCACCACTTCGCCCGTCTCGATTTCTTTGCCCGGATAGGGCTTGATCTCGATGTTGGCCCACATGTCGTTGGCGCGCAGCCAGCGCACGATGTCCGCAAACAAGGGCACAGGTTCGCCCTTGAAATGGTTGGCATCGCGCCATGAACCGGCGTCCATGGTCTGCAGGGTAGTAGAGGGAATGTCGGCGATGTTGCCGGTGCCAGGCAAGGTGCGACCAAGCTTGGGGTCGTGCATCAGGATGGGCACGCCATCTGATGCCAGCATGACGTCGAATTCGACCGCTCGCAGGCCATGCGCGTGTGCAACGCGCATGCCGGCCAGGGTGTTCTCGGGGGCGATGATGCCACCCCCGCGATGCGCGACGACACGTTCGT
>Ga0308159_1005336_pt1 | contig 11006 bp, 10 predicted proteins | sample PhyCR1_FD_201040 | JGI IMG/M metagenome (GOLD analysis project Ga0308159, IMG submission 201040) | Phyllosphere microbial communities from UC Gill Tract Community Farm, Albany, California, United States - DLSLC.R1 | ecosystem: Host-associated > Plants > Phyllosphere > Unclassified | place: USA...
GCCTGCGACCTCACGGTGGACGGGGTCCGCTTCGCCTACGGCCCGAGCGAGGACGTGCTCCGCCGTGTGTCGTTCCACATCCCCGCGGGCCGCCGCCTCGCCCTCGTGGGCGCCTCGGGTGCGGGCAAGACCACGGCAGCCCTGATCGCGGCGGGAACGCTCGAACCCGACGCCGGGAGCGTTCGACTGGGCGGAGCACCACTGCCCGACATCGGCACCGAGGCTCTGCGCGCCCGGATCGCGGTCATCAGCCAAGACGTGCACGTCGTGGCGGGTCCCCTCATCGACGACCTCCGACTTGCAGACCCGGATGCCGATGAACAGACGATCTGGCAGGCGCTCGACACCGTCGGTGCCGGCGGATGGGTGCGCGCACTTCCCGAGGGGGTGCACACCCGGGTCGGCCCCTCCCACCACCGGCTGAACGCCGCGCAGATGCAGCAGATCGCCCTCGCGCGGCTCGTGCTGAAGGACCCCGACGTCGCGATCCTCGACGAGGCGACCGCCGAGGCGGGAAGCTCGGGTGCCGTCGCCCTCGAGCGGTCCGCCCTCTCGGCGACCGCGGGGCGCACGACGCTCATCGTCGCTCACCGGCTCACGCAAGCGGCATCCGCCGACGCCGTCGCCGTCATGGAGGCGGGCCGCATCGTCGAATTCGGCTCTCACGAGGCGCTGCTCGCCCGAGGCGGCACGTACGCCCGTCAATGGCATGCCTGGCGAGGCGACGACCATTCACCCGGACCCGCCGGAAATGCCCCCTGACCACCGGGCGCGTCGGGGGCGTTCGCCCTCACGCAGGCAGCGTGTGACCCCGTGTCGGGGCGTGCGCTCGTCCTCCCCGTCGGACGACGACGCGCCCGCACATCCCCCGACGCCTCGATCCACGAGCACCATGAGCATCAAGAGACAGGAGACACCCATGTCGCACAACCCGTTCGACGACGAGACCGGCCGCTTCCTCGTGCTGGTCAATGCCGAGGAGCAGCACTCGCTCTGGCCGGCCTTCGCGCCGGTGCCGGGCGGCTGGAGCATCGCCTTCGGTGACCCCGACGGGGCGGACCGCGCCGACTGCCTCGCTTTCGTCGAGGCGAACTGGACGGATCTGCGACCCCGGAGTCTGCGCGATGCGCAGACGTCGACAGCGTCCTGAGCGGTCGGTGATCGAGGCGATCCTGCCCGTCGGCGCTCGTGTCGCGGAGGAGTTCGGCGCGCGTCTCGTGCACGGGCTGTACCCGGAGGAGGAGGCCGTCGTCGCGGATGCCGCTCCCCGGCGCCGCGAGGAGTTCGCCGCCGTCAGACGGTGCGCTCGCCGAGCCCTAGAGCAGCTCGGTCGCCCGCCCGCTCCGGTGCTCCCCGGGCCGGGCGGCGCACCCGTCTGGCCCGGCGACGTGGTCGGCAGCATGACCCATTGCGCCGGCTATCGCGCGGCCGTGGTCGCCGACCGGTCGACTCTCGCGACCATCGGCATCGACGCGGAGCCCGACGAGCCGCTCCCCGTCGACGTGGTGAGGGTGATCGCCCGCCCCGAAGAGATCGCCCTCTTCCACGCGGCCGGATCTGTCCAGCCGTTCAACGGGGACAGACTGCTGTTCAGCGCGAAAGAGGCCGTGTACAAGGCCTGGTATCCGCTGACCGGGCGCTGGCTCGACTTCGACGACGTCTCGGTGCTGCCCGATCCGCACGCACGCCGGTTCACCGCGCGCGTCCTCGCACCGGCTCCCGATGACATGCAGCATTTCTCCGGAACGTGGACCGTCGCGAGCGGTCTCATCCTCACCGTCTGCGTGCACGGCGCGTGGGGTGACCCGCCCCGGGGATAGTGGGTGCTCACCGACGTGCGACTCCACGCGTCACACCCCGAAGAGGGCCGGGAGCGCGGGCGCCCCGGCCCTCTCCGGTGTGGGCCGGATCAGAGCCCGTCGTGGTGCATGGCCTGGATGAGACGCACGTTGCGGTCGAACGCGGTCTCGCTGAACTCGTTGTCGTAGTTCAGTCCGTACGGCCACATGTGGCCACCGCCGCAGTTGATGCGCGCGTCGGGACCGTCCCACGACTTCAGCAGCGGCAGAGCGGCGGGCCAGTCCTGCGCGTCGCACTTGCTCTGGAAGTTGCCTGCCGTGCCGACGCCCACGGTGTGCGAGATCTCGTGAAGAGCCGTTCCTTCGACCATGAAGGAACGGTTCGAGCCGAACCGGATGTCACCGTTGATGCTGGCCTCAGCGGTGGGCACACCGGGGGCGTACGAGACGTTCAGGTGCCGCCAGGTGTTGTTGAACTTGTTGTAGCGGGCGAGCGCGCGGTCCATGGCGTCGGTGATGCGAGCGTACGCGTCGAGCTCGTCGGCTGACGGGTTCGACGACGTGTACAGCGTGTAGGTCATCTTGGCGACGTTCGGATCGGTCAGGCGCCAGCGCTGGACGCCGGAGCCGTTGCAGGTGACCTGCGACAGTTGGCCGCCGTCGACGGGCGAGGCGACGCTCTGGAGGCAGAGGTCGTTGTACCTGTTCCGGATCTCGGTCCATCCGCCGCCCACGTCGGTGAGCTTCCATTGCTGGACGTCACCACCCCAGCACGACCACTGACGGACCTCGGAGCCGGATGCGGTAGCGAAGTTGTAGTTGTCGAGGCAGAGGTTGCTGTGCTTGTTCTTGATCTCGGCGTAGCCGTTGCCCAGATCGGTCACCGCCCACAGCTGGTTCGTCCCTTCCAGGCACGTCCACTGCCGAACTTCGGCGCCCGGTTGCGTGTTGAATGCGTAATCGTCGAGACACAGGGTGTTCTGTTGGTTGCGGATCTCCTGGTTCGTTCCTGTACCCACGGGCGCGGTGGGCGCCGCGTGAGCCGGGGTAGCGGCCAAGACGGCACTGAGACCGACCAAACCGATGACGAAAGCGCCGAGCGCTCGAGAAGTAATCCGGGACATCGTCGTCCGAGACATCGTTCTACCTTTCTGCAATCGATTCGCTTCGTCGCGAATCGGTCCGGAGGAGTGAAGCAGAACCACCGTGTCGGCCATCGACCCGGCGGCGCGCATCCCCGACCGCCGTCCTGCGGGGGCGCCGAAACGACACCTCAGGGCGTGGTGCCGAGGAATGCACCGGAGCGCTCAGCGCTTGCGTGTTAGCGCTAACACCCCGTCGATTGCGATATTGGCTTTCGCATCGGGGCCTGTCAAGAAGCAGAAACGAATGACGGGCGACACCCGTGCCGTCGAGACCATCGCCGACGCACGCACGGTCTACCGTGCGGAGGGCTGGAGCTGCGCGGCCGCGTGGTGCAGACACTGCACGAACGTTGTGGTGATCGCCGTGTTACGCGGTCGCGCGAGATGCACCGCGACCAACCTGCTGGTGGGAGAACCCGCGATGCCGACCACCGCGATCGACGGGGGCACGAGTTGTCGTACCGACTCGGGAAGGACGCTGACGCCGACTCCGGCGGCGACGAACCCGAGCGCGGTCTCCTGATGCACGACTTCCTCCACGACGCGCACCCCACCCGCGACGCCTGAGAACACATCGATGATCCGATCGGTGTAGCCCGGCATGAGCGACCGCGGATACGAGATATGGGGAAGGTCTGCCAGCTCTGCCGGCGCGATCTCGCCGCGGTCCGCGAGGGCGTGACCCGCCGGCACGCACGCGACCAAGCGCTCCTCGAAGACGACCTCGGCGTGCAGATCGCCCTCGTCACCGGGGAGGTCGTCTCTCACCAGCGCGACATCGAGGCGACCCGCGCGCACCCGAGCCAGCTGCTCGCCGGAGGTCAGCGGAATGAGCGACAGGTCGACCTGCGGACGCCGCGACCGGAAGAGCTGCACGAGACCGGGGAGCACCGTGTAGTTGGCGGAGCTGACGAAGCCCGCGGTGAGCTCTCCGGTCAGGCCGTCGGCGTATTGCCGCATGTCGACCTCGATCGAGGTGACATCGTCCAGGAGTGCGCGTACCCGGTCTCGCAAACGTCGCCCCGCGGGGGTCAGGACGACCTGCCGCGTGGTTCGTTCGAACAGAGCGACACCGAGCTCGCGCTCGAGCTGGCCCACCTGCACACTCAACGGCGGCTGAGACATGTGCAGCTTCTCGGCGGCGCGACCGAAGTGCAGTTCGTCGGCGACCGCCGCGAAATAGCGCAGTTGGCGCAACTCCATCGCCGCACCATACGGGGGACGTATTACCGCGGTATTTCCGCTCGATTGCGAGCGTATCGATATCAATGGAGCCCGAAACGGGTATTTGACCCGCCCCGGGAGATGCCCGTTTCCTGGTGCCAGCACACCCGACAGATCGTCGCACCCGACGCCCCCAGGAGGACACCGTGGCCAGCCCCGACACCCGCATCGACATGCTCTATCTCAGCGAGCCCGAGGTCATCGCCGCCGGCATGAAGGACATGGCGCACTGCATGGAGGTGATGGAAGAGGTGCTCGTGCTCGTCGCGAAAGGCGACTACCGGATGGCCGGCAACTCGGCCAATTCGCACGGAGCACAGATCAGCTTCCCCGCGTCGTCGCCCTTCCCGGGCATGCCCCGGGACGCCGCCGACCGTCGCTTCATGGCGATGCCCGCCTACCTCGGCGGACGCTTCGACACCGCTGGGGTCAAATGGTACGGCTCGAACATCGACAACCGCGAGAAGGGTCTGCCCCGCTCGATCCACCTGATCGTGCTCAACGACAAAGAGACCGGGGCCCCCTACGCGATCATGTCCGGCAACCTCGAGAGCGCGTACCGGACTGCGGCCGTCCCGGGTGCGGCCGCGAAGAAGCTCGCCCCCATCGGCGCGGAGTCCCTCGGCATCATCGGCCCGGGAGCGATGAACAAGAGCGCGCTGCACGCGATGACGACCGCGCGCCCGACCCTGCACACGATCCGCATCAACGGTCGACGTCGTGTGACCGCCGAGACTTTCGCGGACTACGTACGCGAGCACTACCCGCAGTTCACGACGATCGAGATCGCCGAAACGGTCGAGCAGGCGGTGCGCGACTCCGACATCGTCTCGGAAGCAGTGACGGGTCTCGTCGGGTCAGAGAATTACCCCTACATCGACGGTGACTGGATCAAGCCCGGCGCGTTCCTGAGCCTTCCCGCGAACCTGCGCATGGACAAGGAGTACACCCTCTCGGGCAAGGCGCGCCTGATCGCGGATGCCAAGAAGATCTACGAGGCGTGGGCCGAGGAGTACCCGGCTCCCTCGCACGAGACGGCGTTCGGCATGATCGGACTCTACTGGCAGGACCTCATCGAGGCAGGCGACCTCGACGAGTCGCGCGTGGTGAACATCGGCGACGTGTTCGACGGCACCGCGGGAGGTCGCGAGTTCGACGACCAGCCGGTGCTGTTCAGCGTCGGCGGCATGGGCGTCGAAGACGTCGCGTGGGCCAAGACCGTGTACGAGAACGCGGTCGACCTCGGCATCGGCACGAAACTGAACCTCTGGGACGCGCCGGACCTGGCATGAGCGCGCCCACGTCCTTCCTCGTCATCGGCGCCGGCCTCAGCGGCGCGGCCGCGGCGTGGCGCCTGGCCCAGTCGGGTGCCGATGTCGTGGTCGTCGAGCGCGACGTCCCGGCATCCCATCTCGGGAGCTCGCACGGATCCGCCCGCATCTTCCGTTACGCGTACGCCGACCCCTTCTACGTCGATCTCGTCGTCCGGGCGCGCGGTGGCTGGGACGAGCTGGAAGCCGCGAGCGGGTGCCGGCTGATCACCCCGAGCGGCTCGCTCGACTTCGGCTCCGTCCGCGATCCGCGGGGTCTCGCCGACGCGCTCGAGACCGCCGGCGTGGCGCATGAACTGCTGAGCCGGGCCGATGCCGAGGGCCGCTGGCCGCACCTGCGCTTCGACACCGAGGCGCTGTGGCACCCGGATGCCGGAGTCATCGACGCCGAGTCGGCGGTCCACGCCATGCTGGGCCTGGCGCGCGCTGCGGGCGCCGAGGTGTGCACGGGCTGGGAAGCCACGTCGGTGCGCCGGGCCGGATCGGGGTACGCCGTGACGTCGACCGAGGGCGAGACCATCGTGGCCGGGCAGGTCATCGTCGCCGCGGGTGGGTGGCTTCCCGCCCTGCTGTCCGGCCTCGACCTGCCGGCCGACTTCCGCACCGCCCTGCCGTCGTTCGAGGTGCGGCAGGAGAACGCGTTCCACTTCCGCTACCGCGACCGAGCGGATGCCGCTGCGCCGGCAGCCGGCGCGGCGACCTCGTGGCCGACCTTCATCTACAAGGGCGAGGGCACCCAGATGTACAGCCTCCCGGGCGGACGCGACGCCGACTTCGAGGGGCAAAAGATCGCGGAGTACAACGGCGGACGCCCGATCCACTCGGCGCGCGATCAGGACGGCGTGATCGACCCGGTCAACCGCCAGCGCGTTCGGGGGTTCGTCGGCGCGTTCGTCCCGGGGCTGGAGACGACGCCCTACGCCGAGGCCACGTGCCTGTTCACGAACGTGCCGCACGACGACATGATCATCGACCGCGCCGAGGGCATCACGATCCTCTCTCCGTGCTCGGGTCAGGGTGCGAAGTTCGCGCCGCTGCTCGGCGAGCTCGTGTACGACCTCGTCGCCGGTTCGGGCCGCACGGGCGAGCGCTTCCGCGCCAGGGGGCAGCGGTTCGCGGGGGCCGTCCGATGACCGGCGACGCCAACGCGCTCCTCGCCGAGATCGTCGGCATCGGCCTCGACCCCGCCGGCGGGTACGCGCGCCCGGTGTTCTCCCCCGCCGAGCGAGAACTGCGCGAGTGGTTCGTCGCGCACGCGACGCGTCGCGGGCTCGACGTCGAAACCGACCGCAACGGCATCCTGTGGGCCTGGTGGGATGCCGAGGGGACGACCGACCGTTCCGGCGCCGTCGCGACCGGATCGCACCTGGACTCCGTTCCCGGCGGCGGCACCTTCGACGGTCCGCTGGGCGTGGCCAGCGCCCTCGCGGCCGTCGATGTGCTGCGCGCTCGCGGCGTGGTCCCCCGGCGTCCCCTCGCGGTTGCCGTCTTCCCCGAGGAGGAGGGCTCGCGTTTCGGCGTGGCGTGCCTGGGGTCGCGTCTGATCACGGGGGCGGTCTCCCCCGACCGCGTCCGCACGCTGCGTGACGGCGACGGCCGCAGCTACGCGGATGTGTCGGCCGCGGCGGGGTTCGATCCCGGCCTCATCGGCGCCGACCCTGAGCGGCTGGCGCGGCTCACAGCCTTCGTCGAGCTGCACGTGGAACAGGGCCGGGGTCTCGCCGACCTCGCGCAGCCCGTCGCCCTGGCCGGTGCGATCATCGCGCACGGGCGCTGGCGTGTGCGGATCACGGGGCGTGCCGACCACGCCGGGGCGACGCTCATGGCCGATCGGCAGGACCCCGTGGTGGTGGCCTCCGAGACCGTCCGCGCTCTGCGCTCCCGTGTTCTCGAGAGCAGCGATGCCCGCGGGACCGTCGGACGCTTCGAGGTCACGCCCGGTGGCACCAACGTGATCGCGTCGTCGGTGGACGTGTGGCTCGATGTGCGGCATCGCGACGACGATGTGGTGCGCGCGATCGTCGCCGACGTGACCGCCGCGACGGTGGCCGCCGCCGCCGCCGAGGGGTGCGTCGTCACAGTGACCGAGCACTCGTTCTCGCCGACGGTCGAGTTCGACCCGACGCTGCGCGACGCCATGGCCCAGGTTCTCCCCGACGCCCCGGTGCTCGACACCGGAGCCGGACACGACGCCGGCGTCCTCGCCTCGCACATCCCGACCGGGATGCTCTTCGTCCGCAATCGCACCGGTGCCTCGCACACGCCCGCCGAGACCGCCGACGCGGTCGATGTCGACGCCGGCGTCGAGGCTCTGGCATCCGTTCTCGAACATCTCCTGCTCCGCTCACGCTCTACCCACCCGTGACCGTCTCGCGGGTGGATCCATCTGCAACCGAAAGGACCTGACTTGGACAGCGGAAACTTCACCTGGGCGATCGTCGCCACGGCCCTCGTCGTCTTCATGACTCCGGGCATCGCCTTCTTCTATGGCGGCATGGTCCGCGCGAAGTCGGTGGTCAGCATGATGATGTTGAGCATCGGTGCGATGGGGCTGGTCGGTGTGCTGTGGGTGATCTATGGCTTCAACATGGCCACGATCAGCGATACGGAGGCCGGCGGCTTCCCGGGCTTCCAGTTCGCGGGCACCCCCTTCGGCGAGCACTTCGCCCTCGCGGGGTACGACAGTGCCACCTTGATCTCGGCGACCTACGGCGCCACGTTCGCCGTCGCCACCACGGCCCTGATCTCCGGAGCGATCGCCGACCGCGCGCGGTTCGGGTCGTGGATGATCTTCGCCGGCCTCTGGGCGACGCTGGTGTACTTCCCCGTCGCCGGCTGGGTGTGGGGTTCGGGCGGATGGATCTACGACCTGGGTGAGATCTTGGGCTTCTCGGCCGCCACGATCGACTACGCCGGGGGCACCGCGGTGCACATCAACTCCGCCGCCGCGGCGCTCGCGCTCGCGCTGGTACTGGGGCGCCGTGTCGGCTTCGCCAAGGGCGCGCACCGCCCGCACAACGTGCCGCTGACCCTGCTGGGTGTCGGCATCTTGTGGTTCGGCTGGTTCGGTTTCAACGCCGGCGCCGAGGGAACGCTCGGGCTCCTCGGGCCCGACAACGTCAACGCGGGCAAGATCATCGTCAACACCTTCGTCGCCGCCGCGGCCGCGATCCTCGGCTGGGTCAGCGTGGAGAAGATGAAGGACGGCAAAGCCACCTCGGTCGGTGCGGGCTCCGGCGCGATCGCGGGGCTGGTGGCCATCACCCCGGCGTGCGCCGCGCTCGAGCCGATCTGGGCAATCGTCCTGGGCGTGATCGCCGGCGCCGTCTGCTGCCTCGCCGTCGAGCTGAAGTACAAGCTCGGCTTCGACGACTCGCTCGACGTGGTGGGCCTGCACGGCATCGGCGGCTTCATCGGATGCTGGTACCTCGGGTTCTTCGCCAACGACACCGGCCTGTTCATGGGCGGGAACTACGAGCAGCTCCTGCTGCAGGTCGTCGCCTCCGTCGCGGTCGCGGCCTACTCGTTCGGGATCGCCTACGCGATCGGGAGAGTGATCGAGAAGACCGTCGGCTTCCGCGTCAAGAACGAGGACGAGGTGGCCGGCATCGACACCGCCGTCCACGGCGAGGAAGCTTACTCGCTGGTGTGAGACCGCCCGGGCGCGGGGTGGGGACGCTCCCCCACCCCGTGTCTCCTCTCGCGGAAGGACTGCGCGTGCGAGGACGCTCGTCGCCAGCGTGCGTGCCGTTTCCACGGTTGACGCTTTGATGCAGGAAGAGTCGTATGTTCCGTCCGTGGACGGCACGCGTGTCTCTGTGACGGTGAACAACATTGAGAACGTTGTAGCGCGTGCACAAGAGCTCGGTGGATCGGTGCTGTACCCGGTTACGGAGGTGGCAGAGAATCTGCTGGTTGCAGAACTCTCCGACAGCGAGGGGAATCGGATCGCTCTCAGCAGCCAATAGCTCAGCGTCGACGTACTCGTCCCTGCGCGGTCCGCCGGCGGTACAACGCCCCGGTCTCCCACACCTAGGGCGTATCTGGCAAAGATTGACGGGTCAGGCTGACTGGCAGGCCAACGCTGCCAGCACAAACGAAAAAGCCTCCCGCGTTTCCGCGGAAGGCTCTTCGTTTTCGACCACCCAGAGGGACAACGTGTCCAATGGTTTGAGTAACTATCAAGTGGTCGGGATGACAGGATTTGAACCTGCGACCCCTTGACCCCCAGTCAAGTGCGCTACCAAGCTGCGCCACATCCCGTTACCCGCGAGCGGGCAACTCCCCTATATTAGCCCCTCTCCGACGGTGCCGCGAACCAGCCCTCTGCCCGGGCGTGTGGCCACGCCCTTGTCGATGTCGGACCCCCTCGCTACGGTCTCGGGCATGACGATCGAGATCCTCCCTGCCACCGGCGACCGCTTCGACGACGCCGAGAAGGCGCTCGACAGCGGCGACGGTCCCGGCTGCCAATGCCAGTGGTGGCTCCTCACCAACGCTGAGTTCCAGAGGGCGTCGCGCGACGAGCTCACCGAGCGCTTCCGCGCCGAAATGCACAGCGACCGCGCGCCCGGCCTCATCGCCTACGTCGACGGTGAGCCCGCCGGGTGGGTGCGCGTCGGACCGCGGATCGACCAGGCGCGGCTCCTGCGCACCCGCGATGTGACGACGGCGACGACGCAACCCCTCGACGCCGATGACGTCTGGTCGATCTCGTGCTTCGTCGTCCGCATGGCCCACCGCGGTCAGGGCGTGATGAAGAAGCTCCTGGATGCCGCGGTCTCCACCGCCCGCGAGGCGGACGCCCGCGTCATCGAGGCGTACCCCCTCGATCCCTCCGTCACGAAACGCTCGGCCAACCAGCTCTACCGAGGGACGGTGTCGATGTTCGAGCAGGCGGGCTTCGACATCATCGAACGACCGAAGCCCGACCGCGCCCTCGTCTCGTTGACGTTGCGAGACTGACGCCCCGACCTACGATGGAGGTTCGCCGACGAAAGCCCTGACATGACCGATGCCCCGCCCACCGCCCGCGTCGACGCGTGGTTATGGGCGGTGCGTATCTACAAGACCCGCTCCGCCGCCACGACCGCGTGCCGCGCGGGGCACGTACGGGTCAATGGGGAGCGGGCCAAGGCGGCGCAGCCCGTGCGTGCGGGAGACGAGCTGCGCGTGCGGATCCACGGTTTCGACCGGATCCTCGTCGTGAAGAAGACGATCGCCAAGCGCGTCGGCGCGGCCCTGGTCGCGGAGTCGGTGGACGACCGCACGCCCCCGCCACCGTCGAAAGAGAGCATGCCGTTCGTACCCGTTCGCGACCGCGGCGCGGGGCGCCCGACGAAGCGCGACCGACGCGAGATCGAGAAGCTCCGCGGCCGCGAGCTCGACTGACCGCCACCTCACCACCTCCGCGATCCGCACAACCTCAGCCAACGCACTCCCCCGCCATCTGACCTCGTGCGAACCTCAGACCTTATGCGGCCCCACCTCCACACGCCCCGCACAAC
>Ga0308159_1005337_pt1 | contig 11006 bp, 9 predicted proteins | sample PhyCR1_FD_201040 | JGI IMG/M metagenome (GOLD analysis project Ga0308159, IMG submission 201040) | Phyllosphere microbial communities from UC Gill Tract Community Farm, Albany, California, United States - DLSLC.R1 | ecosystem: Host-associated > Plants > Phyllosphere > Unclassified | place: USA...
CCCACCTCCAGCACCCGTTGCTGGCCGTGGGACAACTCGCCGGCCAGGGTCTCGGCGCGGGCGCTGAGTTGCAGGCGTTCGAGCACCTGGTCGGCCATCTCCAGGTGTTCGCGCTTGCTGTCCACGCGGCGCCAGAAGTTCAATGCACGTGCACCGTCGCGGCCCTGGGCGGCGAGGCGCAGGTTTTCGCGCACGCTGAGGTTCTGGAACAGGCTGGTGAGCTGGAACGAGCGCGCCATGCCCAGGCCGACGCGGCCGTGGGCCGGCTTGCGCATCAGGTTCCTGCCGTCGAAATGAATCGCTCCGGCCGTGGCCTGGCGTTCACCGGTCAGGCAGTGGAACAGGCTGGTCTTGCCCGCGCCGTTGGGGCCGATGATGGTGTGGATGGTGCCGGCTTCGACCTTGAGGTTCACGCCATTCACCGCACGGAACGCGCCATAGGCCAGTTCCAGGTCCTGGGTTTCCAACAGGATGCTCATAGCCCTTCCTCCTTGGCGACGACGGCAGCCTTGCGACGGCCGCGCACGCGCTCGAACAACGCGGCCAGGCCGCCCCACAAACCGCCGCGCATGAAGATCACCACCAGGATCAGGATCACCCCCAGCAGCATCAGCCAACGGGGCCACAGGTCGGAGAGAAAATCCCCCAGCAGCACGATGGACCCGGCGCCCAGCAACGAACCGAACAGCGAGCCGGTGCCGCCGATAATGGTCATGATCAGGATGTTCTCGGACATCGCCAGGTCGATATTCGACAGCGGCACAAAGTGCAGCAGCATGGCGTACAGCGCCCCGGCAATCCCGGTGACTGCGCCGGACAGCACGAACACCAGGATCTTGAAATGCCGCGTGTCGTAGCCGATGGCCGAGGCGCGGGTTTCGTTTTCGCGGATCGCCATCAGCGTGCTGCCGAACGGCGAGGCGATCACCCGGCGTGCGCCGATAAAGATCAACAGGAACAGCACCGCGACAAAGCCATAGAACGCACGGGCGTCGGCCAGGGACAGCAGCACGGTATCGCCGATGCGGATTTCCGGGCGTGGCACGCTGAGCAGGCCGTTGTCGCCACCGGTCCAGTCGCTGAGGGTGTAGGCGACAAAGTACGCCATCTGGCTGAAGGCCAACGTAAGCATCACGAAGTAGATGCCGGTGCGCCGGATTGCCAGGGCACCCACCAGCAAGGCCAGGAAGCCACCGGCGATGGCGGCACCCAGCAGCGCGGCGAACAACCCCAGTTGCAGGTGGATCATCAGCAGTGCCGCACAGTAGGCACCGGCACCAAAGAAGATGCCTTGGCCGAATGACAGCAGCCCGGTGTAGCCCAGCAACAGGTTGCAGGCCAGGGCGGCCATGGCAAAGATCAGGATCTCGCTGGCCAGGGTCGCCGAGGGCAATAGCACGGGCAGGCCGATCAGCACCGCTACGACCCACAGCAACATGGCGCGCGATTGGGTTTTGGCAAACGGCAGGGGATTTTTCTCGCTCATGTCAGGCTCTCCCAAACAGGCCGTAAGGCCGCACCAGAATCACCACGGCCATGGCGCCGTAGATCATCAGGCTCGCGCCTTGGGGCCAGAGTGTGGTCATCAGGCTTTGCACCACGCCGACCAGCAAACCGCCGACCAACGCACCGCTGAACGAGCCCATGCCGCCGATCACCACCACCACGAAGGCGATGCCGAGAATCTCCGGGCCAACGAACGGCTGCGCACCGCGCAACGGCGCGAACAGCACCCCGGCCATGCCGGCCAGGCCCACGCCGAGGGCGAAGGTCATGGAGAACAGGCGGAAGATATTCGTGCCGAGCAGCGACACGGTCTCGGTGCTTTCACTGCCGGCGCGCACCAGGGCGCCGAAGCGCGTGCGCTCCAGCAGCAGCCACAGGCCCAGGCCCACCAGCCCGGAAAACACGATGAGGAACAGGCGGTAGTAGGGGTAGACGAAATCACCCACCACCAGCACGCCGCGCAGCAGTTCCGGCACGGCGACGCTTTTGCCCACCGGCCCCCAGATCATCACGCTGGCTTCCTGGATGATGAGTGCGATGCCCAGGGTCACCAGGATCTGGAACATGTGCGGCAAGTGATAGATCCGCTGGATCAACAGTCGCTCGATGGCCCAGGCCAGCGCGGCCACCACCAGCGGCGCGATCAGCAGCGCCAGCCAGAAGCTGCCGGTCAGGCTCACGGCGGTGTAGCAGATGTAGGCCCCCAGCAGGAAGAACGCGCCGTGGGCGAAATTGACGAAGTTGAGCAGGCCGAAAATGATCGTCAGCCCGACCGCGATGAGGAAGTAGATCATCCCTAGCCCAAGGCCGTTGAGGATCTGGAACAGGTACAGGTTAAGCATGCAGGAACCCTCGGCAGGACGCCGCTTGCGCGGCCCTGCGCTACAAAATTCAGGGGATCAGCCGAGCGTGCAGCCCGTGGCTTCCACGGGTGGGAACGACTGGCCGGCGCTGAGCACCTTGGCCAGGTCATCCTTGTCGGCCATGTCGGCAGCGGCCTTGCCGATCAGCAGGTAGTAATCCTTGATCACCTGGTGGTCGCCGGCGCGGATCGATTCCTTGCCGGTGGGCCCTTCGAAACTCAGGCCCTGCATGGCCTTGGCCACGGTCGGCCCGTCGAAGCTGCCGGTGGAAATGATGTCGAGCATCACCTTGGTGCTGATGTAATCGGCGGCCAGCGGGTAGGTGGGGTTGATGCCGTATTTGGCCTGGGTGAGTTTGACCAGTTCACGGTTGAGCGGAGTGTCGACCTGGTGCCAGTACTGTGCGCCGAGGTACACGCCTTCGAGCACATCGCTGCCCAGTTCCTGGAACTGGTCGAGGCCGGCGGACCAGACCAGCAGCACCTTCATGCGTTCCTTGATGCCGAAGTTCACCGCCTGGCGCAAGGTGTTGGACGACTGGCTGCCAAAGTTGAGCAGCACCAGCACATCGGGCCTGGCGGCGATAGCGTTGGTCAGGTAGCCGGAGAATTCCTGTTCCTGCAACGAGTGGTAGCTGTTGCCGATGTGTTCCAGGCCATGTTCCTTGAGCACAGTCTTTGCGCCCTCGAGCAGCGCTTCGCCGAACACGTATTGCGGGGTGATGGTGTACCAGCGCTTGGCGTCCGGCAGCAGCTTGATCAGCGGCAGGATGGTTTCGCGGATAGCCCCATAGGTGGGCACGGACCAGCGGAAGGTCGCCTTGTTGCAGTCCTTGCCGGTGACTTCGTCGGCGCCCACCGGGGTCATGAACACGCCACCGACCTTGTCCACTTCCTTGGCCACCGCCAGTGCCGACGACGACAGCGTGCAGCCCTGGAAGAATCGCGCGCCGTCCTGCTGGATGGCTTCCTGCACCTTGCGCACGGCCTTGCCGGCGTTGCCTTCAGTGTCGATGACCTTGTAGTTCAGCGGACGGCCGAGCACCTCGGGGTGTTGTTCCACGGCCAGGCGCGAACCCATGTCGGCAAACTTGCCATAGCTGGCAAAGGCGCCAGACATGGACTTGAGGCCGTAAAAGGTAAAGGGCTCGGCGGCGAATGCCGAGCGCACGCTCAGCGGGAGGCTGAGGGCGGCGGCTGCGGTAAGACTGGCTTTCAACAACGTACGACGCTGCATGGGGTGACTCCCTGGTTTAGTTATTGGCAGGAGTGGCAATGGCGATACGGTGGAGCAAGGGCCTGTGGGCAGGCCTGTTATTGGTTGGGGCAAACGCTCTAACGGTTGGAACTGGATCGAGTGTGGGAGCTGGCTTGCCTGCGCTGCAGGCGCCTCGGTGTTTCTGTCAAACCGAGTCGATGCATTCGCAGGCAAGCCAGCTCCCACATTGATCGGGTTTGCACAGTAGGTACCGTGATGTGTCAGTGGGTGTGATCGAACTCCAGTAGAAAGTGCGGGCTGACCTGGCCTTCAAGGGCGGTCATGTGGTGTTCGGCATCGCACATGTGTTCATGCATCAAATTGCGCACGGCGTTTTCATCACCGGCGCGAAAGGCGGCCAGCAACTGCTTGTGATAATCCAGGTTTGCCGCATCGAATTGCTTGCGCTTGGGTTTGTAGGCTTTTTTCAGCACCACCAGGTCGCGCAGCAGGTCGTTGAGGAACTGCGCCATGAAACTCAGCAATGGGTTGGGGCAGGCCTTGGCCAGCAGGTTATGGAACTCCAGTTCCGCCAGGCGTTGCTCGCGCTGGCCGGCCTCGCTGTCTTCCGGGGCGCTGCAGAAATCCACGTTATCTTGCAGGGCCTGGTAGTCGGCCTCGCTCAAGCGCCCGAGGACCGACACCGCCAATTCCACTTCGATGACTTTGCGCAGTTGGTACACCTGCTCGCCATCCAGGTGCTGGAAGTGCAGGTAGTTGCGCAAGGCGCGGCTGGCCGGTTCGGTACCGGCCTGGTTCAGGTAGGCGCCACCGCTGGGGCCGGTGCGTGTGCTCACCAGGCCTTCCACTTCCAGGGCCTTGAGCGCTTCGCGAGCCGAGCCCTTGGAGCACTGGAAGCTTTCCATCAGCTCACGTTCGGTGGGCAGGCGGTCACCGGGCTTCAAGGCGTCGGTGACGATGGAGCGCTTGACCGACTCGACAATCACATCGGACAGCTTCTGGCGTTTGCGTCGTAGCGGGCGACTTAGCATGGGTTCGATTTATCGTATTAATGCGGATAAATAGCACTTAATAACGATCGGGTTGCAGCGTCAACGCCGGGTGTCGTTTTCGATGGCAACAGGTCGCAAACGGGTCGCTACTCCCCAGCTGCAGAGTCAAGGCAGCGCGTGGACCGTGGTGGTTGCTTGCCGAACACCAGGAAGTCGCCCACCCAGCGGTTGACGCATGCGCTCGCGTCCTGCCTGGTGGGCTCTTTCAGGCGCAGGTGTTCGACCCATGGAGGGCTGGTCCCGGCTTGTTGCGCGTTGACCAGCACCATGCGTGCAACGCGCTCGGGAAACAGTGTGGCGTAGCGGTTGCCGAGGCGGGCGGCATTGGCGTGGCCCACGTAGAGCAATTGGGCCTCGCCCAGTTGGGTGCGTACGAACTCCAGGTCTTGAGTGGCCTGTTCGATTTCACGCTCGTTGCTCAGGTCGCGGGTGCCAAGCTCGATGACGTCGTAGTGATTGACCAGGGTGCGATAGGCCGGGTTGGCGTGGCCGGCCCAGAGGCTCGTCAGGTGAATGACAAAGGTACCGGCCTGGTTCTTTCTGGTGGCATCGCCAGCCTGGGCGAACACCACGCCTTCGCGGTTGAGCGGGTCACGGGCCCCGACGCGGGTGAGGTAAAGGCGCAGGCTGCCTTGCCGTGGTGCGGCGTGATTGCGCGGTACGGTCACGGTGCCGCATTGAGTGCGTTGCAGCACCTCGGAATCCAGGCGTCTGACGGCGGGGAGGGGGCAGTCCAGCAGCCAGTCGATGGCGGTGGGCGGGATCAGCGGCTGGGCAGCGGCAATGCTTGCCACCAGCCAGAGACAGGCGCACAGCAGGTGTCTTGCAACAATCATCGAGAGGTCCTGGGCGGCCGTGTAATAGCGGCTTTTTTACCAAGGACCTTGGGTCGAAGAATGTAGGGTGAAAAGACGGCTTGTGTAAGAAACCGGAGTTTTGTTTATCGGAGCTATTGTTTATCGGGTCTCTGTCTGCCAGCCGCCGCCCAGGGCTTTGTACAGGGTGATGCTGGCCTGCAGGCGAGACAGACGTAGCTGCACATTCTGGTCCTGCGCCGCATACAGGGTGCGCTGGGTCTCCAGCACGGTGAGCAAGTCTTCTGCGCCCGCCTGGTAGCGGCTTTCGGCGATCTGGAACGCGCTCTGCGCTTGTTGCAGCTCTTCACTTTGCCACTGGCGCTGCTGGTCGAGCCGGCTGATGCTGCTGAGGGCTTTTTCCACATCGGCGAAGCCGTTGATGATCGCGCCGCGATAGATTTGCAGCAGTTCGTCCTGGCGTGCGCGGGCCTTGTCGCGTTCAGCGCTTAAACGGCCATTGTTGAAGACCGGCCCGACCAGGCCGGCAGTCAGCGTGTAGTAGGGACTGCGCAGGATGTCCATGGCTTTATAGGCATCCGAGCCCAGGGTTGCGCCGAGGGTCACGGCGGGCAGCATGGCGGCGCGGGCCACGGTGACGTCGGCTTGCGCCGCTGCCAGTTGTGCCTCGGCCTTGGCGATATCGGGCCGGCGGCTGAGCAATTGGCTGGGCATGCCAGCGCCAATGGTCGGCCAGGTGAGTGCCTGGAAGGGCTCGGCGCCCAGGTCAAGCGCCTGCACCGGTTGGCCGAGCAGGGCGGCCAGGGTGATCCGCGACTCTTCGGCCAGTTGCTGGATCAGCGGCAGTTGGCGTTGTTGGTTGGCGACCAGGCTTTTTTGCTGGGCCAGTTCCAGGGCAGTGGCGGAGCCGGCGTCATAGCGAGTCTGCACCAGGTCGAGCACGTTGCGCGCGTTGGCCAGGTTCAACTCGGCGATGTGCTCGCGCTGGTGGGCGGCGAGGGTCTGGGCATAGCGGTCAGCCACGCTGCTGAGCAAGGTCAGTTCCACGGTGGCCTGGTCAAACTCGCTGGCGCGCAGACTGTGCAGGGCGCTGTCCCGGGCGGCGGCGCGGCCACCCCAGAAGTCCACTTCGTAGCTGGCGGTAAGGTTGGCACCGAAGTTGTCGACGGCGTCATCGCTTTGCGATGCGTCAAGGTCCGGTCCACCTTTGCCACGCAGCAGTTTCTGATGGCTGGTGGCGAGGTTGAACTTCACCTCCGGCAACAGCGGTGCCCCGGCGATCACCGCACTGGCCTGGGCCTGGCGCACGCGGGCAGTGGCGGCGGCTACATCGAAACTGTCACGGCGGGCCTGGTCGACCAGGCGGTTCAATTGCGGGCTGCCGAATTGGGTCCACCAGCGCTGATTAGTCGCCTGCGCCGCGTCACGCTCAGCGTATTGCCAGGCGGCGGGCGGGGCGATGCCGCTCTCGAGGGCGGTCGGGTTGCCGGCGCACGCGCTGAGCAACACGCACAGGCCGGGCACGCACAGGGATCGTTTATTCACTGGTCAACGCCTTAACCGGATCGAGCCGGGCAGCTTTACGGGCCGGCATAAAGCCGAATACGACGCCGGTGACCAGGGCGCAACCAAATGCGCCCAGCACGGCCACCAGGGAAAACTGTACCGCCACCTTGGCCAGCACCAGTAGGCCGCCCACCAGCAGGGCCAGCGCGATGCCGCACAGGCCGCCGACCACCGAGAGCATCACCGCTTCGGTGAGGAACTGGCGCAGGATGTCGCGCTGGCGTGCACCGGTCGCCATGCGGATGCCGATCTCACGCGTACGCTCGCGCACGGTCATCAGCATGATGTTCATCACCCCAATGCCGCCCACCAGCAGGGAAATCGCGGCAATCGAGCCGAGCATCAGCGACAGGGTGTTCTGCGTCCGGGCCTCGGCCTGGATCATGGCGGCGTTGTTGGTCAGCTCGTAATCGCGCTTGCCGTTGTGCAGCTTCTGCATCAACTGGTCGATGGCCACCTCGGCCTCATGGACCTTGCGCGCGTCAGCCGCGGCGATCACCACATACTCGGGGTCGTAGCTGCCGAATAGGCGCACGCTGGCGGCGGTGTAAGGAATAGCGACACGGTCATCACTGTCCTTGTTGCCGGAGCTGGCGCCTTTTTCCGCCAGTACACCGATCACCTGGAAGGGCACGTTCTCAATCAGGATGTACTGGCCGATAGGGTTGACCTCGCCCTTGAACAGCTTTTCGCGCACGCGGTGGCCGATCACGGCGACGGTGGCCGCTGCACGCTCGTCGGCCGCGGTGAAGTAACTGCCTTCGACCACCGGCCAATTGAAAATCGCCGGGAAGTTAGTGTCGTTGCCGCCCACATAGGCCATGTAGTCGACGTTGCCAAAACGCACCCCGGCCTCGCTGCCGTTGACCGGCATGATGCGCTGGACCTGGGGCAGGGCCGCCAGCGCATGGACATCGTCAAGGGTCACGATCCCCATAGGCGTGCGCGGGTTGGGCGACGATCCACTGAGGTAGAGAATGTTGGAGCCGAACGCGCCCATCTGCGCCATGACCTGGCGCTTGCTGCCTTCGCCTACCGCCAGCATCACCACCACCGACGCCACGCCGATGATGATGCCCAGCAGGGTCAGCGCGGTGCGGAAACGGTTGATCCACATCACCCGCCACGCGGCCTGCACCGCGTCCACCAGTTCGGCCTTCCAGGCGCCATTGTGCTCGGCACCGTCAGCCAGGCGCTGGCGCAGGTCTACGGCTTGCAGGGCTCCTGTCGTGGTCGTGGGCACTGCGGGGCTGGTATCGGCTGAGTCACTGATGATCACGCCATCGCGAATCTCGATGATGCGGTTGGCCCGCGCGGCCACTTCGCGGTCATGGGTGATCAGGATCACCACATGGCCTTGGCTGGCGAGTTCGTCGAGCAGGGTCATGACCTCGGCGCCGCTGTGGCTGTCGAGAGCGCCGGTGGGTTCGTCGGCGAGGATGATATGGCCGCCGTTCATCAAGGCACGGGCGATGGACACGCGCTGCTGCTGACCACCGGAAAGCTGGTGTGGCCGGTTGCCGGTGCGCTCGGCCAGGCCCAGGCGCGTGAGCAGGGCATTGGCACGGGCATGGCGCTCGGCGGCGCTGATGCCGGCATAGATCGCCGGCATCTCGACGTTTTCCTGGGCCGACCCCGAGGGGATCAGGTGGTAGCCCTGGAACACAAAGCCAAAGGCTTCGCGACGCAGCCAGGCCAGTTCGTCGCTGTCCAGGTGGGCGACATTCTCGCCGGCGAACAAATAGTCGCCGACGCTGGGGCGGTCGAGGCAACCGAGGATATTCATCAGCGTGGACTTGCCGGAGCCGGAGGTGCCGACGATAGCCACGAACTCCCCGGCATGGATCGACAAGTCGATGCCACGCAATACATCGACCTGCGGGCTATCGCCGCCGCCGTAGGACTTACGGATGTTCTTGAATTCAATCAGGGGTGTGGTCAACTCAACCCCCATTGCCGTCGGCCGGGCCGATCAGCAAGCGATCGCCTTCGTTCAGGCCGTCGAGCACCTGCACGCGCAGGCGGTCGCTGATGCCCAGCTGCACCTGGCGCTCCTCGATACGCCCGTTCTTGCCCACGACCCGGGCGATCTGCTTGTCGGTACTGGACGTGCCCAGCAGTGCGGCAACCGGCGCCGTGAGGGCGTCCTTGACCTGGCTGGCGACGAAAAATACCTGGGTGGTCATTTCGGCCATCAACGCGTTATCGCTGTTGTCCACGTCCAGCAACACGGTGTAGAGCACCACACGGCCGCTGCCGCTTTTATTCGAACTGTTGGGGCTGCCGCTGCCCTGGGTCTCATTCAACGGCTTGGGCGGGATCGGCAGGATCTGCCGCACGGTGCTGGTCCAGCGCCGGTTGCCGCCGCTCAGGGTGGTGAAATAGGCCGTCATGCCCGGCTTGACGTGGCCGATATCGGCTTCCGAGACTTCAGCCCATACGGTCATCGGTGACAATTTGGCGATCCGCAGGATCAGCGGCGTCTGCTGCTGGGCATTGAGGGTCTGGCCGACTCGCGCGTCCACCGCCACCACGGTGCCGGTCATCGGCGCGTAGATACGCGTGTAACCCAACTCCGCCTCATCGCTGCGCAGGCTGGCCTGGGCTTGCAGGATCTGCGCCTGGAACATGTCGACGCGGGCCTGGGTGGCGCTCAACTCAGCCTTGGCGGTTTGCACATCTTCTTCGCGGGTGGCGTTGCCGGCTGCCAGGCGTTGCTGGCGCTGGTACTTCTGGCGCGCCAGTTCGTGCTGGGCTTTCTGCTCCTGCAACTGCGCCTTGAGGTTCTCGATGGCATAACGGCTGGCGTCTAGCTTGGCTTTTTGCGTGGAAGGGTCGATCTCCACCAGCAGTTGGCCTTCCTGGACCTGGTCGCCGGCCTCGACGTGGATCTTGCGGATCTGCCCCGATGCCTGGGCACCCACGTCCACGTAGCGGCGAGGCTGGAGCGTGCCGAGTGCGGTGACGCTGTTTTCGATATTGCCGCGGGTAACGGTGACGGTGGTGAGGGTGTCACGCCCAGGCGGCAGCACCTGCCAGGCCGCAACGGCAATAATGGGGATCAGGCACGCGATAACGATCAAGGCGCGTCGGGCAGGTCGAGGGCGTTTCATGCTTGGGTTCCAGCCAGGAAAGTTCGGACCGCAGTTGCGGGGAGCTGACAAGTAAACGAGGGAAATGCATGGGGATTTAGGCGGTTACATAAGCAGTTACAGCTCCCTTGAAGAAAAAAATCGTCCGTTGATGCAAGTCTGCTTTAAAAGTAGATGAGAATTACTATAAATTGCACGCACTCAAACTGCCATCACCTCAACGCTGTCTTTTTGTACCCAGGGACCTAATGCCGCCACCTGGCGGTCGGGAGTCATGTTGGAAAACTACTATCGCGAGCTGGTGCGTTTCCTCAACGCCAAGCTGGGCAACCGTCAGGTGGCCGAGGATGTGGTGCATGACGCTTATGTCCGGGTGCTGGAGCGTTCCAGCGACACCCCCATCGAACAACCCCGCGCCTTTTTGTACCGCACCGCACTCAATTTGGTGATCGACGGCCATCGGCGCAATGCCTTGCGCCAGGTCGAACCGTTGGACGTGCTAGACAGCGAAGAGCGTTTCGCTACCTGTTCGCCGCACACCCACCACGACCACGGCCAGCGCCTGGAACTGCTCGAGCGTGCGTTGGCCGAACTGCCGCCTGCCTGCCGCGACAGCTTCCTGATGCGCAAGCTCGACGGCCTGACCCACGTACAGATCGCCGAACGCCTGTGCATTTCCCGCGCCCTGGTGGAAAAACACATCGTCAACGCCATGAAGCACTGTCGGGTGCGGATGCGCGAGTGGGAAGCCCACTGATCAATGATCAGTTAAATTTTATTTCACTGTCCTCGTTTCCTATCAACACACGGCCTGTTGTTCAGGTCTTGAAGGTATTCCCGCCCCACCGCCAAGGGGCTTATCCAGAGGACACTGGAATGACACAGGCACCACCG
>Ga0308159_1005338_pt1 | contig 11005 bp, 9 predicted proteins | sample PhyCR1_FD_201040 | JGI IMG/M metagenome (GOLD analysis project Ga0308159, IMG submission 201040) | Phyllosphere microbial communities from UC Gill Tract Community Farm, Albany, California, United States - DLSLC.R1 | ecosystem: Host-associated > Plants > Phyllosphere > Unclassified | place: USA...
GGCACCGACGAGCACGGCCAAAAGGTGGAGAAGGCCGCCGAGGCGCGCGGCATGGACCCGCAGGCCTTCACCGACCAGGTGAGCCAGGCGTTCCGCGACCTCGCCGTGACCATGAACTTCTCCAACGACGACTTCATCCGCACGACGGAGGAGCGGCACAAGGCCGCCTGCGTCGCGCTATGGAAGCGGCTGGAAGAGAAGGGCGAGATCTACCTCGGCGCCTATGAAGGCTGGTACGCGGTGCGCGACGAGGCCTTCTATGGCCCGGACGAGATCACCGAGAAGGACGGGCAGAAATTCGCCCCGACCGGCGCGCCGGTCGAGTGGGTGAGGGAGCCCTCCTACTTCTTCCGCCTCGGCGCCTGGCAGGAACGGCTGCTGGAGTTCTACGACGCGAACCCCGACTTCATCGCGCCGCAGACGCGGCGGAACGAGGTGGTGAGCTTCGTGAAGAGCGGGCTGACCGATCTCTCCATCTCCCGCACCTCCTTCAAGTGGGGTGTGAAGGTACCGGGGGACGAGGCGCATGTGATGTATGTCTGGGTCGATGCTCTGACAAACTACATCACCGCGCTCGGCTATCCCAATGAAAATGCAGCTCTTTGGAAGTTCTGGCCGGCCGATGTCCACTTCGTGGGCAAGGACATCCTGCGCTTCCACACCATCTACTGGCCGGCACTGCTGATGGCTGCCGGGCTGCCGACGCCGAAGCGGGTGTTCGCGCATGGCTGGTGGACCAATGAAGGCCAGAAGATCTCCAAGTCGCTTGGCAACGTGATCGACCCGCTGGCGCTGGTGGAGCAGTACGGGCTGGACCCGGTGCGCTTCTTCCTGCTGCGGGAAGTACCCTTCGGCAATGATGGCGATTTCAGCCGCAAGTCGCTGGTGCAGCGCCTTAACAGTGAGTTGGCGAACGATCTTGGCAATCTGGCACAGCGGACGCTCTCGCTGATCCAGAAGAATTGCGAAGGCCTGTTGCCTGCTGCCGGCGAGCCGGACCCGACGGATGCCGAGTTGCTGGATGCCGCTGCCGCGCTGCCTGGGAGGGTGGACGAAGCGCTGAACCGCCAGGCCTTCCATGAGGCGCTGGAACGCATCCAGTCCGTCTCCCGCCTCGGCAATGCCTGGATCGACGCGCAGAAGCCGTGGTCGTTGAAGAAGACCGACCTCGTGCGCATGGCCTCCGTGCTGCGTCACCTGCATACGGCGCTGCGAGCGCTGGCGACGGTATTGCAGCCCTTCATGCCGGATACGATGGAGCGGATGCTGGACCAGTTGGCGGTGCCGGCCGATGCCCGCACGCTGGACGCGCTGGCGGTACCGCTGCCGGATGGCACGCCGTTGCCGCCGCCCAGCCCACTGTTCCAGAAGATCCTGGATGACGCCGTCTGATGCTGGTCGATAGCCACTGCCATCTCGACTACTTCGACGCCGATATCGAGGAGATCCTCGCCCGTGCCCGGGAAGCGGGCGTGGGGCGGATGGTGACCATCGGCGTGCGGATGTCCCAGGCCGCCAAGGTCAAGGAACTGGCCGAGCGGTACCCACAAGTCTGGGGCACCGTCGGCGTGCATCCGCAGAATGTCGGCGAGGTGCCGCTGCCGGAGGTGGCGGAGATCGCCGCCGCCTCCGACCATCCGCGCATCATCGGCATCGGTGAAAGCGGGTTGGACTATTTCTACGACAAGGACCCGCGCGCGCTGCAGCAGGATGGCTTCCGACGGCATATCCGCGCCGCGCAGCAGACCCAGCTGCCGCTGGTGATCCATGCCCGCAGCGCCGATGACGATATCGCAACGATTTTGCGGGAAGAACGGGAGGAGGGTGGAGACTTCCCCTTCCTGCTGCACTGCTTCAGCTCCGGACGCGGACTGGCTGAAAAGGCGCTGGAAATGGGTGGCTATGTCTCCTTCTCCGGCATCCTGACCTTCCCGAAATCGGGCGAGATCCGCGACATCGCCCGGGATGTGCCGAAGGACCGGCTGCTGGTGGAGACCGACGCGCCGTACCTGGCACCGGTGCCGTTCCGCGGCAAGCGCAACGAGCCGTCCTACGTCGCACACACCGCGCGCGTGCTCGGCGAAGTGCACGGCATGGCGGCGGATGAGCTTGCCGAACTGACCACCAGAAACTTCTATTCCTTGTTCAGGAAGGCTTCCGAGACCGTTGTTCTTGAAGGTTAAAATCCTGGGGTGCGGCGGCTCAGCCGGCGTGCCAATGGTTGGCGGCGCGGATGGGCTGGGCGACTGGGGGCAATGCGATCCCCGGGAGCCCCGCAACGTCCGTACCCGTGCTTCGATCGTGCTGGAAGCGGCCGATGGGCGACGGCTGCTGGTGGATGCCGGGCCAGACCTGCGAGGCCAGCTGCTGGCCAACGGCATCGGCCGGGTGGAGGCGCTGCTGGTCACTCACGGCCATGCCGACCACATCATGGGCATGGACGAGATCCGGCCGCTGAACCGCAGCCTGGGCGACGTCATACCGGTCTTCACCGATGAGCGGACCCTGGGCGAGTTGAAGACGCGCTTCGAGTACATCTTCCGGCCTTCGACCGCGCCGGTGTTCTACCGGCCGGCACTGGAGCCGCGGATCGTGGCGCCAGGGCAGGTGGTGGAGATCGCCGGCATGGCGGTGCGGCTGTTCCGGCAGGACCATAAGGTTCTGGATACGCTGGGGCTGCGGGTGGGCGACTTCGGTTATTCCACTGACGTGGTGGCGATGCCGGAGGAAAGCTTCGCGGTGCTGGAAGGCGTCGATACCTGGATGATCGATTGCTTCCAACGCCATCCGCATTCCGTGCACGCGCATCTGGACATGGTGATGGAGTGGGTGGCTCGGCTGAAGCCACGCCGCACCGTGCTGACGCATATGGGCACGGACATGGACTGGGCCTGGATGCGGGCCAATCTGCCGCCAGGGATCGAGGCTGCGCATGACGGCATGGTCCTCGACATCCCGTCCTGATTTTACATAACATATATTATACGGATAACAGCTGCCCATGACCGCGACCCCTTCCGAGGCCTTGCAACGGCTTCTCGGCATCATGGCCCGGCTGCGGGCGCCGGATGGCTGCCCGTGGGATCAGGTACAGGACTTCGCCGCGATCGCACCCTTCACCATCGAGGAAGGCTACGAGGTCGCGGACGCCATCAGCCGTGGCGACGTGCCGGCCCTGCAGGATGAATTGGGCGACCTGCTGTTCCAAGTGGTCTACCACGCCCAGATGGCGCAAGAAGCCGGTGCCTTCGACTTCGCCGCGGTCGCCGAGACGATCTCCGACAAGATGGTCCGCCGCCACCCGCACGTGTTCGGCGAGGACGCCGCTCGCGATGCGGAGGCGCAGGTCGCGGCCTGGGAAGTGCAGAAGCAGGCCGAGCGCAACGCTCGGCGTGAGACCGGCACCCTGGCCGGCATCCCGACCGCCCTGCCCGCCCTGACCCGTGCCCTCAAGATTTCCCGCCGCGTCGCCCGTGTCGGCTTCGACTGGACCGGGCCCGAGCAAGTGCTGGAGAAGCTGGCGGAGGAAACGGCTGAGCTGCGCGCCGAATTCCCCGCTGCCTCCAAGGCTCGCATGCAGGATGAGTTGGGCGACATGCTGTTCGTCATGGTCAACTTGGCCCGCAAGCTGGACCTGGACCCCGAGACCTGCCTGCATGCCGCCAACGCGAAGTTCGAGCGCCGCTTCAACGCGGTGGAAGAATTGCTGGCTGAGCAAGGCCAGACCCCGGCCGATGCCGGGCTGCCGGGCATGGAAGCCGCATGGCAGGATGTGAAGAGGCACGAAAGCTAAGCGCCCCTTCACTTTCAGGGATAGCTTAGTCCAGCAGCGCGGCCTTGATGGCTTGCCAGCTGGCCTTATCCGGCGCGGCGATCAGCCCGCCGCCAGTATGCGTCGGCAGGTATTCGCTGCCATCGAAGCGGGCGCTGTAGCCGCCGGCTTCCCGGTGCAGCAGCCAGCCCGGCAGGTGATCCCACGGCATCAGCCGGTTGTACACCGTCAGGTGCGCACCGCCGGAGGCGATGAGCCGGTACTCATGCGCCGCGCAGCGGAACTGCACGCCGGACGCCAGACGCGACAGCCGGGAGGTGATCTGGCTGCGCAGCGGTTCCTGCAACCACGTCCACGACACGGCTCCGATCATCTGCTCGATTGGCACGGGCGCTGCCACGCGAAGGTCGGAGCGGTAGTCCCCCTGCTCGATCCAGGCCCCCTCGCCCCGCAGCGCGATGGCGGTGTCATCGCCCAGCGGGTCGTGAATCCAGCTGGCGACGACCTCGCCCTTCACGATGGCGGCGGCCATGCAGCCGAACAGCGGCACGCCGGCTGCGAAGTTGGCTGTGCCGTCCACCGGGTCCACCACGAAGGCCAGGTCGGCCCCCGCCAGCTTGCCCAGCAGGCTGGCGTCGGCGGCGCAGGCTTCCTCGCCCACCACGACGGCGCCGGGAAAGCGGGCCAGCAGATCGCGCGTGATCTGCCGTTCCGCCGCCTCATCGGCATCCGTCACCAAATCCATCGGGCTGGACTTGGTGCGGATGGCGCCGGCGGTCAGCCGGCGGAAGCGTGGCAGGATCTCGGCCTGCGTGGCGTCGCGCAGCATCTGGGCGACATCGGTCGCCATCCGGTGGTCAAAGCGCATGGAAGCCTTTCCTCGGGCACGGCGCTGCCGGCTGGGCCATAGCCACCGGCCGCGGGAGCATGATTGCCGCAGGTCGATTCAACCAGGGGCGTAAATCACACGGTGAAACCAGGAGCCAAGGCGTGCCCTGCGGACAGGACACGCCCTGGCCTCAGTTCTGTTCGAAGCGGGCGCGGTCGGCCGGGGCTAGCCGAACGGTCAGCTGGATGCTGTCGTCGCCATCCTGGCGGGAGAGCACCTCGCCATGCTGGTACAGCCAGGCGATCCGCGCACCATCGGCGGGCGGCACGGCGTATTCGACCGTCTCCATCCCCGCCGCCAGGCGCTCGTCCAACGCTGCCTTCAGCGCATCCAGCCCCTCGCCCGTCAGTGCCGAGACGGCAATGGCGGATGCATCGGTGCCAGGGATGCCGGCGACGCCACCCACCAGGTCGGCCTTGTTCAGCACCTCGATGGTCCGGCCCATCCAGTTCTCGTCCAGCGTCGGGTCCTCGCCGGTGGACATCTCGTTCAGCACTTCCAGCACGTCGCTGCGCTGGGACGCACTGTCCGGGTGCGCCACGTCCCGCACATGCAGGATGATGTCGGCGGCGGCGACTTCCTCCAGCGTGGCGCGGAAGGCTTCGATCAGCTGGGTCGGCAGGTCGCTGATGAAGCCAACGGTGTCGGAGAGGATAACCGTGCGGCCGCTGGGCAGCTTGATCGCCCGCATGGTCGGGTCCAGCGTGGCGAAGAGCTGGTCCTGCGCATAGACCTCGGCACCGGTCAGGGCGTTGAACAGCGTGGACTTGCCGGCATTGGTGTAGCCCACCAGCGCCACCACCGGGAACGGCACGCGGGTACGCGCGGACCGGTGCAGACCACGGGTGCGCCGCACCTGCTCCAGCTCCTTCTTCAGCTTCACGATGCGGTCGCCGATCAGCCGGCGGTCGATCTCGATCTGCGATTCACCCGGGCCGCCGAGGAAGCCGAAGCCACCCCGCTGCCGCTCCAGGTGGGTCCAGGAACGGACGAGGCGGGTGCGCTGGTATTCCAGATGCGCCAGCTCGACCTGCAAGGTGCCCTCGCGGGTGCGGGCGCGCTCGCCAAAGATCTCCAGGATCAGGCCGGTACGGTCGATGACCTTGCAGCCCCAGGCGCGTTCCAGGTTGCGTTGCTGAACGGGCGTCAGCGCGGCGTCGACGACGACGACGCCGACCTGATGCTCCTCGATCTCCAGCTTCGCCGCCTCGACCTGCCCTTCCCCGATCAGGGTGGAAGGCCGGCGCGTGCGCAGCGGGAAGGCCGCGCTGTGCACGATGGTCAGGCCGATGGACGCGGCAAGCCCCACAGCCTCGGCCAGGCGCGCTTCCGCGGCGCGGCTGATGCTGCGTTGGTCAGGAAAGGCAAGAATGCCGGCTTCGGAGCCGGCCAGACGGGCGGGCCGCTCATGCGGCAGCAGCACGGCGGCAAGCATCGGCTTGCCGCCCGTGGCGTTATCAGTCGGAGGAGCCGACAGGGTTGACCTCGCGTTGCAGTGTCATGGTGCCCTCACGCGTCACGGTCGCGGTCGCGCCTGCACCGGTCGTCTGGGCAGGGGCGCCGGCGCCGGCAGCGGCGGCATCGAACAGCATGATCGGCGCGCCCGGCATGACGGTGCTGATGGCGTGCTTGTAGACCAGCTGGGTGTGCCCGTCCCGACGCAGCAGGACGGAAAAGTTGTCGAACCAGGTGATGATACCCTGGAGCTTGACGCCATTGACCAGAAAGATGGTCACAGGAGTTTTGCTTTTGCGAACGTGGTTCAGGAACACGTCCTGCACGTTCTGGGACTTCTCGACGGCCATAAGGCTCGGTCCTTCTTCTTCTTCTTGGCGAGCCGCTTTCGTTCTCCTTGAGGCTCGTTGGCCCCCCGGTGGTATATGAACTGGATGCGCGACGCCGCCCCGGTGTACGGAATGCACACCGGTTCGCGCGCAAGATCATGCGAAGTGGGGTGTCTTGGCAAGCCCAACCAACCGCATGGCCAATGCGTGGCCATCGATAAAATGGGCATCCGGGGCCAGTGCCTCAACCCCGCCGTCATGGGACGCATCGCCTAGCAAGACAGCCGAGCATCCGGCGGCGCGGGCGGCCTGCATATCGACCCCCGTATCGCCGACGAACCAGACTTCCGGCCCCGGCGCGACCCCCAGCTTTTCCAGCGCCATCAGCACCGGTGCGGCTGCGGGCTTGTCCGCCACTGCATCCCCGGCGCCGACCAGCACGCCGAAGCGCGGCGCCCAGCCCAGATGCGCCGCCTCCGCCCGCAGAATCGGTCCCTGTTTGTTGGAAACGATGCCCTGCGGCCATGCGGCGCCGGCCGCCAGCGCCTCGGCCACCCCTGGAAGGGGCGTGATCAGCTCCAGGTGCCGGGCGCGGACCTCGATGTAGAACAGGTCCCTCGCCTTTTCCCATTCCGGGCCGAACAAGGGCGGGAAGGCCTCGCGCAGGGAAAGCCGGGCGCGGGCCTGGACCTCCTGCTTGGACCATTCCGGCAGGCCGAAGGCGCGCAGCGCGGCGTTCATGCCCGCCTGCACCCCGGCCCATGCATCGACCAGCGTGTTGTCCCAATCCCAGAGGATGGCGTGCGGCGCGGGCAGGCTCATGCGGCGTTCTTGACCCCGCCCTTCACATGGCGGGCGAAGATCTCGAACAGCTTGGTCGTCACCGGGCCGGGCGTGCCGTCGCCGACCGGCGTGCCGTCGATCTTGAGGATCGGCTTCACGAAGGATGTGGCGGAGGTGATGAAGGCCTCGCGGGCGCGCTTCATCTCGTCCAGCGTGAAGGCGCGCTCATCGAAGGCGATGCCGGCTTCCTTCAGCTCGGCCATCAGCGCGCTGCGGGTGCAGCCCGGCAGGATGGCGTGGGAAAGCGCGCGGGTGCGGATGGCGCCATTTTCGTCGACGATCCAGAAGCTGGTCGCGGCGCCCTCGGTGACGATGCCGGTGGCTTCCTCGTACAGGATAGCCTCGACCGCGCCCTGCTCCTTCGCCGCCTGGCGGGCCAGGACGTTGGGCAGCAGGTTGATGCTCTTGATGTCCCGGTGCGCCCAGCGCAGGTCCGGCAGGGTGATGGCGTTGCCGCCCCAGCCGGTGATGCTGGCCGGGTACGGCTTGATGCGCTTCACCGTCACCACCAGCGCGGGCGGGATGGGCTGGCTGGGGAACGGATGGTCCCGGTGCGCCACGCCGCGCGTCACCTGCATGTACAGCAGGCCCTCCGTCACCCGGTTCTTCCGCGCCACTTCCTTCAGCACGTGGGAGAGCGCGGCGCGCGTCAGCGGCATCGGCAGCCTGATCAGCTTCAGCGAGCGCTCCAGCCGGTCGAGGTGCCGGTCCTCGTCGATGAAGCGGCCATTGTAGAGGTGGACGACCTCGTAGATCCCGTCGCCGAACTGGTAGCCGCGGTCTTCGATGTTCACGCTGGCTTCACGCTGCGGAACGTAGCGGCCATTCACATAGGCGATACGGGACATAGGCGGGACTCTATCCTGATGATCGGAGGCGTTACCTTCGCTCCATCATGCAAGGGTGGCAATGGGCCGCCCGGTCATTGTCGGGACGTGGGACCGGGACGCGGGCGGGGCGTGAAGCTGCCCTGCCCGCCGGTCCCATGCCGCCCTACACCGCGGCGCTGCGGTCCTCGGCCTGGACGCCGAGGAACTTCAGCTTCCGGTGCAGCGCGCTGCGCTCCATGCCGACGAAGTTGGCGGTGCGGCTGATATTGCCGCCGAAGCGCAGCAACTGGGCTTCCAGGTACTGCTTCTCGAACAGCTCCCGCGCGTCGCGCAGCGGCAAGGTCATGATCTCGCTGGAGCGATCCAGCTTCAGCGCGGCGGGGGCGGCGGAACCGACCTCGGGCGGCAGCATTTCCGGGCGGATGGCCTCGCCCGCGCCACCCGGCGCCATGATCAGCAGCCAGTCCACCAGGTTGCGCAACTGCCGCACATTGCCCGGCCAGTCATAGGCCTGCATCGCCGCCAGCACGTCTTCCGACAATTCACGCGCCGGCACGCCGGAGGTCTCGGCCGAGCGGGCCATGAAGTGGCGGGCCAGCACCGGCACGTCCTCCCGCCGCTCCCGCAGGGAGGGCACGCGCAGCGGCACCACGGCCAGACGGTAGAACAGGTCCTCGCGGAAGCGCCCGGCGGTGATCTCGGCCGTCAGGTCCCGGTTGGTGGTGGCGATGACGCGGACATCCACCTTGACGCGCGTGGCGCCGCCGACACGCTCGAACCCCTGCTCCTGCAACGCGCGGACGATCTTGCCCTGGGTCTCCAGCGGCATGTCGGCCACTTCGTCCAGCAACAGCGTGCCGCCATGTGCACGTTCCAGCACACCGGCACGGCGGCCGCCGCCGGCACCGTCGGCCCCGGCCTCGACGCCGAACAATTCTTCCTCGAAACGGGCCGGATTCAGCGTGGCGCAGTTCAGCGCGACGAAGGGCTCGCCGGAGCGGCGGGAACGGGCGTGGATCATCCGCGCCGCCACTTCCTTGCCGACGCCGGCGGGGCCGGAGATCAGCACGCGGCTGCCGGTCGGCGCCACCCGCTCGATGGCATTGCGCAACTGGCTGATCGGCGGGGAATTGCCGAGCAGCTCGGTCTCCGCCCCTGCCCGCAGGCGTAACTCGCTGACCTCACGCTTCAGCCGCGCCGCTTCCAGCGCCCGCTCGACGATCAGGATCAGCCGGTCGGACTTGAAGGGCTTCTCGATGAAGTCGTAGGCGCCGTGCTGGATGGCCTGCACCGCCGTCTCGATGGTCCCGTGGCCGGAGATCATCACCACCGGAACCTGCGGCTCCTCCCGCTGCATCGCTTCCAGGATGCCAAGGCCGTCCAGCCGGGAATTCTGTAACCAGATATCCAGGATCACCAGGCTCGGGCGCCGGGCCCGGAAGGCCGCCAGGGCGGTGTCGGAATTCTGCGCGCCGCGTGTCTCGTAGCCCTCATCGGAGAGGATGCCTTCGATCAGCGCGCGGATATCCGGCTCGTCATCGACGATCAGGACCTCATGCGCCATGCTGCTGCACCTCCGTTGTCTTATTGGCCGTGTCGGCACCGGCGTCCGGGCTGGCACTCTTCAGTGGGAACATCAGGGCCGCGCGCGTGCCCTGGGGCGTTTCACCATCCGCCGAGCGCCGGTCCGTCAACACGATCCGGCCGCCGTGGTCCTCCATGATCTTCTTGACGATGGCAAGACCAAGGCCGGTTCCCTTCGGCTTGTGCGTGACATAGGGCTCGGTCAACCGTTCACGCTCCTCGCCCTGCGGCAGGCCGGTGCCGTCATCCTCGACGGCAATGGCCAGCCATTCCTCGCCCGGTTCGACGAGGATGCGGATATGGCCTGGATTCATAACGCCCGTCTCGGCCTGTTCGGCCTGCTGGCGCGCGTGCACGGCATCGGCTGCATTGGCCAGCAGGTTGGTTAGCGCCTGCCCCATCAGCCGCCGGTCGCAGCGGATACGGGGCGACGCCTCCGGAATGGAGGTAGAGAAAACAATGTCGTGATGCGCGTTCTGGTGCAGGATCAACGCCTCCCGCGCCACCTGGGCGGGATCTTCTGGCCGGATCACCGGCTGCGGCATGCGGGCGAAGGCGGAGAATTCATCCACCATCCGGCCGATATCTTCCACCTGCCGCACGATGGTGTCGGTGCAGGCGACGAAGGTCTCGGGGTCGTTGGTGATCTGCTTCAGATAGCGCCGCTTCAGCCGCTCCGCCGAAAGCTGGATCGGCGTCAGCGGGTTCTTGATCTCGTGCGCGATGCGCCGCGCGACGTCCGACCAGGCCGCCTTCCGCTGGGCAGACAGGAGCTCGGTAATGTCGTCGAAGGTCAGGACATAGCCGACCACCTGGCCACGCTGCGTCTCGGCGCCGATCTGCGCCAGCAGGGTACGGCGGGCATCCGGCGGGCCGATACGTATCTCGGCGATGCGGCTACGCTCGGGCGCCGCCATGGCCTGGGCCAGCAGCGGGGCGAATTCCGGCGCCACGTCGGCCAGGCGGGTGCCCAGGTCGGCGGTCAGGTCCCGCTCCAGCAACTCGCTGGCACTGCGGTTCGGCAGGTTAATCCGCCCATCCGCGTCCAGCCCCATCACGCCGGCAGAAACGCCGGAGAGCACCGTCTCGGTGAAGCGGCGCCGCTCGTCGATCTGCCGGTAGGCTTCCATCAACTCGCTGCGCTGGGCGGCCAACTGGTTGGTCATGCGGTTGAAGGCGCGGGAGAGGCCACTGATCTCGTCATCCGCCACCCCTTCCGTCACCCGCACCGTCAGGTCGCCGCCCCGCACCCGGTCCGCCGCGACGATGAGGCGGGAGAGCGGGCGGGCGATCTGGTTGGCGA
>Ga0308159_1005344_pt1 | contig 10992 bp, 7 predicted proteins | sample PhyCR1_FD_201040 | JGI IMG/M metagenome (GOLD analysis project Ga0308159, IMG submission 201040) | Phyllosphere microbial communities from UC Gill Tract Community Farm, Albany, California, United States - DLSLC.R1 | ecosystem: Host-associated > Plants > Phyllosphere > Unclassified | place: USA...
GATCGTACCGATGACCCTGCTGTCGGCCATCACCGGGGTGATTGTCTCCGGCGGCGACAACAACATCTTTACCCAGATCGGTTTGATCGTACTGGTGGGCCTGGCCTGTAAGAACGCGATTCTGATCGTCGAATTCGCCAAGGACAAACAGCTTGAAGGCCTCGACCCGCTGGCTGCGGTACTGGAAGCCTGCCGTCTGCGTCTGCGGCCGATCCTGATGACTTCGTTCGCGTTCATCATGGGTGTAGTGCCACTGGTGTTCTCCAGCGGTGCCGGTGCCGAGATGCGTCACGCCATGGGGGTGGCCGTGTTCTCCGGGATGCTCGGGGTGACCTTCTTCGGTCTGTTGCTGACACCCGTGTTCTACGTGTTGATCCGTAACTTTGTCGAACGCGGGGAAGCCCGCAAAGCGGCCAGAGCGCACGCTCTTCAAAAGCCACTGGAGGCGCAATAATGAGTCTGAAAGTCTTCCTGCCGAGTCTTCTGGTGCTGGCGCTGAGCGCCTGCGCCGTCGGCCCCGACTACAAGACCCCAGCCACGGAGGCGGCCAATATCACGGCCGCCACCGATGGCGCCGCCGGGCAAAAGAACTTTGACCGTTCGAAATTCGAAGGCATCTGGTGGCAGCAATTCGACGATCCGACCCTCAACCAGTTGGTGACGCAATCGCTGCAAGGCAACCGCCAACTGCGCGTGGCGTTCGCGCGCTGGAAAGCCGCCCGGGCGATCCGCGACGACGTCAGCAACGATGCGATGCCGACCATCACCAGCCGCGCCAGCAGTGATCTGGCCAAGGGACAAATCCCCGGCCAGACCACCAAACGGGTCAACAGCGAGCGCTACGATCTGGGCCTGGACATGGCTTGGGAGCTTGATCTGTTCGGCCGGATCCAGCGCAATCTGGAAGCCAGCGACGCCGACCAGCAGGCGGCCGAAGCCGATCTGTATCAACTGCAAGTCACGATGATTGCCGAACTGGTCGACGCCTACGGTCAACTGCGCGGTGCGCAACTGCGCGAGAAAATCGCCGTGGCCAACCTGGAAAACCAGCAGGAGTCGCGCAAGATCACCATCAGCCTGCGTGACGCCGGCGTCGGTGATCAGCTCGACGTCGAACGTGCCGATGCGCGTCTGGCCTCGGTCGAAGCCAGCGTGCCGCAACTGCAGGCGGAACAGGTTCGGCAGAAAAACCGCATCGCCACCCTTTTGGGTGAGCGTCCGGACAAAATGACGGTGGACTTGAGCCCGAAAGACTTGCCGGCAATTGCCAAGGCTTTGCCGATCGGTGATCCGGGTGAGCTGCTGCAACGCCGTCCGGACATCCTCAGCGCCGAACGCAAACTGGCCTCGGCCACCGCGCGGATCGGTGTGGCGAAAGCCGACCTGTTTCCACGGGTGAGCCTCAGCGGGTTCCTGGGCTGGACGGCCGGGCGTGGTTCGCAGATCGGCTCCTCGGCGGCCAACGCCTGGGCACTCGGCCCGAGCATTACCTGGGCGGCGTTCGATCTGGGTAGCGTGCGCGCCCGCTTGCGTGGCGCCGATGCCGATGCCGAAGGCGCACTCGCCACCTACGAGCAGCAAGTGTTGCTGGCGCTGGAAGAATCGGAAAACGCCTTCAGCGATTACGGCAAGCGTCAGCAACGGCTGATCTCGCTGATTCGTCAGAGTGAATCGAGCCGCAAGGCTGCCGACCTGGCTGAAATCCGCTACCGCGAAGGCACCACCGACTTCCTCGTGCTGCTCGACGCCCAGCGTGAACGGCTGAACGCCGAAGACAGTCAGGCCCAGGCCGAAGTCGATCTGTATCGCGGCATCGTGGCGATCTACAAGGCCTTGGGTGGTGGCTGGCAACCGGAAACCGTCGCCAGCAAGTAAAGGTTTTCAAAGCGCTCCTTTGGTTGGCCGCAACCAACCAATTTTTTGCCCCGCGTATCATTCGGTCGCGGGGCTTTTTTGTGCCCGCCCCTGTAGGAGCTGCCGCAGGCTGCGATCTTTTGATCTTGAACATCAAAGTCAAAAGATCGCAGCCTGCGGCAGCTCCTACAGGTCAATTCGCAAGCACGGGTTTGACTCATGGCCTTCTCTGACCGAAGCTTGCCCCTCTGCTAAAGAACACCCGTTCACGGAAATCGCATGCCTCAGTCCCGCCGCTACCTGCTCATCAGCCTTGGCCTCGTGCTGATCATCGTCGTTGCCTGGTTATCTCTGCGCTCCACCGCCCCGGTAGTGCCCGAGGCGATCAAGCGCGGCTACAGCGAAGCCCTGACGGCGGCCCGCTCCGGGCAGCCCGGGGCGGCACGGCAGTTGTACCAGCAATTGGGGCGCCCGGATCTGTCGGCCAAGCGCAGCGTCTGGCTGCTGGCCGAACTGCCCAACTATCCAAGCCCACAAGCGCTGAAACTGGCCGATGCCCATCTGCAGAACGAAGCCCCGGAAGTCCGGCTGGCAGCGATTCAAAGTGTGGTCGGGCTGGTGCCTGGCGGGCAACGCAGCCTGCTGCTCGGGCCGATGCTCGACGATGAAGATCAAACCGTGCGTTTTGCCGCGATCAACGCCCTCCTCGGTCTGACGCCGGATGAGCTGGGTCTGTATTTCGCCCCGTTGCAGCAAGCCATCGATGGCTGGGAACAAGTGCTCAAGGGCCAACCGGAAAGCGCCGCCACCTTTGCGCAGCTGGCGCGCCTGTATCTGCACAACGCCGAGCTCAAACAGGCGCAGCAAGCGCTGGACAACACGCTGCGTCTGGAACCGGGCAACCTGCCGGCGCTGGTGATGCAAATCGATGTGCTCGATCGCCAGGGTCAAAGCGACGCCGCGCGCCAGTTGCTCGCCAAACAGCTGCAGGCCCAGCCGGATTCCGCCTATCTGCAACACGCCTTGGGCCTGTGGCTGTTGCACCACGGCCAGCGTGAGTTCGCCCTGCTCGGCTTGTCCAAAGCCGTCGAACTGGAACCGGACAACAAGGATTACCGCTACGACCTCGCCACCACCCTGCATGCCGCCGAAGAACTGGAAGCGGCGCAAAAACAACTGCAGGAAGTCGTACAGCGCCACCCCGCCGACCGTAAGGCACGGGTGCTGTTGATCAATTACTGGAAGGAAAGCGGACAGTTGCAGAACGTGCAGATTCTGCTGGCGCAACTGGAGCAGATGAACCCCGACGACCCGGCCCTGCAGCAGGGACTTTGAGCCGTTGACCGCTGATTCAATGACACTTTGCTATCGAAACCTCGGAACCGTCATGAGCGGCAGCGGTCAAGTAATCAGGTAGAGCACAACGGCTGGTACAGCCTGCTGCCTCGATTCCCCTAGTCATGAGAGGGCATTCTTTGTCTACGTCCAACGAGTTGATCAGTGCAAAAGCCGCCACCGGCATCATTGGCCTGGATGACATCCTCGCCGGTGGTCTGTCCCGAGGGCATGTGTTTTTGCTCGAGGGTGAACCCGGTACAGGCAAAACCACCGTCGCGTTGCATTTCCTGTTGGCGGGCGCCCGTGCCGGCGAACGCTGTCTGTACATCACACTGTCGGAAACCGAGCGTGAACTGCGCCAGGGCGCAGCCTCTCACGGCTGGGAACTGAACGAGAACATCGAGATTTTCGAGCTGACACCGCCAGAAAGTCTGCTCAACGCCGAACATCAGCAAAGCCTGCTGTATTCCTCCGACCTTGAGCTCGGTGAAGCCACCAAGCAGATTTTCGAGGTGGTCGAGCGCTTCAAACCGACCCGTGTGGTGCTCGACAGCCTGTCGGAGATCCGTCTGCTGGCGCAAAGCTCGCTGCGTTACCGTCGGCAGATTCTGGCGATCAAACACTACTTCGTGCGTTACGACGCCACGGTCCTGCTGCTAGACGATCTGACCACCGAGTCCCTCGACAAGACCGTGCACAGCGTCGCCCACGGCGTCATCCGTCTCGAGGAGCTGACCCCCAATTACGGCGCCGAGCGCCGCCGCGTACGCATCATCAAGTACCGCGGGCAGAAGTACCGTGGCGGTTACCATGATTTCACCATCATGGGCGACGGGGTCCATGTATTTCCGCGCCTGGTCGCTGCCGAACACCGTGGCGACTATCCACGCCTGCAATTGACCAGCGGCATCAAGGAAATGGACGCCCTGCTCGGTGGTGGCATCGAGACCGGTTCCAGCACATTGATCCTGGGCCCGGCCGGTACCGGCAAATCGCTGATTGCAATGATCTTTGCTGCCGCTGCCGTAGCACGCGGTGAAAAAGCGGCGCTGTTCATCTTTGATGAAGAGCTGGGTCTGCTCTTCGAGCGGATGAAAAATATCGGCATCGACCTCAAGGCCCTGCAAGCGACCGGCAACCTGCTGATCGATCAGGTGGACGCTGCCGAACTGTCCCCCGGCGAGTTCTCGCACCGGGTGCGTCGCTGTGTCGATGATGGCAACATCAAGACCGTGGTGATCGACAGTATCAACGGCTATCAGGCCGCGATGCCGGAAGAAAACGCGCTGGTGCTGCACATGCACGAGTTGCTGCTGTATCTGAACCGCAAAGGTGCGGCGACATTCATGACGGTTGCCCAACATGGTCTGGTCGGCGACATGCAGGCGCCGGTCGATATCACTTACCTGGCCGACACGGTGATCCTGCTGCGCTACTTCGAAGCCATCGGCAAGGTCCGCCGAGCCATTTCCATCATCAAGAAACGCACCGGCAACCACGAGTCGACCATCCGTGAATACCGCATTTCAAGCCAGGGCATGACCATTGGCGAACCGCTGGAAGCGTTCCAGGGTGTGTTGCGGGGTGTACCGACTTACCTTGGCGCCAGCAATCCGCTGTTGCGGGAAGAAGCCTTGTGACAGCCTCCGTTTCACTGCCGGAACGGGCGCTGATTCTCGCGCCCATGGGCCGCGACAGCCAAGTGGCGCTGATGATCCTCAATGAGGCGGGTTACGGCGGGGTCATCACCCCGGATCTGGGCGCATTGTGCGCTGAACTGGAACCTGGCGCCGGGCTCTTGTTGATTGCCGCCGAAGCGTTGCGCGGCCCGGAACTGGAAACGCTTCTGCATTTTCTGGAGCAGCAACCGGCCTGGTCGGATCTGCCGATCGTCTTGCTGACGCACCACGGCGGCCCCGAACAAGGCCCCTCCTCACGGCTGAGTGAATTATTGGGCAACGTGACCTTTCTCGAGCGTCCGTTTCATCCGGCGACCCTGGTCAGTCTGGTATCCACCGCCCTGCGCGGGCGACGACGACAGTACGAAGCCCGTGATCGCCTGATCGATCTGAGTGAAAGTGAACGGCGCCTGCAATCAACCCTTGAAACCCTCGAGCAGCAAGTCGAGGAACGCACCGCGCAGCTTCGCCACAACGAGGAAGCCTTGCGCCAGTCGCAGAAAATGGAAGCGGTCGGTCAGCTCACCGGCGGTATTGCTCACGACTTCAACAACATGCTCACCGGGATCATCGGCAGCCTTGAATTACTGCGCCGGCGACTGGCTCGCGGGCGCCTTGATGACCTCGACAGCCTGATCGATCTGGGCGTCACCTCAGCCAACCGCGCCGCCGGCCTGACCCACCGTTTGCTGGCATTTTCCCGCCGGCAATCGCTGGACTCCAAAGCCGTGCAGATGAATACCCTGGTGCTGTCGATGGGCGAGTTGCTGCAACGCAGCCTCAACGAAAGCATTCAGCTCGACATGCGCCTGAACGACGATTTGTGGGTCGCTGAAGCCGACCCCAATCAACTGGAAAGTGCCCTGCTCAACCTGGTGCTCAACGCCCGGGACGCGATGCCCGAGGGTGGCAAACTGGTGGTCGAAACCAGCAATCAGGTCCTTAAACAGGAGTTCACCGAGGCCTACACCAACCTCGAACCTGGCGAGTACGTCATGCTCAGCGTCACCGACAACGGCAGCGGCATGCCACAGAGCGTGATCAACCGCGCGTTCGACCCATTCTTCACCACCAAACCGATCGGCCAGGGCACCGGTTTGGGCCTGTCGATGATCTATGGCTTCAGCAAACAGTCCCGTGGTCACGTCTCGATCGACAGCGAAATCGATCAGGGCACCACGGTCAAACTGTACCTGCCGCGCTTCCGCGGCGAGGAACTGGAGCATCCGGTGTCCGCTGTTCAACAGGCCCCGGAGGCGATGGACGGCGAGACGGTGTTGATCGTCGAAGACGACCCTGCCGTGCGCGTGCTGGTCAGTGCAGTGCTCAGTGAGTTGGGTTATGCATTTGTCGAAGCCGGCGATGCCGATGGCGCCTTACCGATCCTCAACTCGACGCAGCGCATTGATCTGTTGATCAGTGACGTCGGCCTGCCGGGCATGAACGGCCGGCAACTGGCGGAAATCGGTCGGCAGTACCGGCCGGGGCTGAAGGTGCTGTTCATTACCGGTTATGCCGAGCACGCCGCTGTGCGCGGCGGCTTCCTCGACCCGGGCATGCAGATGATCACCAAGCCGTTCACCTTTGATCTGCTGACCGCCAAGGTCCGCGAGATGATTCGTACCTGACCATGACACTGGGTAGTACGTACCCAGTTCTGTCAGCGTTCGGACGTTGAAGGCCGTATCTTGGGTGCCAAAAAGTTTGGGGCAATAAGTTAGCTTTAGATGCTGTTTTTATGAGAAGCCGAATCCAATAACGATTATTTATAGTCCTGGATTCGGCTATTCTTCTAGCCTATCAGCCATCAAAGTTATGAACATTAAATAAGGTCGTCAAAATAAGTGCTAGTCAGGATATGCCCCGTTGACAGTCCTTTTTCGGGTGTGTAACGAGCACCACTTGCTGCAGTGAAGTTACTATTTTTGCCATCAAGATAAATTTCGCGCTCACCCTTTACGTCCGAGCTTATGGTATAGGCTTTATCTCGCATCATTGTATAGTTGTCATATGAAGCTTTAATGGTGGACAACCGTTGATCAAGCTGTGACTTGGTAAACATCAGTTTCTTATCAAGTGCCACGCCCCAGCGAGTCAGGCAAGTCTCTGCGTAATGACGGACGATCTCGCCGGGTTCAAAAAAAACCTTGGGACCATTGACGCCGTCCGGTGCCGCATTGCCAACTAACGTAGCATGCCGACCCGCCATCGGGTAGATATGCACTTTTGTTGTATCGCTGAATTTGGGCACTACACAATCGAAACCAAATGATCGCTCATCCCTTGCATAGATCGCAACATACTCTTTTACGTTCTCACCGAGCCTTGTTCTATTACTCTGGTAATTCAATGCACCGGGAACCGGATCAACTGCAAAAATATTGACAGGTATGTTTTTCAATTCACTGTCATTTAACATTGCATTAGCCAACATTGTACAGCTGATACCGCCTCGACTCCAACCGATCAAATTAACCATGGTTGGGATGACGTCGCCCTTGCGAAACTGTTTGATTATTTGTTCCTGCAACTGTTGTGGTGTGATGGCGCGCGAACCATAATCATATTTACGCCAGAACCAACTACCTTGTTTTTTTACCTCCTCAATCTGGATACCAGCATTTTGCAGTTGATTGTAGTTTTCTTCTGTCAGTGCCTCGCGCTGCCAATCAAACTTCCCTTTGATCATGTTGATCGCGTGTTTTACATTCTCTTCCCAACCTTGGCCAAGGGCTTGCCCTGCCCATTTGTTATAGCCACCCGGTGCGGTGAACAACTCGTCATCTTGCAGATTTCCGCTCCCAGGTCCGTTAATTATAATCCAGTCGACAAACTCTCTTCCGAGGTTGTTCTGAGCAAGAGTGGATATAAGCTCACCATTCCAAAAACTTGCTTTAACATCATCAAATTTAGTTGAACTGGTACCGCAAAAATAAACAGTAAATATGCTCATTGGATACGCTCGCAGGTACAAAGGATTTCAATGGAAAACACTTGGCGGTGGGTAACACGATTGTAAAAAAAACAGTCGCTTATGAAGTTACAATGTAGCCGACGACTAATAGCGACGCTCCAGTAAATCCTTTAGCAGCTGTGCATTTTCGGCAGTGTCTTTCCAGCGCATTAAAGAAGAATTCAGAGACTTGACAATATTATGCAATATTGAATGCTCTTTAACCTGCAACACTCTGCTTTCGATACTTTCTAACTCATTTTGCGTGTTGACCCAAAGGGTTCGTATCTGACCAACACCTTTATTAGCATTGTTGAGTGGTTCTTTAAATGAATCGAGCCAGTCATGCAAAGATTCCAGCTGTGCAAACAGCACATGACCTTTTTTTGTTTGAGATATAAGTTGCTCGACTTGATCTCTGATTGTGGGGGACAAATAATTCAGAGCTTCAGTGTATTGCCTAACATGGTTGGGGTGCAATCGTGAGGTAACTAACTGCTCAAGGTTATCCAAAGGTTCACTTGAGGAATTCTTAACAACCTCAATCACCACGCCACGTATCACCCCCATGAACGTGGCAAATAGAGAGCGACTAGCATCGCCCATAGGCATCTTGAGTAATTTGTTGTCGAGTTCGGACAAGGTGTCCAACTTCACGAACTGATTGATTTCCGTTTCAATTCCGTTCATGAGATTTTCCTTGAAATTTTGAACGGAGTTAACCAGACCAAAAAGTTCGGGCTCCAAATCCTTCACCCGTTTTATCATATCGCTGACATTGCTCCGGACCGAAAGGAGTTGCGGCAGCTCGCTATCAACTACAGGACACGAGCGCAAGTCAGCCTCTTCTTGTTCGAGGGTACGGGTAAAATCTACGTAGCCTGGCAAGTGCTCAATAGTGTAGATGGCTTGATCGGCAAGCAACTTGAATTGCGTGAAACATTCAAGAACGTTTTCGCAAAGTATCTTCAGTTGCTCTTCAATGGACGGCCACTTGTCTGCGTGTTCGGTAATATGCCTGATGATACTGCCTATGCCATCACCATAAATACGGGTTAGTTCCTCATAATTTACGGGAACGGCCTCGTCAGCCCAATATTCCTTCATCTGTCCCAAGCTTGTTCTAAGCCGGCGCGCAAGGCTCACGTACTGCTTGATTACCTCAACCTCACGCGGTGTAAGAATAGAAATAGTTGCTGATTGATTAGGCATGACAATGTTCCTCTTTCGCTCGATGTCGTTGATACACCCTAGTGAAATTCTTGACTTCCGTTATTATTGCGTTACACCTTGGAAAAAATTGGAAACTGCTTGCTGTATCTCACCTTAAAAACCACCCAACTAATAGAGAACCTCTGATCAACAAACGACGCGTCAGTTAGGAAGCGTCCTATAAAACTCGCGAAGAACATTTTCCTGATCATTAGTCTCCGCAGTCGATGCCTCGATGAGGTCTTCCAACTTCGACGCAGGACTCCCTTTGGGAAGTTTGTAGATAGCATAAGCCGTCATCATCGTTCCCGTCCTGCCTTGACCAAAACCACAATAGACTAATGCATTACCTCTACTCAAGATGTTATCTATGGCCTGGCATCCATATAAAAGCTCTTTCACTGTAGGGGTGCTAAAATCAACAATAGCGAGATTATGGTAAGTAATATTTTCAGCAGACAACACTGCCGCACTGCTATCATATATTAAATTATGATTTAAACTTACAATACCTTTGATATTGTAAGTCTTTAACAGCGCAACGGCCGGGGAGTCAAACTTCTGAACCGTATCCTCCGTGTCGTTATAATATGGTTGTGAGCTTCTGAAGACTTTGGTGCCGCCTTTATCGAACGTCACCCAATTTTGAAATACAGCAATCTTGCCGGACGACAATGTTTTTACGTAACCCGCCAAACTACTGACACTTTTTTTCATTTTCCCTCTCCAGTGCATTAATGATGTAGAGCGCAGAGAAGTCATTAAGCTGAGCGTGTTTATGTCAAAGTATATCCTTGAAATACGTCACATCGTCAATATGCCCTTTTGCCAGCCCTTGGCTGGGCGTGAAACGCGCACCTTGGGCAGACTTGAAGTTTGTTAGTTGCCCGTTCAATATAATCGTACGTTCATTTTTGATGTCATGACCTTGGTTCGAGTAAGTGGTATTTCGCATAAAAACGTAGTCGTCGTATTCACTTTTAATTTTAGCGAGCACTTCGTTACTTCTATTGAATAGACTAAGGTCGGGGTAATCCTTATTCTTATAAAAATCCGGTCCTCGCCATCGACTCAGGCATTTCTGTGAAAGAAAAAAAACCAACTCGGAAGGTTCAGAAAATGTTCCGGGCTTGTTTTCGCCGTCTGATGCTTGATTTCCTATTAAAGTGGTGTGGCGACCCGCTATTGGGTAAAGATGAACAAGCGTCGTCGAAGCGGTATCGGGGACGATGCAGGGCAGATTGCTGGACCGTTCATCTCTTGCATAAAGCCCTACGTATTCTTTGACATTGCTTCCCAATGTTGTTTGGTCGAGCTCAGGGCTCGAAGTGCCAGTGACTGGATCGATGGCCAGAATATTGATAGGGATGTTACAAAACTTACTATCGTTCCTTAAAAGATTCGCCAGCATGTGACAGCTCACCGCACCGCGTCCCCAGCCCATTAGAATTAACCGTGTGTCCGGATCAGCAAGAGGCGCTTCGTTAAAAATATCTTTGAAAAAATCTGGGTTGAATTGTCTGTAGGTCCAGTCCCTTGGTAATTCCTCAGCGAGCTCCGCAATTTCAAATTCATCAGGTCGATTTTTAATTTCTTCGAATGCATATCCAGTAAGGGTTCGGAATATTAGGTCTACATTGGCTTTCCATAGGCTCATTAACTCAGGAGAGATCCATTGAGAGATATGAGGTGATTTTGTAATGTTTTCATCGCTCTTGAAATAACCGCTGCCGGGGCCGTTTACCACAAAGTCACCGCTATACTCCCTAGGCGACGAATGCATCACATATTCTGCAGCAATCAATAGATAAATCATTTCGCCTTGCCCTTCTTCTCTTGGCAGCATTGCGCTCATTAAATGCATTCTTGGGTTGGAGCTTATGTTATCAAGTCCGAATTTTCTTGTAGTTCCACGATATCCATCTTCAAAACTAAAAGGCAGACAATCCCCATCAC
>Ga0308159_1005345_pt1 | contig 10991 bp, 10 predicted proteins | sample PhyCR1_FD_201040 | JGI IMG/M metagenome (GOLD analysis project Ga0308159, IMG submission 201040) | Phyllosphere microbial communities from UC Gill Tract Community Farm, Albany, California, United States - DLSLC.R1 | ecosystem: Host-associated > Plants > Phyllosphere > Unclassified | place: USA...
GGCAGGACGCATCGCGCAGCGCGACACGGTGCGCCATTGGGTGGGTGTGCTGGATTCCTACAAAAGGACTCACCGGGATGGCGCACGTGCTGCTGCGGCGGTGGAGCTGGTAAAGATGCTTACCGCAACGGCCCGCCTGCGACGGTAGGCCGTCCGCGGACCAAAGACTTGATTGCTGACCATGCAGGCTGCTGGGCCCTGGCATGCCACATGCTTGTGTACAGCCCAATCCAAGTTTCCGAGGAGCGACGCATGTCCACACCAATCCTGGGCAAGAACGACGCCTGCATCGAGCAGGTGCGCGACATGATCGACGCGGTACCGGCAAGCACCACTGCCACGGTCGACGTTCCGGATGAGTGCCCCGTCGCCCCGGCAGCAGTCAATGAGTTGGGGCCCGTGGTACTTGCCGCCGAATTTGCCGTCGTCGATGGTCACATGTCTGCAACGAAGCTGCTGGTCAAGGGTATTCCAGACAAGACGCAATGATGGTGCATGCAGCCGGCGTCGCGGATGGACAGCTGATTTCCCAGCCATCCCGCGGCGTCTTGGCAACCGCCTTGAATGGACGCGCAAAAGTGCGCTCCGCATGGCGTTCTGGCGCTGAGTCGTCGGCCATCAGAACTTCATCGATTCGCCGTCCGCAGGGATCACCACCCGATTCTGGATCTTGTTCTCGTCAACAAATGCACGCAGTTCTTCGCGACTCAGGGACATGTGATTCACGGCGTCCATGTGGACCGCCACGATCGCCGCATTGGGCGCCGCTTTCGTAGCCTGGAGAGTGTCCTGCTTGCCCATGATGATGGGATGCTCCTCAAAGCCGCTCATCAGAGCACTTCCCGTGTTCAGGATCACCACATCTGGCTTGTGCTGCTTCAGTGCCTGATCCACCTCCGGTCGCCACACTGTGTCGCCAACTACGTAAACCGTTTTTGCGTTGGGCGCAGCAAACACGACGCCCATCACGGGACCCATTGCCTCGGCACGTGCAGTGTCTGCAAACCACAGGTCACTGCCGTGCTGGCCGCCAGTCCTGCTCAACTTCACGCCGTTGAAAGTGGCGGTGCCCGTCAAGACACGCACGTCCTTGAAGCCTTGACCCCGGATCGTTTTGGCGTCCGTTTCGTTTTGAACGAACAATGGCATGTTCTTGGGAATCAGCTTTTGCGCAGCCTCATCCCAATGATCGGTGTGGGTGTGAGTCACCACAATGGCGTCGACGCTCTTCAACACATCGTCAACGGTAGACGGCAGTTCAATCAGCGGATTGCGCAGTTCGCTTCGGTAGGTCCCAGGGAAGCCTGGAAAGCTGCCTTTTGATGAAAGCATGGGGTCGACCAGGAAGGTCGTCCCCGCAACACCGACTTTCACGGTCGCGTTCCGGATGTGCTGCACCGTAACCGTCACCGCAGCGGCGATAGGCAGAGCTGGGTTAGTGGTGCTCGCGTGGGCTGCTCCGCCACCGATCAACATGGCGACCCCGCCGACGGCGTTCAAAATGCGAAGGGTGTGCACGATTTTCATATTCGGCTTCTCTCAAGGATTGATGGTGTACGCAGTCGAGGTTCGTGCGCCAACCGTAAGATCCAATTCTGCAGATCAGCGCACACTCGCACCATTGGCCCAAATGACAACATTCAATACAATTGGGCCAATCTCCCTGATCCTGTTTGCGGCCTTTCATGCAGCCCGTCCGTGTCGCAGTCCTCGCCTTTGAGGGCGTCAGCCTTTTCCACCTCTCCGTGCCGGGAATCGTGTTCGGTGTGACGCCGCGACCGCATGGCCTCCCTCCATATGAGGTGAGTTACTGCGCGCCCTCGCCCGGCCGTGTCCGTTGCGATCAAGGCATGGAGATCGAGGTACCCGGCGGTCTCGATGCCATGGCCGATGCTGACTTGGTCATCGTTCCGGCATGGAGCCATCCTGAAGTCGAAGCGCCGGCCATCCTGACGGATGCCCTGCGAAAAGCTCATGCGCGCGGAGCGCAAATCGTCGGTCTGTGCTTGGGTGCCTTTGTTCTGGGTGATGCTGGCCTCTTGGATGGTCGCCGTGCAACGACCCATTGGGCGTGTCGCGAGCTCTTTGCGAAGCGCTTCCCTCTTGCACGCTTTCTGCCTGACGTTCTCTATGTGGACGATGAAAACATCATCACATCGGCCGGAACAGTGGCAGCCGTTGATTGCTGTCTGAGTCTTGTGCGTCAGCGTCATGGCGCCGACGTCGCGAATCGCGTCGCGCGGCTACTCGTGACGCCCCCGCATCGCCAGGGGGGACAAGCACAATATATCGAGCAGCCAGTGCCTGCATTGCCCAGCCAAAACCGCCTACCCGGCGTGCTGGAATGGGCGCGGTCGCATTTGTCGGAGCAGATGTCTGTGGATACCTTGGCCGACACAGCTCGAATGAGCCGGCGCACTTTCACCCGACGGTTTCGAGAAGCCACCGGGACCACGGTGGTCAAGTGGCTAACTGCCGAGCGCATCGCAAGAGCGCAGCAGTTGCTTGAGACCACGGATTTGTCGATTGAACGCGTTGCAAGCCAAGTAGGCTTTGCAACGGCACTGTCTCTGCGTCAGCACTTCAAGCGCAGTGTGCACACATCACCAGCCGCATACAGGCAGCTGTTCTGTGCTGGCCAACAAAGCGAGAGCGGCGTGAGTCCCTTTATCGATCTCGGTTAAGGCAGTTTTGGTCACCGAGATCGGGTACCCGGCTTTGAACGCTCCTCAGAAGGCGGTGCTCGGCATCAGGCCCCAGGCTTCGAAGATGACCTGGATGTTCTGCCGAGCAGCGGTAACGGCAAGTCGGCGCGATCTGCAACAGGTCGCCGATGGTCTTCTTGTCCTGAACTCAGACCCTGAAGGTTCCCACCAATGTGTCCAGGCGCACCGACATGTCGCGCATATCGCTGGCTGACCGTGCGGTCTCTTCCATGCTGGCGTTCGTCTCTTCAACCATCTGTGCAATCCCCTCGACGCGTTGCGCAATCGAGGTACTGGCCGACGATTGTTCGCGCGTGGCGTTGGCCACTTCGCGAACCCGTTCCAAGGTCTGGTCAGCGCGACTCCGGATCTCGCGCAGCGATTCTGCCACCTGGTAGGTCAACGACGTGCCTTCGGCGACGATGGGAGGCACGCGGTTCATGGTCGCGGTCGAGTCCTTGGTCTCGGCCTGCACGGCCTTCACCATCTGCTCGATCTCGATCGTCGCAGATGCCGTGCGCTCAGCGAGCTTGCGGACCTCGTCGGCCACCACGCTGAAACCCTTGCCTTGCTCACCAGCACGTGCTGCTTCAATGGCTGCGTTCAAAGCCAGCAGATTGGTTTGCGACGCGATCTCCTTGATCGACGCGGCGATGACATTGATTTGCTCGGCACGCGCTTCCAGACCGGCAATCTTGATCGACGCTTCCCCCACTGCCGATGCAATGCGCGACATCCCGTCGGACGCACTGTTGACTTGGCTTTCACTGTTGCGGCAAAGCGTTGCGACGCCTTCCGACAGTCTTTCCGTTTCGATCGCGGCCTCTGAGATATGACCGACCGATACCGTCAGCTCCTCGATGGCGGCGGCCATCGATGCCGTGGCTTCGCTCTGGTGGCTGGCGGCGGATGACACCTGTTCCACCGACTCCGACAAGCGTCCAGCATCGCGCTTGAGCGAATGGGCTTCGTCGCGCACATTGACGATCATGTTGCGGATAGCCCCCGACATCTCGCCGAAAGCAGCAAGCAAGCTACCTGGGATGATTTTGCCCTTGGTAGTGCCGGTAAAGTCGCCACCTGCGGCACGCTGCATGACCTTGACCGCGCCGGCGGGCTCGCCGCCAAGCTGACGCATTACACCGCGGACGATGAAAATGCCAACAGCAATCAGGAGCAGCGTGGATGCAACAGCGATCACGATGCTCTTGACCAGGGTCTCGTGAAAGTCTTGCTCCATGTCGCTCAGCCAAACGCCAGTTCCAACCGACAGGTCCCAAGGCTCAAACAAGACCTGGATGTTCATCTTGGTCTCCGGCTTGTTCGTTTCGGGTCGTACTTGCTGGACCTGATATACATACCTGCCACCGGCTGCGCGGATCTGCGCAATTCGCTCGGCTGCGATCGCTTCACGAGAGCGAGGGTCCACCGTAGTAAGAAAGTAGTTTTTGCCCTCTTGGCCAGCCAAGGCATGAACGACGCTGATCGCATCCGACAGGCGCCACGCAAACAAGAAGTCGTGGTCTTCGCCGAAACGTATCGCACGCATGGCGGCGTAGGCCGTCTTTTCAGCTTCGTCGCGTGTCAGTTTGCCGTCTTTGGCGAGATTGGCGTAATACGTCAGGATGCTCGTGGCGCTGTCGGTAATCGAGGTGATCTCGCTGACTTTGTCTTCCACGCTTCGCTTATAACTTCCCCAGATGGAATACGCCTGGATCAGTATCAGCAGGAGAGCGGCCATCGCAACTAAGCCGTAGAGTTTCACGCGAAATGCGTTGCGCCAAGTGCCGGTGTCGGATGCCGCCGTGGACGGTACAGACGTGGAGAATGATTGCCCAAGCGGGCTGGAGTGCATGACAGTGGACATAGGTACTCAGTAAGACGCGGTTCGAATTAGACTCAACGGCAGCTGTTGCAGCCAGCCGGTGGCAGATCGCAAATTGATGGTGGCCGGTGCGTCATCTAAGCGGGCTACCGGCTTAGGGGACTTAGACCTTGAACGCGCCAACTAGGGTGTCCAAGCGCACCGACATTTCACGCATGTCGCTGGCTGAGCGCGTCGTTTCTTCCATACTGGCGTTGGTCTCTTCGACCATCTGCGCGATGCTCTCGACGCGTTGCGCAATCGCCGTACTGGCCGACGACTGTTCGCGCGTGGCATGGGCGACCTCGCGTACCCGCTCCAGGGTCTGATCTGCACGGCTGCGGATTTCGCGCAGCGAATCCGCTACCTGCTGCGTCAGGACATTGCCCTCATCGACGATGGGCCGCACGTGCGCCATGGTATCGGTCGATTCCTTGGTCTCGCGCTGCACGGAGGAAACCATCCGTTCGATCTCGATGGTGGCGGACGCGGTGCGCTCGGCCAGCTTGCGGACCTCGTCGGCCACCACGCTGAAACCCTTGCCTTGTTCACCGGCGCGCGCTGCCTCAATGGCCGCGTTCAGAGCCAATAGATTGGTCTGTGGCGCAATTTCCTTGATCGACGCGGCGATCATATTTATTTGCTCGGCGCGCGCTTCGAGACCAGCAATCTTGATCGATGCCTCGCCCACCGCCGAGGCAATGCGCTGCATGCCGTCGGAGGCGCTGTTGACCTGAATTTCGCTGCTGCGGCACAGACTGGCCACGCCTTCGGACAGTCGTTCCGTCTCCAGTGCCGCATCGGAGATGTGATTGACCGACACCGTCAGCTCTTCAATGGCCGCGGCCATCGAAGAGGTGGCTTCACTTTGGTGGCCGGCAGCAGCAGATACTTGTTGGACCGACTCCGACAGGCGTCCGGCATCGTGTCGCAGCGAGCCGGCCTCGGTGCGGACGTTGACGATCATGCCGCGAATCGATTCAGACATATGACTGAAGGCAGCCAGCAAGCTGCCTGGCACACGGCCCAGGATGTCGTGCGAATGGCTGAAGTCGCCTTGCGCAGCGGTCTGCATTACCAGCACAGCATCACTCTGCTCACCGCCGAGCGTGCGCTGGCTGCTCCGATACATGAACCAGCCCATCCCGCCCGCCACCGCTACAGCTAGAAGCGCTAAAAGCCCAGCGAAAAGGACGGCTTGGCTCGCAACCTTCTGCGCATCTTCATACGCCTCGAGGGCTTCCTTGCGGGCGGCGTTGCGTTGGGCAAGCAGTTCTGCCCGCAGCTTGCGCCATGCAGGCGTCTCGCTGGTGGTCAAGGCAACGGCAGCCTCGGATGGCGCGCTATTGACCAGTTCGACTACCTTGCTGATCGCCGCATCCCGTTCTTGACGCAGGCTTGCAATCCCCGGGATGGCGGTGGCGAACTGCGTGCCATTGGCCACGATCTCGGTCGCCTTGAATACTTTTTCGAATTCGGTCTGCGCGGCCTTCAGATTGTCATAGGACTGCTTGTTTTGCGGGTCCAAAACCATGTTACGGAGCGCTTGGCCACTCTGAAGCCCTTGCGCGTACATTTCCGACAGGCCGTCGGACAACTTCTGATCCACGGACATATACCGGTTGTACTCGGTTTGGGTGTGGATCAAGCCCAACACTCCCGAGCCGGCGGCTGCAATGAAGAGCGCGGAAGGCGCAACAAAACACACGATCAATCGGGTGGAGAAACGCATTACATTTACTCGGTTCGTTAACGCAGAGGCGGAGCGCCCAGTAGTGGGCGGGGTGGTCTTCGTTGTTGCCGAAGTATTCCCGCAGCACGAAGAGTCAAATTTGTTGAAACGCAATTGAGTTGCATCTTATGATTCTAGGCTCCAAGCTAAACGTGACTGCGCTACTCGCTAATAAAACACGGGTAATACAACACAGATTGCAGTGGGCATAAGTGCCTTGGCAGCCAAGGAGCCATTCGCTGAATGAAAATATTTTCTTTGGCTCAATTGATGAAGCATAACGAACGCAAATTTTAGCCATGGGTTTTTCCCATAGCGATACCGAAAATTTCCACAATGAATGCGCAAAAATCCACCGCTCCTAAAACACTATCCAAGTGGGATCGCCTTCGCGTTATCTTGGCTCTGAGTCGAGAGGGATCGCTGTCCGCAGCCGCCAGGCTGCTTGGTGTCGACCACACGACGGTTGCACGCCACGTAGAGAGTCTGGAAGAGACTCTCGGAGCGCCCCTTTTCGAACGTGGGGCAGAGGGCCTGTGCCCCACGTTACTGGGTGAAGAAATTATCGCGTCGGCTGAACGGATGGAGGCAGAAGTGCTTGGGCTACTGCGACGCTTGGATAGCTCAGGTGACACGGTGACAGGCTTGGTGCGCCTCACCGCCCCACCGACACTCTGCTCGCAGCTCTTGGTGCCTATGCTGAAGGATTTCCGTGCAACGCATCCAGGCATGCAAATCAACCTGATCGGCGACAACCGTAGGCTTGACCTAGGCCGACGAGAAGCGGACGTTGCGCTGAGATTGAAGCGCCCAGACGCCCCAGACCTTGTAGCTCGTCCTCTGGGGAAGTTACCTTTTGCTTGGTATGCAGCCGCCCAAGACCTTAGACCCTTCGAGAACCAGATGTTTCTTGGGTTCGACGATGCTTCTGTACACACTACGCCGCAGGCCTATTTCGACAAGTTGGTACCTGCTGAGCGCATTGTCATGCGCTCAAATTTGTCAGAGATTTTGATTGAGGCTGCTCGTGCCGGTTTGGGCTGTGTTGTCACGCCATGCCTTGTCGGAGATCAATATCCAGGCCTTAGGCGGGTTGCAGCGCCCCAGGATATGGATCCCATGACGCTCTGGCTGGTCTATCACGAAGATCTACGTCGAAGCCCCCGCCTGCGAGCTGCTGTAGATCTGATCGACGCGATGATTGAGGCCAACAGGTCGGGCATTCTTCCGATGTCCTAATGATGCGGTGCTTGAGAGCGAGTCGGTTGTATGAGCGTGCTAGCGCGGCTGCAAGACGATCACCGCAGCACTCCATGTGCGACGGCGCGGTAATGATCTGCATTAGAAATGCCGGTCTTTATATTATTGGGACCACGCGATTTAATATACAAATGGATATCTACACGTTTGTGTGGGATTTAATCCACATAAAGCTGGGCGGTCAGCCTGGCCCGTTCGAACGTTTCTCTGCGTGCAGAAGAATACGCGCTGACAATAACTCTTTTTTATGGCACTACTCATATAGAAAGGCGCATTTCCCCTCGCGCCGGTGCATATCAAGTCGCTTCTTTTCTAAGAAAGACAGCTAAGGATCGATCTCGATAGTCGACGGAGTAGTGAGATTTGCAAAAGTGCGTTTCGCCATGGAGGCGCGTTCGGAGAACACATTCGTGTGGGGTTTGCCTCACTTCCTCCGAATGAATTGCTTGCAACAGCGTTTTGCCAGGCAAGGGCAGCATTGAACGAATCGCTTCTGGCTTCCGTTCTGCTGACAGAGGGCGAGCAGCGTGCAGCAACGATGCTCGTGGCCGCTCAAGCCCTAAAGCCGCCGCTCAAATGACCAGCGCAGCCTGTCGGTCACACTGCTCGCACCGTCGCACCCTTGCCCCATCGCAAAAGTCCCCGCCCAAACGCATCATCAATCGCCGGCTTGGCGCTCGCCGCAGGTATTTCGTATTCCTGCATCTCTGCAGTCAGCATTGGGCTGGTTTCACGGCGCGCCGGCCGCAGTCTCCGCCTCAAGCCAGCAAGGCGTCCTTCATGGCATTGAAGCTCGCCGAGTCCGGCGTACAGATCAACCCTCCAGAGGTATGTGACGGTCGGTAGGGCAGGCCGTCAAAATGTCTCGACCAGCCCCCTGCCTCACTGTGCAGCAACCACCCTGCTGCGTGGTCCCACGGCATCAGCTTGTTGTAGAACAGCCCGTGGACATGACCTCCTGCGGCGAGCCGGTACTCGTGGGCGGCGCACCTGAACCAGTTGGAAATCCCCAGCCGAGAAAGGCGGGCGTTCACCTGAGCGCGTTGAGGCTCTAGAAGAAAGTTTGTGCCAACAATGCACTCCATCTGCGATGTCGGTACCGGTTCGGCGACTCGGAGAGCGGTCCGCGTCCCGCCTGCCGATTCTATCCATGCCCCGCCTCCTTTAAACGCGAAGGCCGTGTCGGACCGAATCGGATCGTGTATCGCTGAGGCGACGATCTCGCCTCGCACCGTGACCGCAGCCATTACGCCAAAGAGTGGGAGACCAGAGGCGAAGTTCTTTGTGCCATCGAGAGGGTCGACGATGAATGCGAGGTCGGATGTGTCGATCTGAAGCAACAGACCCGGATTTTGGGCGGTGGTTTCCTCGCCGATGAAGACAGCATCTGGGTAGCCAAATTTCAACGCCGCTTGAATGGCGGCCTCGGCCGCCTCGTCAGCCTCCGTCACGATGTCAAATGCCGAAGTTTTGCGCCTGCTGTCCACGGAGGAAAGGCGCTGAAAGCGCGTCAGAATCTCGTCCTGGGCGGCGGCTGCAAGCACGGCCCCCAAGTTGCTGAGATGCGAAAGCGTGTACGTCATAAAAGGTGCGAGCAGCCAGAACGATCAGACTGATGGAAGAGCTTCATTGACCAATTTTACCCCTGGACGCTTCGAGCACACCGATCAGAGCGCGCCGGCGTTAACGACTAGTCCAACTGTTAGAAAGCTCTCGCCGATCCAAGGTCGAAGCAGGTTGAACTCCGCGGTAAGCAACCGAAGCCCAGTCCGATGCTCCACCGCTCTTATCCGCCAAGATGGGATGCCCGGCGCTTATGACCTATCCTGTGACTCCCGACCATATTGCGGCGGCGCCACACATCCCGGCAGTTTCAGACATAGCGAGTCGGGTCAGTGCATGACGCACCACTTCGTTTTGGTCATTTGCATTCTTCTTGACCGACATGATGAATCACTCAGCAAGGGAGGCGTTTTTGGCGGGCAAGGTCACTTCTCAGGTAGCAATTCCACATCAGTGCGTCTTGGTCCGATGCAGATATGGCGAGCCAGCTATCATGCTCATCATCCACATACGCAAATTGGCATGCACAAGCTCCTCGGCTTAACCTTTTTTGTGCACATCGCATTCCCACCAGCGACCGCTTATGGGGACGCCTACGGTAGCTGCCTTGACTACGCCCAGTCATATCAAGACCGTTATAAAGCGTCGCATAGGGTTCAAGACCTTATATGTATACAATGAGCGCTTGAGCGCGAACTTGGCGTCGGTACAAGCCCAGCACCACGCCCCTCCCCTGAAGAATATATCCGACCTGCTCCTAAGAGCGGAGCTAACTACTCGCGCCAAGAAAGCTATTGCCTGGAACATCAATACGGGAAACCGGACATCGGCTACCGCATCTGCGTCGCCGAGCAGGAACAGGCTTGGGAAAAAATCCAGGCGTTCATAGCAGTAGGTCCGCTCGATTCTCAGCAGTCCAAAGTGGGCCGTTGTACGGGATATACCACCGGGCTTCGTAGCCTTGGGTCGATGGAAAACGTGGATTCAGTACCGATCGCACGGTGCATTGCCAGCACCATTGCGGCGCCGATGTTCGCGTTGTGTGTCCCGATCAGCACCGGACAGGCCTGGAACGACGGTGAAGCCATATTCTGGGACGCAGAAGCTGCCTCTCGAATTGCAGAGTGCTTTAACCAGCGCGTAAAGCAGACGAGCGCGCCCGCCCCTTAGCCAGCGGTGTCTACAACCCGTATCACTGGCGGCGGCCTCACTCAACAAATCAGAGCTCTTAACACTGATTTCGGTGGCATGTACATCAGGGACAGAGCTGGCGGGGCACGTATCGCCTAGGTCGTCATCCTGTCCCGTCCCCCATTCGCTCCAGCGCCGGAGCGAATGGGGGCAGAAGTTTCCCTGGTCCTTAAAGCCGTGATGGTGATGCCGGAGATTTTCCCTGCATTGGCAAGGGCGTGTTCTGTGAACAACATATGCACGTGTGTAGTTGCTGGCATACCTCGTGTAGGCCGAGCCCTCTACGTCGACGTTGGCATATTGCGTGCGCACCGGCACGGTACTGCCAATGGACGCCAAGGAAGCAGGGATGCGGTCGTAAACCCGACATCCAGGTATGGCTGATCGACCAACACATGCCGCGGCTGATCTTTGGCGGCGCATTCGAAGCATAGGGACCGCAGGACGTTGCATCCGAACAGCTAAAACCTAGGCCTCAACAGCTATCTGAAGCACAAAAAGCAATAGGCCCATATCTGGGCCTATTTTTCGCTTCACACCTTCGAGACCCGCATAAACATTGGGCCCCTGGCGGAGAGGGTGGGATTCGAACCCACGGTACGTTTGCACGTACGCCTGATTTCGAGTCAGGTACATTCGACCACTCTGCCACCTCTCCGGGGTACTACCTTTTTCT